>ERZ773194.141-NODE-141-length-93182-cov-4.938213_pt1 | contig 93182 bp, 90 predicted proteins | sample MGYA00511240_ERZ773194 | MGnify/ENA primary metagenome ERZ773194 (study PRJEB29015, sample SAMEA2737774) | human gut metagenome | biome: human gut; feature: human-associated habitat; material: faeces | place: China | collected 2012 ... | reverse complement strand
AGGAAGAGTTGGAGATGGTTATGGAGATGGTTATGGAGATGGTTATGGAGATGGTGATAGGAGAAACCCGCCGAGCAGACTTTACAATCTTCCATCTCCTTTTCCTCTCAATCTCTCATTAGTTCTTAGATTTCCTGTTATATCTATTATTTCTCCAAAAGCTATAATAGTTCTTGATAAAGTTGTTATATCTTCTATTCCTCCTAATCTTCCTTATTATATTACTATAATTCTTATAGTATCTTCTGATAAAGATATTTCTCCAAATATTATAATAGCTCCTGATAAAGCTTCTGCTTTAATTCTTATAATAGTTCTTGATAGAGCTACACTTCAACCATTACTTTAAGTGACTTAAAGTATTACTTTAAGACTAGCTTTATTATTATCTATATTATCTCTTATATAATCGTCTATATAATGTTCTACATTGTCTCCATAATGACAATCTCTATCAATATCTGATAGATAATGGTTATATATTATAGATTATTATATAGTTTGATATTGTTTTATATTGAATGATAGATGGTAAATCTATCTATATATACAATAATATCTTTAACTCATTCACTAACAAAATAAATCTCGGAGAGTTAATGATGATAACTGTATAAGAGTTATTGTTATTGATAATCCAAATCTATTACTAACTAAATAATTTATATTGCTATGGCAGAATTAAAAGATGGTAAAGCAGCCGAAATTGCTAAGGAAAATGTTGTCGTTGAAGGTGCTAATAATGCTGAGAATACAGCTAATGACAACAACGGTGTTAACGTGTCTAAAATTAAGACTAATAAGCAGGTAGTTGCCGAGCTTCTTGCTAAAGGTTGTAATAAGATTGCTGGACTTCGTGTTCGTAGTAGTATTGTTACACCTAAAGACAACTATGTTATGGTGAGTCTAAGTCTTGAACGTGGTATTCCTGGATATGTGTCTGATACTGACGGAGTATTTACTAAAGGTGAAACGGCTACTGTGTTTGCTTCATCTTATAGTATCGCTTCTGTACTTAAAGATAGTGATGAAACAGCTTGGGCTGCTAATCAACTTATCCAGAATCCTAAAGGTCTTGAAGTAATACTTGCCGGTTCTAAGATTGACATTGTTCAAGAAGAAGTTGCTGCGGATGAAATCTATAAGAATCCGTTTGCTAGTTCTGACAGTGAAGGTGCAGCTCTTGGTCATGATACTATTATCAATCATATTGTAAAGATTGAGATATGTCCAAAGGCTAAGCAGATGCTGAATATGCTGGCAATGAACATGATGGGAATCGGTGGATTCTAAGATGTATATGTTATGATAGTCAATGGTAGAGATACTGTTGACTATCGTAATATGAACGTTATATTGGAATACACATAGTGTTTCTGATAAGACTTCTAAAACATAAAATCAATATAATTGCTGCTATCGAAGAATGAGTAATTCAAGCTGTACTAATATTCATATTTAACACAGTTCTATAAAATAAAATTGCTATATTATTTGGTAGTTAAGATAAGTATTGATATGTTTGTCTATTGAAAGGTTGGTAATGCTACTGCTAATCCAACTATTATTGTTAATATTTAATATAGTTATAACTATGGCACAGATTAAGAAGGAAGGCAGCGTTCCTGTAAGTAAATATGCTGCAAAGAAAGCTGCTAGAGCTAAGAAAGAAGTTGAAACTGTTATTACAGAAGAAACTAAAATCGAGGAGAAAGAAGATATTAAAGTTGAAGTTGATAAAACTGAAACTGTTGTAGAACAACCTGCTGCTGAAGCTCCTGCTCTACAAGAACAAACAACGGTTAATAAACCTGCTAATAAAGCAGTTTCCGGCAAAACTAGAACCGTTGTAGGTAAAGAGAAACGTGAAATCAATGTTGATGTACCTGACCATGTATTAGAAATTGCATATATCCCTAAAGATAATGCTGCTATTCGTCGATACTGTTCATTGAATATTCTTAACCATCTATCTCAAATAGGAGTTATTCGTAAAGATGGTAAAGGTAATTACGTGAAGTTCTTGTGGAATAAGTTCCGTGTAAGTTCTGACGGGATTATTAAGGAGTATTCTTATAGAGAGAAGTTCTTTCTTGTTGCACTTATAAGTTCATTTAATCAATTCGCTAATGCTGCTCAACAGACTATTAGTGATTTTATGGACAAAGAAGGGATTGATTCTGTAGAATAAGCAGTGGAGTTCCCCGTAGGAGATGGAGAGATAGCATGACTTATATCATATCCACTTCCTCTACGGGGGAACAGCCTAATCATAATAGAGCTTATATGTCAAAAATTACATATATTAGAACTATTGATAAACATGGAGAATCTGATGTAGATAAACATAATACAACAGAAGTTCATGGTGAGTTATTGGGTAGTGATATTGATATTCTAGCTGATAATGAAGTTTTTGATGATAATGATAATGATAATGATGATGAAGATAAATTCGGTTTTTATAATCAAAAATAATAATTAAACTAATAGGAGATAATAAAATGAAAGCTAAAGTTATAGATATTGAAGGAGTTGGTAAAGCAATATTTGGTAAAGCTGATGGTGCATCTATCGAAGAAATACTTAATAGTATTAAAGAGGATATTGCCGAAGCGGCTAATGAATCTAAAGATAAGGAATATCATGACCGTGTAATTAAGCTTATCGAAGGCAGTATTAAAGGAGCTAAAGAAGCTAATCAAAGTGTTGCTGAATTTGTTGAAGAACAAAGAGAAGAAGTTCTTAAAGAAGAAATTGATTGTTTCTGTCCATTCTGTATAATGAAAACTATCGAATCTGTTACAGAAGAAGATATTGCTAAATATGGTAAAGCAAATGTAGAACTTATTTGTGATGGATTTGCAGATATAGTAAAAGAACAGATGAATTCTGTTAGACAAAAAATAAATGATAAACTTCGTTGGATTGCAGAAGACAATCATGGTTCTAAATCTTATGAAGATATGACCAAAGAAGAACTTATCGCCGAGCTAAAGAAACAGAAATGATTTTTCTTATCCATAATAATATAGTTTTGTTTTGACATTAACTTAGCGAAGTTAAGTTGTAGTATTGTGTTTATTTTATTTGTCTGTTGTTACATGGTATTGTCTGTGAAGATATTACCATTTCGTGTTATAGATTTCTGATATTGATAGTCTTGTCTGTGAAGATAGGACTATTGCTTTAAATTCACATACTGATGATGGACGAAATGAAGTCCGAAACTATAATATATTATAGTCTATGTGTGAAACAATTTTTAAACTCGATTTTGGTTTTAATGTGCCCAATAGTGCTTGTGAAAGTATTATTGGGCTTTGTTGTTTAGAACTTATTGTTAAACTTAATATATAAATTTATTATGGATAATATTGAAGAAGTAATGATGTCTTCTATTGAAGAACAATTTATCGCTGATAATGCTAAATATAAAATAGGTGATTATGTTCATTCTTTTATAGAAGATAAGGTTATTGTTGGCAGAGTTGAAGATATAGTTGTTAGACATTGTAGTCAAGAAGAAGATAAGATACTTTATCGTATAGACGATGGATTTGGTGGTAAGATTCTGATTGATGAAATGCTACTCGCTCCGGCATACAATATGCGCAAGGATGCGCTTTATTTGTCCTCTATTGAATTTTAATATTCAAGATGATAAACTGTATCATTTTTGATAATTGTTCAACTGTGAGCCTTAAAATAAGTCGAATTATATAATATTAAATAATTATGGATGGAGTTGCTAAACGTGAACTTACAGAAGTTGAAATGATTCTTGGTAAAGGAATGTTATACGATAGTTCTGGATTAACTGAATTGGTTAATATGTATTATCTTCGTTATGGAATTATAATAGAAGTTGTTTGGTATCCTAACTTAAAGAAATGGTTGCCTAATGTTAGAACCATAGCTTATACTCCTAAAGAAGTTGGAAATAAAAAACTTGTAAAGAATATTAGAGCTATTGGTGTTTTATATAAATCTTATTTTACAGAATATTTTAGCGATGCTTTACAAGTAGCTTTAAATATCGCTGAATTATATGTAGTAAAAAGGTTTATCTATTGGAATGATTCATATATACTTAGTCTTATTAAATCTAATTCTGTTTATGAAGATATAATAGGTTTATTGGATAAAGTTGATAATTATGATATATATAAAGGTTTATATGATAGAGTTTTTGACGAAATCAATAAAGATTATATTACTGGTAGTATTTTATATTGTTTAACCAATCATATCAAAGAACATGGCTGGGAAAAGACCTATAATGAGATATTCTGATAATGTCAATAGTGTTCATGTATATGATGTTGTTAGAATTAAGCGAGGTTATTTTAAAGATAAACTTGCTATTTGTGTTTGGGTAGATTTTGCTAAACGAGAACTAAAACTTAAAATAATTGATAATGGTATTGATATTACTCTTCATAAGAATAGTGTTGATTTCTGTTATCATAATACTAAAACTGCCGCTAAACAATGGTTTGGAGTTATAGAACATAACTGTGCCAAGAATGCAAAGAATTGGTCAGATATTAAATATATCAAAGAACATTGGAATGATTTACTAGCTAAGAATAGTTATACTGCTAGAGCTATTGCTAAAATTGCTGAAGTTCATAGAAGAGATGATGATGCTTATTTAGAATGGCTTGAATACTACTGTAGATGCCTTGATATTATATTTGGTTATCCTGATATTGAGTTTTGTGATATTCTTATTAAAGATTTGGCAAGACATGAATGTAAAGAATTTAGAGATGATATTGTTAGAAAAATACATAATGCCGTATGGAACTAATAATTAATATTCTTATTATATGGATAGTTGTAAATACTATCTGTATTATTGCTTTAGTAATTAAAGTAGTTGTTCTTGAAAGAAAGATTAAAGATTGTAATGATACTATTATAGATAATCGTAAAGTTATTAGAAATAATAGTATACTTATCGAAAAATCATCAGAAATTCTTAAAGTAAGTGTTAATGATATTAAACGAATTGTTGATGTATTAACTAGTCATATTACTGATAGTAGTAAACATAATTGATGTGATATAGATATGGTTGGGACTATGATGTTCTCATCCCCTACGGGGAGCGGGAGGGACGAAGTCCCGACCTTTGGCTTAATAATTTAAATAGATATTATTATGACAGATATTATATTTTTTACTATATGTCTATTATTAATTGTAGCTATTCATATTATAGAAGAACTACATCTTATTAAAGTTATAACTCTTAATAGAGCTATTATTGCTGATTGTGTTATAGTTATTATATACTTACTGATATTTACTTTTATGATGTGAATTTATTAACTTTTTAAATGTTATGTAAAATATGGGAAAATATGATGAAGTAACAATAGTTAGAGAATTGTGTAAGAATCCGGCTGTAACTATTAGCGACAAAACGATTAGTGTTATTAAAGATACTAATCTTATTGGTAACAGTTTTTGGGGAAGAATTGACTTTCTTACTAAATACTGTGGTTATACACTTACTCAAGTGGATTTAGATGAACAACGAGCTGCTAAAATTGCTGAACAAGAAGCAAGAAAAGCCGCTAAAGCTGCTGCTAGAGCTGAAAAACGTAAGAGTAAAGTAGATATTATCAGCTCTGTTAAATCTAGTCTTTCTAAGAGTAAATTTAATAGAAAATAATATGTTATGCCTACGTTTAAAGTGTCTTTTGATTCAAGTGCTAAATCTAAAAGACAAAGAGTAAGTAGCAAATATGTTGTTATAGAGACTAAATGTGACGGTGAGATTATAATTGACAAACAAGGAGTATATAGAGTAAAGTATAAAGGACAAATATATCCTATTACTACCGAATCTTATGAAACTAAACACAAAAGAGTTATATATGCTAGATGGCTAGATAAATATGGTCATAGAATTAAAATAATTCGTGATAAAGATAGTCGTAAAGCTACTAACATTAAATTCTATTGTGCTATTGCTCCTGGTTTATTAGTTCGTGGCAAGATTGTTAAAACCGCTTTTAGTCCTATTATATTCCACGTAGTTATGTGTTATAATATAGCAGACGTTGAAGGTATGGCTTTATCTCTTCGTGATTGGAGAGAATATGAAGAAAAAGTTAAGAATGGAGAACTTGATATTGAAAACGAACTATGAATGTATATGGTGAACCTAAACAAGATAATGTTACGTTTACCAAAGACCAAGCAAATGCAGTTGATGATTTAATTGGATTTATAGCTGCTAAATGGGATGATAAGAATTATATTCATGCGCTTGTTGGAGCTGGCGGAGTTGGAAAGACTTTTGTTATTAAGTATGTTATACAGAATTGTAAATTCAGTTCTAGTGTAATTGTCTGTGCTGCTCCAACACATAAAGCTTGTAGAGTTCTTAGTAAAGCTATTAATGGAAAAGCGGTTGAAACTATTCAATCTACTTTTGGTTTCAGACTTGATGTAGATATTGAAAACTTTGACCCTGAGAATCCAGCTTTTAATCCTATTGGTAAAGTAAAACTATTAGAGAAAGAAGTTAGACTTCTTATTATAGATGAAGCTTCTATGCTCAATTCTAAACTAGTGAATTACATTAACAATTTCTGTCGCAAACGACAAATAAAAGTTATCTACGTTGGTGATGGAGCACAATTACCGCCTGTTAATGAGAAAACTAGTAGAGCATTTACTATTGCTACTAAGACTAATGTATTAAAAGAAGTTGTAAGACAAGGAGATAATAATCCTATTACATATCTTCTTGAATTACTTCGGTCTGATATTGCTAATAAACGTTATGATATGCTTTCTTATATAAGTAATCCTAAACATAAAAGTGCTTATAATGAATTTGGATGTGGATATACTGTTTGTAGTCCTTCTGAATTTGATTATCATATAGAACAAGCATTTACTGATGAAGAATATTCTAGGAATGTAAATAAGTATAAAGTTATTGCATATACTAATGCTAAAGTTACAACTTGGAATAATTATATTCGTAAAGCTATTGTTAAAGGAGCTGAGAAAAGCATTATTACTAGAAATGACTTAATAATGTCATATTCTACTATTGTTGATGATTTTAATGATACTATTATACAGAATAGTGATGAATATATTATATATGATATAGCTGATTTTCAAGACCCTATTCATGATTTCAAATGTTTTATGGTTAAATTTCAAGCTATTAATGGAGGTAAGATTACACAACCTCTATGTATTATTGACCATAATGATAAATTCACTATTCAATCTTATTTTAATAAACTTAATAATCTAATTGTTGATGCTAAATCTGCTACAAGTGTTACTAGAGCTGGTAAATGGAAAGAGTATTTCAAATTTAAACGAAAATATCTATTAGCTAATAATATACTTAATCCTTATGGTAAAGTAGTTTTTAGTAGAGATATTGATTACGGATTTGCTATAACTTCTCATAGAGCTCAAGGTTCGACTTATAATACAGTTTTTGTAGATGTTAACGATATGGTATATGATAAGTATGGACATCCTTATACTAATCAAGATGAACTTCTACGTAGATTGTATGTTGCTTGTAGTAGACCATCAACAGAATTATTCTTGTGCTATGGAAGATAAAGATAATAAAGCTCGTAAATTTGCTATTAAATATAAAGGTAAATTTTGTGAATTTATAATACCAAACGGCAATAGAGAACAAGGACGTGTTGTAGGATATAATACGAGAAATGGTCTTGTTATTGTTAGAGTTCGTAAGGATTTTGGATGGTATACAATAGACGAACCGGAAGATATTCTTGTTTATACAAAATTTAGAATAGATAGATATTCGTTTTATTATGTACATCCTGAAAATCTTATTATAAATGAACAAAACGTGCGAAAATTGTCCAGCAAGACTTCTAAACGAAAATGAAGTTATATCTAATAATATAGGTAATGTTTATTCTAAAGTTTTATACGTGTTTCCACGTTATGATGAAGAAGCAATCAAGGACTTAAAAGAAATATATAGTCTTGCTACTGGAAAAAACTTTGAAGAAGAATGTTATCTTACCTATGCTGTTAGATGTAATACTAGTTCTAAATATAATTGTTGGGACGATGCTGTTGTAAAATGTAGTCATTTATTCTTTAAAGATTGGATTAAAACATCTTATGAACATACAATAGTGTTTGGAGATGCTTATAAACTTTTCTTTAGAGATAAACCTGATTTTACACATCATAGAATTAACATCTGTGGTATTAATCGTTCTATACATTTATATGGCTCTCTTGGAATAAAGCATTATAATGCTGATAGATATAAAGTATTAAAAGACTTACTTGTCAAAGAACTTAGTGCTTATAATATATGAAATATATAAGAAGTGATTGATTGTAGAGCTGCGGACGTAGAAGTACTTCCAAATTTTTATTCTATTACTTTTATTAGTCTTAATGATTATCTGAAAGTATTTGCAGATTGTGTTAATGATAAAGGTAAACCTATACCATTAGTTCAAAAACTGACTGTTGCTGAAATTAAACGTAGACTTGATACTGTTAAGTGTGATGCGTTTTATATTACAGATAAAGACGATAGTCAGTTATTGAGTTTAGTTGGTTATCTTAATGCAATGCGTAATAAAGGAATTAATGTTTATACTTATAATGGACTTAGCTATGATAATCTTATGATAGCTGGGTTTCTTATGAATGTTAATTACTATGATAATACTAAGGACTTAATAAAGTATCTATATAATCTTAGTAAAAAGATTATTTCTCTACAAGAAGATAAGGAACAACTATATAATGATTTTCAGATTAATACTGTTAAACGTTTTAAGCTTCCTTATGTTGATATTGATATTATGCGAATATTCGCTCTTAATAAAGCTGGTGTTAGAATTGATAAAGATACAGGAGAACGAAAAGCTACTCCTAAAGGTCTTAAACAAACTTCTATAAATCTTCAATGGTTTGAATTACTAGAATATGAACTTCCTCCTATTTGTGAAAAAGATGTAGAACTTTATTATGATAACTTATTATATAAAGGATTACCTGCTGATAAAGTTAATAAACTTGTTGATAAATGGGATAGATATATATTAGATGAATACATTCCACCTATGATGCATTATAATAAAAATGATGTATTTATTGTATGCGAAATTGTTCGTCTTAATCCGGAAGAAATTAGATCTAGATATTCTGTTAGTAGCGTATATAAAGTTGACCTTCTTAATAGTAGCCGTAGTAATATGGCTGATAAACTGTTTGAGAAATTCTATTCAGAAAGAAGCGGTTTACCACCTGAAAAATGGAAAGGTAAAAAGACTGAAAGAACTGCTATGAAACTTAGTCGTGTTATATTTGATAATATCGAATTTAAAACGCCTCAACTTAAAAGTTTTCTTGATAGGATTAAAAAGAAGGTTCTTTATAGAGTTAATAAAGAAGAATTTAATGAGATTCTAACTATTGGAGATACTACTTATAGTATGGGAACTGGTGGGCTTCATAGTCAAGATATTCCTATGGAAATATGGAGTACTAGTGATTATGGATGTAATGGTATTATACCTTGTCCATCCCCTACGGGGAAACTTCAAAAAGCAGAACGGTTTACTTTAGTACATTGGGACATCAATTCTATGTACCCGTCAATCATGAGTTCTTATTGGATATATCCAGAACATATGATTAAATCAGTATTTGTTGGATTGATAACATGGATGAAAGATACACGAGTTACTGTTAAGCATAGTTTAGAAGAAATTATAGATGGAGTTCCTAGAGAAGTTCTAGCATTGGTATTAAAGATTGTGATAAATTCTATATACGGAAAATTGGGTTTTGAAAAAGGAGATTTGTATGACAGATTAGCTGTATTGAAAGTAACAATAAACGGTCAGTTGTTAATCTTAATGTTGATAGAAGAATTAGTACAGAACCATATCAAAGTTGTTAGTGCTAATACTGATGGTCTTATGGTTAAGATTAAAGATAGTCAATGGGATACATTTAACGAAATTGCTAGTAGATGGGAACAAAGGTCTAAATTAAAAGCTGATGCAGATATTGTTCATTGTCTTATAGCTCGCGATGTAAATAATTATATTGCCCAATTTCGTACTAAGAAAGGTTTAAAGCTTGAATATAAAGGAGCATTAAATCCTCTTATGTATGCTGTTGACTTACAAAAAGGTTATGATATGCCTATTGTTGCACAAGCAGTTAGTAACTATTTTCTTGAACATAAACCTATAATGGAAACATTACGCAATGCTACTAATATTCTTGACTTTTGTAAAACTCAAAACGTTGGACGACAATTTCATGTAGAACAAACGTTTGTTAATAATCAGCAAGTTCAAAGAGTTGTATGTCAAAGATATGTTAGATTTTATGTATCTAATACAGGTTGTATAGTTGAGAAAGTTCATAACGATACTGCGTCTCGCTCTCGTATGGCTGCTGGTTCAGTTGTTACTGTTATTAATACTCTTGATGATATGGATATTTCGTTGCGGAACATAAATTATAAGTATTATTACGAAGAAGCGATGAAGATTATTAATCCTATTAAATTAGGAATTAGTCCTAAAGGTAAAGGACGTACTCGTATTAAGAAAGCCTATGGACAATTTAATAGTCTTTTTGATGATTCTGCATTTGAAGATGTCGAAGAAGATAATATTGAATTAGATGATTATGAAGACACTGGATTTGATGTATGATAAATTAGCTGATAAATGGGGTATTAATAATAAAGGACATGGAACTGTACATTGCATTAAACCTATGGAATATACCAAACTTATTATGGTTATTCTTAAACGAATGCAAGCTAAGAATCCTGACCTAAAAGTATTTATAGCTGTTGATAGTTATTATACTAGAAAGAATATTATTGATGCTCTTAAAGAAAATGATATAAATCAAGACCATATTACTATATTAAGTGAAACTTATATTAATGCTAAGTATAGATATGTATATAATCTTGCTATTTTTGTTGGTCTTGAACGTTATAGTTTGTATGTTAATTGTGTAGGAACTACTTCTGATTTTCATTTGTTTATTATAACTAAAGATGTTATTAAGACTGATGATTTAGCAGAAATATATAAACATTATCCTGCTGTAAATACAGAACTTAGCGCTAATGATTTAAATGCTGTTAATTTAAGTTCCCCCGTAGAGGAGAGAAGAGTAGGTTGTATATTGTCTACTGCTGATAAAGAACTGTATGATAAATATACTGATTTTATAACTCAGTGTATGAATATATTTGAAGATTTTGATAATATCACTAAAGCTAGAATTGGAGATACCAAAGCTGGTATTAGTGGTACAGAATTTCGTAACCAATTAGCTTTAAATAATGGTTGGTCTCCCGAATTAGATATGACCATAGGATTTAACAGACAAGTTGATGAATGTTATAATCCTAATATTCTATTAGATAAAGCTACTACTTGTTATGAAATTATGCGTAATAGAAGTAATCTCCTTACTGATAGTGATGCAAAACTGCCTATGATATTAAGTCTTGTTCTTGGAAATCCTAATAAACAAATAATGATTATATCTAAAAGAGGAGACTATGCTGCTAAAGTAACTAAATATTTAGAAGAATATGGAGTTGCTGTTGGAGATTATCATGATTGTATTGAACCAAAACTTCTATTAGACGAAAACGGTATTCCGATTACTTATAAGAGCGGTAGCTCCAAAGGCAAGCCTAGATACATCAAATCTAAGGCTATTTCTAGCCTTAATGAGCGATTATTTCAAGAGGGACGATTAAGAGTATTATCCATCAAAAATAGTTCGTCAGACGAGCTTAGAATCAATGTTGATATGTGGATAATTACTAGTCCTCTATGCGATGAAGTTGCAGCTCTTAAATACCGTTTTAATAAGGTTATGTTTAACTCCACACCACATATTATATATAAGGTATTCATGCAGGGAACTGTTGAGGAAACGAAGTTAATGCAGCTTAAACCGAATCATTATACTGATGTAACAACCACATTAAGTCAAGATACAAATTTTGATGAAAATAATTGTGGAATTGTTTGCGGATAATAAAAAGAGATTTATATTTGTGGTGTGAAAACAAACGGTCTTTGAATTAATGGACGAGAAAGTAGAAGAACAAAAGAAAGAAGTTGCTACAAAAGAACATTCCGTTGTAGCAACAAGTAAAGATGTGAATACTCAACCTGTTGGAAATGTAGTTCACGCATTGAATAGTATAAACCTTTTAGACCCAGCTCAATTAGAGAATGCTAAAGTGTTTATGTTACAGATAATGCGTAGTAAGAAAGGTGGTATTGCTAGTGTAGAAGATGGTTTGGCTGTTCTGATGAGAGCGCAAGACCTTAATCTTCCATTTAGTACTTGCCTTGAACATATCCACGTTATAAACGGTAAAACAGGAATCGATATTCATGTTATTAAATCGTTATTATCAAAGGCAGGACTAACATGGGAATGTACAAAAGATTATAGTCCTCTGTATGAATATACAGATGGTTTTAACGTTTATGTTGAAGATAAACTTCCTGACTATTGTATTAAATGCAATAATCGTAAAGAAGCAGAAAAGAAACAAGCAGAAAATAAAGATGATGATGTAGTTTATGTATATCCTACTCTTTATTTTAAAGATTTTAATGGCAATATATATAAGAGTTATCAATGGAATAATAAATTATCTATTGCTATGAATCCTGCTCACGCTCAAGAACTTGCTAAACAAGGTCTTGTTCCTGTTTATCGAATACCTAATCAACCTGTTGATTATGTAACTGAATACGATATTTGTCGTGTAGTTCGTGGTAAGGAAGTTCATTCTATTGGTAGATTTAGTTTTAGTGAAGCTCAAGCTGCTGAAATGTTTGAGAAAGATACATATAAAAAGTATCCTCGAATACTTATCAGTCACAGAGCATTTACTTATGCTGCTCGTGATATAGCTAGCGATATACTGTTTGGTGTATATGAAACTACCGAACTTAAAATAGTTGCTGGTGCAGAGCTCAACGATGCAGATATTATTAATATTAAAGCTCAAGAAGTAAAGTGAAATTAACGAGCTATTAAAGCTCATATTTATAAACAATTTTAATCCATAAAATTATGAAAACTTTTGGAAAAATGTCATTCGGTTTTAGTGCAGTTAATTCAGGTCAGAGAAATGTAAGTTATGAACCAGAACTTGTAGCAAACGCTGCATTGGGCGGTTTCCGTATTACACCTCCTGTTTCTAAAGCACTTGGTTTGCAAGCCGGTGACAACATTATGTTTGTAACTACTGCCGACAATGTTGCAGAAGCTATTCGTAACAAAGTTCCTGAACTTGTTGAGTTCTGTACTGCAAATGGTCTTGATATTGAATCTCCGGAAGCTGCTATCGCTATCCACAGAGAATTTGATATGTGGGGTATTGCAAAAGGTATCCAGGAATTTGATGCAAAAGGTAATCCGAAAACTACTCGTGAACGTATGACGAAAGATGACAAGATGAAGTATGTAGAAGCACACTTTGAGGATTGCTTGGAATCTGCCCGTAACTCACAGAATGAAGAATTGGTTGCCGCTTTGAACCGTGAAGGAGCTACAGAAGAGGAACTGAAAGCTGTTCTTATGGAAGCTATTCAAGGTGACGAAATTCCGAAACGTAAAGGAAGCAAATCTGCAAATCCTGCCGGAACTACTGGTACAGGAGTTTCATTGACATTTACTGACTCTAACGTTTGGATGCAGTTGAAGGCTCACATGGGAGACCGTGCTAAGACTATGAACTTAGTATTCTCTGTAAATCCGGAAGAACTTGCTGATGCAGAAATCTTCAATGGTTATGAAAATGTAGCTGTTAAAGTTGCTGTACTTGGTGAATCTCGTGAAGAGAAACCTGCTCGTGTTGGTGAAAAGAAGGCTGAACAAGCTGCTGAATAACTCGTCCGTTATTAGACATCCTTTTTTCATTTAATAATGTAGAGCCGTACATGGAGTTAATCTAAGTGCGGCTCTCTTTTTATCTATATATTTTATTAATCTTTTAAATTTAGTTGAAATGAGTACTCAAACTAAAGAAGAACAAGAGAAAGTTAATGCAGGAAAACCTGTAAGTACCAAGCAAGAAGAAGCTCAACCTAAGAAAAAGCGTAGAGGTATTAGTAACGATACTCGTGCTGCTTCTCGTTTAAAGTTTGACGAACGTAGAGATGCTAAACCTAATGGTTTGTTCATTGGACATCTTGACAATCTAGAAATTAAATGGGTAACTCTTGGAGAAGAAGTTCAAGGTTTACAATCATTTGCTGGTTTGGCTATTCCTATTCTTACTGTTACATTTGCAAGTAATGATGAAAATGAATCTGTTCGTCGTTATGTTCCTCATCGTATGATGCCGGCTGAAAGTAATGCTCTTACTATTGTTGGTGGTGCAGAAGCTTGGAAAGTTGATTCTGTTCTTGGTTGGATGAAACATCTTATGGATGTATATATCCTTAAAGGTCGTCCTATGACTGAGGAAGAAGAAGACGCTTTGTGTTTACCTTTTGAGGATAGTGACGATGAAGGAAATTATATTCCTGTTGAGCCGCAAGTTGTTGTAGACGGTTGGAAGTCTATGTTCGAGAACTTTATCAAGATGATGAATAATGATGGTAAACCTGTTTATAAGAGTGCAACAGGAGGTATTCTTCCGGTTTGGATTAAGCTTCTTCGCTTCACTAAAGTTAAGAATGCTTGGCAGCCTGTTGTTCGTGGTAAATCTACGATGGGTGATTTGGGATTTACTAACTTTGTTGGAGAAGGTTGTATTGAGCTTTATAAGCAAAATGTTGCTCCAATGTTGAAAGTAGACCCTGCTAAGGAATCTATTGTATATCGTGAAACAAAAGCTGCTGCTCCTGCTATGCCCGCTGCTGCACCTATGATGGGTGGAGCTATGCCAGGAGTTCAAATGGGAGGAGCAATGCCTGGAACTGCACCGACTGACTTTGCAGCTTCACCTTTTGCTGCTGGTGGAAATCCTGCTGATGACCTACCGTTCTAAGAAAAGTTAGTTAAATAGTTGAATATAAAGGGGTAAGATACTATATTTGGTGTCTTACTCCTTTTTTTATTATCCACGCTAAAGATGTTAAAACCAATATGAGAAGAACTATAACTAACGGTAATCTTACTAAAGAATTTATACTTTCTAAAATAAGTCAAGTAAGCATTTTTAGTGCTTATATAGGTGTAGATGCAGAAATAATAGAACACTGTATTGATACCGGAGAATTTATATCAAGTCCTTTTCGTGTTGATGAACATCCTAGTTTCGGTTTTAGATATGACAATCGTGGTAAATTAAAAGCTAAAGATTTTGCTGGTTATTTTCATGGAGATTGTTTTGATGCTGCCGCATTAGTTATCAGTGAGATTATTCATAAGAATGTTGATATATCTAATAAAGGTTGGTTTATATTTATTCTTAAACATATTGCATATACTTTTAGAAATATAATATATGGTAAGGATAAAGATGAAAATATCGAAGGAATAATAGCCGAAGGAGTTAATGCTGCTAGAAATAGAAAACCTATTATAGAATTTGTTCCTAGACAATGGAATAATTATGATAAGAATTATTGGGGGAAATTTCATGTCCCTATTAGTTATCTTAATACTAACTTTGTTTATCCTGTTGATTACTTTTATATTAATAGAAAAGTTAATCCTGAACCTAAATATTATTATGAGAACGATAGAAAGGATGTATGTTATGCTTATATGCTAGGACAAGATAAACGAGGAGTATATAATATTAAACTGTACTTTCCTAATAGAAAACATGGAACTGTTAGATTTATTACTAATAGTAATTGTTTAGAAGGATTACTCAATCTCGAACTTAGTGAATATGATTCTATTATTATAACTAAAAGTACTAAAGATAGAATAAGTCTTAGAGCGTATTTAGATGCAATAGACTTATCCATCTCCTACGGGGGAACAGCCCTGCGAACCATAGGTCTTGTTAATATACCTCATGAATCATATAAACTTAAACAGAATGAATACGATTGGCTACGAGCAAAATGTCCTAATGGACTTATATTGTCTTTAATGGATAATGATAATACTGGTTATCGTGAAGCTATTTGGTTAAGAAATAATTATAATATAATACCATTATGTATTCCTAGAGAATATGAAGTTAAAGACTTTGCTGAATTACGTAGTAAATACTCAATCGAAACTATAAAAGAACTTATTAATCTATCATATAACTATATAGCAGATAATTATGCAGAAAACGAATTTTCTTGGGATACGGGAAAAAGCTATTCTGTCCCGTTCTAAAGGTATTACAGGTTATGAGTATGTAGTTATGCGACCTATTACTAAAGAAATAGAGCATAAACTTGATACAGACGAAAAGACTGTTTTACCTAATGGAGCTTCTATAAGTAGAAAATCTATTTATATTTATGGAGCTGTTGATGTTACAAATCCTGACGATATAGGAATTATTAAGAAATTTAATTTATTAGATGATTCTGATAAAGGAAATATAGTCCCGTCTGGATTTGATTATTTAGAAGGTGTTGCACATCATGACGGTGTTATTAAATATAAACCTACTTGGGACGTTGTTGAATGGTTTAAATACAATCATTGTTTGATTGGTAAACCGGAACGTATTGTAATATTTCAATGTAGCAAATCGTCATTATAATGGTAACACTTGACGCGCAAGATATACGATTTGTTGAAGCACATATTAAACAATATGGTGGAATAGACAAAGTTATACAAGTTGTGCTAAAAGAACTTGATGCTACTTTAGTTCTTCCTGATGGTAGTCGACCTCGTCAAACTAATAGCTATGTTTGGCAAAGAAGTGATGCAGAATTTGCTTATCTTCTAAACAAAGCTATGGATAATGGAATGACTAATGAAGAATATACTAAAGTTATGGAACAATATGGAGAGGTTTTAAAGAAAAATGAATTATATGAACTTGAGAATCCTCCTGTTGTTTATAGTAAGAAGGTTCGTAGTAGTACTCGTAAAGTACGAGTTGATAAAGTTCAATCTATGTTTGATGGTGATATTCTTAAAGTAGGGGAAAAAGCTGTTAAAGCTAAACCTAAAAAAGAAACTGTCGCGGAACGTAAAGCTAGAATACTTAGTAATAAAGCTGTTACATTTGCATTTGGAGGTTTTAAAGCTAAAAACTAAATGGGACAATGGTTATATAGAAAGAATAATAATGAAGTACCTACTTGTTGGAGTGCTGAATTAGTTGAAAATGCTTCTAAGATTAAAGTTAGTTATGGGATTGTTGGTAAAACTATAAGAACGGATATTTATAGAGTTACACAAAAAGACCCTGCTGCTGAACTTAAAAGTAGATATAATGATAAACGTAAGACTGGTTATGTAACTATGGAAGATATTAAGGATGATGGGAGTATTATTCTGCCCCCCGAAGAGGATGTGGAGGGAGCTGAATCTAGATACCTTATAGATTATCTTAATACTTATCTTCCAGATTATCGCACAAATGAAAATAATGGTGGACTATTACCTATGCTTGCTAAATCTTATACAGGTAAAGTATGGGATAAAGTTTCTGTTATGCTTGGACAATATAAGATAAACGGTCTTAGATGTTTTATTAGTGCTGAATATAATACTGTGGATATGTTTAAGCCTGTAAGACTTAAATTCCAATCTCGTGAAGGTATTTATTGGAATACTCTTAATAATCTTGAAGAATATCTTCTTACTTATCTTGATAAAAAACTTATTAAATATATGCTTGATGAAGATTGGGTATTAGATGGTGAAGTTTATCTTCCAGGTTATACTGTAAATCAGATTAATCATTTTGTTAAAGATGCTAATTGTGTTGAGAATAAAGCTCTTCAATTTTGGTGTTATGATGTTGCAATTCAAGATATGAGACAAGAACTTAGATATAATCTTCTTGAAAATCTTCTACCTAATAAGATAACAAGATTTCCTACTCTTGACGCTCATCTTAACAATAAAGAACGTCTTATAGTTCTTCCTATTCATAGTATTACTAATGATTGTGCTGCTAGAAAAGCTAGAGATTTATATATCGGTCTTGGATTTGAAGGACTTATTCTTCGTAACCCTGATGCTGACTATCAATATGGTCGTCGTCGTGTAGGTTATATGGAGAAGTTTAAATCTGCTACTGATGGTAAGTTTCTTATATTAGATATTTATAAAGAACCTAAGAGAGAATTACCTATCATTCTTTGTCAGAATGATGTAAATACTGCTAAATTTGAAACAAGACTTAGTGCTACTCATGAATATCAACAAATGATATTAAGAGATAAACATCTTTATATTGGAAAATATCTATTCGTTGAATTTGGAGAACGTAGTGGTGTTGAGAAAGTACCTTTTCATATAAAGAAAACTCAAATAATACTTGATGAATAATATTAGATTAATATATAATGTTATTAATACTACGGTAGATAAAGATAAACCGTATTATGTTGTTAAAGATAATATTATTTATATTAGAGATAAATCTCTATTTGATAATAAATATTATCTTGAAGCTGATTATTATAGTCCTACTGAAGGTCGTAAATTGATTATTATACTTAGCAAAGAAAAGATTGATAAGAATTGTCGTCAATGTAAAGTTGATAATTATGGTAGACTTAAAATAAAACCTGTTGCTCATAGAGAATATTTGCAAACAGTTTATAGTAGAGATTCTAATATTCAGTTCGTGTTAGATAGTATGAATGATGAATTTGTTGCTTATAGGATTTAATATATAGATGTTGATTAGTGATTGAGTTGCGGAAGTAGTTGTAGATTTTAATGTCTATGGCTGCTTCCGCTTTCTTGTTTTATGCTGGCAAAATGTACTACGATGTGCCCGTAGATAGCATTCTTTTGCCCGCCATGGCATTCAACCCTATCAGCCAATGTCTTGTTAAGATTCTAATTTGCGTTCAATGGTGAGCCTTAAAATGAGTCAAAAAATATATTATTATATAATTTGGTATATTGTTATTATTGTTACATTTGCGAATGCAATTAAACCTATTAGATATGATTAAAGATATTAAACCTATTATTGGTATAGCAGGTAAAGCTAAATCTGGTAAAGATACAGTTGCTGGTATGATTGCATATATTATACGAGAAGGACTATTTAGAGCCGATTATAGGAATTGGAGTATACGTTTTGATAAACCAGGAGTTACTAGAGAAATTGGTGCTATTATTCATTTTGCTGATTTTGTAAAAGATATTTGTTCTAGAGTATTTCTTATTAATAGAGAATATTTTGACAAAATTCTTTATAAAGAACAATTATGCTATCTTATGGATAATGGTAAGTTCGTTAAACTTAACGAAGTACCGAGCGATTATATAATTGCTAATCATGCTATATTAAGTACTACTTCCATTGCTTCTCTACTTAAAGGTTATAACAATAAAGTTGCTATTAGCCTTAGAACTATGTTACAATATGTTGGAACAGAACTTGGTAGAAATCAATTAGGAGATAATTGTTGGATTAATGCTACTATGTCTAATGCTGGTATAATACGTAATAGATTTGGATTTTGTGCTATAGCTGATGTAAGATTTGCTAATGAATGTGATGCTATAAGAAATCAAAAAGGAGGATTTGTTATTAAAATTAAAAGATATGATGAGGACGAAACTAAGCTTAATGAGTTTGCTCATGTTAGTGAATCTCTTGAAGGTATTAATCCAGATTTTGTTATTGATAATGATGGTAATAAGTTCAAGTTGTTTCATCAAGTATTAGCGGTATTAGATAAGATAAATCAATCTTCTCATCCTCTACGGGGGAACAGCCCAAAGTAATATATGGAATATGTTGTTATACGTCCGCCTGTTAAGAATACTACACATCCTGAAACTATATTAGCTCATTATGTAGTAACTAGAACTAGAATACGTGAAGTTATTAATGCTTATTATGATGGTAAATTTATAGTTAAAGATGAATATCCTCCATTAGGAGTATTTAAAGTTATTGTTGGTAAACGTAAAGCTAGAACTTTTATTGAGGCGGCTCAATTAGCTAGATATAAAAATTACGAATATGAAAATAGTAAGACCGAAAGTAGAGGAATGGATTCCTAAAGATGATATTAGTCATGTTGCTAGATGTGCAAGAGTTTGTTATGCTCTTAAAACTGGAAGAGATGATGGACAACTTTATGATGATTTGATAAAGTCTAAACATCTTAGTATGTTAAGACATGAATCTTATTATTATATAATGAGTAAATTTACCTCTGCTGCTAAACATATTATGGATAATTTTAAAGAATGTCCTTATATAGAATTTGAAGCTTATAAAGATAAACTTTATGTTGCTACTAACGGACAATTTATTTTTGAGCATCCAGATACTGCTACTATTCTACTTAAATATATAGTTTCTAGAGAGTATTTTGCTGAAACTGAAATAGGACATAATCTTATAAGATATACTTTCAATATTATTACACAAGTTAGTACATCTCGTGAATTGAATCGTGTTAGTGCTAATAATATTGCTGAACAGTCTACTCGTTATTGCAATTATTCTCGTGGTAGATTTGAAGGAGAATGTGCTATTTGTCAACCACATTGGTTTGATTGTATGCAAGAAGAAGTTGCTTATTATAAATATGATTATGAAGGATATTGTCATTATATCAAGAATGATGATAGAGAATGGCATCCTTATGATAATAGTAAAATTGTACTTTATAAATATAAACAACCTATGCTTCAACGTTATCTTCTTGATAACTATGAATCTTGTAAATCTTATCTTAATCAAATTGCAGATGGAATGGAACCTCAAGATGCAAGAGGAGAATTACCTCTTGATTTAGCTACAGAAGTTGTTTATACATATAGCGTAAGTGAGTGGCGTCATATTATTGATTTAAGATATTTTGGTAAGACTGGTGCTCCACATCCAAATGCTAAAATTATTGCCGGTATGATTAAAGATAAACTTGAAGAACATGGATACGATTTTGGATGAATATAGTATAGAAGGTAGAAATCTATTAGACATTGATATTACAGAAGGGAAAGAAATTGGTTATCAATTTATATTCGATACTAAAACTAATGATGGTAAAAAATCTGTTAGACTTAAATTAGAAGTTACTAGAGTTAATTATTTTGATTGTAATGGTTCTACTTGTCTTCTAAAAGAATATAAATGTAATGGTATAAATTGTAATGTTAAATTAGTAGAAATGTTAAAATGAAAGTAAATCAAAATACTCGTTGTGCTTTTGGACTTCATAAATGTGAAGTTCTTAAACAAGAAGATATTAAAGATGTTTATGGTCATGTTATTGGGATAGCGATTATAAGTCGCTGTTCCAATTGTGGAAAGATTAAAACGTCTTATGTATATACAGTTAATGGTAGACCTTAATAATATAAAGATATGGAAGATAATAAAAGACAAAGTTTATTTGCTATTAGTTGTGAACTTGAAGATATTTTCTTTGAGATTGAAGAAGCTGGTGGCGAAGTTACAGAAGAGATTCTTGCTAAACTTGCTATTACAGAAGAAAACCTAAAACAAAAACTTGATTGTTATCGTAAAGCTTATACTGCTATTAGTTTAGAAGCTGATGCTTGTAAGAAAGAAGAAGCTCGTATTGCTGCTATTCGTAAGACTAAAGAAAATAATGCTAGACGTCTTAAAGATAGTATGTATGAAGCTGTTGTTGCTTATGGAGAAACAGGTAAATCTGGTAATAAAGTTATTAATCTTATAGATAGTAAACTTTATACTAAGAAAACAAAAGTTGTTACTATTAATGCGGATATTCTTCTTACATTTAAAGATTTGGTATTTGACCAATTTAGAGAACTGTATAATAATGATATGCTTGATATTAGTGATACTAATGTTGATTCTCTTGACCCACAAGGATTTATTGATGTTATTAATGCTAAATTTAAAGCTGAATATTCTGAACGTGCCGAACGTATGATGGAAGAATATGGTAGATTGTTTGTTGTTGAAGACCTTATGCTTACTAATATTAAATTTGAAACTTCAATAACTTTATATGATTTATTAGGTAGGTCTAATTTTAGATTACTTGAAGGATTCTTTGATACAGAACATATTTCTAATGTTGTTCCTGATGTTAATAAAACTGTAATTAAGAATATGCTTGAAGACGGTATTCAAAGTTCTTTTGCTAATCTTGATTACAACGAAAGTTTGATTATTAAATAAGATATTGTTATGTTTGATGTTGAAGATAAACTAGAATCTATTATTAAATATATAAGAGAAAGTAGAGGAATTAATGATAGAGATAGAATTATTGATATTATTAAGGACTTATTAAATACGATGTAGTTATGAGTTATTATGTAGCTAAAGGAGTGCCCTGGCGATATAAAGGAGTAACGGATGTTACTGATTGTAAAACTTCAGAAGATGTTATAGCTAAAGCACATCTTGATTGGGAAGTTGATAAATGTGAACTTTATGGTAAAATGTCTGTTAATATAAATAGTGATGAAGACTTGGATAAAGTTATCGAAGAGACAAAAGATTCTGATGCTCATTTACATGGAAAAGATATTTTCCGGATTTGTCCTAATGCTTATTCTACCTATCGTACTGATTATAATATTCCTCTTGGAGTTGTTAAGGGAAAATATACACCTGTTCAAAATAAAGAAGCGTTTAAGTTTTTTGATGATGCCATAGGTAGTGGACAAGCTTTATGGCAAACTGCTGGTAGTTTTGGAAATGGTGAACGTATTTTTGTTAGTGCTAAACTTCCTTCTAATATAATGGTTAAAGGTGACCCTGTTGAAAACTATTTAGTATTTACTAATAGTCATGATGGAACAGGAGGAGTTAAGATATTATTTACACCTATTAGAGTTATATGTAGAAATACTCTAAATGCTGCTATTCGTACTGCTACTAATTATGTAAGTTTTAGACATACTGCTAGTGTTCATTCTAATATACAAATTGCTCACGAAATACTTGGTATTTGTAATACTAAACGTAAAGATTTAGAAGAAGCATATACTATACTTGCTAATATTAAAGTTACTGATGAAGACGTTATGAAGTATATTTGTGAGAATATTCTAAATGAAACGGAAGAAGAAAATCTACTAAATACTGGACATTCTTACAAAGAACTTTGTTATCGTAGTAATGCGGCTTATGAAGATTCTCAAATATCTATGCGAAAACTTAATGTTATTAGTTCTACTTGGAACTATTATAATGAAGGAATTGGACAAAAAGATATTATAGGAACTGCTTGGGGAGCTGCTAATGCTATATCTGGATATTATTCCAATATTGATAATGCTGTTGGTGAAAAGAGATTTGATAGTCTCATATTTGGAGATAAATCACGTAAAATTCAAACCGCTTTTGCATTAGCAGATACATTTAATTAATATGAAGATAATATATAATAATATCATACCGTTTAAAGGTTATAAATGTATTAACCTATTTGGAATACTTTTTGCTAGAAAAGGAGTTAGAATTGATGATAGAACTATTAATCATGAATCTATTCATACTGCTCAACAAAAAGAATTGCTATATATTATATTCTATATATTATATCTTGTTGAATATGTGATTAAATCTATTATTCTATTCTGTCATGCTTATAGAGATATTAGCTTTGAACAAGAACCTTATTATCATGAAGAAGATATGAAGTATTTAAAGAATAGAAAACATTATGCTTGGATTAAATATTTATTCAAAACTTATAAACGAAAATAATGATGGGAAATTTAGCTAGAGCTATTGCAAATGCTATTGTGGCATACAAAGGAGGAAGCTATACTGTTGATACGTTAACCGAACTTATAGACAAAGATATTAACAATGTTTCTGTTAAAGTATGGCGCGAAGATAAACGTATTCCTTTACCTGTATATGGTAAAGAAGGAGATGCTTGTTGCGATGTTTATTGTAAATCTGTTGAATATGACGGTGAAAAAGACCGTTATATTGTTCATACAGGTCTCCACTTTGCTCTTCCTAATGAATACGAAATGGAACTTCGTCCACGTAGTAATTTGACTAAAACTGAACTTTATATTCCTAATGCTCCTATGACACTTGATTGGGGTTATCGTGGAGAACTTCTTGTCATATTTAAAGGACGTACTAATAAATATCTTTTATCAGCATTTAAAGAACTTAAAGATACAGTTCGTTTTATGCTTGGTATTAAGAATCATTCGTTGGACAAATGCTCACAAGATTTTGATAAAGCTGTTTATGAATTTCCTTATCGTCCTATGACTGATGATTTTGAAGGAGACCGTATTTGTCAATTACTTGTTCGTCGTAGAGAACAAATTACTTGGGAAGAAGTTGAAGCTCTTGAAGAACTTGGAAGTACTGAACGTGGCGAAGGAGGATTTGGTTCTACAGGTGGTGATGGTGAAACTAAAACAGAAGAAGCTCCTAAAGTTGAAGAAGTTGACGAAGAACCAGCTAAAGTATCTGGAACTACACAAAATCGTTTTGCAAAATAATGCTTGGAGATAAACCTCTTATTGAACATACTTATATTCAAACTAGAAGTAAAATTGAATATAAAGTAGTTGCTATTGGTAAAATCAAATGTCCTGAAAGTGGTTATTGGTATGATGCAATATTCTATGTTCGTGCCGATAATACTCCGGGATTTTATGGAAGAACTGTTCAAAGTTTTATGTCTAATTTTGAAGATACTGAAAATATAGTCGAAATATGATAAGAATCACTTGCTATACCAAAAAGAATTGTGAAGCCTGTCATACGATGATTAGTATTATAGGTAATGCTGTTGCAGAAGTTAATGATGATTGTAATATTAATATTGTAAATATTGCTAATCTTCCACCAAATAAACTTGTGGAACTTAATGTTGAAGTATTTCCTACTACTATTATCGAAAAAGATAATAAGGAAATTACTAGATTGAAAGGAACTTTTCCTGAGAATTATATTACAGATATTATTTATAAACTTGAAAAAGAATGAAGAGATAATTATATAGCGAGAACACGCTAATGTTCATAGTTAAGTTATACAGAATGAGTCTATCGTTGTTATCAATGGTAGGCTTAATTATTTCATCTCATCATTCCCTTACGGGGCACGGAGGCAACGTAGTTGCCGACCTTAAAGTCAGAAGAATCTACAGATATTGTAGATATTGACGATTAAGATATTATCTAAGAATCGGTTGCTTCGCAACCTCAGCCCCCCGTAGAGGATATGAATGAGATATATCACTAACCATTAATATAGATAAAGATATGAAAGATAAATATGGAAGACATTATAATCTTGATGACGAACAAGATTTACAAGATTATATAAGTCGTCAATCAAATTATCAAGTACCTAATGAATCTGAAGGACTTGGTTGTTTACCTAGTTTTATTATAGGAATTATTATATTTGCTCTATGTATTGCCGCTTTTAGAGCTTGTGAACGAACTATTAAAGACCCTAATTCTAGTCAATACGAATACTCATTTTTAGATTAAATATAGCTATGGATATTGTACCAAATATTAACAAAGATAATCTATCTAAAGAACGGATAGAATTTCTAAAGAAACAAGATGTTGAATATAAATACATTGGTAGTATAAAAAATAAACCAGGTCTTACTTTGTTTTCTTATAATAGAGTTACTAAAATAGTTAAACCTGCTGTTATAGAAAATAAAGTATCTATTGGGTTTGATAAAAAACCTCATAGTAAACGAAATGTAGTTCGCGAGAAAGATTGTTTCTATGATTTTGCACTTAATACTAAGAACTTTATTAAACACCTTATAAGCTATGGTCTTATTGAAAAGAAAGAAGACGTTATTGTGGCTAAAAAGACTAATATGTAAAATATATGGTCATAATAGAGTTTTTGTGATTGAGCCTAGAACTAGAGTTAAAGGTAAATCTAGAGGACGTGTAGGAAATACTGTTATTACTTTTAAAAGAAAAGGCGGTAAATGTGGAAGTGTAAGAGTTGTTGATGGTGGTTATTATGTTTATGCTCGTTGTGGAAAGAAATTGACAAATTGGGAACGATTATAAGGCTCTCTGTTGGACGTTCTAGTCTGATTAATATAGTTGTTCAATTCGATAAAGAAAATGGCAAGGCGAGCCATAAAACCGCCAAAAAGCAATAGTTTAGTAATAGAAAAGCCCGTAGGCTAGTAGGATAGTTGATTCCTTACTAGTTCTACGGGCTTCTTTTTATCCGCAGTTAGACCTGCTTTAATTATTGAATTTACCAATAATATATTTTCTTAGTTTAATTTCTCCTTTTTCATTTCTTTCAACTTTGACATTTTTATATTGTTTATTATACATAGCAACAAATTTAATCATATTTCCTTTAAATAGTCTATTATGATTTATAATATAAGTTGATTGAACATCTGTTATATCTAATAATGGTTCGTTACCATTTTCTTTATAAGTAAGTTGCTTTAAAGCTTCTACTATTGTATCTTTGTTACAACATAAATCTCTAGCAGCATCTCCAATAGTGAATTTAACTATATTACTATCGAACTCAATATGTTCCATTATATAATCAATTAAACAATGAGTATATTTTGTATAATAAACCCCTTTAACTTTAAAATAATTAAAATCTCTACAATAAAATCGTCTATCGCTAATGTTAGTATGAACATCTACTGTGTGATTAAGTACATCAATATCTACTACATTAGCATTAATTGTAGGTACAGGAAAACTACTAATAGTAACTTTACTTCGTTCTTTTTCTTCTCGCTTAGTATCTTTCTTTGCAGATTCTTTAGCTGGTTTTAATATAAACTCTGGCATATCTTTATATGGTTATTAGTTATTAGTTGAACAAATATACGAATAAGTCCGAACATATCGACTAATTTTAGTCTAAAGTATACGGAAATTTCCAAAAATTATACTTTTGTAATTATCTGATTATCAATAAGTTAGAGTATAGCAGCAATTATCTTATATATACTATAAAAGTCTACGACCAGACTTATCATCCAATCATAGACCTTATAATTACTTCCCATTAACAATCCATTCAGCAATAGATTGAGTAGGAATAATACCAAGCATATTTTCAGTCAGTTTATAATACTTATTATTTTGGTCTAATTGCATTATACGATTAATTCCACGATAAATAGGAATTTGTCTCTTAACATAAACGGCAAGTTTATTCTCACCTTTATATAGACCGGTAGTATAATTAGGATTGAACTCATCTCCCTCAATAAAATACTTAGCAATAAAACCAAATGCGGACTGTACATCTTTGAATGATTGACCTAAAGCAACAGGACTTGACCAAAGTTTATCAAATTCAGATACAGCACCAATATTATACATAATAGTTTCAGAAGATAAACGGTCTGCTTGATAAAGAGCAAGATTAGCTATAATCTTAGCAGTTTCGTCGTCATCGTCAGCAGCAAGTAATGCACAACTAGCAGCAATACCACCGAGTAGACCATAAGCAATACCGGTAAGTTCTCCTAAAGCTCTACGAATATTAGCTCGTTCAGCATTTGACATTGTAGCATAATTAAACTTGTAGTTTAAGAAAGTATCAATAAATGCTCTACAAACTTGTTGTGCACCAGCAATAAATAGATTAGTACCATCTTCATTAGCTTTAGCTTTAGTTCTATCTGTAAGTCCTTTAAATTCTGTTGTTGCAAAATCCCAAAGACTTACATAGAATCCACGTTCAATACTTTCTCTACTTTCATTATAATAACCATTTACACGGAAATGTTTAAGAGCTCCTGTATAAATATGTTTATGATATTGCATAAGTAGACTACCAAATACCCAAGTAGATTCTATACGAGCACCTCCTAAGCGGTCATACACACCATGAATCTTTTTATTAACTGATACAACTTTACCTTTAAATTTAGCAAGTTTACCTAAATCTACTAAACTATCATCTTTAAGTTTAGCATAACTATCTTGAAGTTCAAATTGGTCTATCAGTCTAGGTTCAGATTCAAACTGTTTCTTAGCTTCTTTAGTAAGTTCATTTCTTATTTCCGCATATCTTAATCCATAAGACTTATCACTAAGACTACGTAAGAACTCTGTATTAACATCTTTCTTAAACCAAAGATAATCTTTAAGTCTATTCTTATCTTCTTTTATTCTATTGATAAACTTAGCATATAGTTCTTCAAGTTCAACATTACCTTCGATAGTTTTACGAAGTGCAACTTCTTCAAGCATTCTATTGTAATTATGGAAATCTCCTATAATAACTTCACCTTTCTGATTCTTATAAACTCTATTACTAAGCATCATAGATAACATAGCAGTATTCTGCATAAAATGTTCACCAGCACTTTGTGGACTATAAGCAAAATCTCTCATCTTATTGATTATCTCAATACTATCAATAGATTTAGATGTTTCACGAATACCATTATAGTCTACAACTCCCATGAGTTTAATTATTGCATCAGTAAGATTATCACTAGTATCTTTATTCATATTAGCAAGGAAACTAGGAACAGCTTTAATATAATATCCAAATTTAGCATTTTCCCAATCTTTATGATTAAAGTATTCTCCTGCATAACGTTCCATAAATATATTAGTAGAACCAGTTAATATATTACCAATACCTCCTGTAATATTAAACATCATATATTTAGCACTAGCAATATTCTGTCCAACAGCAGCAAATTTATCCCATGTATTCTTACCTTTATATTCATCAAATAAGAAACGTTTAGACCAAGTTTCAATTAAATCAATAACTCTTTTAGGAGCTTGAGTCTTATAAACTTTTCTATCTTCTGTAGAAGTTCTTCTATCAACAGCTAGATTATTAAATCCTGTAAGACGATAAGCTTGCGCTTGACTTCTCATATATTCAAGAAGATAATAAAGGTCTAATTTAGTTTGCGTTTTAGCATTAGCTTGAATAGCACCTTTAATAAACTCTTCAAATACTGATTCATAATCTTTATCCATCAGTTTAACATCAAGCTGTCTATTATACTCAGCAGATTCTTCATTATGTTTCTTAATATCATCAACTCTAGCTTTATAATCTTCATCAGATTCAGTAAGACCTTGTTCAGGTATAGGTTCTATCTTTCTATAAGTCTTGTCCTTCAACGAAGCTAATAACGGTATATTAGTTTCTCGGTCATATTCATAACCAATATTATCGCTAATATGTCTATCTGGGTCTAAACTTTGTCCAAATCCAATAGCATTAAATGCGGCTTTAACAGTATTAGGGAACGATGATTCTGTCCTTCTCCTACGGGGGAACAGCCCTTTAGCAACGAATGACATAGCAGTATTATTCTCTTTAGTTAAATCATAAAGAGTATCTTGCATTAACTTTCTTATTCGTCTTTCATATTCATTAGAATTATCAGTTCTATAATACTTAGCACTACCATTATAATTATCAGTATATCTATTATAATTAGCATTAACTGTTTCAGAAAGTGGTTTACTTCTTGTATTGTTATATGAAGCTACATAGTTTCTAGTATTAGCAGATTCATCTTTAACTCTTATTGTAGTCCAAATACGAATTGGTTCCATTTTACCATTCAAAGGATTAAAGATATGATTTTTATCTTCAAATTCCTTAAGTTTACCGTCTCTAATAGCTTGTTCACGTTCTTGCCAATAATAACTTGTAGGAACAAATTCTATATTCTCATTTAAAAACTTAAGAGCTTTAGAACGTTTTTCGTCAACATAATCTTTATTAATAACATTACCATTATTATCAAGTTTGGGGGTAACATAACCAAATATATCATTATTAGGTTCATTAGTATATCCTATAAAGATTCCATTCTCATCATAATTCTTAGCATTAGCTATTGTTCTCCATGCAGCAAAGAACTCTTTACCTTTTTGTTTAGCAGCATCTTCATCTAAATTATAAGTAACTTTATCAGTATGAAACTCAACTTCTTCTTTCAAGAACTTCTTAACTTTCTCGTCTTTACGACGTAAACGTTTAATTTCATCAAGTCTATCATAAAGTCCGCTAAGTTCTCTAACTTGTTCTATAGTCAAATCAGATAATTTAATCTTACCTGTGTTTGGATTAAGAGCGTCTTTAAGAATATCATTAATAGCTTTAACTATATCATTAAGAGCTTTAGTAACAACAGGCGTTTGTTCTTTAGTATTAATAAATCCTTCATAGAACTTCTTACTATATATTTGACTTATGGGAGCTTTATTACGAAGAAGTTTAACTTCTGCCGATGCGCCATCATTAGCACGATTAGCATATTGAGCTTCTTGTTCTTCTTTAATAGCTTTTACTTGTTTTTCATTAAATTGACGACCATCAATAATTCCGTAATTATCATAAGCATTTTCTGTATGTTGAACTATACTCTTGAATTGAGGATTCTTTTCTTCTTTGCTTCCATTAAGAGCAGCAAAAGCTTCATTAATTTCTGTTTGAAGTTTCTCATTAATTCTATAATAAGTGTTTTCGTTCAACCATTCAACAGCAGTAGCATATTCATCTACTTGTAATAATGCATCTTCATTTTCTATTTGTCGTCCAGCACTATCAAAATGTTTGTACTTATTAATAATACTAAGATAATGTTTTAAGTCTTCTTCAAAACCTTCTCTAGTTTTACGTTCAAAGAATGCTTTTTTAATTCTAGTAATTTCGTCTACATATTTACGAAGATTAGAAGCTCTATTATAAGCGTCTTGAGGTTTCCATTCTCCTGTATTGAAATCAGTAGTTTCTTGCATCTCTCTAATTTCAGAGTTCAAACGTTTAATAGCAGCATTATCTTCTTCTGTACGATTACCTTTGAATATTCTTAATAACTTATTACGTTCATCATTTAGTTTAAGATACTTAATATAATAATCAATATTATAGTCATTAAGCATAGAAGCTTCATTATCAGTTACTCTTTGATAATATTCTGAAACATATTTCTGTTCAGTATTAGCAAGATACCATAAGTCACGTTCATGTTTAGCTCTTAGATATTCTTTACTAAATTCTCCATAATTATCTTTGGCTTCTGCAACTTTAGCATTTAAACCATTCTTATCTTCTGTAAATTTATCAGTATGATTAGAAACAAATTTACCAGTTACAGGATTAATAATATTATTCCAATTAATCGTTTTACCAGCTTTAGCAGCTTCTGATTTAATACTAGCTAATTGTTTCTTATAGTTCTTTACATATTCATCTCCTTCAAACTTAAGTTTATCGAGTTTAGAAGTAGCTTCTCTAAGAATGATTTGTACAATAGGATAACTAATTTCTTGTGCATCTTGGAATAACCAATCAAGAACACTAGCATCTTTAAGTATATAATTAGTTATATCAGAAAGTCCTTTATCAAAGTTAGGATTAGTACTAAGAGGTTTAAATATATTTTCTGCAACAATTTCAAATCCTTGCTTCAGTTTAGGATTATTCTTAATATTATTAATAGTATCTTGAATACCTTTAATATTACGTCTAGTAGAATCATCTACATTATCGGTAGCTATTTCATTTATTAATGGGAATGAATTGCCAAATGTACTAGCTTGTAATATTAGACTTATATATTCATTACGCAATCCTTCATTGTTAGTAATAGCATTAATGGTATAATCTGAAACTATATCATGTACTGTACCTTCTTCGTCAACTATAAAGTTATTAAGTTTACGTTCAAGTTCATGAGCTTTAGTTATATAAAATTCTGCTGAACGTTTAATAGTATCTTGTTTACGTTCTTCAATACTAGCAATACGTTGTTCTTCTACTCCATAATTAAGAATATCTTGATATGCAATAGAAGCACTTTCGTCAGAATTAATTCTAGCTCTAGTTTTAAGGTCTAATACAAATTGTTGAGCCAAATTACCAAGCTTAGATATATTAGTAGTTTCAATATTCATATCAATAGAACTTGCGTGTTCTACATCTTCTATATCTTTTTCTACTTCAATCGTTTCACTTTTGATATAAGGAACAACAGTATAAATATTATCAGTAGATTGTACTCCATTATGTTTAGCATTAGTTAATCCTTCAAGTTGTGCATCGTCAGATATTTTCTTATTAAGCTTAACTTGTTTGCGAGTTATAATATAATCTCTAAGATTACCATCATTATCCATTATAGTTTGAACAGTTCCTATATTCTTAGTACCAAACGCTTGTTTAAGAGTCTGGCTTCCATTCCAAACCCAAAATACTTTAGTTCCAGGATTAGCAAACTTATCATTTATAGCACGAATAAAGTTTCTAACTGATGCGTCTTGCTCAGCAATAGTAGCAATAAAATTCCTATCAGTAGGGATTATAATTTCTTTATCAACAGTAGGTTTTTTATATCTATAAGGCTCTATTCCTTCTTTAGTAAACAATTCATTCTTTTCTTCTGCAAGACGAGAGAATGGAGCTTGTTGTTCTTGACTAAGATTAATTATAGCTTCATAATATCTACTAGAAGGATATTTATTATTTATAGGATTAGAACTAAATTCTCCATGTTCATTTTCTTCAAGATTGTTTAATGGAATAAGATATACTTGTTTATTATTATTTTCTCCATATAATCCAACTTTATATAAAGTAGAAACTTTTTTATTAACTATATTAATATAATTAGTAGAAAGAACTGTTTTAGTTCTACCATGTTTATCAGTAACATCTTTAACTATTCCTATCTCTTTAGCAAGTTCTGTATCTTTAACAGCACCAAGATTAAAATAATACATCTTCTGACTATTAGGAAGATATGTAAGATTAGCTTTATTTTTATTATATCTTATTCTATAAGTAGGAACTTGTGGTATATTAGAATGACTACGAATATAATCTTCATATATATTATTAGCAGCAAGGTTTTTATCATTTACAGAACTAACACCAAATCTGATACTATCAATAATTCCAGTACCTCCATCTTCAAGAGAAGTATAAAGAGCACTATTCTTAATAACTTTACTAACATTTCCTCTACGGAACTGATAGCCTTCTACAACAAAAGCATATTTAATAATGTCAATAGCAGTTAGTCTAATAATAGGATTAGTATTATTAAACGCTGCATCGAACATTTTATATATACTCTCCATGTCTTGTTGTTGGTCGTTAAAACGAATGATTTGACTACTTATTCCACGTGTACGGAACTCAAATCCGTTAAACAAGTTTACGTTCAGTTCAGAAAAGATAGTTCGCTGTGAGCCAAGTAAATGGCTTTGTACGAAGTGTACTTTTTGAGCCGGAGTGAGTTTAGCAAAAGCATTAACTTCTTCTTGTGTAGGATTCGCAACATTATCTATATTAATATTATAGTTAATATCGTATCCAAATCCATAGATTCTCCTTGTCTCATCCTCTACGGGGGAACGTCCCTCTGATTCTACTTTACTTGCAGTAAATATATCTACTGTAATATTGCCATTTTTTTCAAGTTCAATAGGTTGTGATATAATAGCAGAATTGTTCTTATACATATATTCAAGAACATACTTCTTAAAATCATTATAAAGTTTCTCATTAATACTTCCACTAATATAATTCTGAATACTATTGATAGCATTAACAAAATTATGAGATTCGGTTTCAAATAAACCTTTATTAATAAGAATGCTAGGAACTGTACTATATCTCATGAATGCATCTAATGCAGGATAAGCACTTGGTTTTTCAGTTTCTGCTAAATATAATTCTGGCATAAATACTCCTGTTTCAGTAGCTTTAGTAATACCAGGATAAATAGCTTCTAATAATGGCTCTCCATTTACATTAATTCTATTAGCGTCGTCACTATTAATAATAGTTCCTATATCATCAATTACTTTACGTGTACTATATATAGTTTGTTTAGCTCCAAATTTATCAGGATTAAGTACTTTAACATGATTAGCTATAATACGACTATAATCATTAATATAATTAAAGTTAAGTATGGCAGCTAAATCTATTAGCAAAGTAGGTTCATCATAAAGACCAGCATTTTGTGCTGCAAATCGTTCTTCAATAGTTGGAACGTCTATTGTAAATACATCAGCATTATCTCTATTATCAAAGCTAATAGTACTATTAGGATACATCTTAGCAAACTCTTCTCCGTATTGTTGTTGAAGAGCTGTCATAACTTCCGTGATATTATTGTTATCAGTAACTACTTCATTACGTACTTTAACTCCTAAATCATGAGCAACACGTTTAATTGCTGTATGAATAGGATTATAATTACCACGAACAAATACAGATTGAGATTCATAATAAGCCTCAACTATTCTACTAACACCTGGCTGACGAAGCCAAGCCATAGCTGTATAAGCATCACAACCAATATCAAATAGAGTTTTAAATGCAGCAAACGTATATTCATTCTCATTCTTAATAGCTCCTTCTTTGATAGCATCAAGGATATGAGCAGTAGTATGAGAACTTGCAACTGTAATATAGTCACCTACTACGTTTTTATTATTCTTACTATTTCCTATTCGATTATGATAAACTATACCATCTTTGATAGGAAATGCCTGAGCAGCAATATCTAAATTAACTCTATTACCATATTTTACTCTAATAGGAATACTAAGTTCAGCTTTAGCAACATTAAATACGGAGTTACCTGTATCACGAGCAACACTAAATGCTTTCAATGTAGCACCACCCATAGCATTTCTATGGAATTGAATCTGGTCAAAAAGATTATAAACGTTTCTTTGTTTAGCACCAACAGCATCAAGTTTATCAAGAGCTTTATTTGCAGCAGTAATATCGTCAAAGTTACTACGAGCAAGGTTCTCTTCGAGACTTGATTTATCATTCATGATAGCAATCATACTATCGACTATACGATTGTTTCGAGCGCGACGATTATTTTGGTCTTCAATAGGAAGCTGTTTAAATTCCTCATAAGTAGGTAATCCAAAAGCAGCAGCTCGTTCATTAATAATATCTCCGAATTTATCTCTTGATAATGCTTTAATATCGTCTATTGTAAGACTGTTAGCATTGTCATTAATACGTCTGAACATATCTCTTTGTTCAGCAATAACATCAGCTATTCTTCTATACTTATCGTAGAATTGTGTAAACGCTTGATTATCTCCATATAGTCTACTATAAGTAGGCATAATAGAAAGAAGTCCATTAACTCTATCAGCAAACTTCAATTCTTTATTACGAAGAAAACTATCAACAATAGGTTTAAATTCATCAGGTAATTCATGATAAGTATCGCCTTCATCAAGAAGTTCTTTTACTCTCTTTTCAAGATAATCTTCTAAATCTTTATTACTCTTACGAATAACTTCAAAGTATTTATCTTTAATAGATTGTTTAGTATCTCTATCTACTTGAAACATATCTCGTGTTATACGTTCTTTATCAGAATTTCTAAGAACATGAGATACATATCTTCCATAAGTAGCAGCTTCGGCGGTACTGTCACTAAATTCTACTTTATGAATACGACCATCTTTACCAAGATAAGTCTCATAAGCAATACCATAAATAGAGTCAACGTCAAAGTCAGAACCAGTCTGTGTTACCCATTCATCCGGAACTACAATAGTACTTCCCATCCATTCAGGTAGAAAACCTACAACTTTCATAACAGCCATAGATTGTTTACCTTCTGTTGGAATACGATAACCAATACATTTAAGAACTTCTTCATCAATATCTTCAATACGAATCTCTTTAACAAGATTACCATTTTCATCATATTGATTGAACATAGCTTTTGCCCATTTAGGAAGAAGTATTTCTACTTCTGAACCATCTTTATGATAGCCAAGTTCAACACGTTCGCCAGTATCAGTTTCAATAGTTTCACCAGCTTTAAGTTGTTTACTCTTTTTAATAAGTCCATCAAGACCAACACTAGTTACCTGTGCCCCATGCCATCCAGGAAGTTTTTGTCTTGTAATAAACTTATTAAATTGACTTTGAGCAATACTTTCAATCTTACTTGAAACTATATTCATATAACTAGGCATAACAGGTCCTGCATCTTCATTCTTAACAGTAAGATATTCAATAGTATTACTATCAAGTCCAAGACGAGCAGCTTCTATTAATGCTAGTTTATATATACGATTGTAATCAACTTTACCGTTATTGTCTCCTATAATACGATAGTTTTTATCAAACTTAATACCATACTTATCCATAAGACTATTAAAGTCTTCACGAATATTAGCAACATAAGCTCTAATAAAGTTATTCTTATGACTAGCAACAGCAGCTTGACTATTATCAAGTATTTTTTTCATCACTTGAATACCTGCTTTATTCTGGGCATCAACCATATGTTGAGGAACATCTTGTTGCTTATAAAGATACATATAACTAAATGGTTGTTTAACCTTTATAGCTTTCTCTTTAAATATAGCAAGATTTTCAGGAGTTACAACTCCTTCATTATCCCAATAAGTAAGTACGTCATAATTAGCAGCTTTACTTGTTTCCTGAGTGTTAACTTGGTCAATATCATTTTCTATCATGAAATTAGCAAGTTCTCCTAAACTTGTTCCTTCAAGGAACTTAGGCACAAGAACAAACTCCGCATTCTTAATTTGACGTGGAAGATGTCTACCAAACCGTTTATTATAATAATGGTCATAATAGAAGTTCTTCATTACTTGTATAAATCCTTGTAATTCATTAGGATTAATTTGATTAACATCAGTAGTATTATCTGTTAACTGTTCAATCAGTCTAGCATATTTAGGATATTCTCCTAATATCTTTAGACGACGAGCAGCTTCATATATTGTAATATAAGATTGAGCATCATTAATAGTAGTAGTTGTAGCACTTGTTTCTCCTTCACGGTCAGCAGGAACATAACCAAAACCTTCAGCAATTTCTTCCGCTTTAGCCTTATCTGTTCCAGCAGCTATAAGTTTATCGTAAAGCATATTACGATTACTACTAGGTCTAATACTATTCTTAACAGTAACAGCATTCCAACCAGTTCTAAGTGTTACAGGTTTACCATTTGGAAAACTTAATACTTTATCTCCATTCATAAGTTGAGAACCCGCTATCTCATTAACTGATTGAGTAAATGGGCTATCAACTCCTTGTGTAGATTTATAATTAGTTATAGAATAACTTGTTCCACCAGCTTGACTTTCTTTAGCACGTTTAAGAAACGTTTGAGGGTCTTTATAATACTTACTATTACCTTCAAATAAATCATCAAAATTAGCAAAATGAATATAAGCATTAAGTCCATATTCTATAATTTCATTATCATTAATACCTTCAAGGAATGAACCAAATTTATTATGAGTTTCATTTACAAAGTAAGTTTGATAAGCATCAATCCATTTAGTAACTAATTGTTCAAGTTCCGATTCAACTCTTTCACTAAAACTGATAGTTGCAGACGCATTTGACGATTCTGAATATCCTGATAGATTAATTTCCCCCGTAGAGGATGTGGAGGACACTAATCTCTCAAGCTCTTCACCAATATTATAACCAACACTACTATCAAGTTTAGTAAATTTGAAAGCATTACCTGTTAGTTTATTACCATCATAAACTCCTTTTTTAGGATTATAATGAAACCATTCAACAAGATGTTCTTTATCGTTATGTTGTACATCATAAAGAGCTTTATAATAATCGAATATTTCTCCTTTAACAATATTCATAAATCCATTAAATAACGGATGCTTCTTATTAATAGAACGAGCTTCTGGATGATTAACTTTAAATTCTTCTCTAGCAATAGATTCTACTTCATTCGCATAAGCAGAAACATAATCGCTAAATACAGCTTGTCCATCATATTTAGCATTAGCTAAATAATAATTTCCTTTACCGTCATCAGTAAATATTCCACTAAAGTAATGATATTGCCATCCTTCTTTTGAGTCATTAATGACATAAGCAATTCTTTGTTCAGTACCTACTTGTGCATTTATATTAAGAAGTTTACCCGGACTTGTTTTAATAACTTCCGGAGTATTAGTAACAAGATTGATAACTTCTTCTACTGTAGCAGCTTGTGCATTAAGTTTAGTAAGTTGTTCGTTAGCAATATCTATATTAGCTACTTTAATAAGTTCTTTCTTTCTATCTTTTATGTAAGCATTCATAGCTTTAGTATCATATTGCCATAAATCATAAGCATGATACTTAGGCATACTTATTGCAAAGTTCTTAGGAGCGTCTGATGGTATTCTCATTAAGAATGGCGCAGTTTCTATCTCTTGACCATTAGCTGTTATAGTATTATATTTTTTATAAGTTTGAAGTTTCTTATGATAAGCATAAAGTCCTACTAAATAATAGTCCCCATCAGACATTTTAGTATAATCAGTATTAGTTCCTGATTGTTGATTGCTAACTCCATTAAGTAAATAAGGAGCTATAATCTTTTCTGCATAAGGACTAAGTTCATAATCTCCATTAGGTTTTTGTCTGAATAAACCTACTATACCTTGTTCTGGATTATCAATAAGAATATTACTATAAGCATATTCTGTAGAACGAAGTTTCTCTTTAACCCAATTATTAAGAACTTCTCTATCTCCACATATCTTAGCAATATTAGTAATGAAGTTATTATATATAACATCACTATTAAGATTACCAGCAGTATTTCTAGAATTAAGTTCAGCTTTAGATAAAGTATAAGGTTCAATTGCTAATGCTATATTACCTAATGCTTCTTCTGAACCTACAAGATATTCTCCATCAAATTTAGGTAGTTCAAGTTCTATATATTTAGCATTTGGAACTTGTGCAGCAAGTGCTTGACGATAAGCATTTAATCTACGTCTATTTTCTGCTTGTACTTCTCTATATTTTAAATCTCTACTTTCTTTTTCAGCAAGACTTTTCTTAGCAGCACTATTTACTTTTTGAGCATAACTTAATAATCTATATAGATTATCTTTTCTATGAGTTTCTGAATCTCTATTGTGACGTTCTATATAGTTATCAATAGCTAAATCATTCATACTTGGAAAATATGTTTTGTATATATCTTTAAGTTCCATAACTAATGAATCAAATTTAATAGCATTTTCTTCACTAGCTTTCTGAGAAACATTAGAACGTCTAGCTAATTTAATTTTAGAAGTCTTAGTAGTATCTCCTAATTTCTTAATCTTTTCTTCTAATTCATCTAACAATCCTTCTATATAAATATTATCATTCTGTATAGAACTACCTTTTAAATCATTTCTAAGATTAAAGTATAGTTTACGTACAGGATTATTAGAAGTATTACTTTGAATAGATTTAATAGTACCAAAACCATCAATGCTTATTTCAAGTTTATCAATAGTAAACTTATTTAAATCAGTATATATTTTATTAGCAAAATCAGGTTTAGCTCTCATATCATCTGCTAATTTAATAAAAGAAGCAAATCCTTTTTTATTATTAGCAACAGCTTCTATAGCATCTATAAAATCATTTATAGATTTAAAACCTCCAAGATTACCTATAATATTAGATAATTCAATAACACATTCTTGATATGTATGACAAGTAGGAACTCCAAGAGGATTACTACGGTCTACATCATAAGCTCCATTTTCGTGTTTCTGAGTACTATTAAGTCTTTGTAATCCATTAAAGTATTGTCTTACATCGTTGCTTACGTGTTCTGTATAATTAGAAATATTAGAACCAAAATCCCATTGTTTAGTACTAAGGTCTACTTCATCGGATTGTTCTACATCAGATATAATATCTTCTGTATTATCAGACATAAGACTTATTTTAAAAGCTTCATCTGCAAAATCAGTATTACGTCCTAAAGAAGCTATTTTACTATTACAGAATACATCATTCCAAAAATCTGGGTCACCAAGAGCACTTTGAACTAAATCTTTAAAATTACGTTCTTGGTCAGTTCCATTCTCTTCAATAGCATAATAGGCAGCTTCGATATTATTTATATCAAAACTGCCATACTGATTAGCTTTAGCTATAAGTTGTTTTTTAAGAGCATTCTTAGTAGTAGCTATAAGACTAGTAATATAATTATCTTTAGGTTTATTATTAGTAGCGGTAAGCTTATAATCAATAGCACTAATAACATCAGCACAATATTGAGTAGCAGCATCAAATGCAGCTTGACTACGAAAAGCATACATTCCACTATTAGCATTTACTTTAGAAGTGTTATTAACATTAAAGAAGTTTCTATTACGATAATCTTTAATAAGTCTACGAAGAGTATTCTTATTAATACTTTCAAGATTATCCGTATTAGCAACTGAATCTTCTCTACAAAACTGAAGGAATCCATCAGTCTTTAATAGAGTTCCAAGTCTATAACAATTAGCAGCATTGTTATATTCTAGTTCCTTAACTATATCATTTACTTTAGGAACTTCATGAAATACAATAGAACATCCGTCCATATAATTATCTTTATGAGAACGTCCGACAGATGAACGATTTTAAGGCTCTCTGCCGAACTTTCTCGGTTAAGTCTTTACTCTTTTATTTACAATAAATTTGCGTGTCACCAGCAGCCAAAGAACTATCAAATTCAGTGCGTTCAGCCATCGAAAGTCCGGCACGAACGGAAGCCATATTTGGAACTATAATATCTTCACCTGCAATATCTATTGAACTAAACATATCACTAATATCTACATCAAGTCCCATAGTATCATCTGCTTGTTGAGATGCTTCAGCGGCTGTAATATCTTGTTCATTAATAATAGTTTCTATTGACTGAGTAAGTTCTTCTACTTGTTTATCAACATTATCTTGAATAAGTTTTTCTTCAACACTTTTTATATCTTTGAACTTCTTACCGAACGCTCTAAGTTCTTGAGCTAATAGAGTATTATCTTTAATCTTATTGAATCCAAATAATTCTCTAATAAGTTCTATAACTTTTTGCCATAGATTTGGTCGTTTAACATCAGCAGATACTTCTTTTGTACTACTAATATTATTAAGAGCTTCGTTAAGAACATTATTTGTAAGACTTTCAACAATAAACTCTTCAAGCATATAGTTATAATCTTGATTAGGAAAACTAGCTGGGTCAACTACTTTACGAAGTTGAGCTATATAATTATCTTTATCGTATAGATTATCTTGTATATGTTTGGCAAATTCAGGATAAGCATCAGGATTATTAAGAGCATCAATAAATCTATCACGAATAGTAGTCATTTCATCTATAAAAGATTGTGATTGCATGATACCATTATCATATATACGTTTATGAAGTTGTTCATGAACTAAAGTTCTAACAGCTTTATATTGACTACCTCTAGCTAAATCGAAATATGATTTTAATAAAGTAACTTTACCTGTACCTGTATTATAAACAGCAAAATCAGTTTCATTATTATCAGTAACAATATCTATATTAGCAGGTACTAATTCTTCTAGAATAATTCTACTAGCAGAATCTGCAAAATCAGGAGCAATAGCTTTTATTAAAGATTCTGTATTAACGTCTTGTTGATTTCCACGTTGTTCAATAGCAGTAATAGATGATTGTCTATTGCTCTCATCATCCCCTACGGGGCGCAGCACTTCATATTCTATCCGTACTTTTTGTTTAGCAGAATTATCTTTAGGATTTGGTCTAAAGTTACTTTCTACATTACCAATCTTAGTTTTACCTAATCTTATTTTACCAGTATTATTTTTAATAATATAATCTAAATAATTCTCATAAGTAATGGAATTATCTCCAAATGTTATAGTTAATTGACCATTATCTTCATGTTTAACATAACGATTGCTATCTCTATTCATCGGTATATCATAACTCATACTATATGTAGAACCTGCAAGAAGTTTATCAACAATATCTGTTAATTCTGTTTCTAATGAACCTCCCCAACCAGTTCTTCCAACTCCAGCACCGCTTGCCATAGTTGGATTAAGTGTAATACCTGTTCCTTCTTCTGTGCTATTATTTTTATATTTAAATATAGTAAGCATTGGAATATTACTTCCAGCCGGAGCTATAATAATACGATTGTCATATTCTACGCAATTAACTCCATTAACGAAATTCTTAACTCCAAATATATCCATTAATCTATTTCTAAGTTCTTCAAACGATATATTATTCATTTGTCGTTCTTTAATAGAATTAAATATTTCATTTCTAATAGCAGTTCCTAATTGAGTAGTACTATCAAATCCTTGTGGAATCACTTTAGCATAAAAAGGTTCATTAGTTCCATTAGGTACAATAACTAGCAGATTAGTATTATTAAAGCCAGCTTTAACTCTTACAGTTCCATTAACTGTATCTCTAATTTCACCATCAGCTGCTACTATACCTAAATGAATATCATTATAATTAAATCCTACAATAGCTTTATCTATAGCTTGAGGTTCAGCGTTTATATCAAATATCGCTTCTCCTTTACTAACATATTTAACAGTAACTTTAGTAGTATCTATATTGTTATCAATATTATCTACCATCTTATAGTTATTATATTGTTTAGCAATAAATTCTCCATAAGATATATAATTATCATTAAGATTATCACTTACTTTATAAAGATATATATTACCTATATTACGAAGCAATCTTGTTCCTGTTTCGTTATTCTTATTTTTATTTTTAAGTAAAGGTAATAATAAATCTGATAAAGGATTATTCCATAAATTATTAATATCTTCATTAGTAAGTTTATTAAGTCTTACTTTATAAATAAGGTCTATAAATTGTTTAGCTTCATCACTAATTTCTCCATTTTCCGGATTTAATCTATCAAACAATTCATCTAGACTACTACTATAACCATCTTCTGTATATCTTATTTCATAAGACCAAAATTCATTACTAAATACATATCCGTCATTATCAGTAGTCTTTCGCATCTTCTTATTAAATCCTATCTTTACAGGAATATCAACTCCTCCATAATTAACTGTTGACCAAAACGAAATACCTTTAGGTTCATGTTTAACTTCTAATTCTTGACCAACTTGTAAAGTAGCTAATGCTTCTTCTCCTTGCTTATTCTCTGTATAGATACCTATATTATTATCTAATTCAGGGTCTTCGCGCTCTTGGTCTTGAACTAACTCCATTAGTTTTTCACGGTTTAAAGTTAAATCTCTAGGAGAAATATTAATAAGATTCTCATCAGTTCCTAATAGAAGATACGTTCTTAATTCATCATATAACTTATTAACAGTATCAAATGTAGCATTACTTTCCTTAATTGCAAATCTCATAAGACTTATTATATTAAAATAGTCTTTGCCGTTTACCGATAGAATATTATTGTTAGCTTTATATATATCTATCAGATTACGAAAGTATTCAGCTTTATCTGCTTGTTCGTCACTAACTATCTTTGATATAACAAAATCTATACTACTAGCGTGTTCGTCGGCATTCATTTCTTGAATACTTTTATATATGTAATTTACACTACTAAGTTCTTTTGGAAGTATATCATCAATTATATTAGCGTCAAATCCTTCATTAATAAGTTCGTTTTTGATAGTAGCATATTGTTCATCATAAGGCATATTAACTAATTCTTCGTCTGTATTCTTTAAGAATTTATCTAGCACATAAGCATTTATTTCAGAACTAGCATTAAATTGCTTTTCTTGAATAGCTTCTTGTTGTGCAAGAACAGATTCTATTTCTCTATCAGCACTATCTTCTTCTACACCTCTAACGATTTCTGGGGGTGCTTGTTGAGGTTCCCCCGTAGGGGATGGAGAGATTGTATTATCTTTATCTTGTTTCTGTTCTTCTTCAACAGGAGCTTCTTGCTTAACTTGTGCAACAGGCGGAACTTGTTCTACTGGTTTATTATTAACAGTAGCTACAGGTTGTTGTCCTTTTTGTCTTGCTTTTAATCTAGCGTGCCTACTTATAACATCAGTGATAGGTTCTGACGATTCATCGAACATATTAATATTCTTAACTATATCATCAAGTTCTTTTTTAATATTATCGTTAAGGTCTACATCTTTATTACCAGCGAGATAATCAAGAACTGTATCAATATCGTTAGATTCAAAAGCATTATCTAATCTTTTAATATTATCTTTAAGAGCTTCATCTTTTATAGTTCTATATTCGTTTTCTATATATTTAGCTCTATCTCTAATCTGTTGATTAGTTTCTGCAACATCACTATCTATTAGAGTTTTTCTTCGTTCAGCCATACTACGACCAATAACAGCAGTGGCTATATTTTTATCTATATTACCAAGTTCTTGAAGAGCAGTATTATTTCTATTTTCATTATATAAAGCATTAAATGCAGTTTCATCAGCAACATTAGCAGATTTAATAAATGCTTGTTTCTTTTTATTTATTTTACGAGCAATATGGTCATGTTCAAACTTAGTAATAGTTTTATCTTTAAGATTATCATCATTAACTTTAAGTTGTTGATTAAGATAATTAAGTTCTTGAGCAACTCCTTCTAATTGAACAGCTTTATTTAATTCGTCAACTCTAGTTTTAGTACTAACATCAGATATATCATTAAGAGATTTATTATATTCATTAGTATATTTATTTATTATATTTTGTTCATTTCTAGAAGCTAATTTATTATATGTATTTTCTTTAGCTATTTGACTAGCTATATTAGCATCTTTAGCATCATTATTTATTGCTTTATTAAGCTCTGTTTCATAAGTTTCAGATACTTCATTCATTTTAGCAATAATATTAGTCATAAATTGTTTAGATTGTCCTTGCTCAATAGCTCCTGATTTGTCCATATATTGAGCTATATCTTCTGACATAAGGAAATCTTTTAGCAAATCATAATTACCTTTATCAATAGCATTAATAGTTAAATCTGTAATAAGTTTCTCAGTAGCATTTTGTTTTAATGCTTCTTTTTCTGTTTCATTTACTTCTTCATAAACGTTATTACCGTCAGCATCTTGGACTATATTACCTTCATCATTAATGACAGGACTATTAGGATTGTATCCTTCATTTAATATAGCCATATCATTAATATATTTATCTAATATACTAGCTCTAGTATCTATTTCAGCTTTACGACTTTCTGTTAGAATATCTTTATTTTTAGATATATATTTAGCATATTGTTTATTAGCGGCACTACCTATACCTTGAAAAGCTACTCCTCCAAGCCATCCCCAAAATGATTGTTCCCACATTTGAGGGTCTTTAAGATAATCAGTATAAGTACGAGATTCATGTGCATCATTAAGCATTTCTCGTCCTTTATCAACTCCAGCTTGTTGTTGTATATATTGCCATCCTTCTTCAAATCCTTCACTTCCTTCACGAACAACATTAAGAAGACTTTCTTTATCAGGAACTCGTAGATATTTTTTAATACCAGTAGGAGCTTGCATTTCTCTGCCAACTAATCTAGCGGCAGCTTGTTCGTTAGCTTCTCTTAAAGTTCTATTAGTAGCTATATTTCTAGCACCTTTCCAAATATTTCTTAATCCTTTAAGCTGAAATGCGTCTAATAACATCAGCCACATATCATTCTTAAAAGTATCATCAGCAGATTCTCCTGATACATATTTAGCAATTTCATCATCACTAAGTCCACGAAGTTTAGGATTAGCATTATATAAAGTTTCTCTATCAGATTCTGACATAGAGGCTAATCTTTCTTTAGCTTCATCATAAACTTGTGTATAAGTATCTCTAGCTTCTATATAGTTTTCAGCAACTCTACTAGCAGCAGCAGTTCCTATAATATCGCTGCCAACTTCTGCCATTTTACCAAAAGTATTTGGTCTACCAAATGGCTTACCTGCTACTTTACCTATACCACGAGCTAATCGTCCAAGACCTGCAATTTTACCTAGTTTAGCAACAGCAGTTCCAGGTATTAAAAGACTTAATGTACTAGCTATACTTACAGCATTACCAAGCCACCAACCACTATCACTAAAATCAAAATTTTCATTAGGATTTTCTCTATATATTTCAAGTCTTTTACGAATAGCATCTTGCCATTCTGCAAATTGAGAACTAACAGGATTAGTATAATCATCATCAGTAACTCCTATAAGCTGTCCAGCAGCATCAACTAAATCACTAAATCCACGAAGAGTACCAAGAACAACTTCAGAACCAACAGCCTGTCCAACAAATCTTCCTGTTTGTTCAAGTACTCCTTGATTCTCTGCACGTTCTTTATTAAGTTCTTCTTCAGTATCATAAGGATTAACATAAGTATCATAAGGTGTATATTTATCTACATCATATTGATTAAGATTATATATACCTCTAGCTAATGTACGTCCTAAAATAGAACGTCCCGCATCACTTGTAGAAGTGGCGGGATTGAAATCTGTTATAGTAGGGGGCTGTAATGCCCCCTTTTTAGTCTTAGGATTATAGTCAGGATTTCTTCTAACGTTTCCTTCTTGTGCAAACTTTAGTATATCCATATTATTGTCCCATTATATTGTTAATCAATTGTTGATAATAATAAGCAATTATGTTTTCATTACCAGCAGCTCCTGTAATATTTGCTAAATTAGTAGCTGTTTTTTCAGCAATAGCTTGTATAGCTTCTGGTTTAACATTAGCTCCTGTTTGATATAAATTATAAATATCATTCCATTGATAATAAGTATCTCTTAAATCAACTGCTGTTTGAGGAGATACAGAACCTAAAGAACGATTATTAGTTTTATCATAAACATTAAATCCTTCACCTGTAGGTATCATAGTTATCTTATCAATATTAGCAAAAGCAGAAGCATTAGTTAGATTAATATTACGTCCAGCGGCTCCATATATATTTATATCTTTCTTAGCTTTAAATGTTGTATCATTATTCCAACTTTCAACTATTGCACTATCGAATCCTCCAGGAGCATAAAGAGTAATTGGTTCTCTTTTAAGTTTTCCTTCATTATCATAAGTTCCTAATATAGTAATTTGAGGACTCCATTCACCTGTTTTGAAATCTTGAACAGCAACTATATCTAATTCGTTTTCTTTAGCACTTCTAATAATAGCAGTAAGTTCTTTACGGTCTTCACTATCAATAAGTTCAAACATATTATTATCTCCAACTCGTAGAGCACCTGTTTGAGTAAGGTCTATATTACGTATAGCCTTCATAGCTTGGTCTTTAGCTACTTTATATTGATTAGTAAATTCTGATGATTTAATAGCACCTGTTTGTAATTGAAATACTAATTCAGCAGCATTAGGTGTAGGTTCAGTAACAACTTGCTGACCAACTTGAAGTTTTCCACCTTTAAGAAGGTCATCGTTTTTACTTTTAAGTCTATTATCAACAAAATCTATTAAATCTCCAAATACTATTCTATTTTGAGACTTAGCACTACCTACTAACATATTGTCTTGTACGTCTCTACCTGTTACTGGGATTTCATCACCATTAGTTCCTACTTGAACTACATTATTTCCCCAATAAGAATTTACTGTACCTTTTAAATCATTCCATAGAGCTCCAAATATATTAGTATTTTGAGAAATACCTTCTCTTGAAGCTTTAGCAAAACTATATAAACTTCTATTATAATCTCTTGACAATTCAGCATATTTCTTACCATTTTTAGTACCAAATGTTATACCTAAAGACTTTGCTTTATTTTCACCACCAATAGAAGCTATAAATCCGTCAAACGAATCGTCCGATGTAAAATATTGTCTAATAGCTTGCGAACTACCAAATATATTATTTACAGCTTTGCTATATTGTTTAGCATATTTATTATCTTTAGGTAAATCACTCATACTAATTATAGCATTATAAGCGTCAAATGCTTCTGCTGTATCAGGTTCTTGTCCTTCTTTCAACCCATTAAGATAATCTTGAGCATCGTCTATAATTTCAAGATTACCTAAAGCCCTATATTGTTCCATAGGGTCTTTTATATTATCTTTAATAAGTTGTTTTATATCATTACTACTTTTACCGTCTAGATTAAAATCTAGATTAGGATTAGAAGCTTTAAGTAAATCAGCAATATTTTGTTTATTAGTACTAATTTCTGCTTGTGCAGTAGATGGAACAAAATTATCAATTCTTATAGGATTTGTAGTAGTAGTAAGTATGTCAGAATAACCAGTTCTATTACTAGCTCCTCCACTACCAGCAGCAGCTTGTTGTCTAGCCAATGCCAATTGAGCTTTCCAAGCCTCTCCATATGTAGTATTAGAAGTTTGATTATAATAAGTAGCTGCTTTATAAAATGGGTCAATTCTTTTATTAAGATATTCTTCCGGAGTTAAAAGAATACCATCTTTATTAGTTATATCAGGATTATTACCACCACTCTTATCATATTTCCATTTGGCAATCTTATAATCTTGGTCAAGACTAGCTTTAGCTCCAGGAGTGTTTTCAATTACAGCAGCAACAGCAGCAGCTAATTTATCTTTACTAAGTCTTTCCCATTTATTAGTAGCAGATGAATAAATCTCGCCTGTAACTGATTTAGTAATATCATTAGTAACTTTACCTTGAGAATCAAGCCATCTTGTTTGACTACCTCCACCAGATTCTTTAGCTGCCCATTGAAGAGCTTTATCTAGTAATTGACTCATAGGAACTGTACTAACTTCTTGTACAGCAGGATTCCATTTACTACCACCAATAATATTACCCTTATTATCAGTTATATCTTTATAATTATAAGTATTTTGTTCTTTAAAATAAGCCTTATAATCTTCAGGAATATCAGTACGTTTTTCAAGATTATCAATATATTTCTTATAATCTTGTTGAGCGCGAAGTCTACCAATCATACCAGGATTTGACATTATAGAACCATTCTCACGAATAACATCATCTAAAGCTCCATAAGCATTTCCATAAGTACTATTATTAGTAACTGCACTTCTTATCTTATTCACTTGTTGTTGTCTCCATTCATCTTCTGCTTCATTTAAATCAAGCTTAGCAAGTTCTGCCTCCACAGCGGAGGCAGTATCTATTGCTTTAAGATGTCCTTGTTCAAGTGTATCATAAGCCTGTCCTAATTTCTCCAAATCAATTGGATTAACAACAGGTCTAAACACAGGATTAAATTCTTGTATAGGCATATTTATCAATATTAAATTGTAACACCTTTATCTCTAAATAATCTTTTATCTGTATTAGGATGTGTAGCATCATAAATACCAAGAGTATTATTATAATTTCTACGATTTTCAATACGACTAAGCATATCTTGAAGTCCAGCATTAATACCACTAAACATATTATTAAGAGAACTAGCTTTCTGCTCTCTAATAGCATTTCTAAATTGAGTAGTACGATTTCTCCAATCATTATAAGCAGCAGTATTTCTACTTCCAACTCTTTGTCTATTTAATCTATCTTGATTAATAAGTTGAGTTTCTATATTTTCTTTTTGACCATAAAGATTATTTTTAGCATATTGTCCAGTATTACGCAATCTTTGTTTTCTTTGAAGAGCTACTCTACTACTAGATGTATTAGCAGTAACATCATCCATACTTCTACGAGTATTCTCATTAATTTCACTTATTTGAGGTCTTATATTAAAATGAGTTTTCATAGCAGCAGGAATTTCATACATAGGTTCACTGGGAGCTTCCATATTATTAAGTGCTTTACGAGTATTTATAGCACTAGCAACTGTACCACCTATATTACCTGCAAGACCTATAATATCATTAGTATCTAATTTATCAAATAAAGCAAGTCTTTTACGAGAAGATTCTATAACATCAGGAACTCCTGTATTTGTACTAGCTCCTTCAACAGTACGTGGTTCTATTCTAGTAGGGGTTTGAGCACCTCTAGTATTAATACCTTGAATCATTGTGTTTAAATCTGCAAATTTAGGTGCAGGTTTAGTTGGTTCAGCAGGTTTAGCAGCAGGCTTAGATTTACTCTTTCCACGTCCCCTACGGGGGGCTGTTACTTTGGTCTGCTTAGTCGTCGTAATCGTCTGAACTGGTCGTTCGACTTTAGTACTTCTAGTAGTAGCAGCTTTAGGTTTACTTTCTATTTTATCAGGAGTATATTGTGGACGTTCTAACATATCTCTAAAGTCAGTTCTTGCTCCTTTAGAGTCTCTACGAGCGGCAGCTTTAACATCTTTATCAATTCTTTTACCTATCGGCTTAGCAGCATTACGTCCTGTAACTTTATATTGTTTTCCTTTATATTCGAAAGTATCTCCTATTTTATATTTGGTAGTATCAATTCTAAAGTCATAGTCTTTACCAACGGCTGCTTTTTCTCGTTCCCCCGTAGAGGATGGAGAGATAACTAAACCTGATTTGACATTACCATTAACCATTACAATTTTACCTCCTACTTTTTTTTTACGATTAAATACTCCTCTACCATATTCAATCATATCATCAAATCCGGTAGAAAGTATATCACCAACTTCATTACTACCACTTTTACCATAAATAACATCTCCATTGTTATCAATATAACCGATTCTACCAGGTTTATCATTAATAGTACTTCTACGTTTAACAGGACTAACAGTATTACTTTCTACTTTAACTGTATGTTCTTGGATAGGTTTTGGTTTAGAAGGAACATATCTATTAGATTCTAATTGATTAATTAGTCTACTATTAATTCTAGGAGCGGTAACTGTAACTTCCGGAAGATTATTAGAAGTTATACTACTTCTAGTAGTGGTTTGTTGAGCAGGTTTCTGTTTTGTAGAACCAGCTACTTGTGTTCCATATTGTTTACCATTCCAAGTAAATTCACTAAGACCTTGTTTTCTAGCAGCAGCAAAAGCACTATTAAATGATTGTCTTTTAGTCTTAGGTTTAACAGCAGGAGTATTATATTTAGCATTAGTTCTTTCAATAGCAGTTCTATTACTTGAAGTAACAGGTAAATTACCATAAGCATCATTCATTGATAATGTAGGTAGATTAAGATTACGTCCTTGATATTGAGGATTAGTTCTTGCATTTCTAAGAGCTTTAATAGTCTTAGCTTCTTGTCTACCATAATAATCTCCGGCAAGAGTAGGATAATCTTCTCTTATGCCTCCCATACGTTTCTTTTTCAAATCTGGATATTTTTTATAAACTTTAGTTTTAACATCAGAACGACCATGAAGTCCAGCAAGACGTAAAGCGTCTACTGCATCTGCTCTAGTAGGTATTGGATAACTTCTTCCACCACCAGCAAAATCTTTTTTATTAACATTAGGATATGGTTTCTTATTAGAACCATAATCTTTACTTCTACTTAATCCTCCCATACGTTTCTTTTTAGTACCATCATCATTAATACCATTTACTTCTTTAAATCTTTCTTGAGCATTAAATACTTTAGCAGGATTAGCGCCACCCATTACAAGTTTAGCAGGACTATTACCATTAAGAATAGGTTGAGCGCTAAATACTTTTAAACCATTAGGACTTGTTTGAACAATTTCTCCGTCTTCAACTTCAAGTCCTGTTTTAGGATTCTTACCAATATCTATACCGCCAGCTTCATGTTTTCTACCTGACATATAGTATAGATTACCTTTTATATTAGTGGCACGTCCACCACGAACTATATTAGGTTCATATCTAGTCATAATTATATATTATTATATGAAATAGACAAAACTAGCCATTTTAAAGCTCTCTGTCAAACGATTATCAAAATCAATACTAATTATCACAACCTATATCAAAATCCAACAGTGAGCAAATGAATACGGTTTACGTTAATGTTTAGCTCCGTTTTTGTCCACCACAACTCATTCGATATACTGATTTACGACCACCATAACGTTTAATCGGTTGTAAAGTAGTAGGAAGATTTAAATCAGAATCAGCATTAATTCCATTAATAGGGATAGGTTTAGTAAGATTATCTTTACGTTGTTCAGCAATACGTTTAGCATTATGTTTTGCTAATCCTTTTCCTACAGTTTGTCCTATTACATTTCCAGTTTGAGCAATTTCCGGACTTTCAGTTACAGCACTAACTATATTAGCAGCTCCACTAATAGCACTGCCAATAATCTCTCCCACTCCACCAATAGCTTTTTTATTTCTATTCTTATATTTTTTATTTTTAGCAATACCACCATATCTCATATATTGTTCCATAAAATTATCTTGGATTTCTTCTTGACCTTCAAGTCCAGCATTAAGAGCTTCAATACTCTTATAAGTTTCTTCGTTACGTTTAATTGCTTTCTGACGAGCAGCTTCTCGTCTAGCAGCTCTTTTTCTTTTACGTGCTCCTATAATTCCTCCGGCTATACTAGTAGCCGCTCCAATAATAGCACCAATAAAAGCTTTTTTTCTAGGTTTATATTTATTATTTTTCATCACTAATGACATTCTATATTATTTACACTTATTCTCTTATCATTACTATAAAATATAAATCTTATAACAAAATATTTACCAACTACAAGTGCGTCATTAAGACGTTTAGTAGTTATAAATTTAGTATCAGGATGTAATTTACCATTACCTCTAATTATAGGATTTTTGGTATCTATATTAGCAATTTTATTCCTAAACCAATTAAATATCCAACTTCCATATTTGTAATAAGGATGTTTATAATCTTTCATTGTTTTCTTAGGAATACTAATATCTATATAATCAGTATAACAACAATTAGTATAAATAAGAAGTCTAAGACCGCTATAATTATCATCAGTAGTTTTATTAACAGAATATGATATATAATTAAGTACTTTATCTATATTATCATTGTTAAACACAACATCAACAAAAGAACAAGGTTTTCCTTCAATAGTAAGTTCTGTTTTAAATATATTAGTATTATCATCAATAATATTAGTATAATCTCCAAATTTATCTAAATTAAATTTATCAACAGAAGATTCTATAATTTGATTATTAATAAAATAAGAATTATTCTTAGTATTAAAGCAATCATCATACCAATAACTATGAGTACTTAACCAATATTTACCATTAAAACTATAACTTATAGCAAAATACTTAATTTCATTATCAATTTTAGCTTTACCTAAACATATCATTCGTTCGTTACGTTCATCGATAGCAAAGTTTATATCAACAATATCATGTTTAAATAAGTTCTTAAATCCAGGAGTAATTTCATCAAGATTATTTTCATCAAATCTATAAAGTTTATGAGCATCGCTATCATAAAAAATATAACCATAATTACTACAAACAAATTGATTAACTTTTTGTATACCAGCATATCCTCTAGTACTAGTAAACATTTCAACATAATCTATATCAAAAGCATCAGGAATTACTAATTGAACATCTTTATCTTCTGTTCTCATACTCGAATCTCTATTGAACACAAACATAGAATGTTCACAATGAGCAATAAGATAACCGCCAACACCAATAATATTTATAATAGCTCCTTTATTTTCAGTTATAATTTTATATTGTTCTGGTCTAAATTTTCTCCATTTATTTTCTACAGACTCATTAGTTATGACATCGCTACGACGAATAACTTTATCATAATAGTTTATAAAATTAGCATAATAATCTTTATCAAAATTAGAAATAAGTTTATCAGCATAATCATAAAAATTAGGTTTAAGTTCATATATATCATTAAGCATAGTATAATATACATGAGTAACTAATTCTGTATATATATGAGCAGTATCAGAATCAGTACCTTTAAAACCATAATATTTAGATATAGGTTTAGATTTAATATTCTTAGCAAAAGTAGGATATAAAGAATAACTATTCATTCTTACTCCAACAGTAGGACAATGTAAAAACTTAGAAGTACTATAATCCCCTTTAGGGAAATCTTCTGTATATACTCTTCCATCGTTTGTTTTAGCAGAAGGATGAACTTCATCATAATTAACTCCCCAATAGTTCATATCAAACACTTGATTACTTACCTTATAATAATCATAGTTATAATTATATCCTTCATAACCATATTCATATTTTTTATTAGGTTCATAATCTACATATTTAATATATCCAAGACTGATAAGTTCTTTATTCTTTCTTAGGTATATATTATCTACTATATTAAGTAATAATCCGAAAGTTAATTGTTTTTTCCATTGATTTATAGTATTATATAACCTAATAGCGTTAGTAGTATTTACAGCTAAAATTCCTTGTCTACCTCTATTATTAGATAAATCATTAGGAGCATATATATTTATAGATTTTATAGAAGATATATAATTAGTTCCAACAGCACGACCATTTCCTGTATCAGTACTATAATAAGAATCATCAAATATTTCATTCCAATTAGTATTAAAGTCTTCTTGTTTTTCTATAAACAATATATTGCCAGATACTTTCTTTACTAAGTCAAATTCGGGATAATAAAGTCTTACTTCACTAATATCCTGCTCATAACCGCCAGTATTAGCATTAAGTCCTCCTGTTAAAGGAGTTACTATACATTCGCCTGTAAGTATAGGTTCTGATTTTTCATAACTTATAAAATAACCTACAAACTCTTCGTACATAGGTATATTATCAAACACAAATTTAAATCCTTTATTATATTGCGTAGTAATATAATTGCCTAAAATGCTACCTCTAAATAGTTTATCTCCGTTAGTATTTTTGTATAAAGCAATACCATTATTGTTATATTCGGGAAATACATTACAAAATCTAACATTAGCCACATCATCAAATACTCTAACAACAGGATGAGCGTCAGTAGTATCTATTGTAGTATATTTAGTAAGTAATTCTGTATATCTCTTTTTAACATCAGATATTTTAGTATCTTCATTAACATCGTAATTAAGTTCTATGGTAGTTCCATTATCATTAGCTGTTCCTAATTTAATAGTCTTGTTATATGTCATATTATTGGATATACGAATACCGTCTGTATAAGAACCATTAGGATAAACATAATGTATAAATAGGTTATAAACAGCATTATTAATAGCCTGCTTAGTAATATCCCCATAGAAATTTAATTCTTCACCTCCACCACTACTATCATTTACTTCATTTATAGGAGCGTTATAAACAGGATATGTGACATCTGTCGAAGGTTGTGTAGTATCCTTAGCATTTACTCTGATATTAAATTTTTCATCAGTATAAGGTAATAAAACTTCTACACTCATTAAATTATTAGCATCTATAACTTTTAATAAATAAGCAGCGTAATTATCAGTATTATTAATTCTTATAGTTTTATTTTTTACAAAACTTATATATAATTGTCCTACTTGTCCTTCATCAAAAACTGGGTCTGACCAACTTCCTGCACTAATTCTATAAGTAGAACCATCATCTGTTTTTCTATCATAAGTATTATTAAACCAGTCTTTAAAAGGAATCATTATAGCAAAATCTTTATCTACTTTTATAACATTATCTTCAGTTACTCTATTTCTAAAACCTACTACTTTAGGTTTTACATCAATAATGCTAAATTTATCAGAAGAACCATGATGATAAATAGATAAATTATAAGAAAGATTAGGGTCAAAATCATTTTCATTCGGTTCTCTATCTTCCGTCCATTCATAACTAGTTCTAAAACTCTTATCAAAATCTTCTACTGTTTTATTATAATTAGGTATAGTAACAGGAAGTATACTAATAAGTTCATTAACATTAAAAGTAAATTGTTCTCCACTAGTTGGTATAATAGTTACTTCATCGTCTATATAAGCATATTCTGTACCTTGACTATAACTTTGTTGATTCACAGCTGTAGCACAAAGTTGTAAACGTTTTAAGCTACAATTATACATAACTTTTACAGAAGACTTTAAAGATGCAGCATTAGAATAAGAATCCAAATATATAGCATCTTTATTAGTTGGCTCAGCAGCTCCATTTTTAAGTGTATATTGATACTTATATTTTCTAGTAGAACCAGGATACTTAGCTTCTAAATATTTATCTATAAAGAAATTAGTATAATAAAGAAATAAATAAGATTTTGATACATAAGTATAATCAAGTCTATATCCATTTACAGAACCTGAAATACTAGATTCAACTAATCTAAATATTCCATTATATACTGTTTTAATAGTACCTCCATATATATTATTAAATTCCGTAGTAAGATATATACGTAAATTTTTAGCTATATCTGGATATTTATTAGCTTCAGTAAATTTAATATTAGGTTCACAAAACCATGATTGAGATACTTCATTGTCTCCTGGTTCAACTTTATAAAGTTCTTCTATAATAAAATCGTTTGAAGTATATACTTTTCCGGCAAGTTTAAAATTATCTTTTCCTAAACTTCCATGACTATGCGAAAATTTAGATATTATACCATTATCGCTATTTTGTACAATAAGATAATAAGCATCACGGTATTCTTCAGTCACATAAGGTATTCCTTTTACTTCTTCATCAATATCATATAAAATAGAATTAAATATTATATTAATATCGAACATTAATTGTCCTTTACCAAGAGTTCCTGTGGATACGGTATCATCGCTATAAAACCATTTAGTGACTTCTTTGTAACTTCCGTCACTTAAATATATTTTAGCTCTTAATTTAATTACATATTTAGAACCAAATAAAACTTCTGTTACTAATTGACTATCACCTACAGGAGCATAAGTACTAGCTATGCTACTTCGTTTATTAATATTATTTCTTACTAATAAAGGAGACGGTTCATTCTTTAAAGGAACAGCTCTTACTACTATATTACTAACATCTATTTTACTTACAATAGTATTAGGATTTTCTTCTTTATAATTAGCAATATATAATCTGTTATTATAATTACATAGAGTTTTTACATTATAAACATTAAAAAATGTACTAGTTAAATCGTCTAATGTAAAATCTCCACTAGTATCAGCATTACTTATAGTAACTCTTTTATTTTTTATACCATAATCATTAGTATTAAATATTTTTATTTCGCTAGAAGTAGTATTAACTATATATCCTATTTGATAATGAGTATAAGATAATGTTTTATCATTTATATCAATACCTAATATAATGTTTTTACTTATTTTTTCAACATCATTATTAACATTATCCGTAATAGTATAATTACGAGGGCTAAATCCTAATCCTTCTCCATCATTAACATTATAAACATATCGTTCTACTGTAATATTATAAGAATCGTCAAATAATATAATAGGATAACCAATTTTATACCAAGCAGTATATTGCTCTCCTTTTTTAAACCTTATAAAAAAATTATATACTCCACGATACATATTAGCGCCATTAACAGTACTATAATTTATAAGATTAAATTGAGGAATTTCTGGATTAAGAGTATATTTATTATCTGACTCACCCATTACATATTCAGGCTTACTAAGATTTATAATCTTCAAAGGAACATCATGGTCAGAGTTTAATTCTGTAATACTAATAATAAGTTCTTTATTTATATTATAAGTATATGCTCCTATAACATTACCACCTTCCCATTTCCAATTAGTATTAACTTCTATATTTTCTTTAGAACTTTCTTTACATCTAAAAATTCTATTAAAACTAGTAAATATTATAAATTCATCAGAACAAGCTATATATCCTACAACTTTTTCATTAGGATTATCTAGTATAAAATACTTTTCAATAGAATTTTCGTTCAATACTCCATCGTTAGTATTGTTGGCTACTATATTACTAGCGTGAGCTATATCACCAGTATCTAAAAATTCTATATCAGTATCTATATTAAGTTTTTTGTTTATCTCCATAACGATTGACTTATTTTAAGCCCTCACAGGCGATTATCTCGACTTAATCTGATTAATTGTATGATGTGAAAATTATCTCTACGCAGAGGTCAGGAAAACCATATCTACGAGCCTCATTTTCATCATTTCGGTTACTCGAATCCATTCTTACAGATAAGCCATAAATACCATTAACTGTAACAATATCTATTATATCTCCCATAACAACTTCTCATTTATTTCGGAAAAGTATAATTATAGAAATAACTACGCCAAGCGTCACCATCTTTATTTCCAGATTCAGCTTGCCAATCATTAATAACTCCAGCTTTAGCTTTATTCTTTAACTGCTCCCATTGATAATAAGGATTAGTTCCATATTGACTAGCTCCAAGATTAAACACAGGATGTTTCATTCCACGACATAACATCTTATACATACAGTAATATCCAATAGCTTCAATCAATATATAATTGTTGGGAATAACAGGAATATCACATTTATAATATTCGCTATATTCAGTCTCAACTTCATTGGATATAATATCTATATATTTAGCATCAAAGTTAATCTCTATTGTATGGTCATCAACGAGGACATAACCTCTATCTTCACTTCCCCTACGGGGGGCGGAATAAAGCTCCTCAATAACAGTTGCTTGTTTTGTAACGTCAGGAGTATTATTATGTATAGCTAAACTTCCATAAGTTTCTTTACCATTATAACCAGTATCAACTATTGACATAGTATTCGACAATTCTAATGACTTGTCGGGCTGTTCCCCCGTAGGAGAAGGAGAAGAACATCCACCACATCGAGCCGATATAACACTAACTTCACATCCATTATCATCATATACTTTAAGTCCTTTTGTACTAAACGGACAAGCAGTTCTAGCAATATTATTAATAACTTCTAATCGACGTTTCTTAGGAACTATTCTAAGAACATCTAATTGTCCCATAGCATCTATAGTCCACGATATAACTCTAGGTATCCAATCACTACCATCAGGATTAAAATCGTTGTCTATTTTTGCTATTATCTTTTCTACTGAAATAGTATTATTGTTTTGCATAATCAATAGTATTATCAAGTATTACTTTACCATTAGAATCTAACATTACTCCGGTAGTTTTATAAGTATCAAGATAAGTTTTAATAAAATCAGAATAACTACCTTTAAATATCATCTCATGATTAACAACATAAACATTCTTTTTAGTAGTTCTACGAATAATATTTTGTTTTTCTAATTCAGCAATATATCTATAATAATTAGAATCATTTGAAATAATGTTTTTAACATCTTCTGAACTAGATTTCAATACAATTTTATTACTATTGAAATTAAGTTTTATAGCAATAAAAGATATTAAATTCATCAATTTATTACTATTACAATAAGTCATATAAGTAAGCAAATCAGTACTCATTTGAGTATATCCACGTCTTTCATAGAAGCTTTGGACTACCCTTATACGAGCGGCTTCTGATTCAACTATATTAGAATCTCTAAGTTCTCGTTCTATAAAAAATGGACTAGGAACTATTTCAGCAAGTATTTTTTTAGTATCTTCTATTTTCTTATTAAGAATTGGTTTTGCATATTTAAATGTGGGCATATCAATATCTATTAAATGATTTATATTAATTCAAGTATAACAAAAAACCGGTATTGAGATACCGTATTTGGCGTTAAAATTTAGTTAAAACCGTATTGTAATACAGTATAATATCAACCTAACCTATTGATTGTCAGCGATTAATAAGTGTTAACTATCTTATATATATAACGAACTATATCAAAATCTCTTTCTATTCTTACTATTATGCGCTCCACGCTGATATTTCTTTTGGTCAACATTTCTAATATAATTTAAATAAGCACCTTTATCTACTAAAGTATATAATTTAAGTTTTGTTCTAAGGTCAGCTTTAATACTATATACTTCTTTTTTATCTTTTAATTTAGCAGCATTTTGTTCATGGCTCTTACCTCTAAGTTGTGTACTATAATATTCAGTATGTTCAAAATCAAGATTCTGATGTGCAACATATTGATTATTAACAACATCTATATTATAAAAACCAGTATCTTCTTGATAAACAACATACGGAACTCCATCGTATTTAAGTCCACGAAGTTTATATATTTCAGCTTCTTTTTTATCATAAGGTTTTTTACCTTCAGCAATAAGTTTCTCTTTAGCAAGAGCTGTCTTTCTATAATCTATTCGTTTACGTTTATTATCTTTTGGGTCATGAGTCCAACGATTTATCATTAAGTCTCCTAGACCATAACCATAACCATAAGCATAACCTTCTAAACAACATTTATGAACTCCATATTGATAGAACTTAGCAACATAATCTCTATATTGTTTGAATGTAAGTTCTGAACGTTTTTTGGCAAGTCTAATATAAGTATTAAGAGCATTAATCTTTCTAAGTACATTACAGTACTTTACTATTTGCATAAGCATTATACGTTCTTCGCCAGCTTTATATTCTTCTAGTTTATCATAAACTTTATTTATAAGAAGTCTTTTAGGATTATATATACCGTCTATCCATTCTTGTCCATATTCTACAAGTTTAATTCCTAAAGAATTAGCAATATAAGTTATGTTAGAAAACAAATACTGTTTTAATGAATCTCTCATTTTAACAGCTACATTATGATTTTCTTTAAATCTTTCTATATCACTATTAGCATCTTCTATATACTTTTCATAATAGTGATGGATGTCTATATCTGGAACCATAAGTTATTAACGATTTAATAAATTATCAGTAGGAACTTCATTAGTCTCTCTAGGAACTTGAAGAAGATTACGTTTAAAGATAATATCTTTTATAGAACCTATCATATCTTCAGGAAGAAGAAATTCATTATCATCAAAATCATCTTCGTTATCAACAGTATGTTCTGAATTATCTACTTTACTCTCATTAGTTTCTATCTCTATAATATGAGGTAATTCAAATACAGATTCTACTACAATAGCATTAATAGTTTTAAACCATTCACAAGCATTTTCTTTAGTAAAGAAATATAGATATTCATTTATATAATCATAACAAGGAAGATTGCACATACCAACTAAATGAGTATAAAATCTAGCACTAGCTTCTTTAGCAAAAGGAATTTCTATATTATCATAGCCAGCAGTACGGATACTTTGAAATGGTAGATTATTAGTAAGTCTAACAGGACGAGGAAGTTTCTGTTTACTTCGTTTAATAGGACGAATATTATATTCAGCACTATTATGAAAATCTCCATCAGGAACATCAATAAGACTTATCTTAACTCGCTGTTGTAATCCCTTATCAACATAATGATTATTTTCATAACCGTGTCTAATAAGTTCATTACGAGTATGGATAATAGCATATTTAATATTCCGTCTTAATGGAATATTGTTAGGTTGCCCAACTGCATGAGCAATTTCAGAAATCAATTGATTAATTGATGCCATAACCAGTAATAACTTTAGTATTAATATCTATATCGACAAATATACCTTTTTAATTATTATCTCCAACACTTTCACGAAAATTTATAATTGATTAAAATGAAGAAAGCGGTAGTTCGTTATCACAACGAGCTACCGCTTCTCCTTTTGTATGAAAACCTTTATCAAATGTCCTTGAAATAATTCCATACTTTGCCACTGCCAGCATCTTCATCTTCAAACCAGAAGTTAATCGCAGAATGAATTATCTTTTCATCTAATTGTTCTTCTGTTAGATTAGGAAACCATTGTTTATACATACGAATATAATCATGATATTGAGCATTAACTGCAACATAAACATCCCAATAAGTTATTTCACGATTAATATTACGAACGTGTTTATCATAAATAGCCTTAGCATCTTCAACAGTAAATATTTGACCACGACAAACTACTCCATTAGCTTTAGTATGATACATATTACTAACTTGATACATAGCATACGTTTCGTCAAAATGTTCACCTTTTACACATTCATGGAACTCTTTCATTGCATCCCAAAATGTATCTTTATCATGAGCTTCTACATGGTCAAATACTTTATGAAAACCTGCAATACCTTTTGCTAGGTCAGCTTGTGGTATAGTATTAATACTATATCCAGCAATTATATCTTTAAAATGATACATATTATTTGGATATTAAAGTTTCTTTTAAAGTCTTAACATCATCAGTATCAAATTCTATTACTTTGTTTATAACAGGAATATTCATACGAACTTTACCATTACCAATTTCAACTCCTCCAAGAACTTCAGGATATTTCTTAACTTGAGCAACAAGAAGATTATCTATAGTTTCGCTCATGATTCCTTCGACGTCAATCATACCATTTTCGTCTTGTACTAATTTTAGCAACGAATCTAATTTAGCAAGATTATTATTAACTGCTCTAGCAATAAATGGACGAGTTATAAGAACTAGAGGATTAGTACTTGACATTTCAGATAGCTTAGTATCTACAAAACTAACTATTTTATCTATAATAACTTTTCTTTCAACCATGACTTATTTTCCGTTTATAGTTTTAATAAATTCAGCATAAGTAAGATTAGGATTAGCTTGTGTCGCTATTTGGAACTTCTTAAATAGTTCTGCTTCTTTATTAGCTTCTTCTATAATCTTATTCTTCTTTTCTTTTATATTTTTTAATTGCTTATCTAGCAATTCTTTTCCACGAGGAGTATTAGCAACTTTACCTTTAACGGAATTGATAAGTTCTTGTTGTATCATAAACTGTAATTCTTGTTCAATACTAACATAAGTTTCATCTTGTGCAAGAATTTGTTTTTGGTCATTAGTCAAAGCAGCAACTTCTTTATCTATTTCAGACCATATATCAACTTGTGGTTGAGGTTTAATAGGTTGTTGAGTAAATTGCTGTTTTAAAGCATTAAGACGTTCTATTTCTTGACTTATATTATCATAGAATTGTTCTGGCGATGTAACTCTTGATGTTAAAAGCGGGTCACCTTGTCCTAGATTAAATTGATATTGAGGAGTCATAACTAAAGGAGTTTTAATTGGTTATAAACAATAAGAAGTAGGAGATGATTCTCCTACTTCAAAATCAATAACAGAATTTACTTATTAAGCAGCTGGTGTAGTAGCAGCCGGAGCACAAGCGCAAGGATTATAACTTCCATAACCTGTAACAACAGGAGTATTCGGTAATACAACCTCGCCGCTAATCATGCGGCAAGTTCTGCGCCACAAGTTAAAGTCTGCATGGTCAGCAACTCTCTGAATATCGCACTGAATAAGTTTATCCTGATAAGGACGAGTAGCTTTCAATACAGCAACTTCTGTACGAAGAGCACCAATTTCTCCGGCAAGTTCATCTTTGCTATCACGTGAATATTTGTACAGGTCAAACGCATCTTGATTATGTTTAGCATTGATTACATCAAAACCGCTACGCATTGCAGAATAAATGCCAAACATTTCTTGATTAATAACCTGGCGGTCATTGAAACGTTGTCCTTGTTCATTGTACACGTGTTGCCACATAGCATTAGTTAATGCAACCATATCTTCACATTCTTTACGTTCAAGATATTGTTCATTTGAACTAATAGCTACTTCAGCAGCAGTAGCTGCTCCACAATTCCGACCAAACAAGCCGCAACCATTAAGCCCACCATTAAGCAACCATAAAGCAGTACCAGCAATACCAAGCCCCAAAGCTGTTCCAGCAACTCCTTTAGAAGCATATTCTTTCTCATCTTTCTTAGTTCCGTCATTGACTTGAACGAAGCTTTTACCATCCGTTTCTTCTACGAATCTCATAATCTTCTAGTTTTAAATTTGTTAATAAATCTGTTACTTGTAATCGATTACGATACAAAGGTCAGAAACGGACAAAAAGAAAAGGCACACTTACAGAATTAACTGCAAGTATGCCTTATTCAATTAGTTATCTTAAATACTCAATACCAATCAGTACATCATAAGCCTTTTCTGCTGCTATATTTCCGTACCTTATTCATGGTAGCTTCATCAAAATCTTTAGGACTCCAACTAAGTTCTTTGAATCCTACTTCTTTATGACCAGGAGGTATTATACCTAGTTTAACATAAGTATCAAAAGTACTAGAACTACAATGTAGTATCTTCTCACAAGCATAAGTTTTACTTATTCTCTTAATACCTCTATTAAGTTTAGTAAGGTCATCTATAATAGCATTAAGTTCCTCTTAGGTATGATTACTATTACCTGCATCTATATTCTTAATAGCTTCTTCAAGTAATCCTCTTAGTAATCTAATCTTTACGTTCATCATTTCTCTTAGTTTCTTTAACATGACTTCTAGCAGCAAGTAATATGAATATTCCAGCTATAACATAATAACTACTAAGTAATTCAATGTCTGTTACAGGTATATGAAATACTTTATCAATAGTTGCTATTATAATATTTATAAGATTTGCTGTTATAATATGTCTATGCCAATTACAAAATCCAAAAGTGAAACTACAAACATAAAGCATAGATATATTCACTATTGAATTTCCTAAAAGAAAGTCTCCAATATAGTCAAATTCAATATTAATATCATACGTATATAAACTATTGTTTATTAACATACCAATCAATTGTATGATTGGTATGTATTTGATTGTTAAAACAAACAGTCTTTTCATTACTTTGTTTTAGTCGGTTTCTTAGGTCCTGTAGTTCCTACACCTTTAGTCGGTCTACCTTTAGCCATAACTTTTGTAGTTTAATTTGTTAATTCATATAATCATCTATCTGTTTATAACCAATACCTAACTTTATAAAGATTGGTTTCATTATCCAACTCCAAAATACAGGAGCAAGAATAGCAGAATTAAGTAATGTAATTTTATTATCATAATCTAATATAACATATATAGTAGTAACTATTATAATAGATATAACTAATATTAATCGTTTAGTCCAAGTAGGAACTTTAGCATCACCATTAACATAATCTATAATCTTTATTATTATATATGTTAGTACATTGACTATAAACATATAAGCGAAATCAAAGTTATTAATTATCTTATCAATCACAACATCTAAGTAGTTCATTTTCTAGTGATTTAGAATATTTAACATATGGTACTTATAGCAAAATCTACTTATTAAAGTATATCATCTTCTTGTTTCCAATTATCATTTTGAAGTAAGTCTTCAAGTTCTTTACCACTATAAACAGGAAACGGGCAAACATATTCTGGAAGAACTTGTTCTTCTCCTGTTTCAGCAAGAGTCATAGGAATACTAGCAAGTTGTTCCTCAACTTCTTCCTTAAACAGCGCCTTATAGTTATCCAACTTCATAAGTACTTTACCACCTTTCGGACTTCTACGAGGGGCTAAATGCAATTCTTTAATTCGTTCAGGCAAAGCAGTCTCTAGCTTTGTTACTGTAATTTCTACATAATCAATCATAATTCTTCTTTCTTAAATATTGGGTTAGTTACATCAATTAATTCGTCTCTTTCAAACAGGTTCTTTAGCATATTAATAGATAGTTGGTCTATGGTCTTGGAGTACAATATTGCTTTATAGAATACAGCTTTTGCATATCTAGGATATTGGTCACTTCCCATAAATATTCTAAGTTGGTTACCATCTATAGTATTATCAGCAGCTATGGCTTCTCCGTTATAACTATTTTTAGTTTGATAAGAAATTAAGTCTGGAAAAACAACTGTAGTATCATGACCAAAGCTTCTAGTTTTTTGACTATTTTCATTAAATTCAAATAAAAAAGCCGAACTATTACTTCCTGTTCCTTTGTGAACAAAGGTTTGCATTTTACTAATATCTGGGAATTTCCTTTTTGTTATCCAAGTGTAATCTGTAAGAACAGGCATATTTGTATTCTTTAGATTATCTTCTATACCATCACTTACTAATCCGTTGTCAACATACCCGCTTTCTTCATTAAACGCAAAGTTATTAGCAATAAGTGCATTTACAGGTTCTTTACTAACTTGGTCTATGATAGTAGCTCTATCAGCATCAGAGTTGGTTTTACCATAAGCATCCCAATAATATTCAGGTCTCTCTACATAACCTCCTTCAATACCTACAATGTCATTAAGTTCCTTTATTTCTTCTTCATCAGGCACATCGGGTAATAGCATAAATTCGTACATAGACATATCTGCAAAGCCACTATTTGAAGCATCGGAAGTTCTACTAATACAAACGTCTCTCTCATCACTTAAATTTAAATTATCGTAAATACCTGTAATATTATGAGTGATACCTTCTAAATCTTGAACTAATACAGATTCATTCCTTATTCCATCTATATAAGTGACTTTATTATATGGTTTATAAGCAACAAGTGGTAATTGGTCTCGTGAAATTGAAATTCCAAATCCACTCCAATTAATACGTTGGTCATATACCATAGCGATGTTATTCTTATATCTCCAGTTCACCTTCATAAGTAAAGCTTTACCGCCATGCTTAATAGTAGGAATAATGATATGGTCATCCGTTCCATCAAAGCGAATACTACCGTCCTCATTTGCTCCACTTTCTTCCGTGTAGGCGAAGTTATTCAATCTACCATGATTACCTTTACCTGTCAAGTCCGGAATGTAGCCTAGTATCTTGTAGCTAGAATTTGGAATCCTCAACCTATTAGGCGACAGGATACAGCTCGGCTCATTGGCTTTTAGGTAGATACGTGCATTATCAAACACCATAGACTTCTCTACCTTTATGATAGTGTTTGGGTAAAGCGTTACACCATTATACCGTGTCTCGGATACAGTATATAGCTCCGGTAAAAGGTTGGCACTTCCTGCAAAGACTATATCACTGCCTACTTTCAACTTATCTCCCCAAGTGATAGTTTTACCATCTTGTTTTAGGTTAATTATTGCTGGATAAGGCTGAACAATATCCTCGTATCTGATGTACTCGTCAATGGTTATGTCTATCTTTTGAGGGGATTTATCTATATGAATAGGGGCAGTTTGAGCATAACTAGAATTTACACTTATGACTTCATTTTTTCCATTTACTTTAATAGAAGATACTACATCAAGTTGCCAATCTCTAATAGGTGTAACTCTAACAATAATATCCTCAGTAGATTGAAAATAATCACCCGGATTCAATCTTACATAAGCACCACTTCTTTTAATGAAGTAATCAATTTGTTTATATGGAATATTGGATTTAGCAATAGGTCTCCACTCTATCATATCTGGATACAGCGTACCCAACTTATACCTCTTCAACTGGCGCTCCAATAGGAACTTGGAAAGGGAGTAAGGGAAGAGTAAATACGAATATAAAGCAATAGCACTATATCTATCGTCAATTCCTAATTTACCTACATATAAGTCACTAACATCGGAAGAATTTCCTGCAACTATTTCTTTACCATTGCTTATATATTTACTTTGGTAACTAATAATTCTACTTAATGTATGAATTAAAAATTTCTGATCACCGAAAGAGAATGCACTATCTTTATAATCCATAACAAATGAACCATTAAGATAGTTAGTACACTTAGCACTAACTCCGCCATCTAATTGTTCTAATGTGCCAATAACGGTTCTATCTGCAACCACTGTATAATCTTTATAAATCGGCACTCCCGTTACCTTACCGTAATCATCAATACCATCAGATACCAATGCTCCTTCGTAGTCAGGGATTTGCTCAATAGTTATATCACAATCACCAGTATAATATGGAACAGTGAATCCTGTATAATAGGTTTTTGTGGTTGTAGTACTCGCAGGTAATTCATAAATTCCATCTCTATCAACTTTAAGTGCTTCCCAAACATCATTTTCGGCAATATATCTATATACTAAATTAAATGATTGAATCCCAGTAATTTTTACTTTCATAGCATTCGCTCCTTTCTTAGTATATAAAATAGCGTTACCGCCTTTTATATTAGTAATATGAAGCTTATTGGAAGTATATGCAGAATCAGCAACGTAAGATTGAGGTATCCAAGTATTAAAATCTACTTCATATTTACCAATTCCACTACCTAGTTTCTTAGCAAAGTTATACAGTGTCATATCATGACCATTTCCACTAAAGTCTTTCAGATACCAATCCGCTTCAGGAGTATCATTGCTTAGACCTTGTTTCTTTACGTCATAGTATACATCCGGTTTAACATGTTTGTCCAAATTGAAGTAGGATATTACCTGATTGATTTGGTCGGTGGTCAGTACCTTGTTGGCGATGAATGTCCAATAGTAGGCTATTGGGGAAACTTCACTTATGGAGCCACTGTATTTATAACCTTGAACAAAGAATTTATCAGTAGGATCTAATGCTGAGTTACCTTCTGCTGTATAGTCTTTCTTATCTCCAAGTATATTATTTATCAGCGTAGGAGGATTGTTAGTATTTATCTGTCTTGAATACCCGTATACACCTGTTTTTCCAGCAGAACTACAAATATTCCTACCAACTACGTGAGCTACACTTTCCGAACGAATATTATTAATAGTTGTCAGTGAAGACAAACCTATCTGATGAACCATGCTCACCACCGTAACCTCATTGCTTCCTCCCAACATTTCCTTAACCGTCTTGGTGGAAGTGATTAAGTCGTCTTTACTGTCAGTTACTAATGCACCTTCGTATAGGGGAACAAATTCTAAAGTTATATTACAAGAAGTATTAGCTTTACTAGCTGTAAACGAATGCCATGATAATTCATTAGGTACTACTACTGTATTAATACCATTATATAATCTTATACTCTTTTTTGCAGTAGTATAACGAATATATACATCATCTGTACTTCCGCTAACCTTTATCTTAAAAGTGTTCCAATAAAGAGCTGAATCTTCTTCTGTCACACTATGGTAGATACCTGTACTGTTATCTAAAACAGCAGTAATTGTTACTTTAGTATTGCTAATTTCAGAATATTCAAATCTATTAGATAAAGTAAATAAGCTGAAATCTTCTATATATCCACCATACCCGCTATTAAGCTTATACCCAAAGTTTAATAACTCCAAATCACCACCCTTACCCTTAATTGTATTCTTAATGATATTACGGGTAGGGCTTTCATTTGTATTTTGGTCGGACTTCCAAAGTCCTACTATACTATCACGAACAAGAGGGTCTATATAAGACCCTCCACCTTTATCTCGTACTTGTTTAAAACAAATACCATTTCCTATTCCTATTGCACTTTTAGAACCCATATTGTAATGTATCAGCAGGTGCGTTATTTACTTGATTAACTATCTCGACATTCCATCCCGGATATAATACAGTAGTAATAGCTGCTGTTTGCCCAGCAGGTACTATTTCTACTTCAACATTATCTTCTGTAATATTCTTGATAAGAAAAGGTCGTTTCTGACCACTAACAGTTATATTAAAATTTCCTGATGGAATAGTTCCCATACGAGCAACTTGAAAGTTGGTAACAAATGTACCACCACTATATACTTGATTATGTTCCATATCTATTGTATTTTAAACTGGTTTAAATTCTGTTCCTTTTATAGTATAAGAATAAATAGTATTTCCGTCAGCAATTACTTTTAAATTAACACTAAAACTTCCTGTACCTTCTCTATTATAATCGTTTACAATAAAATAAGGACACACTACTATTCCAATATTACCATTATATGTTAATTGACCTAAAACACTATCGTCTTCTTCTACTTTGAAATTAAAATTAAAATTAGTACTATTTGATTTAGGGACAAAAGTAACATCTTTATCTAGTTCATCATCATAAGGAGTAAAATCAGCATTATACCATTTAATTTGGTTTGTTTTAAAATATCCAGCAATATTATTTTCTTTTCCTTTATATATTAATCCTATCTTACATCCAACTGCCATATCACAATAATATAGAGATGGTTTGTCAATAGTAACAATTAATTTATTTATTGCAGTAAGTTGATTATTAAGAAATAATCCTACAGGATTATAATATCTATTAATACCATATCTCATATTAACGTTTGCAGGACTTGTCATAATATCCATTGGTATTACAGTGTCTCTCCAAACATTTTCTTCTTGATATTTACATAATATAATATTTGTTATAAAATCACTAGCCATTCCTGTTTGATAATAATACATAACCATCGCTCTAGCAAACTTCTTAAATCCTATAGCTACACTACTAGACCAATTTTGATTATTATCCTCATAATTTCTAGTTACAAATTGCCATGCTATTTCAGCAATATATTTCTTATTTTCAACAGTATCATAAGCAGGATTTATATATTCCAAAGGAACTTTAAAATCAATATCTACTGAACTATCTATTAAACTTTTCATTTGTCCAGCAAATGGATAAATCTTATGATATTCAGCATAATATTCTCTAGATTCATCACAACAATAATTGTGAGGATTAAATATATGTAGAGGTAAGTCAGGTTTATTAGATATAACTCTGATTTTGAATCCAGTACCATCTTGACTAAAAGTAAACCAATTATTCTTTTCAGTTTCTTCTCCATCATTAGTTACTATCTTCATTCCATAAACAAAAGGAGTATTTATATTAGAGACGTTCTTACCTCTAGCCAATGAATAAACATATCTAGCATTTGAATCAACAGTATGTTCATATTGTTTAATATGTATTATATGTTTTACTTTTTTAGAACCTACATATATTGGCATACTATTCAAATATTAAATATTCTGTATTATCGTCAGGGTCAGCAAGATTTTGATAATCTCTAAGACTAATCGGTCTTTGAATTACAGGAGGATTATTAAATGTATATAAAGGCATAATATAACAACTACCTAATATAATAATTGGTTCTATTTCTACATTATTACGGTTAATTAAAAACCCTTTTGCAATTCTTACATCAAGATTCAATATATAATGATAACTTCTTTTATAAATATTATCTATTTCAAATTTTAATTTATAATAGATTCTATCACCATTATTTGTTTGACCATATTTAATTACTCTATAATTATTAAGAATTTGCTCACCATCATTTAACGTGTTATCTTTTACTATAACTCTAGAAATATTCTTATAAACATCAAATGTTTGATTGTCATTAGAATCTTTATCTGTAAAATCTATATTACATATATCTATAACAAAATCTCTTAGATTAGCAGGAACTATTATTGGTCTTTCTTCAACTATATTTTCTTCATATGTTTGAAAATTAGTAGAGAAATTATCATATATAAGTTCCATAAATTTATCAAGTTCGTTAAACTTATGAGTTCCATAATTAGTCGTAATATGAACACAACGTTCAACAGGGAAAGAAGCTGTATATCCAAATGCATCATAGTTCTTATTATTCTTTCCTTTGAATCTTACTATTTCATTAGCATTACCGTCATAACCATATATTGTACCATAAGGCATTTTATCATAATCATAATCATAAGGATAAATATCTCTAACTTTCCAATATGTTCCTTTTATATTATTGCATCTATATATTCTAATACGACCATCATAGAAAGGAATATGAAAAGTTATATAATCAATATCTTCTTCACCATCTCTAGTAACCCATACTTGATAATAACCATAATTATGAGTAATAGCACTAGGAGAAGCTCCATTATCATAGAAGTAAAATTTAGTACGCATAGGTACTTTAAAAAAGCTTTTAATTTTTGATAATTCAGCAGCTTCTTTTTCCGTACAAGGTTTATTATCAACAATAAAATTAAAATTCAATTCAGTACTAGGTATAAGATATTCATCATTTTCAGTAATACTAAATACTTTCTCTTTAGTAAAAGCTCGAAGTTTATCTTCATCTTTATTATATATTATTTTGCCTAATGCCGCTTGTCTCTTCCAAGAAGTACCTTCTATTTGTTGTATATCAAAATTTCCAAGATTAAATTGACCGTCAAAAATAAGATTAGGTTCTTCATTAAAAGTATTATCTGCAAGGAACTTAACTAAGTCATAATGTCCTATAATTTTATATGGTTCGATAACATTAAACACAAATCCTGTCATAGTTCCACCAGCAAATAATAATCCACTTTTAGTTCCAACATTAATACTATCTTTATTAGTAGCAACAAAATCATACTTAACTACGCATAATACATTAGGCTTTTTCAAAGCTTCAATAGAAACATCATCTAATTCTAAATCGTCGGCATTTATATCTTTTGGTCTTAGAATATAAAGATTATTTCCTGGAATAGTTTTACCGTCACCTAATTGAAGTTTTTTATTAACAGTGATAATATCTAATCCATCAGGATTATTAGTTACACTAGCAATTTCATTTGTTACAAGATTAATATCTCCTCCGGTTAATGTAATCCAATTATCAGCATTACAAAATTCTTCATCTTCCACTTTATTAGAATTATATATAAAAGTAGCAGCTTTAGCCGTATCGGTTTTTAATTCTGCTTGTACAATATAAGTAACTTGTCGTCCTTTAGTTCTAAGAGCTTTCGGAATTACTTTCATTGTTGTAGCAAAATCTTTATTGAACTCTACATAAATAGCATTATAACTAGCTAATATTTCATCGAGATTTCTATCTCCATTTTCATCAATAATAGCTTGTATATAAGTAATAGGATAGACTGTATACTTTTCTCCTGTAGCTTCATCTATCTTAATTAGTTTTCTTATCTTATCTTTAGATTCCATATTATAATTATATATTATATAAGTTCTTCGTCTTCATAAACTCTATTGAGAGGATTTGGTTCAGCATTATATTGTTTAGCAGTTTCTGGATTCATTTTAAATACTAGTTTATTAGTCGATTTATCTCTACTAACAAAAGCTTCATATTCATTATGTTCACCGACTTTGACTATTATATTAGGTTCTTCCTTTGCTGTTCCCCCGTAGAGGATGTGAAGTTGTCCTTCTATATAATCTATCAATAACTTTGCTTCCTTCTCTCTACCAAGCTTATAACAAGCAATTGCACTATTAAACATAGTAAAACAATCAATAAGTCTCTTATTAGAATCTTTACAACTAGACTTACAATCTTGTAGCATATCAATTCCTAAATCAGCCATAGCTAAAAGTAGTTTATGATATACATAAGCATATTGTGCAGGTATTAAACAATAAAGCCAGTCTATGTCTACTTCTACATTTTCAGCAGCTTCAACATAAACTGGTGTAATACTATTAGGTTTGTCAGTAAAACCGTTCCTAGATTTATTCTGTATAAGTTCTTCTTCCATGATTATGTATTAAGAAGGTTAGTAATATTATCATAAATAACATCAAGATTGGCTATTTGTTTACTATCATATATTTCTATTTTATCATAACAATTAAATAGATACATAGTCATAACATTAATAGCATCTTTATGTTCAGAAGTTACAAATCCATTATCATTAAGTTTAACTTTATTAATACTAGCAGCAATTTGTTTTTCAATAAGACTATCTCGTTGAAGTCTTTTCATTGTTATATCGTTTCGTCCATTCATATCATTTATTAAAACATTTATTATAGACGTAAGTAGAATAATCTTCAATTCTTATAGAAAGTTTAATATCCATAGTATTAATCTTATCTAATGTATTAAGACCATCATTAAATATAATAGATTCTATGTCTTCTATAAGTTCTCGTTTCCATTCTTCTTTCATAGCAGTAGATGGACGTTCATCATTAACTTGATATAATGCTAAAGTACTATATACTTTATAATATTCGTTATTAACAAGATGTGATATATTAGATTTTATAATATCAGTTTTAATATCAATATTATTATTAATAATAGTTTCTTTAGCGTAATCATAAAGAGCTTTATTAAGAGAAGTAAATGAAAGTTCTATTGCTATTCTACATTTCTCTTTATCTTTTTGAATTATCTTAGAAGTTATATTATCAATAAAAGCAACAGTCCTATTTATACTAGATGTTATATGTTCAAGATTAGAAGCAGTTTTTTCTATAAACTTCTCAGTAGTAGATTTCTTAGCATTATCTATATATTTATATACTAGTATAAATACTGCAACAGTTATCAGAGAACTGATACCTTGATTTAGAGCAATCTCTATTAAATCATTCATGGATAGAAACAATAAAAGGTTGCTATCAATATTACATAACATAATACTAATAACAACCTTAAATTTATTTACTTAAATATTTAATAGTGCTTACACTAAAGCATCAAGGATTGTTTTAAGTGTAGCGATTGCAGCAGAATCAGTAGGATAAGCAATCTGAATAATTTGATGAACAACTTCATCACGAGTTTTCATATCTCTAGGTTCTACAAAACGAATGGTATATACTGTAAATCCTGTATCAGTTTTATCGGCTTGTGCCAAAGGATTCAATGGATAAGCAGGATAAAGTCCAGCAAATTCATCATAAGTATATTCAAATCCTGCGTCAGCAGCAGCTTTATTAGCCATATCTTTAATGGCAGCAGCGTCATTAATTGCGGGAAGTCCGGCAGCGGTAGTTATTACAGTAAGACCTTGAAGTTCGTCAGCAAGAACAATCGTATAAGGTTGTCCAGCTTTCTTAGCTGTAATTGTAATTTTACCAGCAGTTGTATCATCAGATACAGCACTAACTCCACTACCAATAGTATTAGCGTTAATATGAGCAGCAATTTTGTCAGCTATATTCTTTACTGTATCATTCTTACCAGCATGAATTGTAGAAGTCCATTTATTACGTTCATTGAACTTAACACCGTTCTTTACAATAATTACTGTATAATCTGAACTAGCTTCTACAGAAGCAATAGTAAAGTTAGCCGAGAATGTACTTGCAGCACTATATTCACTTACACTATAACTCAAATCCTTCTTGTAAAACGGGAAAACAATCTGTCCAAGTTCCGAATTAGGATTTTTCCAAGTAATCATTCCTCTATCTTTAAGACCAGCAGCAGTAGCAGCATTTTTTACAAGAGTTTCAACACCATTGTTTAAATACGAAATACTAACTTGCCCAGCAGCAGTCAAAGGAACTGCGGTAGGATAGGCAGCGTTAGCGGCTAGAATAAAGTTTCTCATAAAGCCTATAAATTTTTAATTAATGATTTAGTTATTGACCTCCGTCAGAACTTTGTTTGGCACCTATACTTTGAAGATAATAATTAACTGCGTCTGTAACTATATCTTTATGTAAATATTCAGGCAAGTCACAATTTACACTGTTATCTGGATTATCTTCATCAAGTATAACCACATTAGGTTTCTTAATATAAGTATAAATAATGTTTCTCGGTTTAGTCGGAGAATCACTTGTTCCTGTGTAAATATCAACAACAAGATTTGCTTTATTACCATTAACCGTTACAACAGGATACCGTTTAGATGGTCTATTACAAATATCGTCAAGCGTATCAAAAAGAGATTCACGTTCTATAAGTCTACAATGTACAGCATCAGTATCAGAATATACACAATCGAATCCGGTATAAAGATAAACATTATTACTATCTATAATAGTAGTATAAGGTTTAAATCTAGTACCATTTCCGACTATATTAGTTTCTTCAACAACACCTTGTGTATAAAGAGTATATAGACCGTTAATCGGACTTACTTTAGCATTATCTCTAGCTACCTTATCGGAAAAGCTCATTCCAACATTCTGATGAAGTATGGAACGAGCTTTCGCATCAATAGTAAAGTTAATGCAAATATCTATGTTTTCAGAGAAGATAGCACGGGTTTGTTGAACACCCATTTGCTGTCCAAGTTCTCTGAACGTTATGTGCATCTCCTCTATTGTCATGTTAGATATACTTTAGTTTATTCTTAAACGCAGCTAATACATTTTCGTTTTCGGGATTCTTAGCCCAAGCAATAGCTTCTTTCATATTAGCACCGATAAATTCTCCATCTTGTGTAGTGATATTCTGATTGAATTGAGAACGTATAAATTCACCACGAGCAATAAGGAGTTCAATAAGAGATTTAATTCTAAGGTCTTTATCTTTAACAATACTGTTAAATTTAATAGGTTCTGTAGCACTAAATTTATCTAATTGATTTTCTTTATCCATTCTTTCTGAAAGAAGTGAATTAACAATAGGTAATCCAGCTACAACACAATATTGAATATATACTGCATCGAACATTTCATCATCTCCGATAACTTCAATATAGTTACGTTTAGCATTGTTAATTTCTTGACGAAGTTTCTGTTGACGTTCTTTATCTTTAGCATCATCTTTCAGATAGAATCTTACAAACGGGTCGCAATTAATAAGCGCAGTATCTTTTGCAACATCTCTATATAAAAGACAATGACGATAAAGAATATAATCAGTAATATTAACGGGACTACCAACAGCATATTGTTCAGACTCAAGATTATTCAAATCATTAATCTTAATAGCAAGAGCAGCTCTAAGGTCTTTAGTAGACTGTTTATTAGCTTTCTTATAAGCCATTTCGATTTCTTCTTCACGAGCCTTAAATGCAAAGTAATCACGTTTATGATTAAATCTGAAAGAACAATCAAAAGTAACTCCAAGTTCATTAACAGGAACTTGTATGTTATTTAAATACTGTTTAAGACGAGTAACAAAATTCTCATTGTTAACAGATATACCAAGCAATTGAGGAAAGTAAGCTTCGACCTCAGCGCGATTAGAAGCAAGAACTTGTGAGCTACGAATAGAACTACCGATATAATCTCTTTTCTTAGGAAGGACTTTATCGTTTGCTTTACGATATAAAGAATAATTCTGTATTAAAGATACAGTAATACTTCTTTTATATGTAAACGGTTTATCTAGTTCTTCTTGCTTTTGTTCTTTACTAGTAAGAACTTTATCAGCTTTAGGTGCTTGGTTATTCTCATCATTCCCTACGGGGGAACTTCCCGTTACTCCGGCAGTATTTGCAGCATTTACAGCTACTTCTACTTTACTACCTCCAGTTGTACCAAAATCCATATTAATTTCTTTTTAATGATTAATTACAATACACACTCTAACATGAACATCTTCGTGGAGTTATCAACTTGCAAACCACGTGTTCCTTTTACTTCAAAACGGCTCATATCAATTTCCGTAGAAATAAAGTTGCTATCAGCTACACCCCATGATGCCGGAACATCAGTCATACCTTTAAGTACTTTAGCCTTGTAGATTTGCCCTTTTTGGCGTACCTGTCGAACGTTCGGGCGTCCCTTGTAGGACGAGAAGTCGATAAAGCAAGCTTGGTGAGAAGGCATTGGATAACCCGTTCTAGGATGGATATATCCGTTCTGTTTTGCGGCTTCTGCAACTGTACCTTTGTCAAAGTACGAACAGTGCTTAGCGGTGATGGTATGACCGTCAACAGTCTTGTATTTACGGAAATAAGCACCGTATTCAAGATTATCTCCATTTCCTTGAATTTCTTTTTCTCCAAGCGGTGTCAAGAATCCATTTTCTTTCGCATCAAGTTTCATAGCTTCGTCGAAATCTTCGAGGAATCCCTTACCACCCATAAGAACGATATTCATTTTACCTGTATCAGTATCACGATTCAATACATCTCCTACAGTTCTCTTAATCTTATTCAGCGTCAAATATTCACCATAAGTATCGTAGTTAGATTCACGGCAAATTTCCAACATACCAGCTGTATGAGGAATAGGTTTACCATTATCACGGTCTTTAAGAGTAATAGTTCCGTCCGGCATACGATTGTATTGAGAAATCCAAAGAGCTTCTTCTCCCATAACTCTCATATGGATATTGAACTGACGCATCTCTTCATTAATCCACAAACGACTCTTACCACCATCTGCACCTTCAAACTCATATTCAGTGATAACATTAGCCAAGTTACCAGCTATTTCTTTACTATGACGATAAATTTCAAGTTGACTTGTCATTTTACCAGGTCCCATAGTATTAGAACGGTTACCTTTAGAATATGATTCAGAAACTGTAGGACGAGTCATTGACCAATACTTACCTTTACTCAACAGTTCGGGGTCTACATAAGCTTCAGGATTAACTCCATCAAGTTTTAGAATATAACCATATCCATAAGCTGATTCTCCTAAGTCTTTCTGAATACGAACAGAAGTCTTACCATCGGGAGCAATCAAACCATGTTGTTCGATAAACCAATGAGTAGAGAAATGAACTTCAAATTCAGTTCCATTAAGTCCTGGTTTAGTAACCGCAATATTGAAGTATGTTACAAAGTCTGTAAACTTCATACGTCCCATAGTCTTCCAAGTCCACTGAATAGTATCAATATCTTTGACACCAAGAGAACCTTGACCTTCTGTCATAAAAGTCAATGGAAAACGGTCATCATCCATTCCATAGTTATATGTAAGAAAACTGTTAATTTCAACAGGTTTCGTCAACTGTAAATTAGCGATAGATTCTTCATTAGAATAACCTCTATCATCATAATTTCCAGTACTAATAACACGCATTTTATACATACACGCAACAAAATTTAGTTATTGATTAATAGCCAAAGTCTGTATTACCTCCCTTTGACTTACTAGAGGTTGGCGGAACTATGCGAGCTGTACGTCTGCTATTATCTTTAGCTATAAGTCGAAGTTTTTTAACTTCTTGGTCTTTAATTGCTAAATTAACTAAGTCAGCATAACTACCACCTGTGAATCGAAGATATGCACGAAGTAGTGAATCGTCTCGTCTTTGTTCGGGAGTCATAGCAGCTAAGTCATTATTATAACGACTATTGCCATTTTCATCTACTTGATAAACGTAATTAAAGAAGTCATTAGGAGTAGCAGCTATTTTCTTTCCATCTCTATTAATAATAATAGTTTCCGGAATCTCATAACCAGCAATCTTACGACCTTTAATTGTTTCTTGAACTTCTGTCCAATAAGCAGTTTCTTCTTGTTGTTGGCGAATAGCAGCTTCTCTAGCTTCTTGTGCTATTTGTTCTTTATAAGCGTTATCTGCATCTACTAGACCTTGAAGTTCTTCTTGTGCAGTAGAGAATAAAATTCCTTTATCTTTAAGATATTGAATATATTCATCTACATTACCGCGTCTATCAAACTCTCTAAAACTTTCACGAATAATAGCTTCTTGTTGTGCTATATTCTTTTCATCAATAGTTATATTACTTCTATCTTTAACTTCTCCAAATCCTTCAAGAGAATTACCATTAGCAACATAATAGTTAAGAACATCTTGTACGATAGGATAAGCTTCAATAAGTCTGTTTACACCAGCTTCTGCAAGCTCATCTTCTCTTTGTTCTATAACAGAATCAATATAAGCAGCAACACCTTCAGGGGTATTGTCAAATTCAACAGGATTACCATCTTCTCCAATAATATCTATACCAAGATGTTCTTTAATAGTATTAATACTCAGTTCTGTATTGTCATTATTGTCGACATCAAAACCTTTAATAAATTCTTGTACATCCTTAGCTTCTTTAAAGATATTACCATCTTTATCAATTAAGTTACCATCTTTATCAACGGTATAACTATCATCTCCTACTTCAATAACCGAACCTTCAACAAGTTCAATATCTCCGTCTTGAGAACCAGTATCTTTATTACCGTCTCCATTACCACCATTATTATCTACTGTACCATTACCTCCATTGTTATTATTATCATCAATGTCTGTAATATTACCATCACCTGTACCAGCAGCATCTTGTTTGCCGGTATCCAAATCTGTTACTGTATCACTAGCACCACTATTTGCAGTAGTTTGACTACTAGTACTTCCATATCCAAAGTCAGGCATATATCTTTATGTTTATTGGTTAATACATGGCAAATATAATTTCTATTTGTTCCACAACTAATACTTGATTCTCTAGTTCGTCTTATACCTATTTAATTTTTATATCTATTTAATTGCTGTTATCCATCTGATTCTAATTTGATTTGATGTTCGACACGCATATAGACCTACAATAGCTGACCGCCAAAGGACAAAAAATCTTATCATGAACAATTCATCGAATCTAATCAAAAAGCCCGTATAGCTCAATTCTGCGCCCCGTAGAGGCTATGATGAAATGTAAATATAAATGAAAAAGCCTGCTACCACCTTCACAGGCAATAACAGGCATAATAACAACCGAATTGCAATCTAATTAAACAACTATATTATTTCTTAGTCTTTAGTTTATCGAATCTATTCTTATTTTCTTTTGCAACTTTAAGTTTAATATCACTATCATACATTTTAGCAGCAATTTCTTTATCTTTGGCTTGAGCTTCAAGATACATCCTTTCTCGTTCCATACCTATCTTTTGTTGCTCAAGATTATTAGAAGCTTCTTGCATACGTTGTTCAGCAGCAGCTTTAGTAGCATCACTAAGACCATTATCAAAGCTCATAATGTTAGCATTAGCTTTAATCATTTCTATTTCACTATCTAGATATTTCTCTAATTCGAGAGTTTGTCTATCTTGTTCACCTTTAGCTGCAATTTTATCAAGTTCATATTGTTGTAACATTTGTGCATTTTGTGCATCAAGTTGTTTCATTTGTTCTTCATGTTCTTGATTTAATTCAGCGAGTTCATCAAGTTGCTTTTTAATTTCCGCAGAGTTTTCTCCTTCAATAGCAGCAGCAGCCATTCTCATATCTCCATTCTGAGCAGCACTAAAAGCCAATTCTCTATATTGTTCAAGTTTCTCTTTCTCACGTCCAGAGAGTTTACATTTAACTACATAATCAGCAAGTATATGAGTATTAACGTCAAGAGACATATAACGAATTTGATTATTATCATCTCGATAAGAAGTATTAAGTCCGTCTATCCAAGCTAATTTAGAATAATCAATATCTCTATTATAATCATGTTCTCGCATAATATCAAACATAAACTCAACAATAACACTACCCATAGACCCACGAGCAATAGCTTCTTCGGTAGTACCTTTACCGGCAGATGTAGCAATCTCTCCATAACGTTGAGGAGTCATATCTACTTGATACATTGCTTTCTGTTCATTAGCTGTAATAAGATTTGTTAGTTGAGTAATATAATCTCTTGTATCTGCATTCAACATACGAATCTGTCCAGCTTTTAACATACCAGCGTCATCAGTATCATCAATATAAAGTACTCCATCAGCAGCCATTTTATATATAGTATCTTCCGGATATTTACCAAGAAGAGAACGAGCAATAAGAAGTACATTAAGTTTGTTTTTAGCTATTGCCATCTCTCTATGATAAGCTACTATATTACCAAATACTTGATAAGGTAATAAAGTACTTATAATACTAAATCTGCCATAACCTGGAATAAGTTCCATCAAACCATTATATGGAAGTTTACCATTACGATTATAAGCGATAGGTCTATATTTATAAGGATAAATAGCTGTATTACGAGTACCTATACGAACTGATTCATATACTTGTGGTTCCCATACCCATTCAATACTAATATCTCCAAACTCAGGATTTAATACATATTTCTCATCAACTATAGTTTCAGTGATAAAACCATTAACTTGAGTTTTAAGAATACCTCGTTTTGCTTCTCCTCTCCACACAACGTGCCATACATCATAAAGACCATTATTCATATCTCTAGCCATAGGACGGTCATCTTGATATTTCTTACGTTCATCTGCTGTAAACTTACCACAAACATCTTTATTATAAGAATAGTATTTATCAAAATTAAGAAGAGCACGTTCTCCAACAGTACCTACTGTATCTCTAGCATAGAAAGTATTAAGAAATTCAATTTGGTCTTTATCTAGATAATCAGCAAATTCATCCATTATTTGTTGATAACTAAGTTTACGACGTTCAGCAAACATATCATAATCTTCTACAAGTAGATTATCATTAGGTACAGGATAAGCATCACGAACACTTACTACACGTTTTATAAGTTTGTTGCCAGCAATTTCAGTATATGTATAAGCTCTACCAAACGATACAAATTCAAAATAAGCTCTAATATAAAGTGCTAAATCATCAGTTAAATCACGAATTACATTAAGAAGTCTTTGTCCTTGAATAGTAATATCGTCAATATAATCTTCATTAAACTTCTTAACAAATTCTTCTATATTAATAGCAGTAGAAGGATTAAATTGTTCAGGTTCGTTACCTTCATTAATAAATTGTTGATAAGCTCTTTCTATTTCTCCCGCTATTGCTTCTTCCGCAAGACCCATAAGTTCTTGATTAAGTTTGGCATCTTTAGCTAAAACAACTTCAGGATTATTAGCACCTACTACAAAATCATGAGGAGCTTTAAGATATTCTCCAACGAATCTCCTAATAACTCCATTCATCATATCATAGTTCCTCATTGTAGCAGGGAAACGTTTATATTTATCTTTAGTAGCATTATAAGGATTAAGAGCTTTACGATAATATTCTTCTGGTATATTACCATGAAGAATATCAAATAGTTCATCTACATCTCCATCTTCTTGAGAGTCTCTAATAGATTGACCTAGAGCTATAACTCCGTCGCAACAATTAGCATACCATTCAGCCTGTTGGCGTTCTTCATAACTAACCCTTTGAGAAGGGAAGTAATTTCTAGGAAAAGGATAATCCATAACTTCTTATTTAATTTAAAACCATTCACGTTCCATTATACTTTGTTGGTCTTCCATATCTTCAACTTTCTTACGAGAAGCCAATTCAATCTTACCTTTAATATCAATACTTTTCCAATATATCCCAATTAATAACATTTCAGATACTCGGTCAAAGTTTCCCATAGAGTTCCATTTCTTAATCTCTAGTATAGCTTGATAATCATATATACGATGAAACATATATACAGATTCACCATTTTCATCTTTACCAATCTCTGTCCAAAGGAACTCTTTAAACAGTCGTAGAGCATCAAGCTTTCTAGTACCTTCTGTTATAATATAACCATAAGTACTACTTGTTTTTTCTTTTATAGTGGCATCCCAAACATAAAGAGGTTCATGTGCTAAATATCTAAGCATTTTCCATTTCTTAAAGTTAGATACAGTTTCACCTCTATTGACTTCCGGTATTCCAGTTCCAACAGCATTATACCATATACATAACATAAGAAATATATAATCGGCTTCTTCTAGTTTCTCAGGACGTCCATAATAAGCGGCACACATTTTAAGTTTATAACCATTACGGTCATTAGGCATTTCCCAAACATGAATACTATTATGAGAATGTTTATCGCTAATTTCATTTTTATCTTTATCAATACCAACAGGGTCATAAGTAACAGCATAAGTTCCAGGTTTAATTTCACGAACACGTTTATCATTAATATAATATTCGTCATATTCGGGAGCAAACCAAACTCTTACACAACCGTGAGGGTCTTCATTACCTTTACGAGGAACTCCTTGAATCCAATCATAAACTTTAGCAGCAGGGTCTTCAGCTTTTATACGAGCATTACTTTTAAATACTACATTACCAGCTTCATTTCTAAATAACTGACCATCTACATAAAATTTATAACTATTATCTACACGAAGTTTTTCTTCCCACATATTAAGTTTCTCTCCAACAAATATGTTTTCACTTGCACTACTAAATGATTCAGCAGGAAATAAAGCTCTTTGTCCTACATACCCAAGATAATCAGAAAATGATTTAGCGTTTTTCTTCTTTTTAGCTCGTCCACGAGCTGCAAGTTTAAGACCTACTTCTATATTACTATTACCCCATTTATCAACTCCTGGCACTCCATCTATAACACCTTCTATACCCCAAGCAAATGATTTAAAGAATCCACATATCTCATTACGGGCATCTTTATCCCATACATTTTCAAAATGCATAAAATTATAAGCAAGAGGATTATAAAAGTTCTGTTCAAATATTTGCATATTAGTAGCGGTAGCAGTTCCCCAAGCAACTAACGTACCAGTAGTAATATCTCCTACTGTCATTGCCGGTTCAGTAACTTTCATAAAATCGTCAAAGTTTTGCATGGTAGACAACTCCTCCACATTAATACCAATAGCGTCTTTACCAATAGCACAGTCAGGGTCATTATTTGCAGATACACTAATAAGTGAACTTTGCCAACTATCTTCTGCTTCAACTCCATTAGGTAATCTATATCCAAGACGAAAGTCTTCAACAGTAGGACTAAATATTCCTCTTCTAAATGGAGTCTTTTCTTCATAAAACTTTAAGTTAGATACAGCAAAGTCTGTTAGTCCTCCTTTCTTAGTAAGATACTTTTTATCAGCAGCTACATTAATAAATACTTTATGTTTTCTAAGATTAACAGCATTACTAGCTCTAGCTGCCATCATATAAGAAAAACCACCACGACGAGTCTTAACAATAATAATATGAAAACCATTATCTTTAGCAAATTGAAGCACATTATGTGTCCAATATTGAGCATCAATAAATTTAGGAAAAGCATATTTCTTTTCAGCAGTAGATACATTCTTACCAATAACTAAAGTACTATCATCAGTAAGCTCCATGCGAGTATAATTAAGATAATTATAATAATCTCCTGTAATATGAATATCTTCTATATGTCCGTATTCATTAAGCCAGCATGGCGCATCAAAACCATTTTTACGTCTATCACATTCTCTTCTACGAAGTTGTCTATGTGGAATACTATCTGGTTTATAATTAGTGTACTTACCTTCTCGTAGATAAGTATCAGCCATCGCTGTAAATAGATTAGTATTAACGAAACGTCCACGTCTAATATTCATAAGAAATCCACCGCTATCTCCTATAAGAAAATTATTATAAGGGTCATAATATCCTGCCTCAGTAGCAGTTTTATATCGACTCTTATCTTCTTCTAAAAATTCACGAAATGGATAAACTTCTTTATTAGCCATATCTTATTTTATCAATAGAGTTAAAACAAGAACGGCGATACTACCAATAGCAGTACCGCCTAATATCTTGTTTCTACGTTTAGTAGAATTAATCTGTTTCTGTAATATCTGGACATTATTATAACATTTACTAAGTTCTACTTTATATAAACTATCTAAAGTATTATACTTAAGTCTTTCAAATTTAATAATAGTATCTTTAGCATTAATAATGTCAGGACAATGTTTATGTTCAATCAACTTAACATTAGCTTTGCGAATTAAGTCGATTCTGACATTTACTATCGTGTCGTTCCCCCGTAGGGGATGTGGAGATTCAGTTTGACACCAGCCGTTCAAACAACTCCAAACTAGCACTGTCATTAAGACTATTAGCTTCTTTAACTTCATCTTCAATAGTATTTTTAATATTAACAATTGTACTATCTTTTTGAGTAATAACTAATTCGATAGAATCAATTCGGACTCTATTAATAACACTATCTACATTTGTTAACCGAGTAAGTTCACTAATACTACTACTTATTTTATTAATTAATCCCACTTCATAAACAGTAATCAACGCTATGATTACTTGTATTATTAATATCTTCTTCATATCTTTATCGAATTAGTTATTGATTATTAGAAACCCGTATTTTAGCATATTACTTAATATCAGCAAGAATGTTCTCAAGTTCTTTTGTCCATTTACCGTCTTGCGGAATATTAACAATTCTTTGAGCACATTTTATAGCAGTACGTTGTCCAGCATTAACATTCATATCGAATAACTGTTCTGCAACTTCTTGACTTTTAAAATTGTCAAGATTAAAGCAGTTCCAATAGTTCTTTTTATATAAGTCTTGAACAGCTTTTTCAAGCTGTGGAGTTTTCTTAGCAATAGCTGCAAAAGTTTTAGGATGATGTTTCTTTAAGTCGTCTAATATTATCCAACCTATCCAATTAGGATTAGCTTTACGAGAAACTCCTTTATAAGTTTCCATGCCAGCATCATCTTTATCATTAACATATCCACCTTCCGCTACTTCTAATTTCTTATAAGCTTTAATAAATTCAGCCATAACCTATTATTTAATAGCATAAAAAGCTACAAAACAAAGACCAAATATAATACCAATAATGTCACAAATCAAATCTTTAGCGGAAAACTCTGTTTTCTTTGTGAACTTATCATATAGTTCTTTTCCAATTCCAACACATAGCACAATTAGTATTGCTAACCATAAGTCCATCAATGGAACTAATACCATAATCAACATCATACACACTAATAAATGAGCCAATCCATCAGCTCCTAAAACGGCAATAGAGTTACTGATTAGCAACTCTATCTTCATAAGGAATTTCTTCATAATTTAATCTCCCCAAATAAAATAATAACCTCGTCTTTGAAATTGTGGTCGTTTAAGACCTTCATTTCTATCGCATACAACTCGTATATCAGTACTAGTAGTTACGATAGATTCAGCAGCCCAATACGCACTGGCATATTCTTTCTTTTCGCCAGATTCAATATGAATACGAATAACTTTTCTAGGACGACGATAATCATCTTTGAAAAATAGTTTCCGTTTGCCATTCATATTTTTGTCGTCTTTAACATTACCATTAAAATCCATAATATCTTATTCATTAAGAACTCTATTAATCCATCCTCTTAAAAATTTTATATTGTTGCCTTTACCTGCTATATCATTATAATAACGAATACGTTCAAGTTTATACTTAGCAACAAATAATTCAGAACTCATTGTACTATCAGTACGAATAATCCTAAGACTATCTTGACATCTACGAAGTTCTTCTTTAAGATAAACAACTTCTTGAATAGTCATAGAATCAGGAGTAGGAACATATACAATTTCTTTTATAGGTAAAGTAGTTTTATCATTAGTACATTCATTAAATACAGCACCAAATATAAATATAATACTAATACCTGCAAATACTTTATAAAATAAATCCTTCATTATAAATCAAGTTTAAATTGTGTATTAACAGCACCAGCTTCAAGCTGCATACGTCTATCATTAAGTATTAGTTCAATTTCTTGTTTTCGATAAGGCATAACATGGAATGTTGTTTTCTCTTTAGGATTCTCTTTAATATGATAAAGACCGTCAGGAAAACGTTTAGGTTGTCCATACTCATTCAATTCAAAATCAGAATCAATATGACAAAGCCACATTCCAACACAAGGAATACCAAGAATAAATTCTACAGCATAAGCATACATACTAAGTTGTAGATTGTATATAGAACCATTACAATTTGGAAGGTTATTAACAGGTGCAAGAAGAGTTTCATCTTTAGTTACCCAATCACTTGTAAGTTGAGCAGGTTTTTGTCTTTTATCTTTTTTGAAATATCCAGACTCAAATTTAAGTCCTCCACGATTAGTTTTCCAATCTCCTATAACCATTCTATCTTCTCTAAGAAGAAGAACGTCAATAGTTCCACTGACTAACCAATCTAAAAGAAACATTCCAATCTCAGCATAAATCTGATAACCAGCATTTGTATATTGTCTGAATACATCATATATTTCGGGATACTTATGTTCGGTTAATTCTTCAAACTCTTCAACATCTAATATCTTATAATTACCAAGTATTGTAGGAATATCCGCAACGGTAATCATTTGTCCATCCGAACGTTCATCTAGATATTGAATAGCTTTCTTAAATTGACTTCCACCCTTTATACCATCTTCCAAACCATTATGAGTATTAGAACCACGTTCACAAGCTTCATCACGAATAGTATCCCATTGTTGTTCTAACTTCTTCTCCGATATTCCCAACTCTTTGGCTTTCTTCTTCAACCAATAAGTCTTATCGAACTTTGGTTGATATTGGTGTAAGATGGTAGTAGTACTAATATAGCTATTTCCTAACGTATCAGTATATTTATGTTGAGGCTCATCAAAAACTAATCGAACATCATTATATCGTTTATCTCGTAGTTCTAACATAATTTTTATATTTATTCTTCGGTCATAGAACTTAATATCGTAACACCTCCACGAGCAGTTTGTTGTTCTTCTTCGTAAAGTAGATTTTCTTTTGCAGTATTAAGAGCTTTCATAATATTAGGTAATTCAGCAGTTTTCTTATTAAGATTATCCATAATACCTATTACAGTATTACTATCTTCAATACTTAATTCTCCATTAAGTTTATCAGTAAGCATTTCATTCATTTTATTAGCAGCTAATACAACATTATGAATACTTCTAAGAAGTGTTTCAACGGCAGCTCCAGCAACAGTTATTTCTGCTTCGTAATAACGTTTAGCAAGTTTCCATACTAATAAATCTGGTTTATAATTAGCAGGTAAATCGAAGTTTTCAATAGCTTTTTTAATAGCTTCATTATCACTAAGTCCTTCTTGTTTACAAGGACCTTTTGGGTCTGCAAGATAATATATAACTCCAACTTCTTTAATATATTGAGATTTATCTTTAGTTTTATCTCTAAGCCAAAGTAATTGAACATCCTTATCTAAAATCTGTCTAATATCCGGAGCTTTAGGCATTCCGGTATCATCAACAGTTAATAGTTTATCTACTCTAATTTTGTTAGCCATTTCCTACATTTTCTTGATAAGCAAGTTCTACATCCCAATCAAAATCAATTGCCGTCCAATATCTTAATACATAAAGATAAACATTAGCATAAGCATCTCCGAATGCTTTCTTCTTCTCCATCCATATCTTCAAATTCTTCTTTCTGAAAGTATTCATTTTCCGTTTATGTATTTCAGCATTCTGTAAGTCTATCTTCTCCTGTCTCATCACCTTCTTACAATACGCTACATAATCTTCACGAGATAGTTGAGAGCGTTTCTCTTTAAACTCTTTATAATGTTTTATAAGAGCCATCTTAATAGGACTTCTACGAATAGTTCCAATATAAGGTAATTGAACACATTTACCAGCAAGTAATTGAGCAGCAGCTTCTTTTTCTAAAGAATCAATAATAGTTTTACATAATATTCTATCGTCATCAACAACAAAATCAATATCATCTAGAATATTATCAACATCTTTATATATTAAAACATAATCATCATCTAGTTCAGAACTCAAAGGTTGTCTCTTAGATTTTGGTACTTTAAATTCCATATCATTATTTATAAGTTAAGAAGCAATAGAAAGTTTATGACGTTTAGGATATGCCGTTCGATTTCGTTCCCCCCTTAGAGGATGTGGATAAAAGCAGTATCATAACTTCTATTGCTCCATCTTTAAAACTAATAGCAGATAATTTTAATTCGCAAGTCTACTTTGTTCTCCATCAGCAGCCATAGGTGCTTTTGGAACTCTAAACGGACATTTGGGAGTAATATCTTTTTTATAACCTCCTGCAATATCATTAACAGGAATCATACGAAAGTCTACAAAGTAACAATCCGGAGCAAGGTCTTTAGCTTTGAAATCAGAACAACTACCATCGTTGAAATAAGCTCCTGTAATAATAGCTCTAGAAAGTTCTTCATCAGAATTGCAATAACGACCAACAGTAGTAGGGTCTAGAACGTTTTGCGGAATATTGATAAGAACAGAGCGTTCAAGATTTGCTGCCGGAACAATAAGTCTATCCATAACTTCGCAACCGTTAGCGTTAGTATCTCCTTCATGAAGTTTTGCAAGAACAGGTATGCACTTAACCATACTTGTTTTATTGTTCTTTACATTGCTAACTACTCCATATAAACGCTCTTTATAAATAAGAGCAACAACAGCGTAATATTGAGGAACTACAATACCTTCAAGAAGTTTCTCCAAATCTTCCTGTTTAATCTCTTCAAATTCGGTCGGTACTAGAATGTCATACGACATTTTGTCACTTTCAATTCTAATCATGTTAGTTATTTATTTGGTTTAACAATAGCATCAAGTCCTAAAGCTCCAATTTTAAGCTTACTAGGTTTAATATCTTGTTTCTGTTTAGTTCGTCGTCCCGAACGATAAACATAATCAATTTCTTGTGATTTATTTGGTTCTTGTTTCATATCAAAAATTCGTTTTGCACAACAGTACGCATTACGTGCGAGATTGGCAAAACAAAACTTGTTTTTAACAGTTTTTTAACATTCGCCTATATGAGTAAGGTACACACGCTCGCACGCACGTATATAAGGTACGTCCACACACGCACGTACACTTATATCGCGCACCCGTACACACGCACGTATAAGATGTTCATATACGCCTGTACCTGCACGTGCACGCCTGTTATTATCTATACGCCCATGTACACGTGCACACGCATACACATACGCACACACGCCTGTACGCACACGCAGGTTATTATTTTAATAATATATTACGTAGTAATATGTTATTATAGATAATTATATATAAGTTCTGATAGATACTGATTCATATTCTATATTACTACGTAATATAGAATATACTGCGGTTCTTGGGTAGTATATATATCTACAAGATATATATAATATAATATATAAATATATTATATTATATATATCTTGTATCTATATACACTACTGTAAGCTTACTGTTCCAGATTTTGATATAGAACTTTATACAGAACTTACTACCCTTACACTTTGGAATTATAGACCAGTTTGTCGTGGAGATGGAGATTGGGGAGATAGATTCAGATTTTACTTGCAGTTCCTGACGGGATTCGTCATGGAGATTTTGCTTAAGATTTTGCTTAAGGAGTTATTATAAGACGAGCTTAAAGAGATAATGGAGATGATTCTATAGATTCTGATGAAACTGTTGGGCTGTTCCCCCGTAGAGGATGAGAACATATAATACCTACGACCATTAGACCAGTTCTTACTTGACAAGTTATTATGACCATTAGACCAGGAGATTATGCAGAACTTAATACTGGCGATTCTACAGATTCTGTTGATTCTGACGATACTGCGCCCCGTAGAGGATGGACAAGTATATAGCCTTAGACCTGACGATACTGATATTGTTCTATGAGGAATTATAAGACATGAATATGATATTATATTGATTATTAGATATAGACATTGAACGAGCGGTTATTGGTAATATTCATATCCATCCTCTACGGGGGAACAGCCAGAGCTTAATCGTCATAATCGTCTTAATCGTCGATATAGATGATATTGCAAGTCATAGAACCTTATATTACATGAGATATTATAGCAGATATTGTCATTAGTTGACATAATCTATCATGATGTGGCTGATACTGATATTGTTTAGGCTAAAGAAAGCTATCTTTATTATTGTTAAATATCGTTAGATATGGAAAATACTATAAGTCTTTATGAGAAAGGTACTGGATATAATAGACGGGGATGAATATTATGGAGTTCAATACCCCCGTAGTAGTAATGGAGATTTATATGGAGTTGGAGATAATGATTTGGATTTTTGTTGTATGTGGAGATTATGGAGATGATGGAGATTTTGCTATATGAGATACGATGATTGTTTGTAGTAATATTTATTTAAGAGAAGACGGGGAATAATTTGGAGATTTTTATTTTATTTATGAATGGAGAGATTTTGGAGAAGAATGCGCGAATAAGGATATAAGAGATTGTATGGATTTTTATTTTATTGGAGTATAAGGGTTAAACTAGTTAAGGAGGTAGACGTTTATTGGAAAGTTTATGTAGATGAAGAAACAGGAATATATGATATATAGGGTTTATATGTGGATTGGGGAGAATTTGGGTATTAGGAAGCTGGAGATATTGATGATTTTTATATAAATGGAGGTGGAGGAGATTGAACGGAAGATGGTGTAGATGAGGGTATGGATATATAGAATTTATAGTATAAATGTAGATGGGGGAGCCTAGTACTGATAACCCCCGCCCTTATAATCCGGAATCCAATGCCCCCGTCATGTAGTTCTAACAAACAGAACTTCGAGCAACTATTTCTACTCATTCACAAACAAAACAAATTCTGGCTTGTCACATTGACGAAGCTGGTCATGTTGTACTACGCAGACATGGTCATTATTAATTAAGTCGTAGCAGTCATAGGAGGACTGTGTTATGAAAACAACAATTAAGTCAATCAGAATGGAGAAGTTCGAAGGACAGTTTACTGGCAAAGTTATCGTCACTATTGCTGATGATATTCTTGGCTTTGTTCGCACTGTTGATGCTGATGGTGTCATCGAGTTCAAACAGGACAATGTGAAGCAGATGCGGATGCAGCTCACAGCATTGTCTGCACAAGTTCGTCAAGCTGTTGGTGACAAGTTTACTACTGCCTTTGGTTATCGTCTTGATTCTGCCAAAGCTGGTGGTGTTGAGGAGCTTGTTAATGTTCTCAATGTCATACTGACTGATGCTACTATTGAAGTTGAGGCTGCTGTTCAGAAGGCTGATGAAACTGACGCTGACAGTCATGATGCTATCTTCTACAAGATTAGCGAGGTCAAGTTGGACGAGATGATGTCATACTTGGTGGCACAACATTTCGTTGAGAACTTCATGAAAGTGACTGACATGACACGTCAACAGGTGTTCATCACAAAGTTATTTGGTGTCAAATTGTAGTATTAATTGGGAGTGGTGGTGACACTGCTCCCACAAATTATTATCATCATGAAGGACATTATCATTATCATAGTTATGTTGTTGATTGTATTATGGGGAACGTTGTTGTTCAATCAACATGGTTATCCTGAAATTGCAATGTTGGGAGTTATTATTAGTGTTGCATTAGCTATTTGGCTAGGAGCTGAATTAGAACATAAATAGAATCTTGTTGGAGATGGAGAAATCTATCTCCAATATGATGTTCATCAACTCATTCACGAACAAAATAAAACCCGACATAGTTCTGATAAGAGTTCTGATAATTGTTCTCAACATACTAATACAAATACTATGCCAAACCATAAAATCGGTGTTGTAGATACTTCTAGAGTGGATTCTCGTCTTCCACGATGTGTTCCAATCTAATAATAATCTTACACATACTGATACTATCTATAAACCAAATAATGTACTCATTCACTTACAAAATAAGTCTCGAGATGGTTCTGATAAGACTATTCTTAAACGAGATAATACTAATAATATTAATAAAAGTAAAGCTAAAGATTATGGAAAAGAAATTATTTGCTATTGAATGTGAGAATGTTGCTCTTGTTGTACGTCCTAACGGTGACACTGTTATAGTGACAGAAACTGGTGAACTTGTTCTTAATAATACTGTTATGGAGCAAATTGTCCGTAATAGTGGCGCTTATAAGTCATTTGTTGCTACTAAAAATGATGTTGTTGCTGGTCTTGAAGAAGATAATACTAATCTTCAGATTAAAGTTAGAGAGCTTAAAAAAGAGCTTGAAACTATTAAAGCTGATAGAGATAAGCTGCAAGAAAACCTTGTTAATGCGACTGTTGGAGCAGAACCTATGGTTAAAGGTTATGTTGTCAATCAGGAAGGAGCTTATCTTTATGATATTGATGGTAGTTTTCTTGCTGATTGTGGTACAGAACGTAGGGCTATTAAAGTTCAAAAGATGCTATATAATGGCAAGATAAGTCTCGATGTGGTCATGATGGTGTTTACTAATACTGGTGGAAAGAAGAGTAGAGTGGCTGATATTCTTGCAAGTGGTGAGAAGTGATGAGGATTGAGGAAGAGTTGGAGATGGTTATGGAGATGGTTATGGAGATGGTTATGGAGATGGT
>ERZ773194.139-NODE-139-length-94264-cov-8.521129_pt1 | contig 94264 bp, 87 predicted proteins | sample MGYA00511240_ERZ773194 | MGnify/ENA primary metagenome ERZ773194 (study PRJEB29015, sample SAMEA2737774) | human gut metagenome | biome: human gut; feature: human-associated habitat; material: faeces | place: China | collected 2012 ... | reverse complement strand
GGGCAACCCTTGGTACAGACCCTCGCGGAAATCTTACCCGTATCGACAATGCCCTGACCGCACTGCCGGAGCGCCTGAAAGCGGTGCAGGCCCAGCTTGATAACCTGTACCAGCAGCAAGCGGCGGCAAAGGCGGAGTTGGGAAAGCCCTTCTCCCAGGAGGCGGAGCTGCAACGAAAAAGCGCCCGTCTCGCGGAGCTGAATACCCTGCTTGATATGGATGTGAGCAGGCCCGCGCCCCAGCAGGAGGCCGCAAGGCGGCTGGCAAAAACGGAACGGCCCTCCGTGTTGGAGAAACTGAAAGTATCTTCTGTCCGTGGGACACCGGACAGGCCACATAAAAAAGAAATGGAGGTAAGATAACATGACAAACGAAGAACGGAATACGGCGCTCTATCAGAAGATGTTTGCCGAACAGGAAACCTACCGGAAGTGGCTGCTTGAACAGCCGCCGGAGGAAATTTTGAAGCATACCTATGAATACACCGTCCGGGAGGATGTTCTGATGTCGCTGGAAGCTCACGACCTGACGGATGCCCAGGCGGAGGCCCTGTTAAAATCCCCCGCGCCTCTGGGCGATGTATTCAAGGAATTTGAAAAGCGGGAAACCGACTACATGGATACGGTGTTTGATTCTATCGTTTGTCGGGCAAATACCGTAATCGAGGCGGAGGCAGAAAACCGGCGCATCCTGCGGGAGACGCCGGTTTACCCATATTCGGCCAGCTACGCCCGTGAGCATGGGGAGCTGGAACAGTATCGCGCCTCCCATAAGGCGAATATCGCCTGCAAGGAAGCGATTGAAGCGGCGATTTCCGAGCATTACCATGATAACCGCCTGGGAAAAGAGGCGGCGATGGAGGTCATTGGCGCTTTTGGCATGGATCGGACGCTGTATGTCCTGGCAAACACTGTCCGGCATAAGGATTGGGACGGGCGCATCTCCCATGACAATAAGGCATGGGCCAGGACGATTCCGGTCTATGAGGATACGGATGCCTGGGGGAATGACCGCAATACTTCCTTTGTGGTGGATCAATCCCATCCTGGCCTGACGGATATTTTTCTGAACCAGGTGCGGAGAGAACAGCATCTTCGCACACCGCTCTCCCACGAGGAAATCAAGACCGAAGCGGCGCGGCTGCTTTCCGAGCTTCAAAAGCCCCAGGAACCCAACAGCCCCAACGGGACGCATTTCATGACGCAGATCTCACCAGACTTTCTGGCAAGGGCTAATTCCAAAGATACGGAGAAACTCATGGCGATGCTGCCTTTCAAGTCTATGTCGTTTTCCGGGCTGAATGACCGGAAAGGTCATTTCGTGCTGATTTCCAAAGAGGAAGATCGAAGCCAGCCTTTGAGAAAAACCAGAAGTTCTGTCCGAAAGAATCTGAAAAAGGCTCCTGAAAAGCCCGCCCCCGGCACAGCGAAAAAGCGTAAGCCGGAACGGGAGGTTCGTTGATGGCACACCGGAAACGCTCTGTCCAGCTTCATTTCATGGTTACAGAGCATGAGCGTGAGCTGATCCGTCAGAAAATGGAGCAGCTTGGAACCAACAACCTGGGGGCCTATCTTCGCAAGATGGCCATAGATGGCTACATCGTCAAGCTGGATCTGCCGGAGCTTTCGGAGCTTTTGTCCCTCCTACGGAGAACCAGCAACAACATAAACCAGGTGGCCCGCCGGGTGCATCAGACCGGGAATGTTTACGACACCGATTTAGAGGACATTTCCCAAAAACAGCAGGAGCTTTGGGAGCAGATGAACGAGATACTGTCCCGCTTGGGCCGTGTTTCGTGAATGGGGCCTGATTCCCCAAACGCAGAGGGAGAACAGCCGGTTAAGGGTCTGTTCTCCCTCTGTTTTTTTCTTGCCGGTGACAACATTGCAGAGTTTGTCGGCAGACAGTAAAATGAGAATAGGCAATCGAAAGGAGCTGAGATGTGTGCTGACCTTTGAACAGGTTTTAGAGATTTTCAAGGATTATCTGGAAACGGATGATGAAGTGGAGGTACTGCTGACAAAACGCGGGTATCTGCGGATTGTCTGGCCGGGGGATTTTTCCTTCTGCGATGACGGAAAACTGTGCCGGACGCCGGAGGAATTGTTTGATCTGCTGCTGGAGGACTGCCAGAGCTACTACGAGCTGGAGCGGACAAAGGGGATGCGGAGCCTGACCCCGGAGGACATTCGGCTGGTCAAAGCACGATGCAGGCCCTACTTAGAAAAGCGATGGGAGGTGGAGAAGAAATGAAGCTGCTGTTAAAGACTTTAGCCGCGCCAGTGATCGTGGTGCTGACGGTGTTTGTGTGGGTGTGCGTCCTGATCCTCCATATCTCCGCATTGATTCTTGGACTGGCCGGGACGGTGGTGGCCCTCTTAGGGCTGGCGGTGCTTATCACTTATTCTGTGAAAAACGGAATCATCCTCCTGGTGATCGCGTTTCTGTTAAGCCCCTTTGGACTTCCCATGCTGGCGGTTCGGGTGCTGGGCGTGGTGCAGGATGTAAATTACGCTCTGCGGGATTTCATACGGTGCCGGTAAACGCTGCGGTCAGCTTCCACATGGAGGCTGGCCGCGTTTCTTTTTTTGCCTTAATATGCGAAAGCCCTTGTAAAATCCCGCTGTTTTCTCATGGTTATTGAGGGGACTATGCTCCATTTTGGAAAAGGAAACGTACCGAAGGTAATTCCTTATCCATCGGCACAGAAATCCCGCCCGGATTTGGAGACTGTTTCCCAAAAACAGGCGGCAACAATCCCCCAAAACAGGCAAAGGAGGGTTTGCACATGGGATAAGATAAGAAATGCCGGAAAATTACTTCGGCGCTTCGGTTCTGCTGTTTACTTTCTTGCTAATTTCGGATATAATGTTAGCGTGAAAGGAGTAATACCATGAACCGATTTGAACAGCTCGACCAACTGATGAAGGAACATGGCGGCACGATCCAGACCTTTCAGGTGTTGGAGGCCGGGATCAGCAAGCCCGTCTTTTATGCCTATGCAAAGGAAAAGGGACTGGAACAGGCGGCGCATGGCATTTATGTTTCCCCGGATACCTGGACGGATGCGATGTATCTGCTGCATCTGCGCTGCGGGCAGGCCGTATTCTCCCATGAAACGGCTCTGCTTTTTCACGATCTGACAGACCGGGAGCCGTTACGGTATTCTGTTACCGTCAAGACCGGCTACAATCCCTCCCGGCTTCGGGAGGACGGTGTTCAGGTCTATACGGTAAAAAAGGAGCTGCATGAGGTGGGAATGACCACCGGGCAGACCCCATTCGGCCATACGGTGCCGGTTTACGATATGGAGCGGACAATCTGTGATCTGATTCGCAGCCGGAGCCGTATAGAAATCCAGGTATTTCAAAGCGCCTTGAAGCAGTACGCCCGGAGGAGAGACAAGAATTTGCGGACGCTGATGCAGTATGCGGCCATGTTCCATGTAGAAAAAATGCTGCGGCAGTATTTGGAGGTACTTCTATAATGATAACAACGGCAAGACAGCTAAAGGATTTGATCCGCAACCTTTCTAAGAAGAAATCTGCGGACGCGCAGATTTTAATGCGGAATTACATGATGGAGCGTTTTCTGGAGCGTATCGCTCTTTCAGACTATAAGGACAGGTTTATCTTAAAGGGCGGGATGCTGGTGGCCGCAATGGTCGGCCTGGATGCCCGCGCCACGATGGATATGGACGCTACGATCAAGGGGGCCAATGTCAGCGTGGAGGATGTGGAAAATATCATATCTTCGATTCTATCGGTTCCGCTGGAGGACGGTGTGGAGTTTCGCGTGAAGCGGATCTCCGAGATTATGGAGGAGGCGGAATATCCGGGAGTCCGCGTCAGCCTGGAAACCACCTTTGACGGTGTGCGGACGCCGCTGAAAATCGACATCTCCACTGGGGATGTGATTACGCCCCGCGAAGTCCGGTACAGCTTCAAGCTCATGCTGGAGGAACGCTCCATAGAGGTGTGGGCCTACAACCTGGAAACGGTGCTGGCGGAGAAGCTGGAGACGGTCATCAGCCGGAATGTCACCAACACGCGTATGAGGGATTTTTACGATATACATATCCTCCAGCAGATCTATGGAGAAAGCCTTTCCGCGCCGGTGCTGCGGGATGCGCTTGCCGCCACCGCGAAAAAGCGCGGAACGCTCCTGCAGATGCAGAAGGCCGAAGCGATTTTTGACGAGGTGGAGGAAAGCCCGGTCATGGAAAAGCTCTGGCAGTCTTATCAGAAGAACTATTCCTATGCCGCTGATCTCTCCTGGCATACGGTCATGGATTCCATCAGGGCCTTGTACCGGACAGGAGGCAGCGTATGAACGATGGGGAGCTGATCGGCAAGGTTCCTCCGCCATGTACCACCAATGCCAGAACCAGGGCTATGCGGCTCCGGTAGATGTGCTGATGGACATAGGTATGTTGCCGAAGCAGAAGTATGAGGACTGGCGGTTTGGGCGCGTTCCTTATCTGGAGGCAGTCTGTACGGTCAATCTCCGCAAACTCTCTTTTATCATGCACCAGATGCGCGTCTATGCAAAGAAGTCTGGCCTGAAATCGTCCTTTTGCTACTATAAGAGGTGGGGCATGAAAAAGAAGAACGGCCAGGGCCATAAGCCGGTGGTTCCGCTCCGCTTCAGCAAGAGCGGCGATCCTGACGTTGAGCGGTGGTACGGAACACACTTTGTTGATTTTAAGAGAATCGAACAGCTAAAGGCCAGGGCGGAAATACCGCTTGATGCCCAGATGAGACAAGGAAAGGCGTAATAAGATGGAAAAAATTCTTTATGTTGAAGATGATTTGAGCCTTATTGACGGTTTGAAATATACGTTAGAGAAAAGCGGCTATTTGGTAGATAATGCACGAACTGTAAAAGAGGCGTTGGCTTTTTACAGGCAGAATAAATATGATTTGTTGTTGCTGGATGTTACTTTGCCGGACGGAAGTGGCTTCGATATTTGCAAAGAGGTACGGAATCAGTCAACAGTTCCGATTATCTTCCTAACGGCATCGGATGAAGAAATCAATGTAGTTATGGGGCTTGATATGGGTGGAGATGACTATATTACAAAACCCTTTAAGCTCAATGAATTGATTTCGAGGATCAAGGCCATTCTTCGCCGTTCAACGCAGTTTTCAAAAGCTGATTCTGTTTTAGAGGCAAATGGAATCAAAGTAGATACGGCAGAGCGCCTTGTTTGGAAAAGCGGTGTGCTGTTGGAACTTACTCTTGTTGAGTACAAGCTGTTATGCCTCTTTATGCAGAATCCAAACCACCTACTGACGCGAGAAATGATATTAGATCGTATGTGGGACGGAAACGGCAATTATGTTGATGATAATACCTTGTCCGTTTATATCAGACGTTTACGAAGCAAAATTGAGGAAACACCTAATACGCCTAAATTCCTCCTGACAGAACGGGGATTTGGTTATAAGTGGGTTGCAGAATGAGGAAATACTATGAATAAATTGGGTAAAGAAGCAAAAGTGTTGTTGTATGGAATAACCATCACTTGCGTTATATCTTTCCTTTTGGCATTTGGCATTTCCTCTTTGATGGCAAAGGAATATCAAAAAGACCTGATGCAGCATGATTATTTCATGGCGGGGTATCTTTTGAACCATTCAGATGCTTTGGAGCTTTCCGCTTTTACCGCAGAGCAAAATGAAAATGATATAGAAACTGGTCGCAACGCATTGGAAGCCATCGGATATGATGACAGCCTTTCCGAAAAACTGCTCCCCTCTGTTTTGCCATATCGAAACCGGGCAATGATAGCCCTCTTTTTCCTGCTGTTGTTTGCTTTTGGTATTGTGTATGTCTTGGTAGTTTACTACTTAAACAGGCAGCATAAAGCGATAAAGGGTGCTGAAAACTCTATCCGAGAATTTTTAGACGGCAATACAATGTGCCGCATTGAAAGCGAGGAAACCGGCGATTGGTATAGCTTATTCCATGCAGTTAATGAACTATCCGCTATCCTCTCTGCCCATGCAGACAATGAAAAACAGACAAAAGAGTTTTTGCAGGATATTATCTCGGATGTGTCACACCAGCTAAAAACGCCGCTGTCCGCATTGAAAATGTATAATGAGATTATTGGTAGAAGCGATACGGATCAGGCGGCAGTAATGGACTTTTCCCAAAAGTCTCTGCGGGAAATCAAGCGAATCGAGGATGTTGTTTATACACTATTAAAATTAGCAAGGCTTGATGCTGGAATCATTCAAATGCAAAAAGCACCAGAGAATATTTCTGTTCTTATGCAGGATATTCTCGAACGCTTTGAGCTTTGGGCAGATCGGGAAAACAAAACAATAACACTTTCCGGGGATGCTAATATTACATTTCATTGTGATGCCCTTTGGGTTTCAGAGGCTGTTGGGAATATCGTAAAAAATGCTTTAGAACATACGGCGGAAGGCGGGCATATCACTGTCCGATGGGAGCAGACCCCTCTGCTAACGCAAATAGTCGTAGAAGATAATGGAAAAGGCATACATCCCGAAGATTTATATAATATATTCAAGCGTTTTTACCGGAGCCGATTTTCACAGGACGTTCATGGAATAGGACTGGGATTGCCGCTTGCTAAGACTATTGTGGAAAGTCATGGAGGAACCATTTCTGTGACGAGCAAAATTGACGTTGGAACTACGTTCACATTAAATTTTTTCAATCTTACAAATGAGTAAGATAGATTTCATCTGTTTGTAAGCCTCAAGGGATAATATAATCCTGAAAGGCAGGTAATGATTATGAATATTCTTGAAGTACAAGACCTGTGCAAAACCTACGGCACAGGCGAAACAGAGGTTCATGCACTGAACCACATTTCTTTTTCCGTCCGCAAGGGAGAATTCATTGCGATTGTCGGGGAATCCGGTTCTGGAAAAAGTACGCTGCTGAATGTAGTGGGTGCGCTGGACAATGCGACATCCGGCAAGGTTCTGATTGACGGAAAGGACATCTTTTCCATGTCTGAAAAGAAGCTGACTGTTTTTCGGCGGCAGCATATCGGCTTTATTTTCCAGTCATTCAATCTGATTCCAGAATTGAATGTGGAGCAGAACATCACATTTCCGCTTTTGCTGGACTATAAGAAGCCGAATCCTAAATTTGTGAATGAGCTGCTGAATGTGCTGGGCCTTGCGGAGCGCCGGAACCATTTACCCAGCCAGCTTTCCGGCGGCCAGCAGCAGCGTGTGGCGATTGGCCGAGCTTTGGTCACTCGTCCGGCATTGATTATGGCTGATGAACCGACTGGAAACCTTGACAGCAAAAACAGTCAGGAGGTTATCGCACTTTTACAATCTATGTCAGCCAAGTATCAGCAGACCATTTTGATGATTACACACAATGAAAACCATGCAGGCGCGGCAGATCGTGTTTTCCGTATGTCAGATGGCGTTCTGAAGGATTTGGGGGTGTCGTCACAGTGAAAAGCTATCTTGGACTGGTTCCCCAATATGAAAAAGTACATCGGAAAAACAACAGGATCTCCGTCCTGTGTATCGTTTTGTCTGTCCTGCTTGTAACAGCTATTTTTAGCATGGCTGATATGGCAATACGCGCACAAAAAAATTATTTCATCAAAACGAATGGCGAGTATCACATCAGCCTGACCGGGATTGATGAGCAGACAGCAGAAATAATGAAAGCCAGAGTGGATGTTGCTGTCTGCGGCTGGACATATCAGGGATGTACCGGATCAATAGGCCAGAAAACGGTGAGCTTTGCCGGTGCAAGCGAGGCAGCGTTTACTGAGCTTTCTGAAATGAATATGCAGGATGGGGCCTATCCCGTCATGTCAGATGAAGCCCTGTTAAACAGCAATGCTTTAGAGCAGCTTGGGCTTTCGATTGGCGATACGGTATCCGTTGTTGTTCCAGATGGTTCGCAAAAGGAATATCGCATTACTGGCGTCCTTGAAGATATGGGAAGTCTATTAAAGGCTGATGTTTATGGCATGGTATTAAGTGAGGACGGCTTCCGGGCGATTGCAGACGAGAATGCAAATGACGGAACAACCTTTCGTGTCCAATTCAAAAGCGGCGTTGATATTCAAAAGGCCATCCGGCAGATTAAAGATTCCTATGGGTTAAGTGATAATCAGGTGTCCGAAAATACAGCTTTGCTTGGCTTAATGGGACAAAGCGAAAATAGTACCATGCAATCGCTGTATCTTGTGGCTGCTTTTCTGGTTCTGCTGGTTCTGATTGCCGGAACGGTTATGATTGCGGCCAGCTTTAATACAAATGTTTTGGAGCGCGTACAGTTCTATGGATTATTACGATGCCTTGGAGCGTCTAAAAAGCAAGTAAAGCACTTTGTCATCCTGCAAGGATTGCGTCAAAGTATGAGAGGCGTTCCTATTGGACTGATTACCGGACAAATCATTACATGGTGCGCTTGCCTATTGTTGAAATCCATTAGCGGTGATCGCTTTTCAGAGATTCCGTTATTTCAGTTCAGTATAGTTGGCTTGGTTGCAGGCGCGGTTGTTGGTTTTTTGATTGTACTTCTGGCCTCGCTATCTCCGGCGAAGAAAGCGGCTAAAGTTTCACCTGTGACCGCGATCAGTGGAAATACACAACTTACACAAAATAAAAAAGCGGCTAACACCAAACTATTCCGTGTGGAAACAAGTATGGGAATTTTCCATGCACTATCCGGTAAGAAAAACGTATTTCTTATGACTTGCTCTTTTGCTATCAGCATTATGATGTTCCTGTCTTTTCAGGTAATGGTGGTTTTCCTGGATCAAGGAATGCCCGCCCTGGCTTCCTCCGCAGCGGATGTATCTGTCACTATGGGAAATGTGCCATTTACCAGAAGTGTAATCGAGGAAATAGGCAGAATTGATGGCGTAGATAAAGTGTTTGGCAGAATGGAGCAAACAGATTTGTCTGTTTCCTTTGACGGTGAGGATGGAACTATCACGCTCATTTCCTATGACGACAATCAATTCAAATGGGCAAAAGATGAATTGAATGAAGGGAAAATTGCGCTTGTTCAGGACAACACGGACAATGTTTTAGTAGTCTATCGTGATGGAATGGACTGGGCTGTTGGCGATACCATAACCATTCATACATCCGCAGGCGATAAACAGGTCACGATAGCGGGAATCCTGGCTACAACCAATGCAAAGAATGGTGCAGGCAGTAATGGATATATGATTTGCTCTGAACAGACTTTCGTTGATATTGCGGGTGACTTAGGCTATACCACAGTTGACGTACAGTTTTCCAAAACAGGCGATGATGATACGGTTTCAGCTATCCGAAACTTGTTCCCAGCCGACAGCTCTGTTTCGGATAAGAGGCTTTCAAATTCCGAGGCACAGAGTTCTTATTATACCGGAGCCATTTTCATTTATGGATTCCTTATCATTATCGCACTAATAACCGTATTCAATATTTTCAACAGCATGAACGCCAGCGTAGCGTCCCGGACAAAACAATACGGTATCATGCGCTCCATTGGTATGGGAGCAAGTCAGCTCTACAAAATGATTGCCGCAGAATCTCTTACCTATGCGATGCTAGGCTGTGTAGTCGGATGTATTTTGGGCTTGCCTCTTAACAAGATGATGTTCCAATTTTTGATTGCTGAGAAATGGGGAACGGGCTGGCAAGTTCCTGTTACTTCTCTTTTGCTTATTGTCCTGCTGTGCTTTGCATCATCAGCAATCGCAATCAGACGCCCCATTAAACAGATAAGTAAAATGGCGATTGTGGATACCATTAAGTTGCAACAATAAGATAACAATACAAACCTTGAATCAGCAAGCGAATTTCTCACGGTATTTGAGGGAACCACTCCCCATACCGGCAACCGGGAAATCCGGCTGAACCAAACAATATAGCAAACCTAACAAGCCGCTGGTATTTGGAGCGCAAGCCCCATTTATCAGCGGCTTATTTTTCCCAAAATGAACGGAAGGAGGCTCCTGCATGGCAACCACGCGCCTGATTCCCATGCACAAAATCAAAAATCAGTCCATTGCCTATACTGTCCATGAGCGGATAAAATACGCAATCAATCCGGCCAAGACCCTGGGCGGCGAGCTGGTGATGACATACGGCTGCGATCCGGCCACCGCCGCCAACGAGATGCTTTTGACAAAGCGGGCCTACGCTGACCATACCGGCAGGGAGATCCCGGACAGCGATGTGCTGCTGTATCAAATCCGGCAGTCCTTCAAGCCCGGTGAGGTCACGCCGGAGCAGGCCCAGCAGATCGGCTACGAGCTGGCGATGAGCTGGACAAAGGGCAAGCATCAGTTTGTCGTTGCCACGCACATCGACCACGCCCATATCCATACTCATATCATCTACAATGCCACGAAGATAGATGCGCGGCATAAGTACCGTAATTTCCTCGGCTCCAGTTTTGCCCTGCGGCGGGCCAGTGATCGCCTCTGTCTGGAAAACGGCCTTTCTGTCGTTGAGAATCCAAAGCCTAGCCGGACGCACTACGGCAAGTGGCTGGGCGATAAAAAGAAGCTGTCCTTTCAGGATAAACTCCGGCTGGCGATTGATGCGGCCCTGGCAGAGAAACCGAAGGACTACGATGCCTTTCTAAAGCTGATGAAGAAGGCCGGGTATGAGTACAAGGACGGAAAACAGCCCGGTTTCCGTGGGCCAGGGCAAAAGAAGTTTACCCGCCTCCGCTCCCTGAAGGACGGATACTCCCAGGGCGATATTCTCTCTATCATCGTTGGGAAAAAAGAATTGTCCCCGGCCCGGAAAGAGGCAAAGAAGATTCAGGCCCAGCGCGTCAATCTGCTGGTGGACATCCAGGCCAAACTTGCTGAAGGCAAAGGGGCCGGGTATGCGCGATGGGCGCAGAGTTTTAATCTGAAGCAGATGGCCTCCACCCTGAATTTCCTGACGGAGCGGAAACTGCTGGACTACGGAACGCTCTGCAAGAAAACCGATGAAGTAACGGCGCGGTTCCATGAGCTGTCCAATCAGATTAAAGCGGCGGAGACGCGAATGGCGGAGATCGCCGTTATGAAAAAGCATATCATCAACTACGCCAAGACCCGCGAGGTCTATGTGGCTTACCGGAAAGCCGGTTACTCCAAGAAGTTTCTGGCAGAACATGAATCCGACATTCTGCTGCATAAGGCTGCGAAAAAGGCTTTTGATGAAATGGGCGTCAAGAAGCTGCCCACCGTCAAGAGCCTCCAGGCCGAGTATGCTGCGCTGCTGTCGGAGAAGAAAAAGCTCTACCCTGAATACTCCAGCATCCGGCAGGAAATGCGGGATTTGCAGATGGCAAAAGCCAATGTTGCCCGGTTGATGGGCTATGATGAAAAGGAGAAGGAACAGGAACAAAAGCAGAAAAAAGAAGCGGAACAGACCTCGAAGGATTCTCGATAAAAGAAATGGGAGCATACGCTATTGATTTATCAAGTAGCCTTGTTCCCATTCTTTTCACTCTCCAAGCAGGGCGGAAGGTGAAGAAAGACCTTTGCCGCAGTAGTAGGCATTGTGGGAATGTGTATAACTGGACGCTATATGGAACTGTGGGAAACGATGTTTGCAGAGTGTGGGAAAGTTAAGACTTTTCCATGCTATGTGAATGACGTTTTCCATTGGTGGAATGACCTGTTATGCACATTTCCATAATGTAGTTTTCGCGGGCCTTTTGGCCGCGTCAAAGCGTTTCGCAGAAACGCGCAGCCAGCTCCGGTACGGAGCTGTTTCGGGGGATTGGGGGCCGTCCACCAACAAGCAATTTTGCAAAGCAAAATCGCAGAGTGTGTACCACTCTGCATTGCTTGCCAGTTTTGTTTGGGTGCTATCCTTACGGGAAGTGTCTACCCTAAAAGTGCGTTCTTGTTAAGCCCGCCGTGAAATGCTACCCTTAACATGAATACACTGAAAGGATAACCACCATGAAAGATATAGAAATCGGGCCGATTCGCCCACCCTCTGAAAGTAACAGCCTGCTGATCCGGGTCACAAGGGGATGCCATTGGAATAAGTGTTATTTCTGCGGGCTTTACAAATCCATGTGCTTCTCCATGCGGCCCATTGATGAAACCATCGAAGATATTAGGCGGCAGGCCCAGCTCAACCAGGGAAAAAAGATTACTTCCTGCTTCTTGCAGGACGGGGATGCCCTGGTGCTGAAAACAGATTATCTGCTCCGTATCTTGGAAGCGATCAATCAGAGCTTTCCTGATATGCAGTACATCACTTCTTATGCCCGCGCTGATAGTATCACCCGGAAAAGTCCGGCAGAGCTAAAGGCGCTCCGGCAAGCGGGCCTAAACCATCTTTACAGCGGAATGGAAACCGGCTCGGATCAGATACTGAAACTTATCAACAAAGGTTTTGACGCGGATATTGTTGTCCGAAGCGGCTGCATGGCAAAAGAAGCGGACATGATCTTGTCGGAGTTCATATTGCTGGGGATCGGCGGCAAGGAGCTGTCTGAAGAAAATGCTGCTCAAACAGCAAAGGCGCTGAATATCATCCAGCCAGATTTTATCCGTGTCCATGCCACGGGTATTAAGCCGGAGTCCAAGCTGGGCGAGTTTGTCAGGAATGGCTCTTTTGCTCTGCAATCGGAGGAAGAAATCGTTGTAGAGCAAAAGCTATTCTTACAACAGCTACATGAGATGGACAGTTACTATGTGAATGAACACATCGTCAATCTGCTTCTGGAGGTCAGGGGAAATCTGCGAACAGAGAAACAGGAAATGCTCTCTACGATTGACCGCTTTCTGACCCTGCCACCGGATGAAAGGCTTTTGTTTACTGTCGGCAGGCGGCTCAATATCTTCTTCCGCTTGGACGATCTGAAAAAGCCGAAGCTGCATCAAAAGGCCGGGGAAAGCCTGCAACAGATTTTAAGTAAGAATCCCCATGTTGACTTTGCCGCGCTGTGCAATTACGTCCGGCAGTCACAAATTTAGAGCAGAAAATATAAGCTGGGCATAGCCGTTTTTCGTCAGCTATGCCCAGCCTTTTATTTGCGACTTTGACAGCATGGCGGCTGAACATCCAGGCCGTCCAGATAGTTGTTTCCCCACTGGCACATTGCATCCAGAATAGGAACAATACTCTGTCCAAATGGGGTAAGAGAATATACCGTCTTGGGCGGCTTTTCTGGAATCACTTCACGATGAATCATGCCGTTGTTTTCCAGATCGTGAAGCTGCTGCGAAAGCATCTTCGGCGTGGCGTTTGAAATCAGCCGCTGTAACTCCATATAGTGTAATGGATGGTCAATCAGATGCCAGAGGATCAACGGCTTATACTTGCCGCCGATCAAAGACAGGGTTGCCTCAACTGGGCAGTTGAATTGATTTTTTTCACATTTCATAAAATGGCTCTCCTTTCCCGCAAGGTGCTATCTTTTTGGGAAGTATCTTCCGAAAAAGTGCATTCTTGCGGTTTTGTGTTCTAGTGCTACAATTAGGTCAATGGTTGATTTGATATGCTCAAAATAAAAATACTGAAAGGACTATATATTATGGATTTTATCACGATTGCAAAGCAGCGTATGTCGGTACGCGATTACAAGGAAACGAAGGTAGAACCTGAGAAGCTGGAGCAGATTCTGGAGGCTGCTCATGTGGCCCCGACCGCTGCCAACCTTCAGCCGATTCGCCTGATTGCCGTTCAGAGCGAGGAAGGTCTTGCGAAGATCAGTAAAGCGGCCAATATCTACGGTGCGCCCCTGGCTATTATTGTTTGCGCCGATCACGATAAGGCGTGGGTACGGCCTTTCGATCAGAAGCAGACCGGTGACATTGACGCCTCCATCCTGACCGACCACATGATGCTCCAGGCCACAGAGCTGGGCCTTGGAACGGTGTGGGTATGCTACTTCAAGCCCGATGTTCTGCGCAAGGAATTTGACCTCCCGGCCAACCTGGAGCCGGTCAACATTCTGGTTGTCGGCTATTCCGATGAAGGAACCGGCGACCCCAATCGCTTCAATAAGCAGCGCATCCCGATGAGCCAGCTGGTTTCCTACGAAACGCTGTAATTGAATACCCGCGCAGCCCCTGCAAAACAGCACAGGGGCTGCGTTTTTATCTTTCTGAAATATGAGCGTAGGTTTCTTCAAGAATCCACCGGATATGTTCGTCCTGCAAGGAATAAATCACGTTTTTCCCGGCCTTGCGTGATTGCACTAACCGGACAATCCAAAGCGCACGAAGCTGGTGGGATATGGCCGATTCTGTGACCTCCATCTTTTGTGCCAGTTCGCTGACGCAAGAATCTTTCTGCATCAGATACCAAAGTATCCGCATCCGTGTGTAATCGCCCATCGCTTTGTGAAGCTCGGTTAATTGTTCCAATTCGCCAGGGCTTGGAGCGGAAAAAGTTTTTTTCTCTGTTTCGTTCATGTATTTTTCTCCAATCTATAATGAAGCTGTTTGACAGACAAGAATTATGTCAGTATCATAGTCACAGGAAGGAGCTGATTTTTATGCCGCATTACAATCTACCCCATAACCACGGACAGAATATTGAAAAAGTCTTAAATAAGATGCCCTCTGCGGAAGGGTTTAAGGATATATCATTTTTATTTCAGCAGCTTGGCGATCCGACCCGGCTGCGGATTCTGTGGCTGCTGTGCCATTGTGAAGAATGTGTATGCAATCTCGCGGCGGCTGTGGATATGAGCGCCCCTGCTGTGTCACATCATCTGCGGATATTAAAAAAGAGCGGGATCATTTCAAGCCGCAGGGACGGAAAAGAAGTCTATTATTCGCTGTCGGACACGCCGCAGGCAAAGCTCCTGCATCATGCCATAGATGCGTTGTTTGAAGTATCATGCCCGACTGAACAATAAGGAAATGCGCCGCAGCGTGTGAAAGTTGCGGCGCATTTCTATTGCGCTTAACCCTGATTTGTGCTGCCCGCTGGCATATCCGGCAGCTTGACCCGCATGGCGCGGATGGCATTGAGAATCGCAATAATGGAAACGCCTACATCCGCGAACACCGCCGCCCACATATTTGCATAGCCTAGCGCACCTAAAATCAGAACCAGGAATTTCACGCCCAGGGCAAACACAATATTCTGATTTGCGATGCGGATCGTCTTACGGGCGATCTTCATAACAGCGGCAATCTTGGACGGTTCATCCGTCATAAGAACCACGTCAGCAGCTTCAATGGCCGCATCGGAACCCAAGCCGCCCATAGCAATACCGACATCGGCCCGCGCCAGTACGGGAGCGTCATTGATACCATCCCCAACAAAGGCCAACATACCTTTTTCGCTTTTCTGCTTCAGCAGGCTTTCCACGCGGTCAACCTTATCAGCGGGCAGCAGTTCAGTATAAACCTGATCCAGATGAAGCTGCCCTGCGACTTTCTTTCCAACGGCATCTGCATCGCCGGTCAGCATGACCGTTTTGCGGATACCGGCAGATTTCAGCAGCTTGATTGCGGCTGGAGCATCGGCCTTGATCTCGTCCTCAATGATGATACATCCAGCGTATTTCCCGTCACAGGCCAGATAGACCACGGTGCCGACAGCTGAGGATGGCGTGTACTTAATATGCGCTTTCTCCATCAGCTTGGTGTTTCCGGCCAGAATCGTTTTCCCGTCAATCACGGCCTGCACGCCGTGACCGGCAATTTCCTGGACATCGGAAACTCGGCTGTTGTCGATTTTCTGTCCATAGGCGTTTTTAATAGAAAGAGAAATCGGGTGGTTGGAGTAGTCCTCAGCGTATGCGGCCAGCTCCAAAAGCTGCGCTTCCTTCATGCTGACAGGGTGGATCTCGCTGACCGCAAAGGAGCCTTTTGTCAGTGTGCCGGTCTTATCAAAGACCACGACCTCGGTATTTGCCAGGGCCTCCAGATAGTTGCTGCCCTTTACCAGAACGCCGATCTTGGACGCGCCGCCGATGCCTCCGAAGAAACTAAGCGGAATGGAGATGACCAGCGCACAGGGGCAGGAAATCACCAGGAAGGTCAAGGCACGGTAAATCCAGGTGCTGAATGGCTGCTGGGTAATCAGCGGCGGCAGGATTGCCAGCGCCAGAGCAGCAAATACCACTACCGGGGTATAATACCTGGCAAAGCGTGTGATGAAATTCTCAATACGGCCCTTCTTATCGCTTGCGTTTTCCACAAGGTCAAGGATTTTGGCTACGGTGGATTCCCCAAATTCTTTTGTGGTCTGAATGTTCAGGATGCCGGTCTGGTTGATACAGCCGCTGATGACCTCCATTCCCGGCTCCACCTCGCGGGGCATGGATTCTCCGGTCAGGGCCGAAGTGTCCAGGGTGGAGAAGCCTTTGAGAATCGTACCGTCCAGCGGGATGCGCTCTCCCGGTTTCACAACAATGGTTTCTCCGATCTGAACCTCGTCCGGGTCAACCTGAACCAGTTTTCCGTCCCTTTCGATGTTAGCATAGTCCGGGCGAATGTCCATCAGGCTTGCGATAGATTTTCTGGACTTGGACACCGCATAGGACTGGAACCATTCGCCCACCTGGTAAAACAGCATAACGGCGACACCCTCGGAATGTTCGCCCAAAATGAGTGCGCCGATGGTGGCAATCGTCATCAGGAAATTTTCGTCAAACACCTGTCCATGCAGGATGTTCGTGATTGCCTTCCAGACAATATCCCAGCCGACAACCACATAGCAGACGAGAAAGACCGCCATCTCCGCCAATTCAGGGAGATGGAGCAAGCTGCCTGCAAGAAACAGCACCGCCGCCACGATAATGCGTGTGAGCAAGTGCCTTTGTTTTCGTGTCATAGTGTATTCTCCTTTCGTTGCAGCATAAAGCGTGTCACGCTTTTTCTGTCTATTGATGAAAAACACCGGCTACCTTGTGGCAGCCGGTGTCCAGCTTTTCATTACGCCTTAACAGTCACGTCCGGCTCGATCTGCTTAATCAGCGTCTTTGCTTCGGCCAGAACAGCGTCAAACTGATCGTCCGGCGCTTCCAGAACCATCTTCTGACCCAGGAAGTTGACGGATACGCTGGTCACACCATCAATCTTCTTCACGGCGTTCTGGATTTTGTCAGCACAATGGCCGCAGTCCAGGTCAAGCAGTTTAATGGTCTTTTTCATTGAGAAAGCCCCCTTTCATTTTGGTATTTGGTTGGCTTGATATGGCTGAACAATTAAAAGATTGTTTAATCGTTCATGCTGCCAGTATATTCACGAAAACCCTCAAAGTCAATGGATTTGGGAGCGGTTCTGCCCTTTGGATTGGAGAACCTGCCGATTGGATTTCCAGCAAAAAACCTCATTTCTCTTTGGATAAAAAAAGCTCCACTTTGGAGCAGACAAAGGAGAAGCAGGATAAGTATAATGAAAAACGGTCAAAGACCTTGTGCGTAAACTTTATGTTCGGGGCTTTAGCATCTTTCCCCCAAGATGCCAAACGCCCCTTTTCATAACGGTATTTAGTTCCCTACGGGGGAGGGGTACTCGCACAAATCTTTATAAGAAAGAAGGGATGATTTTGCAAAAGGAGCAATTTGACATTACGGGTATGACTTGCTCGGCCTGCTCTACCAGAGTGGAAAAGAGCGTGGCAAAGCTACCTGGCATCAAAGAAGTGTCCGTCAACCTGTTAAAAAACAGCATGGTTGCTTCTTATGATGAATCCGTTTTGGATACGGCGGGAATCGTCCAGGCCGTTGAAAAGGCCGGTTATGGCGCGATTCCCAAAGCCTCCGCACAAAACAAGAGCCGCACGACCACACCGGCAGCAAAACCGGAGGTCAGTACGGCGCAGGTAGAATACAAGCAGATGAAACAGCGGCTGCTGCTTTCTGCCCTTTTTACGATCCCACTGTTTTATATTTCTATGGGTCACATGATGGGGTGGCCGCTCCCCAGCTCCTTGCTGGGGATGGAAAATGCAATCAGCTTTGCATTTACCCAATTCCTGCTGCTGATCCCGGTGGTGTTCATCAACTTTAAATATTACCGGATGGGCTTCAAGACCCTGTTCCACGGCTCGCCTAACATGGATTCGCTGATTGCGATAGGCTCCAGCGCCGCAATCGTTTATGGCATTTACGCCATTTACAAAATCGGCATCGGATTCGGTCATGGGGATATGGCTACGGTTCACAGCTTTATGATGGATTTGTATTTTGAATCCGCAGGCATGATTCTGACCCTTATCACCTTGGGCAAAACCCTGGAGGCCCGCGCAAAGGGTAAGACTTCGGATGCAATTACAAAGCTGATGAATCTGGCTCCCAAAACAGCTACCGTGGAGCAGGATGGAAAAGAGCTTCAGGTGCCTGTGGAAGAAGTGCAGTTGGGCGAAACCCTGATTGTCAAGGCCGGTGAGTCTGTGCCGGTGGATGGTATTGTCATCGAGGGCTTTTCCTCCGTTGATGAATCTGCCCTGACCGGCGAGAGCATCCCCGTGGAGAAGCATATCGGGGACAAAGTGATCGGCGCGACCACAAGTAAGTCCGGCTATTTCAAGATGCAGGCCACCAAGGTGGGCGATGATACCACGCTGGCACAGATCGTCCGTCTGGTGGATGAAGCGACCAGCTCCAAGGCCCCTATTGCGAAACTGGCTGATAAGGTCAGCGGCGTGTTTGTTCCGGTGGTTATCAGCATCGCGCTGATTGCAGTCATTGTCTGGCTGCTGTTGGGATATGGCTTTGAATTTGCCCTATCTATCGGCATTTCTGTCCTGGTCATTTCCTGTCCCTGTGCGCTGGGCCTTGCAACGCCTACGGCCATTATGGTCGGAACCGGCAAGGGCGCAAGCAACGGTATCCTGATTAAATCGGCGGAGGCCCTGGAAACGGCCCATAACATTGATACGGTTGTGCTGGATAAGACCGGCACGATTACCCAGGGTACGCCCGTGGTGACAAATATGCTCTGCAAAGAGGGTGTTCCACAAAAGGAGATGCTGCAAATCGCTGCTTCGCTGGAAAAGCTGTCCGAGCATCCGCTGGCGGACGCGATTGTGGCAGAGGCCGAAAAAGCACAACTTTCCTTCCTCCCGGTGGATGATTTCAAGCAGATTCCCGGTCAGGGCCTTGTGGGTCAGATCGGAAACGAAACGTGCCTTGCCGGAAACCGCCGACTGATGGCGGCAAATGGCATCAATGGCGGCGCACTCCTTCAGTTGGGCGAGGAAATGGCGGTTGACGGGAAAACACCTCTGTTCTTTGCCCGTGGCGGTCAGCTTATTGGTGTCATTGCCGTGGCGGATGTAGTTAAGCCCACCAGCAAGCAGGCCATAGCGGAATTGACCGGCATGGGCATTGAGGTGGTCATGCTGACCGGCGACAATGCAAAGACCGCAGAAGCGATTCGGCGTCAGGTCGGCGTGGATCGTGTTGTGGCAGAGGTATTCCCCCAGGACAAGGAGAAGGAAATCCGTCGTTTGCAGAGCGTCGGTAAGAAGGTGGCGATGGTCGGTGACGGTATCAACGATGCTCCGGCCCTTGCCAGAGCGGATGTTGGTATCGCTATCGGGGCCGGAACGGATGTGGCGATTGAGTCAGCGGACATTGTTTTGATGAAAAGCGATCTGCTGGATGTGTCCACGGCAATCCAGCTTAGTAAGGCGGTTATCCGCAACATCAAGCAAAATCTGTTCTGGGCGTTTATCTACAACATCATCGGTATTCCGGTGGCGGCAGGCGTATTCTATCTTCCCTTTGCATGGAAGCTGAACCCCATGATCGGCGCTTTTGCTATGAGTTTCAGTTCGGTATTCGTGGTGTCCAATGCCCTGCGTCTGCGGTGGTTCAAGGCGAAGCATCAGGCCAATACAGAACGGGATTCAGTCCCTATGTATGAACAAACAACGATTAAACAAGAACGAAAAGGAGCAATTCACATGGAAAAAGTATTGAACATCGAGGGAATGGTTTGCGGAATGTGTGTAAAACACGTTGATAAGGCGCTGCGGGACATCCAGGGCATCAAGGATGTGGATGTTTCCCTGGAGAGTAAGTCGGCCCAGGTGCAGCTTGACCAGGATGTGCCGGATGCTGTGCTGAAAGCTGCTATCGAGGACGCTGGCTATCAGCTCGTCAGTATCCAGTAACGGGCCGTTTATGAAGGCCAAGAAAGGCGATATTGTTCACAAGCTAAAAATCGCCAGAGGACAGTTAGACGGTATCCTGCAAATGGTTGAGGAAAATCGCTATTGCGTGGATATTTCCAATCAGCTTCTTGCTACGCAGGCGTTATTAAAAAGCGCCAATCAGCAGATTTTGCAAGCCCATATACGAAGCTGCGTCCGGGAGGCCCTGCAAACGGACGCCGTAAATCCAAAACTGGAAGAAGCCCTGAAACTACTGGAAAAAATGATACAGTAACAACGGGAGCGGAAAGGGCCTTATGTCCTTTCCGCTCCTAAATTCGTTTCAGATTGGATTGTAAATCCTGCGGTTGGGAGCGTACAAAGAAGCCCGAATTTTATATACTTTAAGCGGTTAGTTAGATGTGGCTAATCCAGTGAGGCGCGTCACTGGCGCGCTTTGCTGGATACCTCGAAATTAAAATAGACCAGGAGGAATAGAGTGATGAAACAGGCACTTGACACAAGAACAAAGCTCTTAACAAAAAATCCCTGGCCGCTGATGATTGAACTTAGCATCCCTGCGGTTCTTGGCATGGTGGTCGTTGGGCTTTATAACATGATGGATTCCATCTTTGTCGGCCAGATGGTTGGTGACGTGCAGATGGGAGCCATATCGGTATCCTATCCTTTAACCCTTATCAATGCCGGTTCAGCGGCAATGCTGGGCGTGGGTTCTGCATCGGTACTGTCCCGCGCTATCGGTAAGAAGGACGAGAACACAATTAAGAAGATCATGGGCAACTTGGTTGCGATGGTTCTTCTGTTGTCCGTCATCTACACTGTTGTGGGTATGGTTTTCACCCGCCAGCTTCTGTCCCTGACCGGAGCCAGCGATAACATTCTGAATTACGCTGAGAAATATTTGCGGATCGTATTCGCCGGTTCTCTGTTCGTAAACTTCTTCCAGAGCGCCAACATGGTCATCCGTGGAGAAGGCCAGCTCAAAAGGGCAATGACCATTATTGCCAGTGGCGCTATTTTGAACATTATCCTTGACCCCATTTTTATCAGCATCCTCAACCCCTACGGCATGGGCATTGAAGCGGCTGCTTATGCAACGATTTTTTCCCAGTTTGTCCAGGCTGCGATTACCCTGTGGTATTTCAAGAAGAAAAGCCCCCATGTGAAGATCGGGCGTATCCGCATTGATGGTGAGCTGCTTCCCCAGGTTCTTTCTGTCGGCATCTCTGCTCTGTTAATGCAGATTCTGACCCTGGTGCAGCAGACAGTGATTTATCGTGTGGCATCGAACTATGGCGGTGAAACCTCCCAGCTCCTTTTAGCGGCGGCGCTCCGGTTCTGGAATTTCTCTTTTGTACCTCTATGGGGTATCAGCCAGGGATTCCAGCCTGCCGCCGGTACAAACTACGGTGCGAAAGACTATGACCGGGTAAAGACGCTGACCAGAGTTTTCATTATCGCCGCAACGCTGCTGTCGCTGGTGTTCTATATCCCCGCCGAGCTGTTCCCAGAAAAGATTTTGTCCATGTTCCTGACAACGCCGGGTATCGCCGCATCAGGTTCGACAAACTTCCGTATCATGTTCAGCACCTATATCCTGCAAGGCAGCTTTATGATCGCCGTGACCCTGTTTCAGTCTTTGGGTAAAGCGAAAAAGGCCACCTGGCTTGTGCTGTTCCGTCAGATTATTCTCTTTATCCCGCTTTGTGTGGTTCTGCCAATGATCGGCGGCATGGGTATTCGCGGCGTGTGGCTGGCGATTGCGCTGACCGATGCGATTCTGGTGGCTATTATCGCGTTCATGGTGGCTTATGAGTTCCGCAAACTGCCTGCGACTTCTTCCGTAAATCGGTGAGGAGGGAGCGTTCATGTATCTTTGCGATGGAAAAATAGGAAATGAATATAAAGTTGAGGATATTGATCTGCCTGTCAATATAGAAAAGCGTTTGGAGGCCCTTGGGATGACCCGTGGAACCTCTATCGCTGTTCTGAACAGCAAAAGTCGGGGTGTACTGATTGTGAAAGTCAGGGGAACACGCTTTGCACTTGGGCGCAATATCACAAAGAATATTTTAGTGGGGTAAATTCCGATGAGAGAAAATTTGACTATCGGCTTCATCGGAAATCCGAACTGCGGAAAGACAACACTTTTCAATGCTTACACCGGTGCAAATCTGAAAGTGGCAAACTGGCCAGGTGTAACCGTTGAGAAAGTAGAGGGTGCCATTAAAGACCATGATCTGAATATTCGACTGGTCGATCTTCCTGGCACTTACAGCCTGACCTCCTACACAATGGAAGAACAGGTATCCAGACAGTTTATACTAAGCGATGAAGTCGATGTGATTATTGATGTTGCGGACGCTTCCGCTCTGGAGCGAAACCTATACTTAACTTTGCAGCTTTTGGAGCTGGGCAAGCCGGTTGTGCTGGCGCTGAACATGATGGACATTGTGGAAAAGCGCGGCATGGAGATTGACACACACAGACTGCCGGAAATGCTGGGCATCCCGGTCATTCCAGTTTCAGCCAGAAAACGGACAGGACTGGATGTGCTACTTCATGCAGCCGCGCACCATAAAGACTGTAAAGATCCGGAGTGTCTGATTCATCATCATAAATATACTCCAAAACACCGGCACGACCACCATTCAGAATACGCAATGGTTTACAGTGATGCTATTGAGGACAAGATTGATCTTATCATGGCAGAGCTGAAGCGGAAATATCCGAACCTGTCCAATTACCGCTGGCGCGCCATTAAGCTGCTGGAGCAGGATAAGGAAATCTCTGCACGTTATCCGGTCAATATGCCGGATGTGATCGACCGGAACTATGAATCCGACATTATCAATGAGAAGTATGATTTTATCGAGGAAATCATCAGGGAGGTTCTGGTCAATAAGGATCGTCAAGACGCTTTGACGGAAAAGGCAGACCGTGTATTGACGCATAAGTTTTGGAGCATCCCTATTTTCCTCGTTGTCATGGCGGCGGTGTTCTTCCTGACCTTTACCATTGGCGATTGGCTGAAAGGATTCCTAGAATTAGGAATTGAAAGCCTGTCGGCATTGATAAGCGATGGACTGATTGCTGTCGGGGTCAATGAAGTGCTGCGCTCCCTGCTGGTAGACGGCATCATCGCCGGTGTGGGCGGTATCCTGACTTTCCTGCCGAACATTTTCATTCTGTTTCTGGCATTGGCTTTTCTGGAGGACAGCGGATATATGGCCCGTGTTGCGTATGTCATGGAAGGGATTATGAGCAAGCTGGGACTTTCCGGACGGGCATTTATCCCCATGATTTTGGGATTTGGCTGCACTGTTCCGGCAATCATGGCTTCACGGTCTTTGGAAAACCGGCGTGACCGTTTTAAGGTCATGTTGATTACGCCCTTTATGAGTTGCAGCGCCCGTCTGCCAATCTACATCTTGTTTGCCGAGATGTTCTTTCAGGAACGCGCCATGCTCGTGGCCTATTCCATGTACCTGATCGGCCTGGTGGTCGCTATCCTGGTAGCGGCGATCATCCATTTGATTGACCGGAGAAAATCGGAAAATTATCTGCTGATTGAGCTGCCGGAATATAAGGCCCCCAGCGCCAGAACTGTGGCAATCTATGTATGGGAAAAGGTAAAGGACTACCTTACCAAAGCAGGTACTACCATCTTTGTAGCATCTATCCTCATGTGGGTGATCCTGAACTTTGGGCCGCATGGCTATACTACGGAAATGGCAGACAGCTTCGGGTCTATCCTGGGCCATTGGCTTGTACCGATCTTTGCACCGATTGGACTGGGATTCTGGCAGATAGCGGTTGCTCTGATTGCTGGCATCTCTGCAAAAGAGGTTGTGGTGTCCAGTTGTGCCGTTCTGTTTGGGATTCCCAATATCAACTCCGGCGCGGGAATGGATACATTGGTCGGCATCCTGGGTGCAGCCGGTTTTGGACAGCTCAATGCGTTTTGCCTGATGATTTTCTGCCTGCTTTACGTTCCCTGTGCAGCGGCCCTAGCTACAATTCGCAAGGAATCCGGCAGTACAAGGTGGATGCTGTTCTCGGCCCTGTTCCAGTTGGTTGTGGCCTGGGCTGTTACTTTTGTGGTTTATCGTGTTGGACTTTTGCTGTGAGGTATGAATATGACGTTTGGAAAAGTGCTTCGTTCAGCGGCCATTTTATCAGTGGTCGCATTTGGACTTTGGATTTTGAAAAGAGGATCGGAGACCCAAAGCTAATAAGTTGTGAGTTTCCAGTCAGAAAGGAGTTTTAGATGCTTGTTACTGGTATAATCCTTATCGGGATTGTTTTCTATGCAATATGGGCTGTGCGAAAAATCCATAAGAACCGCAAAAATGGTTCTTGTTGTAGCGGCAGTTGTTCCGGTTGTGTAGGAAAGGAATATTGCAGCAAATAAAATCCCGCATATAGCCGATGTTTTCCGTTTTGGAGGGCATCGGCTTTTTCGTATATTTGCACATTCGGCAGGGCTGCACTATAATAGAATTTGCTTTCTGATTGGATTGCACATCCTGCCGATTGGAGCGGTATAAAATGAGAAAAAACTATATAATAAAAGACGCCAGGAGAATCCTGGCAGAACAAATACGAGATAACGGAATGAATACTATGAACAAAAACCCTATCACCAATGCTACGGGGTTATCTGCGATTATTCCAAAAGATAATGACGGATATTGCACCGTCTATAAAATGGACTGTGAGGATGGCCTGGGGCTTATGACAGTCTATCAGGTTTATCCCGGTATCCAGCTTATTTACAATGATTTTGAAGCAACGAGTTGTTATTGGGACGGAACCATTGATAAGAATGTGCTGGAGATCAATCATTGCCGGGAAGGGCGTGAAGGGAGCGTATTGCAAAGCGGTTCCTGCCTGTACCTCGGAGAAGGGGATCTTTCCATTCATACAATGGATAACTGTGCTTCTGAAATGGCCTTTCCTTTGAGACATTATCGCGGAATCTCAGTAGTGCTTGATCTGGAGCTGGTTTCTCAAAATCCGCCTGGAATCCTTGCCGAGAGCGGTATTGGTATTGCAGATTTCAAAAACAAATTTTGTGCCGATGGCGCATGCTTTGTCATGCGGGCCAAGGATGAGATTGAGCATATCTTTTCTGAACTGTATTCCGTACCGGATCGCCTGCAAAAGCCATACTTCATGCTGAAGGTGCAGGAGCTTCTCTTATTCTTGTGTATGGTGGATGTAAATAAAGAAAAGCAGCGAGAGTTATATACTTCTCCCCAGGTGGAGATTGTACGGGACATTCACAAGCGGCTTATCTCCAACTTGCAGGAACGGCCAACGATTGAGGAACTTTCCAAAGAGTATCTTATCAATACGGCAACCTTAAAGGATACGTTCAAGGGAGTTTATGGACAGCCCATTGGAACCTATATGAAAGTGTACCGCATGAAACAGGCCGCTGCTCTGCTTCGTCAGACGCAGGCAACCATAGCAGAAATTGCCAGCCAGGTTGGATATGAGAATCAGAGTAAATTTGCAACAGCATTTCGAGATGTCATGAAGATTGCACCGGCTGAATACCGGAAACAAAATAGTGGCGATTGATTGGGCTAGGAAAATTTACGTCTACTGCCGGAGGCAAAATAAAACCAGCAGAAACAAATTGCATTTTGCCCTGCTGGTTTTATTCATAATTTTGCGGATCGGAGGATTTGTAACGTCGGCTGATAAACTGCTCCGCCATACAATCCAGTGTTTTCAAGATAATCTGCCGCTCATCCTCGGTACAGGCCAGAAACTTTCCCATGAAATGCTGTACTTGCTTTTCCTGTTCCGAAGCGTCAGGATAAAACAGCTCATTAGCAGAAATGCCTAATCGCTTGATAAAGGATGCCAGTACATCGTAAGACGGATTTTTCCTGCCCTTTTCAATGTCCTGGAGATGACGAAGCCCTCTGCCGGTTTGATCCGCAAGCTCCTGTTGGGTCAGTCCACATTCTTCTCTTGCATCTCTGAGGCACTGTCCCAAATATACAAATACATCTTCCGGCATGATTGCTCACCTCTATTACATTCTATCGTGCGTAAGAGGAAGTTACCATCACCCAATCACGCGTATTGATATGTGTTTATCATGCACTTTTGAAAGATAAAATATACATAAAAGCCCTGACGGGAGGCCAATAAAAAAAACGGCCTTTCACGGCAGGGCATATTTCCATTACCGCCCGTGACTGCCGTTTGAGGAGTCTACGATGGGCGGTTATTTATTTCAGCAGAATTATGGTTTTCAGGTAGGTGATTACCTAAAAAAATCAATGACCTACCAAAGAGAAATTATACACACGGACACGCGCAATCAAGCGTAAATAATCCGCACAATCGTACAACATATCATACAAAATGCGTCAGACAGCTATTAAGGCCGTCTGACGTTTTTCTTTGTCGATTTTACGGGAATTTCCCCGAACATCCACGGTGTCGCTCTCCGCCATAGCCATTTCGGTTGCCCTTTGTCCCTAACAACTGAAATGGAGGAAATTATGACCAAGATCAATCTGCGGGAGCAGTATCCCGATTTTTATAAGACCGATTACATTATTGAGGTTCCTGATGAAGTAGCCGCTGTTATGAAAGAGCATGACCGCCTGGAGGCCGCATACCGCCGCCGTACATATTACCACAAGGCGCATTATTCTCTGGATCGCGGAGACGGAATTGAGTATGATGCCCTTTTCGTTTCCATGACCCCTTGTGAGCTGTATGAGCGCAAAGTGACGATGGAGCAGCTTCACGCTGCGATTGCCGCTCTGCCGGACAAGCAGGCCAAGCGCATCTATGCTTACTACTTCCTAGGACTGACAGAATCAGCGATTGCCAAGAGCGAAGGAGTCAGCGTTGCATCGGTCAGCGAATCTATCCAGCGCGGCCTTCGGAACATGGAGACTTTCCTTAAAAATCGTCTGTAACGCCCCTGAAAGAAAGGCTCAAAGCCTCACGGTTATTAGAAGGACACGCTATCCTCGTGACCTCAAGATCTTTGAAAACTGAATAGACAGCACAACAGGTACATAACTCATGTACGAGCGAATGTGAAACGCCGCGAAGATGGAGCAGTCAGGGAGGTGATGAAAGAACTGCTTCGGAGCGATCTACGATTTCATAAAACGGATTGTGGCAGATTCGGCGCGATGACTGCATGGGGGCTTAAAGATACTTCCTCACGGCCCGCCAAAGACTTGGGGGGAACCCTGCGGCACACGATACGAACGGTGCTGCGGAGTTATGACAGCCGCGCCAGCGGAGACCTGTTGTGTTCCCATCGTCAGGGGGCGTGGCAAATGTGATGAAAGCTGAGTTATATAAATAGGAAGCGTTTGCAGCTTCCTGTTCAAAATCAGATACCATGCGCTGGCAGTTTCGGCTGCCAGCGTATTCATGTGGCTTTGAACAAACACGATGACAAACTTGACAGATTGGAGGAAATATGCTTTATGGAAAAACTTATTACACGAAAAGAAGCAGCAGAAATTTTAGGTATCAGCATTGCAACGCTGGACGCGGCCCGTAACAATGGTCTTATTTCTTATGTGCAATATGTGCAGAATGGCTGTGTGTACTTTACTTCAGCGGGCCTTCAGGAGTATATCGCAAAATGCACCCACAGAGCAAAGCCAGCAGAAAAGAACGCAACTTATCGTAAACCTCGCAGAGCTGGAGTGTGAGCCGGTCCGTATCCTTGTCGAAATCATAATGGTCTGATAAAACATAGATACAGCGCTGGAGTCTATTCTTAGGAGGTGACGGAATTGGCAAAAAGAAAAAGAGCAATTCCACAATACGGTACAGTTACGCTTAACGGCATAGATTATTATAGAACGCGGGTTCAGAACGCAGATGGAAAACTGGTGGCCCTTTATGCGAGAACACCGGAAGAATTATATGATAAAGAGTTGGGAGCATTAGAGCAGATCGACAACGATACATTCTGTCGGAAATCCCCGACGGTTGCAGACTACTGTGAAAAATGGCTTTTGATGCAGTCGGTTCATGTGAGGGCAACCACGCTGATAGATTATACCTCAAAGGTCAGACGGCACATTATAAAAGAACTGGGACAGATGCGGATGGCAGATGTGACACTGGATGACATTCAGCTTGCACTTGTTCCTGTTTCCGAGAAGTCCGCTTCGGTATATAAGTCAGTGGTTATCCTGTATAAATCCATTTTCCGTGCAGCAAAGGAAAGTAAGATTATTGATAACAACCCAACGATTTACCTTACGGCCAAAGGTGGAGGCGTTCCGCAGAAGGACAAAGCTGCATTGACGGATGAACAGGCCGCCAGACTGCTGGATGCCATTCAGGGACTTCCGCCGTATGTATTTGTCATGTTAGGGCTGTATGCAGGATTGCGGCGAGAAGAAATTCTTGCCCTAAAATGGGATTCTGTATATCTGGATGTGGATTGCCCTTATTTAACGGTACGCAGGGCATGGCACACGGAAAATAACAGACCGGTGATTCTGGATGAGCTGAAAACGAAAGCCGCGCATCGAAATATTCCGTTGCCGGTTTGCCTGGCGGACTGTCTGAAAGAGACAAAAGCTAATTCACAGTCAGAATATGTGGTGCCGAACCGGGAGGGCGATCCGCTGTCTTACACACAGTTCAAGCGGCTTTGGCAGTACATTGTAACCCGAACAGTCAAGGAGCGTTTCTATTATCGCTACGAGGATGGAAAGCGTGTAAAGCACACGGTTACGCCGGTCCTCGGTGAAAAGGCAGCACATAACGGCAAAGTGATTTACAGTTTGGATTTTGAAGTGACACCGCATCAGCTGCGGCATACATACATTACGAATCTGATTCATTCGTCCGTGGACCCGAAAACGGTTCAATACCTGGCGGGGCATGAGAGTAGTAAAATTACGATGGATATTTACGCAAAGGTCAAATACAACAGACCGGATGAGCTGGTAAGAACAATGGGTGGTGCATTTGCCCAGTGGGATGCAGCACAGGCATAACATTATAAAAGCAGGAAACAACGCAGGAGCGAGGCAAGGATGTCTCGCTCTTTGTTTTTCATAATCCGTATCTTTGATTAAGTTAGTGCTTTCTGATAAAAAGAAGGTGTGAATTTAAGAACACTCATTATCAGGAAAGGAAGATTTGTATGGCTAAGAAAAAACAAAGCGTTCCAGAGTACGGAACGGTTACAAGAAAAGGAACACTGTATTACAGAACCAGAATTACAGATGCCGATGGAAAGCAGGTCAGCTTATATGCGACCACCTGTGAAGAATTATATGAAAAGCAGTTGGAAGGCCGGAGACAGGTGGAGGAAATCATCTTTCGCCGGAAGCATCCGACGGTTGCCGAGTATTGTGAGAAATGGCTGCTGATGCAGTCAGCAAAGGTGTCTACGGCCACTATAAAAGGATACAGACAGAATATGAAGAATTATGTCATCAACTCTCTGGGAGATATGTATATGGAGGAAGTGACTGCGGATGATATTCGTCTGGCGCTTGTTCCGCTGTCTCAAAAATCGAAAGGACTGTATGATACGGTAAATATGCTGATTAAGTGTGTGTTTTATTCGGCAGAGCGCAGTCAGCTGATAACCGATAATCCGTGTGTAGGAATTTCAGCAAAGGGCGGAAAAGCATCGAAAAAGAAAGATGCCTTAACAGATCAACAGGTTGCGGTTCTGTTGGATACGGTGAAAGAGCTTCCGCCATATCTTTTTATTATGATTGGTTTGTATTCCGGCTTGCGTCGGGAAGAAATTCTTGCATTGCAATGGGATTGTGTATTCCTGGATGAATCCACACCATACATTTCCGTGAGACGTGCATGGCGCGCGGAGCATAACAGGCCGGTGATTTCTACCGTTCTAAAGACAAAAGCAGCTAAAAGGGACATTCCCATTCCGAAGTGCCTGGTGGACTGCCTGCGGGAAGCAAAAGCCAATTCCATATCGGAGTATGTGATTGCGGACAGTGAGGGACAGCCGCTTTCCTATTCTCAGTTTACGAGAGTTTGGCAGTATGTAGTTGTTCGTTCTGCGAAAGAGAGAACTTACTATAAATATGTGAATGGACAGAGCATCAAATATACCGTCAAGCCGACATTAGGAACAACGCAGAGGAACAATCCCAAGATTCGCTATACCCTGAATTTCGATGTAACACCGCACTTGTTGCGGCATACCTACATCACGAATCTGCTCTATGCGGGCGTTGACCCTAAGACAGTTCAGTACCTGGCAGGGCATGAGAATAGTAAGACAACTATGGACATTTACGCGAGGGTCAAGTATAATAAACCAGAGGAACTTTTCGAGGTAGTGAATGATGCTTTGAACCAGGAGAATTTCGATGAAAAATCACCGATTTCCATGGTTAAGGAATAGGACAACCGACAACAGAAAATGCGAAAAAGCCCGTAATATCAAGGAAAAACGCACCATAGAGATGTTTAATACGGTCTCAAAGCAGCTCGTAGAGCACCAAAGTTTAGCAAGCGTTAACAAAGAGATAATTGGAATCATACGATTCAGCATATTTAGGGACAATTATATACGATTTACAACTCCTCAGGATCTTTGTTCTGGGGAGTTTTTGTATAAAAAAAGGAATAAGTATGATATACTGTATTTGAACAGATCAAAATGAGTATTTGGAGGTGAATATATGCCGGAAATATCTTTATTTTATGGAATTCGGGTTACAATGTATTATGATGACCATAATCCGCCGCATTTTCATGCGGAGTATAATGAGAATAAGGCAATTATTGAAATTGATACAGCTAGATGCATCAAGGGAGCTTTGCCATCAAGACAATTAAAGTTAATTCTAGCGTGGTGTGTTTTACATCAAGATGAGTTGATGCAGAATTGGGAATTATCAAAAGATGGAAAGCCGTTAAATAGAATTAATCCACTTGTATAGGAGGTGCTGTTTATGTTTCCTGAGGTAGTTCAAGTGATACCAAGGAAAGACTACACAGTGTATGTCTACTTTGAAGATGGAAAAATTGTATGTTATGATATGAAAAATATGTTGGATAAAGAAGTTTTCAAACCATTGAGGGATATTTCGGTATTTATTGATACATGTACGATCATGAATGATACATTAGCATGGGATATAGGCGGAAATAGAGATGCTTGTAAATGCATTGATATTGATCCGGATACGCTATATGAACTTCCCTATTGCAAGGAACAAATAGTTTAGTGACAAATCGGTATATCATTGGTATGTTTTATGACGCAGCATATTTAAGCAGACAATTGATTGCAAGAATAATAGAACCATTAGCTGTTTTGGAACTCTGTGGACAGTTCTACGCATACAACAAGTATGCAACATTATCTCTGCAAACCCTTGTCCTGTGGGATTTCTCAGTTCAGCAAGCGTTAATCGACTGTTCAGGCTATATCAAAAGGTTTACAAACCCCGGAAAATCAAGGTTTTCCGGGGTTTTCTTATACATAAACGGGATGATGTGGTTTGACCAGATTTGGCTAAATGAGAGTCGTTTTCCCCCAATTTTTAGTGGTTAAATATAGGACAACCAGAGAGCAGTTTCGAGGGTATTTTTGTGGGAGATTTTAGTCCTCCGGAACCTCTGATTTTTTGATGGAGCGTGTGTATCAGTGTTATCGTGCTTTCTAAGCCAACAGGCTGTTTTCTATTTTGGCGGGCATAGTTAAGTGCCGCTGTAATCGGACTACTTGGATTTATCCTGTATGCCAGTCGGTAGGAGGTGCAGTTATGTTGAATTGCAAAAGTAATTATCGAAGCACATGACGGAACCATCGAAGTGGACAGTGAATTTGGGATGGGGACAAGGTTTACCATAGATTTATTTACAATTCTTTAAAATATCTTCCAGATCCAGCCTATACCGTCTGGCAATATCCTTCGCATAGCTTAAGCCATCCGGGGTTGTTCGGATCACCTTGTAGCTTCGGGTGCCTTCTTCCTTACTTTCCATCATGGCAACAAGGTTGTCAATTTTTCCGCGGTTTTCAGGATGGGAATTGTAGACATCGAGTTGTTGTGTCAGATCGTGGATGTGTGTGACATAAAGCCCACAGCAGCCGATAATGCCGATGCCGGTGAGCACTTCGGTTGCAATATATCCGGCTTCCATCGGGCAGAGATTTCCGTCTAAATTGATGCCAAGCGTTACGCTTTTTAAGTATCCGAAATTTGTTTCCATCTTGGAAAGCTCAGAGCTTAGCGTTTGAAACTCGCTGCTCTGTGCAATTCCATTGATTTCTTTCTGGAAATTTTTCATGCCTTCGGATTGCAGCGCAGCCTGTGATAAATTATCGGCAAACAGTGTGACGATTTCCACATATAATTCCAGGTACCGCACAGAGCGGAGCGAAGAATCAATGGTAAATTCGGAACTCATCGCGCGGCGCATATCGTTGATGTTGTAGATCATGGATACAGCCTTACCGAATGTTTCGTACAGATTGGGATTGTTAACAAGATCTTCGACAACCCCGAGGCGGTAATCAAGAACCTGTTCATCTGTGGAAAAATAGTTTTCCAGTGACAGATCAGCGAATCCGCGATAGCTTTCTTTGATCAGAACAACCATGGAGTCGATTTTTAACGATTCGATGAACCCGAAATCCTTCATTGGCTGTTTTGTTGTACGATCGTATTCCGGTGGATATAAATGAAAATTTGTCTGCATAATCAGTTTCTCTTTTGGGGCGATAAAAATCTATCTCCCTTTTCGGAAAAGTGTTCCTTCTGCCTATTAGATTAAACTAACATGAATATTTATTCGTTTCTACATGTTTTATTCATTTTTACACTAATGGGTATTCATTTTTTCACTAAGTTGTCGTGCAATTTATTAGATTTGAATTTTGAAAGAGCCAGCACCTTGAATGGACTGGCTCTTTCAATGTCTCTTGTAATTGACAAGGATTTGTCTATACAATTATAGGTTTCAGTCCATTTTTTCTTATGTTTTCTAATTCTTCTGCAGTTAAGCACTGAGACTCATAAAGCCGTAGATATTCTTTGGATACATCTGAATCAAATATTAATACATCATCAGAATTTATAGTAACATCAACACCACTACGATACAGTTTTCCAATCGGATGCATAGACATATCTGCAACCCTTCCAAGTAAAATATTACTTGTTGGCGTAATATTTAATCTGATTTTATTATCTGCCAAAAAGCGGATTACTGATTCATCGCTGACTGCTGCTATCCCATGTTGAACCTCATCAAGTTCTAATTCCTCTACTGCTGTTCTTACGTCTTTGGCAGTCCCCCATTCTCCAACATGCGCTTTTAGCCTTAATCCTTCTTTTTTTGCACGCCGATAAATTCCTTTAAAATTTTCGATAGGTTGTGCTAATTCATCACCGTACAAATCAATAGAATAAAAATTCTTATTTCCCCAAAAAAGCGATAAACAATCTTCTAAATAACTGATAGGACAATGTCTTGATAATCCAATTTGGAGCCTTAATTCTATATCGGGAGCGACTTCTTTTTGAGCACTTGTAAAAGCATTAACCAACTCATCAATATCATTATTAAAAAATTCATTTAAGCCCCACACATCTTCACCAATTTCAAGCACAGTTACTCCATCTTCCTTGGCTTGTTCAAAGGTTGCTCTGATTAAAAATTTTCTCATCGCAGTGCTATTAAAATCTTGATCAATATATTTTTGACTCCATTGATTCATCTCATCCATTGATGACAAAGGATTAACTAATGGCTCAATTTTTTTACGAGTTTTCTGATATATAAACATTCTATTTCCACCAAGCACAAAATGATTGTGCAAGTCTGCCTTAGGATACTTTCTTAATTCTTCCAAATTTCTTTGTTCCAATGCATATGTAAAACTATTCATAAATAAATGCTCTCCTAGCTGTTTGATTTTTTCTATAAATACCAATTGTATAACAGTAGTCTAACATATGCTGTTTAAAAAGACTACAGCCAAGCTAATGTCTGTAATTTATTTTCTATAAAAATTTTCCTTTCTAAAAAATATTTTATATTTTCTATATCTTGGTGTTTGAAAAATAGCCTCATAGACGTTGGTTAATGCTTGTACTCATTACCTTAAAACCACAATTTAATGAAGCTGACCCAGAAAGATATAAGGCAGGCTTTGATGGTGGCGTTGATTTCATTGCAACATTTGATGTTGTTAAACCCATCCATAGAAATGTATGTTTCTATATTCAATGTAAATGTCATAAAGAACCATTGACTAAAACAGCTATCAGACACACAAATGTAAATAGGGACAAATCTATTAATAAGCATATGAAACCAGAGGGCGTTTGTCAAATAAAACTGATATAGTTTGAAACTATGGTAAACCGGTAGAAAATCGTATTATGCAATAAATTTGACTTGTGCTATACTAAAGCGCAACAAAAGAAGTGGCCGCTTCTCTGGATGAACTTTATAACATTGTACATCAGGAGAGCATAATGAAAACATCAATTATCGGATACCCGAGAGTGGGGTCCTTACGGGAACTGAAGTTTACAACAGAAAAATATTTCCGCGGTGAGATTTCTGTGGAAGAATTACAGAATATCGCAAAAGAAATCCGCAAAACCCAGTGGACATTACAAAAAAATACCGGACTGGATTTCATTCCGTCAAATGATTTTTCTTTCTATGATATGACATTGGATACGGCAGTATTATTCAATATTATTCCAGAGCGCTACACAAAGCTTGGACTTTCTGCACTGGATACCTATTTTGCCATGGCAAGGGGGTATCAGGGAGCAGCCGGAGATGTCAAGGCACTTGCCATGAAAAAATGGTTCAACACCAACTATCATTACATGGTACCGGAAATCGATGATAATACAGAGATCAAACTTGCCGGAACCAACCCCTTTGACGAGTTTGCAGAGGCAAAAGCCCTTGGCATTACCACAAAACCGGTGATCATCGGTGCATTTACCCTGTTAAAACTCCTGCGTTATGTGGGAAAGAAACAGGCCACAGATTATGCAGATGCCGTGAGCGCTGCATACGCAGGGTTGCTTGAGAAGTTTGTTGCAGCCGGCGCAGAATGGGTACAGTTTGACGAACCATATCTGGTGCATGATCTGACCAGTGAAGACATTGCATTATTCGAAACCTTATATCAGAGAATCCTTGCAAAAAAGGGACCAGGCAAAGTACTGTTACAGACCTATTTCGGGGATGTGCGTGACTGTTATGGCAATATCACAGCGCTTGCTTTTGACGGAATCGGTCTGGATTTCCTAGAGGGCAGAAGAACAAAAGAACTGGTAGAAGCAAATGGTTTTCCACAGGATAAGGTATTGTTTGCAGGACTTGTCAATGGAAAAAATATCTGGAAGAACAACTACGGAAAGACTTTGGAAGTGATCGATGCGCTTAAGGCGAAGAACATCAATGTGGTGTTAAATACTTCCTGCTCCCTGCTTCATGTGCCATATACATTGAAAAATGAGACAAAGCTTCCGGAAAAATATACCGAGCACTTTGCATTTGCAGAGGAGAAGCTGCAGGAACTGGCAGAGTTAAAGAAACTGGCAGACGTTGATTACAAACTGGATACGGCATTTCTGGAAAATACCTCTTTGTTTGCCACCCGTCCGGATTGCAGAAACAATGCGGTACAGGAGCGTGTAGCAGCGATTCGTGAGGAAGACTTTACCAGACTTCCGGTATTTAAAGAGCGTGAAGCGATTCAGAAAAAAGAGTTTGCGCTGCCGGTATTCCCGACGACAACGATCGGTTCTTTCCCACAGACTGCGGATGTCAAGAAAAACCGTACGGCACGCCGCAAGGGAGAGATCAGCGAAGAAGCCTATGTGGAATTTAATAAAAAGAAGATTGCTGAGTGGGTACAGATCCAGAAGGAGATCGGACTCGATGTGCTGGTGCACGGGGAGTTTGAGCGAAATGACATGGTGGAATATTTCGGCGAGCAGCTGAGTGGTTATCTGTTTACCGAGAAGGCATGGGTGCAGTCTTATGGTACCCGCTGCGTGAAGCCGCCAGTCATCTGGGGGGATGTATCCCGCGAAAAGCCGATGACCGTGGACTGGTCCGTTTATGCACAGAGCCTGACAAAGAAGCCGATGAAGGGCATGCTGACCGGTCCGGTTACGATTTTAAACTGGTCTTTCCCGCGTGAGGACATTTCCTTAAAGGAAAGCACCTATCAGATCGCACTTGCCATTCGGGATGAGGTGCTCGATCTTGAGGCAAACGGTATCCGTGTGATCCAGGTTGACGAGGCGGCGCTCCGTGAGAAGCTTCCGCTGCGCAGGAGTGACTGGTACAAAGAATATCTTGACTGGGCAATTCCGGCATTCCGTCTGGTACACAGCGGTGTGAAAGCACAGACACAGATCCACACCCATATGTGCTACAGCGAGTTTACCGATATCATCCGCGCAATCGACGACATGGATGCCGATGTCATTACGTTTGAGGCATCCCGTTCCGATCTGGTGATTCTGGATTCTTTAAAGGAGAACCATTTCAAGACGGAGGTAGGACCGGGCGTGTACGATATCCATTCCCCACGTGTACCGTCAGTAGAGGAAATCAAGGCAGCACTTGAAAAAATGCTCACCCGTATCGCTCCGGAGAAGCTCTGGGTAAATCCGGACTGTGGATTAAAAACCCGCGGCGTACCGGAGACCGTTGCCAGCTTGAAACATCTTGTGGAGGCGGCAAAGGAACTGCGGAAGGAAGCATAAAAAGTGTTACAAAAGGAAACCGATGCAAATTGATTTTGCACCGGCTCTTTTTTGTTTTTGAAAAATCTTTTCAGAATCCCAACTATTTTGTATCATATTTCGTATATCTGAGTGAACGGAGATAAAGGCGGTGAACATGCATGCAGACGGACAACCAGTTAATCCGCAGAATTAAGAAAAAACAGGATAAAAAAGCGGCGGATGAACTGATCCGGCGATACTACCGGGAAATCTATGCGTTTACCTACCGGCAGACCGGAGAGAGGGAACTTGCGCTTGATCTGACACAGGAAATTTTTATTACGGTTTTGCAGGGAATTTATGCGTTTGATGAGAAAAAGGCGGGCTTCCGCACCTGGGCATACCGTGTGGCAGCCAACAGGATCACAGATTATTATCGCAGCAAAAGTTATAAAAAGGAAAAACTGCAGCAGCCCCTGCAATGGGAAACAGAGGAGGAAAAAACTGTGCGTGATCTGGCGGAGCATATGGTTCAAAAAGAAGAGATTCGCCGGATTATGGATATTGTCGTTTCCTATGAGCGCGAATGGATTCGCATTTTTCAGAAAAAATGCTTTGAGGAGAAGACATTTGCGCAGATTGCAGAGGAGATGGATCTTGCGGAGAGTACCGTAAAGACCCGGTTTTACCAGATGTTAAAAAGGATTCGGCAGGAGGTGCAAAGATGAAGGAAAAGGAATGGAAGAAAGAACAGAAGATACCACTGCTTCCAGTAGAATTCCCGGAGGATAGCGTTATGCAGAAGGAATGTCGTGCGATTGTGGAAAAAGCAATACCAAAGCGGCAGAGTCTGTGGGAAAGAAGCAAAGAAATTTACTGGGGACCGGGCATTCGTGCCATATTTTATCAGAGCGGAAGTATCTGGCTTATTGTTGCCTGTCTGTATCTGGGAATCGGATGGCTCGGACAGTTGTATGCCAAGCAGCCCGAAACGCAGAGGATGATTGTGTTTTTAGGATTTCCGGTCTGTTTTCTGGTGTTTGCGGCACTGGCATGGTGGCTGGATGCGCAGAACCACATGCAGGAGCTGATCGGCTCGCTTCACTATTCCCAGAGCTATCTGTCGGGACTTCGCATGCTGTATGCAGGCGTGATCATGATACTGGTCAATGTGGCCGGAGAAGCTTTATTTACGGATATTTCGGGAAAAGCATTTGTGAGTATGGTTCTGCTGGGAAGCAGCAGTGTGTTTTTGTTTGCTTCGGTCTGTGTATATGCCTGTCACAAAGGTGCGGGTGGTCTGTTTTATGCAGGTCTGATCGCAGTCTGGGCGTGTGTGTGTGTGATTGCAAGGTTTGCGGAAACTGGCGTGCAGATGTTTCTTTTTACATCGGTTCCGCTGGCGGTGCACGGCGCGGTCACTGCCGCAAGCTTTTGTCTTTTGTTCGTATCAATAGGAAAGGTGGAGAAAAAAGATGCTTACTCTTTCGCATGTTAGCAAAAGTTACGGAAAATTTCCGGCGGTGGAAGACATCAGTCTTGAGATGGAGCATGGGCTTTACGGAATGCTTGCCCCAAACGGTGCGGGAAAGACAACTCTCATAAAAATGATTGCAACCCTGCTGGTTCCTACACAGGGAGAAATTTTATGGGATGGGATTCCTGTTGCAAAACTCGGGGAAAAATACCGGGATCTGCTGGGGTATCTGCCGCAGCAGTTTGGATATTACAAAAACAACACACCCGTGCAGTATCTGGATTATCTGGCAGCACTTAAAAATATGCCAAAGCAGACCGCAAAAGAAAAGATAGAACAACTGCTTGAACTGGTCGGACTTTCTGATGTGGCAGACAAAAAAATGAAAAAATTTTCCGGAGGAATGATCCAGCGGGTGGGAATTGCACAGGCAATGTTAAATGATCCGAAAATCCTGATACTGGATGAACCGACTGCGGGACTTGATCCAAAAGAGCGGGCGCGCTTCCGCAATATCCTGTCAACGTTGTCAAAGGACCGGATCGTCATTCTTTCCACGCATATTGTGTCGGATATTGAGTCGAATGCCAATCAGGTGATTCTGTTAAAAGAACGTAAACTATACCGGATGGACACGGTTTCCAATATTTGTAAAACGCTTGATGGAAAGGTGTATGAGTGTGTGATGGAAGACCGTGCGTTTGATGCATTTCAAGACACGCATCTGATTCTTTCTGTGCGGCAGGAGCAGGAACACATGCAGGTGCGTTATTACAGCAGCAAGCCGGAGGAAGGCAGCAGGAATTGTACGCCGAATCTGGAAGATGTATTTCTGGTTACTTATCAGGAGGAACCGGCATGAAAATATTGATAAAAGAATGTAAAAAAATCATGGATATCCGGGTATTGCTTGTTATAGCAGTATTTACGGTGCTGTTTTATCATTTGTTTTTAGAAGTGACGATTTATCCGGCGGGAGGGCAGACAACAGATTCCCAGTATGATATGCCGTTTTACGCCGAACTGATCGAAAGCTGGGGAACTTCGCTGCCGCGTGAGGACTGGTCGAAGCTGGATGAAAAAAGAAAAGAACTGGAAGAGGCATACACCCGGATCATTGCGGCGGATCCGGTTCTTGCAGATGCAAAAATTACGAATTATCAGGAATTTTCGAAGACACAGGAAACATTTTTTGATAAGGATACTTTAACCGATGAGGAAAAGAAAATCGATCAGGAACTGTCGCGTCTGGTCTTTGAGGATTCAAAAGGGTCAAAACTGTTTTTTGAACTTCAGGTGCTCGATCGGCTGGATGAATACAAAAATTTACAGAATGGAGACAGTATCTCTCTAATGCCGAGTGGAATTTTTTATATTGTAGAAAAAGATATGAGAATGATGGGAATTCTGCTTCTGATTTGTTTTGCAATCCTTGCACTGCCGTATCTGATACGGGAACGGTTATGTCATGTGCTGCCATTGTATGCAACGACTGCTACCGGGCGGAAACTTTTTGACAGGCAGTTTCAGGCACTTGTGGTCTGCTGCGGTTTTGTGGGAATCGTACAATTTGGTATTTATGTACTGGTTTATGTCATAAAAGGACTGGCGGTATTCTGGAAAGGCGATTGTATCAACGATACGGGACTGCAGTTGTGGTGTAAAAATCTGCCATTTGGTTTCTATATGCTGCTTTACATGCTGTTGGTTTTTTTGTTTGTGCTGGCTGCGGTTGTTTTGCTTTACCTGATCGGAAGAACGGCAGGCAATTACATTGCGGGAATTGCATTTGCCATTCCGGCATGCGCAGGGATTGGCTTTTTGCTAATACACATTTTTGTACATCTGTTTCAGGAGCCAATGGAAGAAAATGGGCTGCCTTATTCGGAAGTGCTTTGGATTCTGGGGTGGATTTTGGCATGCGCGTGCGTGCTGTGGCAGAAAATGCACAGGGATCATTACAGAGATTTCTGATGATAGATGAGTGTAAAGGAGAGAAAGAATGCGCCTTTTGCAAAAAGAGTGTGGAAAATGTCTGCGGCATCCGTTTCTGTGGATTGTTTGTATCACATTCGGGCTGTTTCAGTTTTTGAGTATCTATACCTATGTGGGAAATGCCGGCATGAGAAAGGAACTGCGGCAGATGCATGTGGCTGTGACGGATGAGGAGACGGCAAGCCCGGAGTATGAAAGTGCCTATGCGGACTATAAAAAGACCTATGGCGGAATGTATGATACACTGGATATGCGTAAGATTCTGGAACAGAAAGAAAAAAAGAGTGGATATGAACCGCAAGGAGCCTGGGGAATGTGGATTGTGCGCAATTATGACAGGTTGCAGAAGCGGGTGGAACAGATCAGAAAAACAGGGGAAGGCACGTATGCCTTTTATCCGGGAAGTTGGTATAAACTGCACTCCACTTTGTATGGAAAACTGTGGAAGAAGCTGATTTTGCAGACCGCGGTTCTGATGATTCTTTCGATGCTGTATCTGATGGATTATGAGAGGATATATAAGACGCAGGATCTGGTTTTAGCGACCACCACCGGAAAGAAAATGATGGAAAAGAAAATGCTTGCAGGAACGTTGTGCGGGCTGTTTTATGCAGGACTGCTTACAGTGTTTACCCTCTTGGTATTTTTTGCAGCGGTTCCGTTTCAGAACCTGTGGCATGTTCCGGTGGCGGCATGTATGGTTGCAGAGCCGCGGCTGCAGATGATGTATCCGTTTGTCACGTTCTGGTGGCTGGAGCAGTGGCGTTATCTTTTGCTTGCGCTGGTGGTGCTTGTGGGACTGCTTGGGATCGTTGCGGCTGTTACTGCCGCAGTGCAGTTGTTTTTACAGAACAGTTATTTTTCGTTTGCGGTATTGGGTCTTCTTTTTATGGGGGCATATCTGCTTGCCTATGTGCAGATGGGAAATGTGTGGGATCTTATCCGGGAATTATTTAATCCCACAGTACTGTATGCAACCAGCGGAGGCTGGTTTATGGAAAATGATCTGTGCCTGTCGTTTGCAGGAAATGAATTTGCCGTGTTATTCTGCAGTGGAACGGCTGCGGTCTGCTTGATGGCTGTGGGAAAACGAAGATACCACCGGCTGGAAGTCTGATGGACGGCTGGACTTTTCCTTTCGTTTCTTTTATTATAATAAGCAGAATGTTGAAAAACAGAGGAAAAGGCAGTATGAATGAGACAATTTTACTGATCGAGGATAACGAGTCAATCATCATGGGGTTAGAATATCTTCTGACAGAAGAACAATATACGTTTTTAGCGGCAAAAACAAAGAAAGAAGCACAGGATCTTCTTGCCAGCAGGCAGGTGGATCTTGTGCTTCTTGACGTTTCCCTTCCGGATGGAAACGGATTTGATCTGTGCAGGAAAATTAAGGAACATGACATTGCACCGGTCATTTTTCTGACGGCAAAGGATGAGGAAAAAGATGTGGTGCTCGGATTTGATCTCGGAGCGGATGATTATGTGATCAAGCCGTTTCGAAATCGGGAATTGGTGTCGCGCATCCGCAATGTGCTGCGCAGGACCGAAAAAATCCGGCGGCTGACCTGTGGAAATATTGCGGTGGAACCGGACACGGGCAAAGTCTATCGGGACGGGGAACCGATCGTGGTGACAAAGCTCGAATACAAAATTCTTATGACTTTATTTTCCAATCCGCATAAAATTTTTACGCGCGAGGAAATTTTAAACGGAATCTGGGATATGGCAGGAAATTTTGTCAATGACAATACGTTGACCGTTACAATGAAGCGTCTGCGCGAAAAACTTGGTGACAAAGAGGGGAATGTGATTGTCACGGTGCGCGGGATCGGGTATCGGCTGAATCTGTGACAAAATATTGATAATTTTCATAAAAAAGAATATAATATATGTAAAATGAAAGCATATGTATTAAATATTGCAGAAAGGTGTGAGAATATGACAACAATTAGTTTGCGTATGGATGATGAGATGAAAAAGGAACTGGATGAAATGTGTGAAGCAATGGGAATGAATATTTCCACATTTTATATGGTGTATACGAAAAAGGCATTGAGAGAACGGAAAATTCCGTTTGAAATTGAAGCACCACAGGATCCATTCTATTCGAAAACCAATCTGGAACACATTCGGGAATCCGATCGCCAGATCAAAGAGGGGAAGGTTGTGGTAAAAACGATGGAAGAACTCTGTGATAAATAATGGAATACGAAAATAAAGAAGCAAAGAAATTTGTTCAATGGTTTCTGTTGTGCAGTGTTATAATTTTACTTCTTACAGGAACTGTGACCACGTTGGTGGTTCGGAACTACAGGGCGCGGGAAAATGAGGCAGTAACTGCAATGCTTGGCATCGTACTGAAAAACGATGGCAGTGACACAGAGGAATCCAGACAGGAAAAAATCTCAGAGTGCATGCGCATGTTAGAGCACCCGCATGCATATCAGAAATCCCATCAGAAAGAGATAAAAGAAGCAGAAAAAATCCTGCAAAGTTATGGCATATCAGAGGCGGAACCGGTGATTGCCGGAACAAAAACCATGGAACGCAGGATTCTTTTGAGGACGCTTGGCGGTGTGCTGCTGGCGGAACTTGCAGCCGGAGGTCTGTTTTTCATTTATCAGAAACGGCGGAGTCGTAAACTTGCAGAACTGTCGGATTACATGGAAGAAATCGTCCGTGGTCATCATGATCTGGCACTGGCGGACAACACGGAGGATGAACTAAGCCATCTGAAAAACCAGCTTTACAAGATCACGCTGTTTCTAAAAGAAGAATCCGACCACGCAAAAGAGAAAAAGACCGCGCTTGCAGAATCGGTTGCGGACATTTCCCACCAGTTGAAAACACCGCTTACTTCAGCATCCATTCTGCTGGATAACCTCAATGAAAATGAGCAGATGCCGCCGGAAACCCGCAGGCGTTTTCTGCGCGAAGTCTCCCGGCAGATTTATTCCATGAACTGGATGATCGTAGCTATGTTAAAACTGTCCCGGCTGGATGCGGGAATGGTTGCACTGAAAAAAGAGCCGTTTTCCGTCAACCGGATGCTTACGGAGGCAATCGATCATCTGGAAATTTTTGCGGAACTGAAAGGCGTAAAAATCCGCGTTTGCGGCATGGAAGCACAGGTGCTGCGGGTGGGCGATTTGGACTGGAACCGCGAAGCGGTACAAAACATTCTGAAAAATGCCATTGAGCACAGCAAAAAGGGCGAAACCGTGACGGTAACGCTTTCGGATAATGCAGTTTATACGTCTGTCTCCATAGCAAATCCGGGGGCACCGATCACAAAAGAAAAGATAAAGAAAATTTTTGAACGCTATTACAGTGCCGCAAACGATGGAAGCAGCAATATCGGAATCGGACTGCCCCTTGCAAAAGCCATTCTTGAAAAACAAAATGCTTATCTGAGTGTTGAATCCGAAAATGGATACAACGTTTTTATCATAAAATACTTAAAATAACCTGACAAATTTGAAAAATGTCACGGAGATGTCACCTGCCATCCGTAAGATGAAACCTGTAGAGGAGGAAAGAACACAATGGAAATTTTAAGAGCAGAACATCTTACGAAGATCTATGGCAAAGGCAATACAAGTGTGACCGCAGTCAATGATCTGTCTCTTTCCGTCGCACAGGGCGAATTTGTGGCAGTTGTCGGCAGTTCCGGAAGCGGAAAATCGACACTGCTTCATATGTTAGGCGGCGTGGATCAGCCAACGGAGGGGAAAGTCTGGATACAGGGAGAAGACATCTACACGCTGAGCACGGAAAAACTGGCAATTTTCCGGCGCAGGCAGATCGGTCTGATCTATCAGTTTTTCAACCTGATCCCGACATTAAATGTGGAGGAAAACATTACACTGCCGTGTGAACTTGACGGACAGACGGTGGATAAAAAGCGTCTGGATAAACTGATCGATGAGCTGGGACTTAACGGAAGAAAAACGCATCTTCCGGAAGAACTCTCCGGCGGACAGCAGCAGCGCGTATCCATCGGGCGGGCACTGATCAACCGTCCGGCAATTGTTCTGGCAGATGAACCAACCGGAAATCTGGATAAAAAGAACAGTGACGAGATCGTTGAGCTGCTGCGCAGAGCGAATCAGGAATACAGACAGACCATCATCATGATCACGCATAATCTCGAGATCGCAAAGACCGCCGACCGTGTGATTGTCATTGAAGATGGAAAAATCATAAGGGAGGGATAGGCATGGTTACTTCCATTATGAAAAAACGGACAATCCGTGAGCGAAAGAAAAACAGACGGCAGACCATTGCCGTGTGGATCACAACCTGCATTGCCACGGCGTTGTTTGCCGCAGTTTTTTCCTTTGCTTCGTCCTGTCAGGCGGGACTGATCGAATATGCAAAGGATTTAAGCGGAGATTATGACTATGTATTTTACGATGTGCCGCGTGAGGAGGCGGATCACATTGTAAATAACCGCAAGGTTGCGACCGCATACCAGAGTGTCGGGCTGGGGTATGCAAAGCTTTCCGGCAGTAAAAATCCCGATAAACCGTATGTGTATCTGACCGCAATGGACAATCGGGCCATGCAGAAAAATGCCCTGCATCTGATCAAGGGACGTATGCCAAAAAACGATCATGAGATTTTGCTTTCCCGGCATATGATGACGAACGGTGGTGTGGAATATCGTGTGGGGGATACGATCACACTGGACATTTCCGAACGTGAGGATAAGAACGGGAATGTACTGACACAGTCGAGTGGTTACCGAACGGGAGAAAAACTGAAAAAGAAATTAACGGCATCTTTTCAGGTGGTTGGCATTGTGCAGCGTCCGAACTTTGGATTTGAGGAGTGGACAGCACCGGGCTACAGTGTAATTACATATCTGAATCCAAAGGGAGATAATATCCTGGAAAAGTACATGCAGCGCACGGATATTTATTGCAAGTACACGAAAGCAGGGCTGCGTGACCGGGCACAGACGACAGCGGATATTGTGGGTGTTACACTTACCCCAGGCGTACAGAAATTTCCGTTTATCAAAGATGAACGCATCACAAACCGCCAGATTAATGATCTGATGGAGCGGTCTCCGTACCGGTTTTATGAAAACTGGGGGCTGATAAGATTTGAGCGCATGGATATCGGCCAGTCGGCGTATCACATGCTCTATCTTGCAGTTGCGGTCACAAATGTTATCATTCTGGCAGCGGCGGTAAGCTGCATCGGTAGTAGCTTTGCTATTTCCATGGAGGAAAAGCGAAAGAGTTACGGCATGCTTGCCTCGGTCGGTGCCACACCGCGGCAGATTCGGCAAAGTGTGTATTACGAGGCATTTCTGACAGGGCGCACCGCAATTCCCCTGGGAACTGTGCTGGGACTGTTGCTTTCGACAGGCGGAATTTTTGCTATCAAAGCGTTGTTGTACGGGCAGAATACCGTACAGTATCTGCATGTTCATGTGGCATGGCAGATGCTTATCGCCGGTATTTTACTCTCAACTGTCACTCTTGTTCTTTCCGCGCGCCGTCCGGCAAAACAGGCGGCAAAAAGTTCTCCGGTTGCGGCAATGCGCGGGCAGGCAAAGAAAAGCCGCCGGGCAAAAAAGCGGACGATCACGGCTGCAATCGCAGGATGTACGGCGCTTTTTATTCTGGTATCCTATTTTATGGGAGTACAGACGATTTCGGTAGGACAAAGCAACCATATGTTTGACGATCATGCCAATGTTTCGGTGGATGTGCAGGGAAGCTGGGAGGTAAACCGGTCTGCGGTTTTGCAGAGCACAAAGGAAAAAAGCGTCACGGAAGCGGCAGTCCTGCGGACGGCGGCATATATGGTGAATACGAAAGAGGTACCGTATACACAGACGCATATCCGACGAAATGGAGCGCCGGATCTTAAACATGAGACGACCGCAGTGATCCAGGTACTGGCAGTCGGAGAAACAGCGTACCGCAATTACCTGAAAGAACTGGGACTTTCCTATGAAACGGCAAAAGATTGTGCGATATTTTACAATGCGTATGCCGGGTACTGGGATGGAAAGGAAACCACATGGAAGGTGACAGATTACAAACCAGGCGACTGGATCAGGGGACAGTTCTGCCGCGAAGAACAGATGGAGAAAACACCGGACATGACCGATCAGATGCAGATCGCAGCAGTCACAACCAGGCGGCCGTTTGGTGTCGATACGTCGCAGAGCTATACAGACTCCGGAACCATCATTGTCAGTGATGCATGGCTTGATGCCCACGATCCGCAGGGCGGTGCAAAAATTACCGTAAAATACGCCAGTACCGATCCGGGAACGCTCACACAGGCACTGGAAAAAACCTATGATTTTTATCCGGAGGAAATCCGAAACCGCGATCTGCAGAACCGGGAAAACAATATGCTGTTGTTTGTAGATGGAATTGCACTCTATGGATTTTTGCTTGCAGTGCTTTTAATCGGTGTGACGAACATCTGTAATACGGTGCTGACCGATCTGTGGCAGCGGAGACGGGAATTTGTCATTCTGCGCTCGGTCGGCATGACACCGAAGCAGGAGAAACAGATGCTTGCAAAAGAGTTTTTCGGATATGGAAGGAATGGCATTGCTATAGGGCTTGTCATTGGAGGCTGTGCGTCTGCATTGTATTACAGGATCTTTGCCTCTGGTGTGCAGGGCGCGTTATGGTTTTGTGTTGCGGCAACTGTAGTGATTATGGTTGGACTCTTGTTGTTGTTTGCCGGCATGATAAGGTATGCAATGATGAAAAATAAGGACATGATTTTAGGAAGATAGGTTTTCTGTGAACAGAGAAAATTCTAATATCTGCGTCCAAATAATACGTTCTAATAATTTTCAAGTTTCGGTTGAACATTCATATAGAACTCTTTATAATAAAAAAGGGGAATGGCTGAAAAAGCCATTTTCCTTTTTTCATGAAGAAACTGAGAATAGAAAGAGGTAATGAATGAAGACAGCATTTCAGATTTTCCGCAGGGATGTGCGACGTCTGTTAAAAAACCGTGCCGCGACACTGGTTATGATCGGCGTATGTCTCCTGCCGTCTTTGTATGCATGGTTTAATATTGCCGCAAACATGGACCCGTATGCAAATACTTCGGGAATCAGGGTGGCAATTGCCAATTGCGATACAGGGACCAAAACCGACGTGATCACGATGAATGCAGGCGATTCGATTGTTGAAAAACTGAAAGAAAACAAGTCGCTGGGCTGGCAGTTTGTCAGTGAAGAGAAAGCAAAAGAAGGTGTGCAGGCAGGAGATTACTATGCGGCAATCGTCATTCCGGAGAATTTCAGTAGTTCCCTGGTAAGTATTCTCTCCGGAGACCTGAAACGCCCGAAGCTGGACTATTATGTTAATGAAAAGAAAAATGCCATTGCACCGAAGATTACGGATACCGGTGCGACAACGGTGCAACAGCAGATCAACGACACATTTTCCGCCACGGCATCTTCGGCAGTATCAGAAATTGTAAAGTCTTCCGCAGACAGTATTACCAGAGGACTGGACGATACACAGTCGGAACTGACATCTGCCATTACCGAAGTTCAGAATAATTTAACGGATTATCAGAAGCTGGTAAAAGAATTTCAGAAAAAAGTAGATAAATCCGATGCACAGATCAAAGAAATCAAGGAGTCTTTAGATCAGGTGGATGAGGCAGCAAAGGACAGCTCTTCTTCTTTAAAAGAAACTTCTGCATTGCTGGAAAAAAGTCAGACGGCACTTGGAAAATTTTATAAACAGTTCTCCAATGGGCTGACCGGCGGGGAAGTTTTTCTGGATGAAGTTTCGTCCTCGGCTTCTAAGAGTCTGAATAAGTTTGAGATAAAGGCAGATAAGGCAAATCTTGCGGTTGGGGACAGTCTCGATACGATCACCCGGATCAATGAGAAAAATGCCCAGCTTCTCAAAGATCTGGAAAAGTTAAATCAGAATCTTGGAAAAGATACACAGTTATCAGCATCTGTCGGACAGAAAATTTCACAGCTGCAGACGCAGAGCATTTCTGCGCAGAAACTGGTAAATTCATTGAAAAGTGCAAATACCAGTATGCGGAAAGTGTTAAAGAATTCCAAAGATACGAGAAGTTCACTGGAAACGCTTGCAGAGGATAACCGTGAGAGTTTTCAGGACAGCCGGATTGATTTCAGCAAAAATATTTACCCGCAGCTGGATCAGTCACTGGAAGGTCTGGCAGATATAAGCGGAGATCTGTCAACAACCTTACATAGTATAACATCCATGACAAAACAGATGAGAGATCTGCTGGATCAGTTAAAATCTGCATTGCACAGCAGCTCCAAAGTATTTACACAGACGGGCAATGTCATGGGACAGGTGGATCAGAAACTGCAGAAAACGGTCACGGATCTGCAGACACTGCAGAATTCGGATATGTATCAGAATATCCTGTCACTGGAAAAGATTGATGCCAAAGATATTTCCAATTTTATGTCTTCTCCGGTAAACATAAAGACGGATGTCCTATATGAAGTGGAAAATTACGGAACAGGAATGACCCCGTTTTATACAAACCTGGCACTCTGGGTAGGTGGACTGATACTGGTTTCTATTTTAAAACAGGAAGTAGACCGGGACAAAGAAGTGCCGGATTTTACACCGACAAGTGCGTATTTCGGGCGTATTCTGCTGTTTCTTATCATAGGACTGATTCAGGGAGCTATCGTATGTGCGGGAGATATTATTCTGCTGAAAGTACAGTGTTTGCATCCGGTAAAATTTATTCTTGCCGGAATGTTAACTTCTTTTGTTTATGTGAATCTGATCTTTGCACTGGCATCGACGTTTAAACACATGGGAAAAGCACTGGCGGTTCTTCTGGTAATTTTACAGATTCCGGGTTCTTCCGGAACGTATCCGATTGAAATGATGCCGGAATTTTTCCAGAAACTGCATCCGCTGCTTCCGTTTTCTTATTCGATCAGCGCAATGCGGGAATGTATTGCCGGATACTATCATCATACTTATAGAAGCAGCCTTGGAAAACTGCTGGTATTTTTACTGGTCGCATTGTTTATCGGGCTTGTACTCCGTCCGCTTCTGATGAATCTGAATCATCTGTTTGATGTCAGACTTGCAGAAACCGATTTGATGATCTGTGAGACGGATTCCAAAGGCAGGGATAATCCACAGCTGCAGCGGATTATGCAGGTGATTATGAAAGATGATGCGTGGAGAAAGAAATTAACAGAGAAAACACTCGCATTTGAAAAATATTATCCGGTTATGGTACGCTCCGGTTTTATCTGTATGATGGTCATACCACTCGTATTTCTGATTTTGATGTTTAGTCTGGAATCCAAATTGGTTTATCTGATTTTGTGGATCGTTTCTTTACTTGCACTGATACTGTATCTGCTGATTGTGGAATATCTACATGAAGAGATGAAAAAGAAATCTGTTTTGGGAGAGATGAGTTCTGAGGAACTGATGAAAATTTTGAAGGAGGAGAACAGCAAATGAAAAACATTCTGAAAATTTTCATCGACGACGTGAAACGGATTCGCAAAAATGTAATCGCAATGATTGTTGTCATCGGTGTCCTTGTCGTTCCGTGTCTGTATGCATGGTTTAATATTGCGGCAAGCTGGGACCCGTATAACAATACGGGAAATTTAAAGGTCGCGGTGGCAAGTGTGGATGAGGGATATACCGGAAGTCTGATTCCCCTTGAGATTAATGTAGGGGAACAGGTGATTTCCGCACTAAGGGAAAATACACAGATGGACTGGGTATTTACCAGCAAAGAAAAGGCAATGGAGGGGGTAAAATCCGGACAATATTATGCGGCGATTGTTGTTCCGGAGAAATTCAGTACCCAGATGATGAGTCTGTTTTCCGATCAGATTCAAAAGCCGGAAATTATTTACTATTCCAATGCCAAGGAAAATGCGATCGCACCAAAAGTGACCGACAAGGGTGCAACCGCGATCCAGAAACAGGTGAATCAGGTATTTATAAAGACAATATCCGACACGGCGATGACGGTGTTTCAGTCGGTCTCTAATATGGCTGAGGCAAACGGAGCAGACCGGCTGGTGGATAATCTGATCCACAATCTTGGGGATGCATCGGATGACATGGATATGATTGCGTCCACGCTGGAAACTTTTTCGGGGATTACGTCTTCTGCCCAGTCCCTGCTGACGGCGTCTTCTGATTTTTTAAAAGAACTGAAAACAGAGTCTGCGGATGGAAAACAGGTTCTGGAAAATTCCAAAAAGACGTTTACCGATATGAAAGCGACAATAAGCAGTGCGACCGAGAGCGTGGGCAAAGCACTGAAAGCAGGCCAAAAGGTATATTCTGAAATGAGCCTGCTTTTGGATCAGACGGTGGAAGATGGAATAAATGGAAGTGAGGATACGGTGGATACCCTTGTAAAAGCAGCAAAGACGGTGGATAAAAACATCAAGTCATTTACGACACTCCGGGATCATCTGATCAGGCTTTCGGAAAAACATCCGGAAACCGATTCCTCAATAGGGCCTATGATTGAAAAGATCAACCGTTCTATTGAAAAACAGGAAGAACTGCGGGATGATCTGACCGATACTGCGGCTTCCATGAAGAAGTCCACTACAGGTCTGATTTCTGACAAGAAAGCTTTGGATGCCCTTGTAAAAGAAAATCAGAAACGTCTGCAGCAGATCAGCAAAGAATATGAAAATGATGTAAAAGGAACTTTGCAGAAACTTGCAGATTCGGTCGGAGATACCTCTGCAGATCTTACAGGTCTGACGAAACAGATCAATGCAAGTGCAAAGGGTGTTTACACGTTAACGGACACTGCAGGATCGGATCTGTCAGAAATACAGACCTGTCTGGATGATTCCGGTAAACTTCTACGCAAATCTGCAAATAAAATAAAAAAGATTACGGATAAGCTCACGAAAGCAAAAGACAACGGGGATTATGCGGATCTGGAACATATGATCTATGATAATAAGTCCGGAGTCAGTGCTTTCCTGTCGGCACCGGTGGAACTGAATACGAAGAAAATTTATCCGATTGATAATTATGGTTCTTCCATGGCACCGTTTTATTCGACACTTTCTATCTGGATCGGCGGAATCGTGCTGGTTGCGATGTTAAAAGTGACCGTTTCCGAGGAAAGCATAAAAAAGATGGGGCTGAAAAATGTCAGAATTCATGAAATTTATCTTGGACGCTGGATCATATTTCTGATCCTTGGTCTGTTGCAGAGTACGCTGATTGCACTGGGGGATTTGTATTATCTTGGGATTCAGTGTGCGCATACGTTCCTGTTTTTATTTGGGTGCTGGTTTTCAAGTATAGTCTATGTCACGATCAGTTATACGCTGACGGTTTCATTTGGAGATATCGGAAAAGCAGGCAGTGTGGTTTTACTTGTTATGCAGGTTGCGGGAACTGGTGGAACTTTCCCGATTGAATGTGCTCCGAAATTTTTCCGGGCTGTGTATCCGCTTCTGCCGTTTACGCACAGTATGGCAGCCCTGAGGGAAGCGGTTGGAGGCTGTTATGGGAACGATTACTGGATGGATCTGGCAAAACTGGGCATCTTCCTGGTGATTGCACTTTTTGTCGGACTTGTACTTCGCAAACCGATCATTCGGATGAACGAAGCGTTTACCGAGCAGCTGGAGGAAACAAAAATAATCTAAGCGTAGAAATGAGGGCAGAATTGTTTTATTTTTGCGCAGTAATGTGAAAGAAAATTCCGTAAAAATGCCGTATAATGCAGGTATTCAAATATGTATGAGAGAGGCAAGGAGGATATGGTATTGAATAAGGCATGGTGGAAAGAAGCGGTTGTATATCAGATTTATCCGCGGAGTTTCATGGATTCAAATGGAGACGGCATCGGGGATCTCAATGGTATTACAGAAAAATTAGAGTACCTCAAAGAACTTGGAATTGATGTGATCTGGCTGTCCCCGGTTTATCAGTCACCGAACGATGACAATGGATACGACATCAGCGATTATCAGGCAATCATGGAAGAATTCGGAACCATGGAAGATTATGACAGGATGCTTGCACGGGCACATGAGCTGGGAATTAAGATCATGATGGATCTGGTTGTCAATCATACATCCGATGAGCATGCATGGTTTGTGGAAAGCAGAAAGAGCGTGGATAATCCATACCGCGATTTTTATATCTGGAGAAAAGGAAAAGACGGAAAAGAGCCGAATAACTGGGGATCCTGTTTCAGTGGTTCGGCATGGAAATATGATCCACAGACGGATATGTATTTCCTGCATCTGTTTTCGAAAAAACAGCCGGATCTCAACTGGGACAATCCAAAAGTGCGGGATCAGGTATTTGAGATGATGAATTGGTGGTGTGAAAAAGGCATTGATGGATTCCGTATGGACGTGATCAGCCTGATTTCCAAACCGGAAGGACTGCCGGATGGAATTCCGGGAGAAACCGGATACGCAGACAGCGGTTGTGCGAATGGTCCGCATGTACATGAGTATTTAAAAGAAATGAACCGGAAAGTGCTTTCCCACTATGATCTGATCACGGTAGGGGAGGCTGCCGGAGTGACGCTGGAAGAGGCAAAAAAATATGCCAATGCAGATGGCAGCGAACTGAACATGGTTTTCCAGTTCGAACATACCGGAGGAGGACCGGAGGCAGACAACCATTACGGTAAATGGGACAGCCATAAGATGCCGCTTCCGGTATGGAAGAAGATTTTATCCAGATGGCAGACCGGACTGGAAGGGAAAGCCTGGAACAGTTTGTTTTTATCCAATCATGATCAGCCGCGCTCGGTTTCCTGGTTTGGAAATGACAGTGAACAGTATCGGGAAATTTCAGCAAAAATGCTGGGAACCTGTCTGCATATGATGCAGGGAACGCCATATGTTTATCAGGGGGAAGAACTTGGCATGTGTAATGCTTATTTTGATCAGTTAGAGGATTACCGGGATATTGAAAGTCTCAATGCTTATAAAGAACTGACAGAAACCTGCGGTGTTTCCCATGAAGAAATGATGGGATATTTAAAGCGCATCAGCCGCGACAATGCGCGCACGCCGATGCAGTGGGATGACAGTGCAAATGCTGGTTTTACCACAGGAACACCGTGGATTAAGGTAAACAGTAACTATCCTAAAGTCAATGCAAAACAGGAGGTCAGTGATCCGGATTCTGTCTTTTCGTACTACAAAAAACTGATTCGTCTGCGTCATGAAAACGAGATTATCGTTTATGGCGATTACGAACTGTTAGCACCGGAGGATGAGGCATTATTTATCTATACCAGAATGCTCGGGACGCAGCGGCTGATGGTGCTTTGTAATTTTATGGAAAAAGAAGTTGCCATTCCGGCAGAAGTAACGGAGCAGATTCCGGCAGATGCCAAGCTTTTGATCGGAAATTATTCCAAGCAGAAAGAAGAAGTGCTGCAGGCATATGAAGCACGGGTGTATGCTTATCATTTATAAATTTTAGAAAAGAAAAAGCATCCCGGGCTGGTGTAAATGGATGGGAAAAACAGATTGACTTGTATGATTTTCGGGCGTAAAATCCCCTGTGGAAATACGAATTTTCACAGGGGATTTTGTTTTATGAATACATCAGACAGCAACTTTTTTGGAACAGAAAAAGTCAGCAGGATTCTGCTCAAAATTGCGCCTCCGGTCATGCTCGCCCAGCTGATACAGGCTCTTTATAATATTGTTGACAGCCTGTTTGTCGGAAAATATTCGGAGAGTGGACTGACGGCACTTTCCATTATTTATCCATTGCAGCTTCTTATGATTGCCATTGCTGTAGGAACGGGAGTCGGGATCAATACGGCAATGGCACATTATCTTGGTGTGCATGATGAGAAAAAAGCAAATGAATATGGAGGAATCGGAACACCGCTTACTCTGGTGCTATGGGCACTGTTTGCGGTCGTGTGTTTTGTATGCATGCCGGTATATGCGCGGATGTCTACCGATTCGCCGGAGGTGATAAGGAATGTAATTGTGTATGGGCGGATCGTTTGTGTATTTAGTATCGGATTGTTTACAGAAAGTATCTGGACAAAGATTTTACAGGCAAATGGGGACATGAAGACACCGATGATCGCGCAGATTGTCGGGGCATTGGTCAATATAGCACTGGACCCGTTGTTTATTTTTGGTATGTTTGGTCTGCCAAAGCTTGGAATTGCCGGGGCGGCCATCGCAACTGTTGTGGGACAGATTGTAGCGGCTCTTATTGTAATGAAAAAAGGGTTTCGCAAGTCTCCACCGCTTTCGGTGTATCCGCGGGATATCTGTTTTATTTATAAACTTGGAATTCCGAATATCCTTATGCAGTCGGCATATACCTTTTATATTCTCGGATTGAATCTGATTCTTGCAACCTTTTCCGATCAGGCAGTTACGGCACTGGGGCTTTATTACAAATGGCAGTCTTTTTTCTTTATCCCGCTGGGCGCACTGCAGACTTGTATTGTACCGGTGATCAGCTACAATTATGCTTCGGGGCAGATGGATCGCTGTAAGAAAACATTGTCCACTTCGCTTGTGGGAGGCATGGGGCTGATGTTTATCGGGACGTTAGTTTTCAATCTGATTCCTGGACAGATGCTTCGGGTATTTACAAGTGATCCACAGGTGATTGCGATTGGAACCGTTGGGTTTCATTTTGTGGGAATCAGTTTTATCCCGATGGTTACTTCCCTGATTTTTCCGGTATTTTTTCAGGCGGTTGGTGCAGCAGTCAAAAGTTCGCTTCTTACCGTCGTGCGCACGATGATTCTGTTTGTACCGCTTGGATATTTGTTTTCCCGTCTGGGACTTAATTATTTCTGGTTTACTTTTCCGGTGACGGAAGTTCTTACCACGCTGGTGGGGGTGTTCTTTTACCGAAGATTTATGGCACAACAGAAGTGAAGAGTAACGATTGTATTTAGACAGAAAAAATAAATTAAAAAATGGTTGCGATTTTTATAGAAATAGCATATTATAATATCAACAGGACTCCCCACACCTCTCACGTAAGTGATGTGTCCCATGGGGAGACATTTTTATTTTGGGAGAAATAATAGTGGATATAAGCGATGGTGTACGGGAAAATCATAGTAAAGCAGGGCATGATTATCAAATTATAAAACAGCCGAAAACCTATGAACAGCAAGTGGAACTTATCAAAGAAAAAGGCTTTATAGTGAATAATGATACGGAATGTATCAGTTTTTTAAAGCAGGCAAACTATTATCGTTTATCTGCTTATTTTCTTCCGTTTAGAAAAAAGAATGGAACATATTTTGCAGATATAAGTTTTAATAGAATTCAACGAATTTATAAGTTTGATAGTAAATTACGAGGAGTACTGTTTAATTGTATAGAGAGAATTGAATTACATTTAAGAACACAACTTGCTTATTACTGTGGACATGTCTATGGATCTTTGGGGTACATGGATAAGAGTATTTATAATAAAAAACACAATCATGATAAATTTAGAAAACTACTGAATGTTTGCATAGAGGAAAATAAAAACAGTTTAGTTGTTAAGCATCATAAGGAAAAATATGATGGAAAATTTCCGATATGGGTAATTATCGAATTCTTTTCGATGGGGATGCTGTCTTATTTTTATGCGGATTTACAATCGGGCGATCAGAAATATATAGCAAAAGAGATATATGATACATCAGTAGCGTGTTTAAAAAGCTGGTTACGTTGTATTACTGACTTAAGAAATAGATGTGCTCATTATTCAAGGTTATATTATTGGTCATTTACGGCATTACCTAAAATGCCAAAGGAATCTGTAGCACCACAAAATAGAAAATTATTTTCCCAGATATTAGTTCTTAAACGATTGTATCCCGATAAGAAAGAATGGAATAGCAAGGTTATGACAGAATTAAGGGCTGTAATAGAAGAATATGAGGATGACATATCGTTAAAACATATAGGGTTTCCACAAGACTGGTATGAGCAGTTGGAAAGATAGACAAACAAGGGATCACAGAAATAATTTGTGGTCTCTTGTTTTTATCAATCAATAGGAATCTCCTTTTGGTACTAGACAGGGACTGCCGAATTCATTACAATGGAACTAAATCGGAATAGTAGTATATTTATTTTCACATGGAGGAAGAAAAAATGGAAATTGTTTGCTTGGACTTAGAAGGTGTACTGGTACCGGAAATCTGGATCGCATTTGCAGAAGAGACCGGCATTCCGGAATTAAAGAGAACAACCAGGGATGAGCCGGATTATGATAAGCTTATGAAATACCGTATCGGAATTTTAAAGGAGCACGGTCTTGGACTCAAAGAGATTCAGGAGACCATCGCAAAGATTGATCCGATTCCGGGCGCAAAGGAATTTTTGGATAAACTGCGTGCCATGACACAGGTGATTATCATCAGTGATACGTTTTCCCAGTTTGCAGGTCCGCTTATGAAAAAACTCGGATACCCGACAATTTTCTGCAACTCGCTTGAAGTTGCCGATAACGGAGAGATCACAGGCTTTAAGATGCGCTGTGAGAAGTCCAAGTACACAACCGTCAAGGCATTACAGTCCATCGGTTATGATACCATCGCTAGCGGAGACAGTCACAATGATCTTGGCATGATCCAGGCCAGCAAGGCGGGGTTCTTATTTAAGAGTACCGATGCGATCAAGGCTGAGTATCCGGATATTCCTGCATACGAGACGTACGATGAGCTGTTTGCAGCAATCAAAAAAGTGATTGAAGGATAATTTGTCGGAGATGAAAACAAAGAAGGAAGCTGTTGCATGAATGCACAGCTTCTTTTTTGTTGTATCGTTTTTTACAATACATGTGTTGGGAGAGAGGGTATGATAAGGACAAGTTAAGAAAAGTAATTGGTTCTTGGAAAAAACATAATGGAGGGCGATACATCGGAGATGTACCGCAGGCGATACCCCATACGGGGCACCGCAGTAGACAAAGGCGTCTATGAGAAATCATAGGCGTCTTTTTGATTTTCACGGAAACCATACATGATTACACATAGAAAGGAAGGAGTTATATGAGCAGCAGAATTTCAGAACATCCAATCCTTGGAGAACAGCAGAAAGGGAAACTGGTTACATTCACCTATGACGGTAAAGAATTACAGGGATACGAAGGAGAGCCAATTGCCGCAGCATTAAAAGCCGCAGGCGTGATGGTTCACCGTTATACCAAAAAGGAACACAAACCGAGAGGAATCTTCTGTGCGATCGGAAGATGCACCGACTGCGTGATGGTCGTGGATGGAAAACCAAATGTCCGCACCTGCATGACACCACTTGCAGAGGGCATGAAAGTCCAGACACAGTACGGCGTATCGGATAAACCGTTTGAAGAACAGTAGAGGGGAGTGAGTAATATGAAGCGTTATGATCTGATTATCGTAGGAGCCGGTCCATCCGGATTGTCTGCAGCAGTTGAGGCAGCGAAGCGGGGACTGAAAGTTGTAGTATTTGATGAAAATGAGAAGCCGGGCGGACAGCTGTTCAAGCAGATCCATAAATTTTTTGGATCAAAGGAACATAAGGCAAAAGTCAGAGGTTTTGTGATCGGGCAGCAGCTGTTGCAGGAAGCAGCGGATGCCGGTGTGGAAGTTGTGCTGAATGCAACCGTTATCGGCATGTATCTGGATAAAGAAATTGTGGTAAGGATCAAAGATGAGGTTCATCACTACAAAGGAGATTCCATTATCATTGCTACAGGAGCCGCAGAAAATATGGTTACCTTTGAGGGCTGGAATCTTCCGGGAGTCATCGGCGCAGGAGCCGCACAGACGATGATGAATCTGCACGGGGTAAAACCGGGAAACAAAATTCTGATGCTTGGTTCCGGAAATGTCGGTCTGGTCGTATCCTTCCAGCTGATGCAGTGCGGCTGTGATGTGGTTGCACTGGTTGATGCAGCACCCCGTGTCGGCGGGTACGGAGTTCATGCAGCAAAGGTTGCACGAACCGGTGTTCCGTTTTATCTTTCCCATACCATCGTAAAAGCAGAGGGCGAGGAGTATGTGACCGGTGTTACGATTGCAGAAGTGGATGACCACTTCCAGTTCATTCCGGGAACCGAAAAGCATTTCGATGTGGATACGATTTGCCTGGCAGTCGGACTTTCTCCTATGTCGCAGCTGTTGAAGATGGCGGGCTGCGAGATGGAAGACAATCCAAAGCGTGGCGGACAGGTTCCAATCTGTGATGAATATGGCGAAACCTCGATCAAGGGCATTTTCGTAGCAGGCGATGTATCAGGGATCGAGGAAGCCAGCTCTGCCATGATCGAGGGACGTATCGCAGGAATCGCAGCTGCCCATTACCTGGGATATATGGATGAGGAAGAATTAAAGACAAAGGTAAAAGAACAGGAGGATGCACTTGACGGACTGCGTCAGGGCATGTTTGCTCCAAAGAATCGTGGAAAACTTATCGAGAAGACAGAAGAAGGAATCGATATTTCCATGAATCTTCTGAAAAAAGGATATGTTGCAGATGATGAAATCGAACGCTTCCCGGGCGTGACACACAAAGTCGGTGTTCATCCGGTGATGGAATGTACACAGAACATTCCGTGTAACCCATGTCAGGATGCATGCCCGAAGCATTGCATCAGGATTGGAGAAAATATTACCTCCCTTCCGGTGGTAGATCCGGATGTGGATTGCATCGGATGCGGTATGTGCGTGGCATCCTGCTCCGGACAGGCAATCTTCTTAGTAGATGAAACGTATGAGCCGGGATTTGCAACCGTGACGCTTCCATATGAATTCCTTCCACTTCCGGAAAAGGGAGAAAAGGGATACGGAATGAGCCGGAGCGGTGAAAAAATCTGTGAGGCGGAAGTGGTATCCGTCAGGACATCGAAGGCATTTGACCATACGAATCTGCTGACGATTAAGGTGCCGGCAGATATGGCAATGAAGGCCAGATTTTATCGTAAGGCAGAAGCCTGATTCACAGAGGAGGAAAAAATTATGCATGAGATTAATGATAGATCAAGAGATATCGGACCTTTCGTACCGGGACCGGATGACGATATGATCATCTGCCGGTGCGAGGAAGTAACCAAAGGGGAAATTCGCAAAGCGGTGCACGATGGAATGTTCACACTGACGGAGATCCGCCGGTATTTAAGAACCGGCATGGGACTCTGTCAGGGACAGACCTGTGCAAAGCTGGTCAAAGGAATCGTGGCAAGAGAACTGAACGTATCCCCGGCAGAACTGGAACCGGCAACATCCCGGGCACCGATGCGTCCGATCGAGATGCGCGTGTTTGCGGCAGAGGCAAAGGAGGGCGAGGAAGATGAAGAATAATGCGGAAGTAGTAATTATCGGTGGTGGAATCATCGGATGCGCAACAGCTTATTATCTGGCAAAAGAAGGGGTTTCCGTGATCGTACTCGAAAAAAGCGATTATATCGGAAACGGTGGTTCCTCAAGAAACGGAGGCGGTGTAAGACAGTCCGGACGTGATCCCAGAGAACTTCCGCTTGCCATGTATGCCGTGGAACACATGTGGCCGACACTGTCCGAAGAACTCGGTGTGGATGTGGAATACCATAAAGAAGGAAACCTTCGTCTCGGAAAGACAGCAAAGCACAAAGAAATCTTACAGGGACTGACGGACCGTGCCGTTGCACTGGGACTGGATGTGCGGATGATCGATGGAAAAGAAGTGCGTGAGATCAACCCATACTTAAGCGATGAGATTACGGTTGCCAGCTGGTGTCCGACCGACGGACATGCCAATCCGCTCGTTGCAACCCTCGGTTTTTACAAGAGAGCCAGAGAGCTTGGCGCAGAGTTTATCACAGGTGAGGATGTGCTCGAGATCCAGAAGATCAAAGGAAAAGCCAGACGTGTGGTAACCGCAGAAAATGTGTATGAAGGAGAAACCATTGTACTGGCATCCGGATACGAAAGCCGTTCGATTGCAGCGAGTGTCGGCATTGACATCCCGATGCGCAAAGAGCTGATCGAGGCACTGGTTACGGAGGCTGAGCCAAAGATGTTTCCACAGATGCTTGGTACCGCAGATGCGGATTTCTACGGCCATCAGACGAATCATGGATCTTTTGTATTCGGAGGTGCTTCCGGATTTGAGGCAGAAAACCGTGACAATGGGCATATGATTACTTCAAGTATCACTGCTCCGTGCATCTGCCGGGGAATTATGAAATACATTCCAAAACTTGCCGATGCAAAGATCGTCCGTACCTGGGCCGGATATGAAGATCTGTGTGCGGACGGAGTACCGGTACTCGGACCGGTTAAAGAAGTGCCGGGACTGCTGTTAGCCTGTGCTTTTACCGGACACGGATTTGGAATTTCACCGATTGTCGGAAAACTGTTATCCGAACTGGCCATGGGAAAAGAAACCACACTGGATCTGCATGAACTGCGGTATGACCGGTTTCAGGCAGTGATCTAAGATAGCAGGATTGTTGTATAAAAAAGAATACAGGAGTAGCAATCAAAAAGATAGTATGGTATATTATAAGCACGAATAAGTAGCAAAGGCGCTATAGTAGGTGATACTATGGCGTCTTTTTTGTTTATTTGCTTTGATATTCCATACCTCTGAAAACATAAGGAGGAAATGCATATGGATACCAGGATTAAATTTTTATATTTGAGTGAACCGGATATGATCAAGGCCGGAGTAAAGAACATGGATCAGTGTGTGGAGGCAATGGAAGATCTGCTGGTTACATTGAACAAAGGCGATTATGTGATGGCCGGAGTCAACCATAATTCCCACGGTGCACAGGTCATTTTTCCAGATGATCCGCAGTTTGAGGGAATGCCGAAAAATGCAGACGACCGCCGGTTTATGGCGATGCCGGCATATCTTGGAGGAAAATACCAGATGGCCGGAATGAAGTGGTATGGAAGTAACTGTGAGAATAAAGCTTCCGGTCTGCCGCGTTCCATTCTGATGATGATGTTGAACGATAAAGATACCGGGGCGCCACTGGCACTGATGTCTGCAAATCTTGTCAGCTGTTACCGTACCGGAGCAATTCCGGGAGTCGGGGCAAAATATCTGGCAAGAAAAGATTCCGAAACGGTTACCATTATCGGACCGGGTGTTATGGGAAGAACCTGTCTGCTGGCTTTTTTAAGCGTCTGCCCGAAGATTACTACGGTAAAAGTGAAAGGAAGAGGACAGCGTTCCCTGCATGCATTTGAAGAGTTCGTAAAGAAGGAATGTCCGCAGATTCAGCAGGTCATCGTATGTGATTCGATGGAAGAGGCCGTAAAAGACAGTGACATCATCTGTGTTACTTCCACCGCACCGGTAAAAGAAATCGATTTCCCATATATCGCAGAAGACTGGGTCAAAAAAGGTGCACTCATCTGTCTGCCATCGGCTGCACGGTTTGATGATGATTTTCTGATCAACCGCTGCAAGAAAGTGGTGGATAACTATAAACTGTATGAAGCCTGGGCAGAGGAATTTCCGTATCCGAGTTATGAGATGGTACAGATCATAGGTTCCAAGTTTACGGATTATCTGCACGAAGGACGGATTCAGCGGGAAGATATTGTAGATATTGCCGATATCATTAATAAAAAGCATCCGGGACGGGAGAGCGATGATGAGATCATTGTATACTCGGTAGGCGGTATGCCTGTTGAGGACATTGCCTGGGGCGGTACCGTATACCGCAATGCATTAAAAGAAGGTATCGGCGTGGAACTGCCTTTATGGGATCAGCCGGATATGGCATAAAAGGTACGCCTTTTTAAGTACTTTTTGCCGGGCGGCCCTGGCAGAGGTTTAAGTACAAGGGGCGAAAGAAAATGAAAAACGTCATGCCAATGCAGCCGTATCTGGTGCTGGATACAGATGATTATGAGGTAAAAAAAGAAATGAAATCCGGAATCTCCCACTTTTATGAATTTTCCAAAAAGAAAAATTCAAAGGTAGAGATGAAAGCGGTGCCGGATGGCAGTGTGGACCTGTTGTTTGGAATCGGAGAGCAGGATGTTAAGACGTATATTGGCGGAACGGTTCTTGCCGCAAAAGGCTGGGAGTTTGAGGACGGACGTTCATATTTTGGGGTCCGTTTTCAGCCGGGAAGCTGTATTCTGCCGGAAGAACTTTCCATTCGGGATCTGGTTAACAAAGATCTCGAGATTGATGGCAATCTGTTTGGAGATCACCTGACCGAAAAACTTGCCGGGAGTAAAAATATTTCGGAGCGTGTCAATGTATTTACGACGGAATATGCAAAACTGCGTGGAAAAGAACTGGCGGATGGCATACAAAAGCTGGAAAATTATCTCAGGGAGAGAATTTATGATACCGATGGATGCATTTGTATCCGGCAGCTGGCAGAGGAAACCGGATATTCGGAATGTTATATCCGGCGTGTTTTTCAGCAGGTGCATGGAATTTCGCCAAAGAATTTTGAACGGTTTGTCCGGTTTCAGAAGCTGCTGCATGTCATAAATAAAATGCCGGAGAGGATCCGGCTGGATGCACTGGCGCAGCAGTGCGGCTATTATGACGAAGCACATATGATCAAAGATTTTAAACAGTATGCCGGGATTACCCCACAGGGTTATGAGCGGCTCATTACAGGAACAAAGATTCCGGAACTGGAATTGTAAAGAGCATTATACCAAGGAGGAAAGACCATGAGTTTGTCAAGAATTGAAGTAATTACAGGCATGTCAAAATTTTCCAGCTTAAAAGCAGCACTCAGCAAAGCCGGTGTGCGGGGAATGACCGTGATGCAGGTACTTGGATGCGGTGTGGAAAAAGGAACCAGAGAGTATGAAGTGGATGAGCTTGAAGAGATGGAACTGCTTCCAAAACAGCAGATCAATATTGTTGTGGAAACGGAGCGTGTGAATTCCATCGTAGAGATCATCAAGGAACAGCTGTATACCGGTCACATCGGAGATGGAAAGATCTTTATCTATAAACTGGATAATGTCATCCGCGTCCGCACCGGTGATGAGGGCGAAAAAGCGTTGTAGGGGATGGGGGTCTGTTTATGGAAGAAAAGAAGTTAGGACTCAAAAGTGTTATTTCTGTTTCTGTAGGACTTGTCATTGCAACGAGTTGTCTGGTTTCACTCGGACAGGGCGCAGGGACGATTGGCGTGACCTTTATTTTTGCCATGGTAATTGCCTGTCTGTTTAACATGACAACCATTGCATCCCTGTCGGAACTCAATGCCCTGATGCCGAATACGACCGGGGGACTGGCACAGTACACGCTTGCCTGCCTGGGACCGTTTCCGACGATGATTTCCATGGTGGGAGGGTATCTGTTCTGCAATGTATTGTCTTCCGGTGTGGAAGCCTCAATTTTCGCATATGCCATGGGAGAAATTTTTCATCTGCCGATTCCAAACTTTTCCTATACCGTTCTGGTGACGGTCATTCTTCTGATTGCCAATTTAAAGGGTGTGGATATGTTTGCAAAGATTCAGGATGCAGTGGCATATCTGATGGTCGGATCGATGGTGATTATGGGTGTCATCGGCATGCTGGGACTTGGCACAGGAAAAAAGGTGAGTCAGCCGATGGTTCTTTCCGCAGACTGGAAAACGATTGTTTCCATGACCGCAGTTGCATTCTGGCTGTTTATTGGTGCAGAATATGTGATTCCGATTTCGAAGGATGTCAAAAATGCCAGGCGGAATGTACCGCTCGGTATGTTTCTCGGGCTGGGATTGATCTGTGTTGTGCAGTCGATTCTGGTGTTCGGATTTCACAATTATACTCCATGGGACAAGCTGGCAGATTCTGCAGCCCCGCATCTGCTGTACGGGGAAAATCTTCTGGGAAATGTCGGAAAAATATGGATGGCTTTTGTGGCGGCACTGGCACTGATCAGTTCCCAGAACTCTGCGATCAACGGGCTGGCAAGTATCTGTCAGGGAATGGCAAAAATGAATATGATGCCGCGATGCTTTAAAAAACTGAACAAAAACAATGTGCCGTTTGTCGGTGTGTGGTTCATCAGTATTCTGATTCTTGTATTTGCATTTATCAGCAGTGATTCCTCAGATGCGATTTCCTTTTTTATTCTGGTTGGATCGGTATTCTGGATGGTGTCTTATATTTTTGCACATATTGATGTGCTGGTACTGCGGCACCGTCTTCCGAAAGCACCGAGAAGTTTTAAGGTTCCGTTTGGACCGGTGCTTCCGCTTATCGGAATTGCGGGTACTATTTTTATGATTTGTAACATTTCAACAGACCCGGTGGAACGCAATGCGATTCTATTTTTATCTGCTGCAGTATTTTTTGCACTGGGTGTATATTCCTTCTTCTGGATTCGGTTTAAAATGAAGATGCCGGTTTTTAAAAGTGTTCCGGTGGAAAAAGTTATGGCAATGGAACACGATATGTATGATACGATTCGCAGACGCCGGGGAATCTGGCGATAAAAAGGAAAAAGACGTTTTTTGTGGGCTTTGTCTGCAAAAGACGTCTTTTTTGTATGGATATAAAGTAATAAAAGAAAAAATCACCAAAAAACAATGCGAAATATTAGCTAAATTTAAGCTGATAAAATATTGAAATTAAGTATTTTTAATGATAAAAATTATTAGAAAATAAATGGAAAGTACCAGAGAAGAATGAAGGAGGAGTACAGAATATGAAGATGAGACTCGTACAGAGCATTAAAGGAAAAATCCTTTTAATGGGCGGAGTTGCAATTGCAGCATCTGTGATTTTGGGAAGTGGCGGAATTACCGCGTTAAATAAGAACAGCCGGAACAATGAGGTATTAAAAGAAATTAATGCCATTAATGTGGCACAGAGTGAGAATCAGAGTCTGGAAACTTCTTATCTTTACTTTCTGGATGATTCCTACCTCGAAAAAATTGTAAAGAATTTATCCGATATGGAAAATGACAGCAAGGCGGCCAAAAAATCTGCCTCCATTCTGGAGAAGAAGAAACTGGATACGGTGGCAGAAACCATCGGAGAGTGCAAGGATAATTATTCACAGATCCGTGAACTGGCATCACAGAGAGGTTACACTTCGGATGTGGGAGAATATCAGAAATTCATTGCCAATGATGAGGATCTTGCAAATACATTTGCTGCTGTCAAAGATGATCAGTCCTGGCTGGATGGCAGCTGGTCATCCATCAGCGGCGGTGGACAGACAATCAAAATTGACGGAAAAACATATACAAAGTTTGTTTATAAGGGAAAAATTCCGGAAGGCGGAAAGAGAGATTATCTCGTTGCCAGAATCGGTGGTAACGGTGCAGGATATGCGGGAAAAGTATATTTTAGTAACATCAGTTTTCAAAAAGGCAGTAAAAAAGAAAAAATAGATCTTTCCAAAGTAACGGATGAGGATATTTCCGGTTCTTACGGTGATGCATTAAAAGATCAGAAAATCACTGATTTTAATAAAGGAAAAGCAATTTATTTCAACAGTAAGTTTACGGCATCCAATGCAAAGTGGGAAGAAGTATCGATTAAGCTTCCGATTACTTCCTACGCGATGCAGGATTACAGTACCGTTACGTTTGAAGCTTATCTCGAAAAGGGAAACTATGCGGAATTGTCTCTTGCTGCAGCGTTTTCGGACAAATATGATTTCAGCGGAACATTTGCTTCCATCAACGATAATTTTGCGACATACAGCAAACATGTTATGGAAGGAAATGATGTGGCGGATGAAGCCAAAGCACTGGAAGCCCAGTTCAAAGAGATGACAGATAATATTCCACTGTATATTTTTGATAAGGGACAGCAGAGTGATGTGAGCAGCAAGCTGGCAGACAAGCAGTCTCAGTTTGAAGCAATGAACAAGGTGGACGAGCAGGTTCTGAAGCTGAAAAAAGAAAATATTACGCTGGCAGATAATTTGACAAAGACAACAGCCACGGTACAGAAAGAAGTGGAAAAAGATACCAGTGCATCCAGAACGAGACTGACAGCAATTATGATTTTTGTGCTGTTTTTAAGTGCAGGTATTCTGATTATGCTGACACTGCTGATCAGCCGAACCATGAATGAGAGTATCAAAAACTTTAAAAATACATTGCAGCAGATGACAGAAGGAAACCTGACCGTTCGTGCCGCAGCAAACGGCAAGGATGAGTTCTCAGCGTTTGGTGCGTATGTCAATCAGTTCCTGGAAAGACTTTCTGAGGTGATCAAATCCGCACAGAAAATTTCCAAGCACGTAAAGAAATCCGGAAACGAACTGGATGTAATGGCAAAGAACAGTAATATGACATCCGGAGAAATCGGAAGCGCGGTAGAGGAAATTTCAAAGGGAGCGACCAATCAGGCCAGTGAGGTAGATGTAGCATCGACACAGATTTCAAAAATGGGAGATGTTTTTGCGGAGATCGTAGCAGATGTAGACCAGCTTGGAGAGATGGCTGAGCAGATGCAGCAGGTAAGTGTGGAATCCACACAGTTTATGGAGGAACTCGGAAGTGCCAACAGTCGTACAACGGAAGCTTTTGCGCAGGTGGCACAGCAGACACATACCACAAATGAATCGGTGCAGAAGATCCGTGAAGCGACGGAACTGATTACTTCCATTGCAAGCCAGACCAACCTGCTTTCCCTGAATGCAAGCATTGAGGCAGCAAGAGCCGGAGAGGCAGGAAAGGGATTTGCGGTAGTTGCAAGTGAGATTCAGAAGCTTGCAGAGCAGTCAAGTTCTTCGGCAGATATTATCAACGGAATTATTGAAGAACTGGCAAATGAAGCAGAACAGACCGTAAGTATTGTGGATGAAGTAACCGAAATAATGCAGAACCAGCAGGAAAAACTTGCAAGCACACAGGAACATTTCCGTACACTCGGAGATGGAATCCAAAAGTCCAGTGAAGAGACTGCGCATATCAAGTCCAGCACAGGTATCTGCGATGATGCCCGCAATAAGGTAGAAGAAGTAATTGTCAGTCTGTCTTCCATTTCCGAGGAAAATGCGGCATCTACAGAGGAAACAACCGCTTCCATGACGGAACTGAATCAGACGATTGAGCAGCTGGTTGAAAAAGCAAAAGAGTTAAATGAGATGGCAGACAGTCTGGCGGGAGATCTGAAATTCTTCCAGATTTAGCGGTTGACAAATACAGATAAAAGGATTAAAGTATAGCAATAAGAGAACAAACCGATGAGAAAGAGGAGTAGACTTATCTGGATATCCCAGAGAGCTGCAGGTGGTGCGATGCAGTATGGAAGGATTTGTTGAATGGACTTTTGAGGGCGACCTGAAAAGGAGCAGATCGCATGGATTCCGTTATGCGGAGGCGATTAATGCAGAAAACATATTTTTGATATGGTTTATTGAGTAGGTGTCGCCGGGAACCGAACCCGTTACCAATTCGGCGCATATGAAGGTATGTGACAGAGCGGACAGATGACTGTCAATTTGAGTGGTACCGCGATAAGAAAGCAAAGGCTTTATTACCGTCTCAGGATTTATTTCCTGAGACGGTTTTTTGATTTTCAGAGTCAGAAAAGCCGGGAAAGGTTTGTTTCTGAAGTTAGTTAGTCAGAAAAAGAAAGCGAGGAAAAGATTATGAAAAAGAAAGTATTAGCAATGGTTTTGACAGCCGTATGTGCAATGGGACTTATGGCAGGATGCGGAAACAGTGGAAATGCAGCTACAGGAACACAGAATGCAGCGACAGAGAGTGGTTATAAAGTGGGAATTTCCCAGTTTGCGGAGCATGGATCTTTGGATAACTGCCGCGAAGGATTTCTGGAAGGATTAAAAGAAGAAGGCATTGAGGAAGGCAAAAACCTGACGGTGGATTATCAGAATGCACAGACCGATACCGGTACGGCAAGCACGATTGCTGACAGCTTTGTATCTGCAAAGGATGATCTGATCTGTGCAATTGCAACACCTTGTGCAGCCAGCGCATACAACTCTACCATGAATACGGACATTCCGGTTGTTTATACTGCAGTGTCTGATCCGGTTTCTGCCGGCCTGGCAAACGAAGATGGTTCCAGCATTGGAAATATCACAGGATCTTCTGATATCCTTCCGGTGGAGGAACAGCTGAAAATGATCCGTGCGATGCTTCCGGATGCAAAGAAGATCGGCATTCTTTATACCACAAGTGAGGCAAATTCCTGCAGCACCATCGAAGAATACAAAAAGCTGGCAGGCAATTATAACTTTGAGATTGTTGACACGGGTATCAATACCTCCGCAGATATTGAGATTGCAGCAACGGATCTGGTTGGCAAGGTAGATTGTCTGTGTAACCTGACCGATAATACGGTAGTAAATGCGTTACAGACGGTTCTTGATAAGGCAAACAGTGCAAAGATCCCGGTATTTGGAAGCGAGATCGAGCAGGTAAAATCCGGATGTGTTGCATCCATGGGAATTGATTATTATCAGCTTGGAATTGAAACCGGAAAGATGGCAGCAAAGATCTTAAAGGGAGAAGAAAAGGCTTCGGATACTCCATACATTACAGCATCAAAAGCAGAGCTGTACGTCAATACAGCAGCCGCTGATAAAATTGGCATGAAGCTGGACGAATCCTACATCAAAGATGCTGCACAGACATTTGATGAGATTACAGTAGAGTAAGTTATAAAGTTATAAAGGGGTATGACATGACATTAGTATTAAGCGTTTTGGAGCAGGGTATGATCTATGCGATTATGGCCCTCGGCATTTATATCACGTATACGATTCTGGATTTCCCGGATCTTACGGTAGATGGGAGTTTTCCTCTTGGGGCGGCACTTTCTGCGGTGCTGATCTCCAAAGGGATGAATCCGGTTCTGACACTGGTGATCGCATTTGCGGCAGGTGCTGTGGCAGGTACTTTAACCGGACTGATTCATGTAAAATTAAAAGTCCGGGATCTGCTGTCCGGTATTATTATGATGACAGCTCTTTATACGGTAAATCTTCGGATTGCAGGACGCGCAAATCTTCCGATTTATAATATGACAACGTTGTTTGACAATGCATTGGTAAAGAAGGTATTTTCCGGTGCGCTGGCACCATTTGCCAATACCATTATTATCCTGATTATTACACTGATCATGAAATTTTTACTGGACTGGTATATGAATACCAAGTCCGGTTATCTGCTTCGTGCGGTTGGTGATAACGAAACGATCGTGACATCTATGGGCGTGGACAAAGGTGTAATTAAAATCATTGGCCTTGCGATTGCAAACGGTCTGGTGACATTAAGCGGATGTATTTTTGCACAGCAGCAGCGGTATTTTGATATTTCGATGGGAACCGGAACGATGGTGATCGGTCTTGCGAGCGTTATCATCGGTATCAGTCTGTTAAAAAAGGTGACATTTATCCGTGTGACGACGAGCGTCGTGATCGGCTCGATTGTGTACAAAGCCTGTGTGGCAATTGCCATCCGGCTTGGTATGCCGTCCTCTGATTTGAAACTGATTACGGCAGTGTTATTCCTTGTGATCCTTGTACTTGGCATGGATCGCAAAAAGAGAAAGAAGGTGGCGTAAATGCTGGAATTACAGCACATTCACAAAATGTATAATCCCGGCACGATCAATGAGATCTGCCTGTTTGATGATTTTAACCTGACCATCGAGGACGGACAGTTTGTTTCTGTTGTCGGAAGTAACGGTTCCGGAAAGACTTCCATGCTTAATATCATCTGTGGAAGTATTCCGGTGGACGGTGGTAAGATTATGGTAAACGGCGTGGATATTACAAAGAAAAAAGATTTTATCCGCCACCAGAGTATTGGACGGGTATTTCAGGACCCATCGAAGGGAACCTGCCCGTCCATGACGATTCTGGAGAATCTGGCTATAGCAGACAATAAAGGAAAAACGTATGGTTTGGGACGCGGAACGAATCATGCAAGAATCAATGCGTACCGTGAGCTTCTTGCAAGTGTTGGTCTGGGACTGGAAGATAAAATGCATACAAAGGTCGGGGCACTCTCCGGAGGACAGAGACAGACGCTGGCACTTCTTATGGCAACGATGAAACCGATTGAATTTCTCATTCTGGACGAACATACCGCAGCACTTGATCCAAAGACCGCCGAGATTGTGATGCAGCTCACCGGAAAAATTGTAAAAGAGAAAAAGGTCACGACGATTATGGTCACTCATAACCTTCGTTATGCCGTGGAATACGGGGACCGTCTTCTGATGATGCATCAGGGACATGCGATCATTGACAAGGCGGGAGCCGAAAAGAAGGCGATGCAGGTCGATGATATTCTAGGAACCTTTAATGAAATTTCAATAGAGTGCGGAAATTAAAAATAGGGTCAGACATTGTCTGGCCCTATAAAAATATACAAAACTGGATATTTACATACGACCATTCTGTTGTAAAATATCGTTAGATTTTACAGAAAAGAGGAATTGGTTATGAAACACGAAAATATTTACAAATTGACATTGACTGCGCTGATGGCAGCATTATCCTATGTGATTTTTACATTTCTTCAAATTCAGATTACCCTGCCGGGTGGAGATGCAACTTCGTTTCATCTTGGCAATGCTGTCTGTGTGCTGGGTGCACTGCTTGTTGGCGGTGTATACGGTGGAATCGGCGGAGCGATCGGTATGACAATCGGAGATCTGTTTAATCCAGTTTATGTTGTGTATGCGCCAAAGACATTTATTTTGAAATTTTGTATCGGTCTGATCACAGGACTGATTGCACACAAGATTGGTCATATCTCTACATCAAATGACAATAAGCATGTATTAAAGTGGACAATTATTGCCACGGTCTGCGGACTTGGATTTAATGTGGTATTTGATCCACTGTTCGGATATTTTTACAAGCGTGTGCTGATGGGAAAACCGGCTGCAGAAGTGGCACTGGTATGGAATATTACAACGACTTCTGTCAATGCCATCATTTCTGCCGTTGTTGCAGTAATTATCTACATGGCACTTCGTCCGGCGCTCAAGAAAGCAAATCTGTTTCTTACATTAAAATAAAAGATAATGAAAAAGAAAGAGCGGGCACCGTCAGGTGTTCCGCTCTTTTTTGGAATCAGTAGGTTAAGCTGATATCCCCGGTATCGTTGGAAATGGTCAGCGAGTGTGAGGAATCGCCTTGGTTGGAGTAACTGCGGTGACAGTAGGTATCATTAACATTTACATCTCCGACACCGGTTCCTAATTCTATATGGTAACCGGACAGGTCTTCCTTGCAATCGAGATCGACATCTCCCACATTACTGGTAATTTCCATGGAAGTAAAGGTACAATCTTCCAGATCAATATCGCCCACATTTGCATCCAGTGTGGAAGTCTCCAGAGTGCAGTTCTCCAGATCAATATCTCCGACATCGGCACGCAGGTCAAGTGCCAGAACGTTCAGACCGGACAGGTCAACATCGCCCACGTTTGTATGGAGTTTTAAATCGGTTAAAGTATCGGCGACCGTGATGGTTACGGAGCATTTTTTGTTTCTGCCGAGAGCATTGTGGGCTTTGGCATACTGTGTGATTGTCAGGCAGTTGTTTTCTACTTTATATTCCGGGGTAAGCTTTTTGCTGGCTTTGCAGGTGATGGAAAAAGTGTTCCCCCGCTGGATGGTTAAATCGACAACATTTAAGTCGGCATTGATGGATGAGAAGGCATCCAGATTTTTTTGGCTGGCATCTACGGATGTGGATATACCATTATCGCTATCATCATTGTCATCACTATCGTCATCATCATCATCCCAGTCAGAGATGGCCTCTATAAATTCGCTGAAAAACGGCAGTCCTTCTGCCACGGAGAGACCAAAACGCACCAGATGGTAGCCGGTTCCTGCAATGATACAGAGAATCGTAATGACGGTAATAAGGATTAAATAAACATTTCGTTTCATGACAGTTCTCCTCCCATTAGTTTTTACTGATGTTTTTGATCAGGGATTCTACAATCGCAGCAATCGGCCAGACAATCCAGGTAATCCACCAGTCGAACGAAAGAAAACTCCAGATCAGGTAAAGGCAGGTGATGGTTGGCCAGTAGACGGACATGATTGCAGCCAGTGTGGAATTATGGTACTGCTGGCGGTCCTGCTGCTCCGGAACGTAGTTTCCGCCAATGGTGTTCTGGTTGTTCAGATGCAGCAGTGTGCGATATCCGCCCATGCGCATGGAACTGATTACAATCAGGAAAACGCCGATGGCAACAAAGATTAATACAAACCCGGCGGAACAGTCCTCAAGTGTATCTGCCGCAAAACTGGATGCCGCATCTAAAAGGATCGGTGGGACAACACTTAAGATGCACAGCATGATACCTATGGTCAGCAGGAGCGCATGTGTGCTTTTATAATGTTCCATTTCGTGATGGATGTAGTCTGTGGTGGCAAAATCAGTAACGAAATTTCCTTCCTCTAAGTGTTTCCAGTGCCCCATGCATACATTCGAATAGACAAGCATGCCCACACCGATGGCTATGAAAACAAACATCAGAATAATACCGGATGCATCAAGTACATCACTGCTGCGCAGCGAAGTATCTGCAGCAGCCCCGAAAAAGATCGGGCAGCAGGCAGAAAGGATAAACAAAAATACGCTTAGTGCCACAAAGTAGGAATGACGGGAATGTTCCCGCAGAAACTGTCTGACATCTTCCATAGAGAGCGATACAGCATTGGGAGTCTGCTCCTGTCGCGGCTGGTGAACAAACTGTTTGATCCCAAGATCTTCTGCAAGTTCGTCGAGATTTCCAAATTCCGCGATGACGGTGCCAACCGCTTCATTTTCCGATTTTCCCTCATTTTTTAACTCGGTGTATTTGTCTTCCATCATCTGCCAGAGCTCGTTTTTGGCTTTGTATACTTCTGGCGTGTTTGGAAGATTTAAAAACATAGTTTCCAGATAATTTCTAATAGCTTCCATTTTCCGTTTCCCCTTTCCTGATAAACTGTTCTACAACTTCCTGCGTAAGCAGCCATTCCTCACATTTTTCCTGATAGTAAGCACGCCCTTTGCCAGTGATCTGGTAGTAGGTACGGCGTTTGCCGGTTGCAGTGTTCTGATCCTGAAAAGATGTGATATAGCCATTTTTCTCCATACGTGTAAACGCAGAATAGAGCGTGGTCTCCTTGATAATATATTTTTCATGGGAGAGCGTTTTGATCTGTCTGGAGATTTCATAACCATAGGATGGCTGATCCAGCAGAAGATAAAGAATCATGGTGTCATTGTAACCACGGATAACATCACTGCTGATTGCCATATGCATTCCTCCTTACTTTATCTGTCGTATTTCGTCTGTCGTTGCTACGATAGATGTACTACGTCTGATGAAGTAAATATAACAGAATAGAGGAAACACGTCAAGTGGAAAATAAAAAATCCCCATGAATAAATCATGGGGAAGGTGATTACGGTTATGCTATTTTTTCCCGGCAGCAAGTTTTCTACGGAATTCCTGCGTTAATTGTCGGAGTTTTTCATCCGGTACAAATTGCTTTAGGGTTTCTTCATCCATGGCAACACGGTTATCCATGGTTTTCATGATGTCGGTCACCTGCATTTCCTGATAAACGTTTTTGTCACTCAGGTCGTAGATCTGATTGTCAGAAAGGCGCAGGACAACCGGACGCATAAAATCACGGGTGTTTTCTATAAGGACAATGCCTTTATCACCTGTGGAAAGATCAACACTGGCGGCCTTTGGAACAATATGAATACACTCTGCAAGTGCTGTGACAAGCACCGGAAGAAACTTCTTTGGGTATTTTTTGAAATACTGCATGGCGGCAATTTCTGACATCGGTTCATGGCCGCTGTTCATCGCAGTCATCTGGTCAAACCAGTCGGCGATGCGCAGAATGGATGCCATTTCCTGTAATTCCTGATCCGGAGCGGTTGCGAGTTTTTCCAGGTGGTCTTCATATACATAGGTCTGCATCAGAGCCAGTGCGCGTGGAAAAAAGTCAAAATCATTCCGGTACATGGAAAGCGGAACGAGTCCTTTTTCCAGAGAAAGCTGGATGACATCCTGATCGGATGAGGACAGGTCGTTCATTCCTTTTTCCAGAATATTCCGCGGAACATTCCGGTATCCATTGTCATAAAGAAGGGCAGCCGTGGTCAGTATACGGAGTTTTTCCTTCGGTAGTCTCAGATGGGCGCCCATCATGGTTACAAGTATTGCGGTGCTGATCGCATGCTTGTACATGAAATCATCACTGCTGCGCAGATTCTGGTTAAAATTCACACGGTGTTTTAAAGACCCGTAGTGGGAAAGGATATCTTCCAGAAATACCGGGTATTTTTCGAGTTTTCTGCGCTCGGTAATGCAGTTTAACACTTCCCGGAGACGGAAAATGTATACTGTCTGTAACTGCTCAAACTCCAGATCTTCACGGGAAAGCGGAGGAAGCGGTTCGGCCGGCTCGAGAATGTAGACACCGATCAGACCGAAATTTTTTGCACTGGCAATTCCCGGCGCGGTGAGTGCGGAATTGCGCTCATAAAGCAGCACACCTTTTTTATTGTAAATTGGTTTGGCAAGACGCATGCCTGCCTTTAAGTCTTCTGTTCTTACAAATTTCATATCACATGATCCCCCGTTTGGATTCCCCTCAGTATTGCTTGAAATATACCATAAATATACCATGAAACAGAGCCGGTTGCAATAAATGAAGAATTTTTTATGAACAACGTAGGTTTTCATTGATTTTGTGCGGAAAATGTGGTATTATAGACATTGTTAAAAAATTAACAGCATCATTGGGTGCGAGTTTGATTTAAAGGAGAACGAAGAATGGCAAAGAAAGTTGTATTAGCAGGTGCTTGCCGTACAGCAATCGGCAAGATGGGTGGAGCATTAAGCAATACTCCAGCAGCAGATTTAGGTGCAATTGTAATTAAAGAAGCTTTAAACAGAGCAGGTGTTAAGCCGGAGATGGTTGACGAAGTTAAGATGGGTTGTGTAATCCAGGCAGCCCAGGGACAGAACGTAGCTCGTCAGGCTTCCATCAAGGCTGGTTTACCGATCGAAGTTCCGGCAATCACAATCAACGTTGTTTGTGGATCCGGTCTTAAATGTGTAAACGATGCTGCAACAATGATCATGGCTGGTGAGGCTGATATCGTTGTAGCCGGTGGTATGGAGAACATGTCTATGGCTCCTTACGCTATGACAAAGGCTCGTTTCGGATACAGAATGAACAATGCAACAATTATCGATACAATGGTTAACGATGCATTAACAGATGCATTCAACCACTACCACATGATGATCACCGCTGAGAACGTATGTGACAAGTATGGTATTACAAGAGAAGAACTTGATGAGTTCTCTGCAAACAGCCAGCAGAAGTGCGAGGCAGCTATCGCAGCCGGCAAGTTTGATGATGAGATCGTTCCGGTACCTGTAAAGGTTAAGAAGGAAATGGTTGATTTCGTAAAGGATGAGGGACCTCGTCCTGGAACAACTGCTGAGTCTCTTTCCAAGTTACGCTGCTGCTCTGGTAAAGAGGGTGGACTTGTTACAGCTGGTAACGCTTCCGGAATCAACGATGGTGCTGCAGCAATCGTTGTTATGAGCGAAGAGAAGGCTAAGGAGCTTGGTGTTACACCAATGGCTACATGGGTAGCTGGAGCTCTTGGCGGAGTTGAGCCGGAGATCATGGGTGTTGGTCCTGTTGCTTCTACAAAGAAAGTTCTTGCAAAGACCGGTCTTTCTATCGATGATTTCGATCTGATCGAGGCTAACGAGGCATTTGCTGCCCAGTCTATCGCAGTTGCAAGAGACTTAAAGTTCGATATGAGCAAGGTAAACGTAAACGGTGGTGCAATCGCACTTGGTCATCCGGTAGGAGCTTCTGGATGCCGTATCCTTGTTACACTGCTTCATGAGATGCAGAAGCGTGGATCTAACAGAGGTCTTGCTACACTTTGCATCGGTGGTGGAATGGGATGTTCTACAATCGTTGAGAAATACTAATTTTTTTGCCAGATAAGATACATAGAGGGGGTGCGCTGCATCCCCTTGAAATGTGAATATATTTATTATTTAGGAGGAACTAAAATGAAGGTTGGAGTTATCGGTGCTGGTACAATGGGCCAGGGAATCGCTAAGGCATTCGCACAGGTTGACGGATATGAAGTAGCACTCTGCGATATCAAGCAGGAGTGGGCTGAAGGCGGAAAAGACAAGATTGCAAAAGGATATGCAAGACTTGTTGCAAAAGAGAAAATGACACAGGAGAAGGTTGACGGCATTCTTGCCAAGATCACTCCAGGTTTAAAAGAAGACCTCTGCAAGGACTGCGACCTGATCGTTGAGGCTGCTTTCGAGGATATGAATGTAAAGAAGACTACATTTGCTGAGTTAGACAAGATTGCCAAGCCAGAGTGTATCTTCGCTTCCAATACTTCTTCTCTTTCTATCACAGAGATCGGAAACGGACTTACCCGTCCAATGATCGGTATGCATTTCTTCAATCCTGCTGACCGTATGAAGTTAGTAGAAGTTATCGCTGGTGTAAATACTCCTGCTGAGACTGTTGAAGCAATCAAGAAGATCGCTGTAGAGATCGGAAAGACTCCGGTACAGGTAAATGAGGCTGCTGGTTTCGTAGTAAACCGTATCTTAATCCCAATGATCAATGAAGCTGCTTTCATCAAGATGGAAGGTGTTTCCGATATCGCTGGTATCGACGCAGCTATGAAGCTTGGCGCTAACCATCCAATGGGACCTTTAGAGTTAGGTGATTTCATTGGTCTTGATATCTGCCTTGCAATCATGGATGTACTTTACAATGAGACAGGTGACAGCAAGTACCGTGCATGCCCACTCATCCGTAAGATGGTTCGTGGTGGTAACCTTGGTGCTAAGTCTGGTAAGGGATTCTACATCTACAATGCAGACCGCACAAAGACACCTGTAGACGCACAGTAGAAAAGTATAAATAAAAATAAATCATAATTAAGGAGTGTTAAAATCATGGATTTTACTTTAGACAAGAAACATGAGATGGCTCGCGGTCTTTTCAGAGATTTCGCTGAGACAGAAGTAAAACCTCTTGCACAGGAGACAGATGAGACAGAACAGTTCCCGGCTGAGACTGTTGCAAAGATGGCAAAATACGGATTCATGGGAATTCCGGTTCCAAAGGAGTACGGCGGACAGGGATGTGATCCTCTGACATACGTTACATGTGTTGAGGAGTTATCCAAAGTTTGTGCAACTACCGGTGTTATCGTATCTGCACATACTTCTCTTTGTATCGATCCAATCATGACATTCGGTACCGAAGAGCAGAAGAAGAAATATGTAGTACCGCTTGCAAAGGGCGAGAAGCTCGGTGCTTTTGGTCTTACTGAGCCAGGCGCTGGTACAGACGCACAGGGCTGCCAGACAAAGGCTGTATTAGATGGTGATGAGTGGGTTTTAAACGGATCTAAGTGTTTCATCACAAACGGTAAGGTTGCAGATGTTTACATCGTAATCGCAATCACAAGCATTACCGAGGACAAGAGAGGAAGAAAGAAGAAAAACTTCTCCGCATTTATCGTAGAGAAGGGTGCTCCTGGATTCTCCTTCGGTACAAAGGAAAAGAAGATGGGTATCCGTGGATCTTCTACATACGAGCTGATCTTCGAGGACTGCAGAATTCCAAAGGATGCATTACTCGGTCAGGAAGGAAGAGGTTTCCCAATCGCAATGCACACACTCGATGGTGGACGTATCGGTATCGCTGCCCAGGCACTTGGTATTGCAGAAGGTGCTTTGGATCGTTGTATCGAGTATACAAAGGAAAGAAAGCAGTTTGGCCGTTCTATCGCACAGCAGCAGAATACACAGTTCAAGCTTGCTGATATGGCTGCAAGAATCGAAGCTGCTCAGCTTCTTGTTTACAAGGCTGCCATGGCTAAGGCTACACAGAAGGTTTATTCTGTAGAAGCTGCCAAGGCTAAATTATTCGCAGCAGAGACCGCTATGGCTGTTACAACAGAAGTTGTCCAGTTATTCGGTGGATACGGATATATCCGTGAGTACGACGTAGAGCGTATGATGCGCGATGCCAAGATCACAGAGATCTACGAAGGAACTTCCGAAGTTCAGCGTATGGTTATTTCTGGGTCATTATTAAGATAATCGTACAGTTGTATCACAAAGATTGAAGAAAAGGAGATAAATAATACATGAATATCGTAGTATGTATTAAACAGGTTCCGGATACAAAGGGCGGCGTAAAGTTCAACGCAGACGGAACACTCGATAGAGCTGCAATGCTTGCTATCATGAACCCAGATGACAAAGCTGGTCTTGAGGCAGCACTTAGAATTAAGGATCAGAACGGTGCAAAGGTTACTGTTCTTACCATGGGACTTCCAAAGGCAGATGCTGTTCTTCGTGAGGCTATGGCTATGGGAGCTGACGATGCTATTCTTGTTACCGACAGAGTATTAGGTGGAGCTGATACATGGGCTACTTCCACAACAATCGCCGGTGCACTTCGTAACTTAGATTATGATCTGATTATCACAGGACGTCAGGCTATCGATGGTGATACCGCACAGGTAGGACCACAGATCGCTGAGCATCTTGGACTTCCGGTAATCTCTTATGCTGAGGATATCAAGGTTGAGGGAGATTCCGTAATCGTTAAGCGTCAGTATGAGGACAGATATCATGAAGTTAAGGCTAAAATGCCTTGCCTGATCACTGCTCTTTCTGAGTTAAACGAGCCAAGATATATGACTCCGGGTGGAATTTTCGATGCATGTGACAAAGAAGTTACCGTATGGGGCAGAGCAGACTTAAAGGATGTAGATGATTCTAACCTTGGTCTGAAAGGATCTCCAACAAAGATCGCTAAGGCATCTGATAAGGTACCGAAGGGTGCAGGAGAGAAAGTAAATCTGGATCCTGCAGAGTCCGTTGCATACTTAATCGGAAAATTCAAAGAGAAACATATTATCTAAGATTATAGAGAAAAGTGGTGAATAACATGGGTTTAGAAGAATATAAGGGCGTATTTATCTACGCACAGCAGGTAGACAATGAACTTAGCTCTATCGCTTTTGAGTTAATCGGAAAGGCAAAGGAGCTTGCAAAAGATTTAGGAACAGACGTAACAGCAGTCCTTCTTGGATCAAACGTAAAGGGCTTAACAGATGAGTTAGGCGAGTATGGCGCAGACAAGGTTATCGTAGTGGACAACCCTGAACTTGAGACATACCGTACAGAGCCATATGCACAGGCTCTTGCAGCAGTCATCAATGAGTACAAGCCAGAGATTATGTTAGTTGGTGCAACAGCAATCGGTCGTGACCTTGGTCCTACCGTATCTGCAAGAGTTGCAACTGGACTTACCGCTGACTGTACAAAGCTTGAGATCGGTGATTTCCCAATCAACGCAGTTCCTGGTAAGGAAGACGAGCAGAAGCACAACCAGTTACTGATGACCCGTCCTGCATTCGGTGGAAACACAATCGCAACCATCGCCTGCCCGGACAACCGTCCTCAGATGGCTACCGTTCGTCCTGGTGTTATGCAGAAGCTTCCAAAAGAGGCTGGACGCAAGGCAGAAGTAATCGAGTTCAATCCTACACTTGAGAAGAACAACCGTTACGTTGAGATTCTTAACGTTGTTAAGGCAGTTGGAAATGTAGAGAACATCATGGATGCAAAGGTTCTTGTATCCGGTGGTCGTGGAGTTGGAAGCAAAGAGAACTTCAAGATGCTGCAGGATCTCGCTGATGTATTTGGCGGAATGGTAAGCTGTTCCCGTGCCGCTGTAGAAAACGGCTGGTTAGCACAGGATTATCAGGTAGGACAGACAGGTAAGACGGTTCGTCCACAGATCTACTTTGCAATCGGTATTTCTGGAGCAATCCAGCACGTAGCTGGTATGGAAGAGTCTGACCTGATCATCGCAATCAACAAGGATGAGGATGCTCCAATCTTCTCCGTAGCTGATTACGGTATCGTTGGAGATCTGAACAAGATCGTTCCAGCTCTGACAGAGGCTTTAAAGGCTGAAATGAAGAATAAATAATTTCATCTTACATAAAGATGTGAAAAGAAACCGCCGCGGATTTCCGCGGCGGTTTTTTTGTGTGAGGAAATACTTGACAAACAGGTTTAAATGACTTAGACTAAAAGTAGTCTAAGTAGTTTAGACCAAAAATAAATAGGTAAAGTAATAAATACGGTGATAGAAATGAAAACTTATTTGACAAAAGCAGAATTAAAATTGATGGAAGTAATTTGGGAGAAGGGTCAAATTCCTTCAAATAAACTTGTTAAAGAATGTTTAGAGCGGTTTAATTGGAAAAAGTCAACAACCTATACTAATTTGAAAAAATTAGTTGATAAAAAAATGGTTTGTAATTCAGAGGCAGTTATTACTGTATTAAAATCAAGAGAAGATTATGAAAATGGTCAGAGAAAAGAAGTTATAAAGGAATATTTTTCAAATTCATTACCGCAATTTGTCCTTTCGTTTATCAAAGAAAGAAATCTGACAAGAGAAGATATTCAAGAATTGGAGAAAGTAATAGACGAATATAAGGAGGAACTACATGAATGATTTTTTCAAATTTTATAGTGGTTCTTTGAGTGGAACAATAATAGTTATTATAATATTTTTATTTATAAGATTTTTATTAAGAAAACAGTCTAATCACATAAAAATAATGTTGTGGGTGATACTTTTGATACGTTTATTGTTTCCGGTATCTATATATACGGAATATGGCATTTTGTATTCGGAAACATTTGTTGAAAAGAATGAAAATCTTTCTGCACAGGAAATGAAAAGTGATAATTCTTTGCAAATATTTCCAAAAGATGAAAATACATCGAAACCATACATGGGAAAAAAGAAGAATATAAATATTCTTATGATATTGTGGTATATAGGTCTTTTGGTTTTTGCTGTATATTATATTATACAGAGGATTGCTGTTTGTAGAAGAACAAAGAATGCAAAGAAGATATCTTCACAGGATGAAATCTATGAGTGGAAAGAAAGCATGGCTTGTGTTATCGGCTTAGTTAAACCAAAAATATTTTTGCCATTTGATTTGAGTCCAGAGCAACGGCAGATAGTGTTACAGCATGAAAAGACCCATATAAAACGCAAAGATTATCTATTGATGATGTTGTATTATATAGCTCTTGCTTTAAATTGGTATAATCCCTTATGTTGGTTAATTTATTTTGGAGTAAATAAAGATATAGAAATGGCCTGTGATGAACAGACATTACAAAATACATCAATGGAGGAAAGAAAATTTTATGCCAGAACATTACTTCGGTTATGTGATAAAGGTAGATTAAAATATGTATCAGCTATGCGACCTTTTATTTGCGAAAGGAGTACATTGAAGATGCGGATTAAAAATATTGGGAAAGAATATAGCTGCCAAAAAACAATATATATAGTTGTTGCCAGTGGATTGTTATTAGTAGTATTGTTTGGAAGTTTTCTTTATAAAAAAATTGGTTTGAATAATGTTGATTCGAAAGAACTTGCAAGGCTGGCAAGTTACAAATCAACTTTAAATTTTGATGATACAATGCCTAAAATTGGTTATGTCGGAAAGGGACAATTAGTTGTTTATGACAATATGGGGGTGTATGTTTATGATCTTTCCTCTTCAGACCTGACGGATTATGTTGATTTTGAAAAAAATCATTTTAAGGGATTACAGGGAGATGATGCAACATTTATTCATGTATCGAAGGATGGACGGTATATCCAGCTAAGTGATAATGAAAAACAGTTGCAGTATGATTTGAAAACAAAACAACAAAAGAATCAATTAGATAAAAAAGAAAGCTGGAATCCGAAAACAGAACCGATGGGGGTGGAGACCGCAGAATATTACAGCGTAAGCGATGTGTATTATATAGGTGAAGGCGAAACGTGTTTTCTTGCCATTAACAAAAATGTTACTCCAAATTATGGGGCATTGTTATGTGTAGTATCAAATGCGGGGGCAGAAAAAGAATATTCTTTATTTGACTGATGCATGAGTTTAATTTCAAAAGGGGGTGACTAAATAAGTTAAGAATTGTAGCCAGTAAAAATTATTACAAAGGAGAAGCGTATGGTAAAACAAATATTAACAACTGTATTTATGTGTGGAGTTATTTTGATAACGAGTCCAAATATTGCTAATGCAAATAATGTAACAGTAGGGAATGATAATGAGCAATTAAAAGCTGTTGTGAAAGATTTTTTTGATGAATATGAGAATATTAATTGTGATAAGTCGGAAGAGAAAATCATAGAGAATATAGCAGAATTATCAACAACAGAAGTTAACCATGTGAGTGAGAAAATTCAATCAGATAACAGTAGTTATTTGCAAATGGTTGAATTAATGTTGCAAAGAAAAAAGATTATTGAAAATACATCAGATATTGACTTGACAGAGTATAATAAAACAATTGATCTTTTTTACAAAAATATTCAAATTAAGGGAAACGATGCAGAAATTGATGTTAAAGTAACGAAGAATTGGAATTATGCATTTTCTCCAGAAATTCAATCTGGTGCAACAGATACATATACTATTTATTTGAAAAAAGAGCTTAATCAATGGAAAATTAGTTTGGTAAAAGGGTTGACAGATACAGTCATAGATGATGATATTAACAATATGAACGATGAAATATCATCTCAACAGAGAAATATGTATGTAAATCGCATGAAAAAAGAATGTTATGTGTTATCCAATGAAAATAATAATGCTGGGCAAGGATGGATGGTATCTCCATATTCATTGGAGAACCAAATAAAAGCTGCGAATGGCACTTATAATGGAGGTAATGCGTCAAGGTATGCATTGGATCATGCATTGGAGCCGAGTTCAAATTATGTATATTTTACGTTTGATTGTACAAATTTCATTTCACAGTGTTTATATGCGGGAGGAATAAAACAACATGTTGGATCTGCATACACGGATACATGCTGGTATTATAAGACTAGCACAAATAGATCGTCTTCATGGACAGGAGCAAATGAATTTTATAAATATATAAATTCAACTGTGTCAAAAATAAGCAAGTCCAATGGTAGTTGGGATACGGCTGAAATAGGAGATATTATCCAGTTGATGTCAGGAGGAGAAGCAAGTCATTCATTGATTATCTCGGGCGTAGCATATAGTTCATATGGTAGAAGTGATTTATTGGTTTGTGCACATTCGACAGATAGAAGGCATGTTTCTTTGAAAGAATATTATTCTGGAACAAAATGTTATCATCATATCAAAGGATCAAAATGAAACTTTTCTTTAAAACAGTTGGAAACGTAGAGAACATCTGGTTAGCACAGGATTATCAGGTAGAGAAAACAGACCGGTAAGACTATACATCCACAGCTTACAGCAGCTTTAAAAGCTGAGACGGGCAAACAATTTCATCTTACATAAAGATGTGAAAAGAGATCGCCGCGGATTTCCGCGGCGGTTTTACTATATTTGTAACAGGTCTTCTGTTTTGCAGCGTAAGACACGTGCAAATTTTACGACATCAATGGCTTTGGTATGGTTGATATTACGTTGCCGTTGTTCGAAAAGCTGGATTTGCCGTAACGGAACCCCGGATAATTCGGATAATTCGCGTTGGGACAAACCAGCTAATTTCCGGAGCCGTTTGAGGTTGGTTTCTTTGTAATAATTATCCCATAATTCGTTGATGGTATCGATAAAATGTGTAATATCCATCTCGTGATAAATGTCATACATGGAAACGATTCGCTTTAAAGAAACGGCTTTATGAATTTTGGTAAAAGTCCGACAGGTGTACCATTGATAATATGCTAAAGCCCAGCCTGCCCAATATTCCGGAGATTTATCAAGATACATTTCATCTTCGTAAGAGAGTGGGGACATTCCTGCATCTGCAATCACTTCTTTAACTAATTCACAGCCTGTTTTTCCAGCAATATAGGTTGGATTTCCGTTTTGAAATTGCACGGATACAGAAGATACCGTGAAAAGCCCAAAATATGAATCAATGTCCAGGTCACAGGTATTGACGGCAAAATCAAGCATATCGCCTAAAATGCGTTGGGCAGATGTAAGATAATCAGATGGATAAGCGCGCATCTCCATTTTGTATTCCCTCCCTCATGATATCAATCATAAATAAATCATTTATATTGGCATTTCCTTTTTTGTTTCTACGGTACTCTTTTCGGGCTTCGCGTTCCCGCTCGTTTTTTTTGATGTAATATTCTTCTGCGTCAGCAACTTCATATCCGATAAATTTAAGCTGCTGAAAAGCCTTTTCACTTTTCAGGACGATCTGCTCACCTAATTTTCCAAGACGCATGGCTTCCGATAATTTTTGAAACGATATCAGACCTGAAACAAAATCCTGTGCAAAAGAAAAATAGGAATCGTCTGCGCGATAACCAATAATTACATCATATCCTGAAATATCAAGTAGAAAATGATCCTTAATATATTTTTTGGCCTCCTCGGCAATGCTTCCGTTTTGCCAATAGGTTCGGTTGTCTGCGAGAATCGCAAGCCAGTTGAGGATATTGTATTTTTTACTATTGAGATTTAAACATTTAAGATCAGACATGTCCAATTCATAAATATTGGCATAGCCGTTCGTTTGTTTTCCACAGGCCCATTCTTTTGCTAATTCGATGTTTTCAGTGCAGTAAAACCCTCTGCCGTAATCGTTGTGCAACGAACCTTTTCCGAACTGAGGATTTTCGATTAAATATTCTGAACCGTGATATAGTATTGTTCCCATAGTTTCCTCCTGATAATATAAAATATTATATCGCTTTAGCGATACTTTTTCAATGAAAAATTATGTTTTTGGAGATTAGGAGTTCACGATGCGTATGACTTGACCATAAGAGGAGCAAGGTGTAAACTGATAAAGTTGATGTTTACTTTATTCGCAAAAGAAAAAAGAGAGAGACGGAAAACATAACATCCGCTTTCATCTGGAACAGGAGGAACCAATGCGAAACAATAAGACCGCGGAGCTGGTACTGACCGCTCTGTTTGCAGCAATCATTATCATTATGGCGTTTACACCGCTGGGCTACATCCCACTTGTGGTGATCAATGCGACCATCATCCACATCCCTGTTATTTTAGGAGCGTTATTCTGTGGACCGAAGAAGGGCGGATTTTTAGGATTTATCTTTGGTCTGACCAGCTTTATCAAGAATACGGTTATGCCGACATCCCTTTCGGCATTTGTATTTTCCCCGGTGCTGGCGGCCAGCATGGTAGGCACCAGCGGAATCGTAAAGAGTGCATTTATCTGTTTTGTACCGCGTATTCTTGTAGGAATCCTGCCATATTTTGTATATATCGGAGTAAAGAAAGCACTTTCTTCCCGGCACAAAATTCTCTGGGCAAGTGTGTTTAATATTCTGATCGGTGTGTTCCTGTTTCTTGGTGCACGTGCGTTTCTGCTTCATGTATTTGACAAGAAGCCATTGTCAGATATCGCATTGTATGCAGTAAGTGCACTGGTTGGATGGTTTGTTTTTATGGCACTGGAAGTGTATACGGTACTGAAATCCGGCGCAGTCTGTGCATTTGTCTATGCGGGTGTAACAGGCGCAATGGTCAATACGATACTGGTTATGGGCGGAATTTTTGTGTTATACAAAGATGCATATGCAAAAGCCCTGAGTGTCGATGCAGGAGCCGTGCTTGGAATCATCGGTGGTGTCATCAGCTTTAACGGAGTCATTGAAGCGATTGTGGCTGCAATCATTGTAGCAGCACTTGGCATGGTACTAAATAAATTAAAACCAATCCAGAAATAATATGTTTTAAAAAGGCAGCCGGAATGAAACACAGGCTGCCTTTTTTGCTGTCCTTTTGGTAAAAAGCGATAGTGTATGGAACAAGGATATGCTAAAATAGAAAAAGGTATAAATTTAAAAGGAAGTAGATGTATGCTTAATATTTATTACGGCGACATGCAGGAGTCTGTGTATAACACGGCAGCGTATTTTAAGTATGATTATGAGGACAGTTGGATTATAGATCCGTTTGTAAAAGAAATGATTCAGGATGTGGATCAATCAACGGTGCTGGATAGTGGCGTAATTGACAGTCCTGTTTTGGGAAAAATTCCACCGACAGGTTTATCCGGGGGAGTAAAGACATTAATCCTTGTAAAATTTGATAAGGATAAAATTTTTAATGCATCAACCTGTGGGGATAATTGTGCAAAATGGTTATTAAAAATAGCAGAATCCGAAGACCGTACAATTAATCTGCGGCATTTAATGAATTTTGGAAAAGATCCTTTTGTCATTCGTATTTTGAATACGGGTGAGATTGTCCATTCAATGGAAGAACTGGTGTCGATTGCAGGAGAATTTGTTTAATGAAGGGAAAACATAGAATTATTGTATCAACAAAGCGCTTAAAATATGATTTTGAAATTCGAAGAAATCTGACGGTCATCCGGGGAGACAGCGCAACTGGAAAAACCACATTGGTAGATATGATTCGGGAATACGTAAACAATCCATCCGGGACCCCTGTGGAACTGACGTGTGACAAAAAATGTTATGTGCTCGAAGGCTCACTGTGGAAAGAACAGTTATCAGCAATGCAGGATAGTATTGTATTTATTGATGAGGGAAACGAATTTATCAAGACAGTAGAATTCGCAGATACTATTCAGAAAACAGATAATTATTATGTCATTATTTCCAGGGAATCCTTGCCTTCTTTGCCGTATAGCGTGGAGGAAATCTATGGAATTCGTACTTCAGGAAAATACGGAACATTAAAACCGTGTTATCATGAGTTTTACAGAATATATGGAGCACAGACTTTAGAGAAGGATATCAAACCAGAGGTTGTAATAACGGAAGACAGTAATTCCGGTTATCAGTTTTTTAATTCTGTATGTAGGCAACAGCAATTGAAATGTGAGACAATGAATGGAAAGTCAAATGTTTTCCATTATTTAAATATGCATAAAAATGAACGCATACTTGTAATTGCAGACGGCGCGGCATTTGGTTCTGAAATTGACAGAGTGATGCAGTTGATTGGTGGAAAAGATCAAGTGGTGCTTTATTTGCCGGAGTCATTTGAATGGCTGATATTAAAGGCAAAAGTAGTAAAAAGCAAATGGGCAGATCAGGTGCTGGAAAAGCCGTGGGAATATGTGGAAAGCAAAACATATTTTAGCTGGGAGCGGTTTTTTACGGCAGTTTTGATTGAAGAGACAAATGGTTCTTACCTTGCATATGCAAAAAGAAAATTAAATCCAGCATATCTGAACGATTCTGTCAAAGATTCCATACTGGAACAGATGACAAAAATTCAATTGTTTTAGGGAAAAAGTGTGATAAAATAGCAGAAGATGTGATTTTTTCTGCAAAGGAGTAAGAGACAATGTTAAAAGGAAAATGTGTGGTACTCGGTGTGACCGGAAGTATCGCTGCCTATAAAATCGCCTATCTGGCAAGTGCGCTCGTCAAGCAGCATGCGGATGTGCATGTGATCATGACGGAAAATGCAACCAATTTTATTAATCCTATCACGTTTGAGACGCTCACAAGCAACAAGTGTCTGGTCGATACATTTGACCGGAATTTCCAGTTCAATGTCGAGCATGTGGCACTGGCAAAGCGTGCAGATATTTTTATGGTGGCGCCGGCTTCTGCCAATGTGATCGGCAAGATGGCAAACGGAATCGCAGATGATATGCTGACAACAACGATTCTTGCGGCAAAATGCCCGAAGTATGTTTCCCCTGCCATGAATACCAATATGTTTGAAAATCCGATCGTACAGGATAACATCAAAAAGCTGGAGCATTATGGGTTTCATATCATTGATCCGGCGAGTGGTTATCTTGCCTGCGGGGATACCGGAGCCGGAAAGATGCCGGAGCCGGAAACACTGTTTTCTTATATTATGAAAGATCTTGCCTGCGAAAAGGACATGGTTGGAAAGAAAGTGATGGTCACAGCAGGACCGACACAGGAGAAGATTGATCCGGTGCGTTATATTACGAATCACTCTACCGGAAAAATGGGCTATGCAATTGCGGAAAACTGCATGCGCCGTGGCGCGGAAGTGACGCTGATCACGGGACCGGTGGCAATCACTCCGCCGCCGTTTGTAAAGGTCGTTCCGGTTGTATCTGCGGCGGATATGGCAGCAGCCGTAAAGGAGACCGCAGAGCAACAGGATATTATTATCAAAGCGGCAGCTGTGGCGGATTATCGTCCGGATCACCCGGTCGATGAGAAAGTCAAGAAAAAAGACGGGAATGCCACTCTTACGATGGAACGCACGGAAGATATCCTTTCGTATCTGGGCGCGCACAAAAAACCGGGACAGTTTCTGTGTGGATTTTCCATGGAGACGGAACATATGCTGGAGAATTCCCGTGCAAAACTTGCAAAAAAGAATGCAGATATGATTGTGGCGAATAACCTGAAGGTAGCCGGAGCCGGATTTGGTACAGATACCAATGTGGTGACGCTGATTACGGCAGATGACTGCAGGGAACTGGAAATAATGAGCAAAGCGGATGTCGCATCAGCGATTGTGAGTGAAATTTTAAAGAAAATGTGTTAGTATTAAAATATGACAGACTTAGAAGCCTATTATAATAAATTTAATGAAGAGAAGCGTCTGGACAGCCGACACGGCAGGGTGGAATTTGTGACAAGTATGCATTATATCCATCAGTGTCTGGATGAAATTGTGAAAGAACGTGCAAAAGAGGAAATTCATATCCTTGATATCGGGGCGGGAACCGGACGATACAGCGTACCGCTGGCACAGGAAGGGTTCGATGTGACGGCCGTGGAACTGGTAAAGCATAATCTGGGACGCTTGAAACAGAAGGGTGCAGGCGTGCATGCATATCAGGGAAATGCAATGAATCTGAAAAAATTTTCCGATGATTCCTTTGACGTAACCCTGTTGTTTGGGCCGATGTATCATCTGCATGAGGAAAAGGACAAGCTTGCTGCGCTGCGGGAGGCAGTGAGGGTGACAAAACCCGGAGGCAGGATTCTCGTGGCGTATATTATGAATGAATTTTCCGTTATCACGTATGCGTTTAAGGAAAAACATATTCTTGAAGCACTTCAGGAGGGAATGCTCACAGAGGATTATCACTGTACTTCAAAAGCCAATCCTCTGTATTCCATGGTTCGTCTGGAAGATATTGAAGCATTGGACCGGCAGGTAGAGGTCAGGCGCCGGCAGATCATAGCGGCAGACGGTGCAGCAAATTATATGCGTCCGTTTTTAAATGCGCTGACGGAAGAAGAGTTTGATGCGTTTCTGCAGTATCATCTGGCAACCTGTGAACGGATGGATCTTATGGGTGCAAGCGGTCACACGGTGGATATTCTTGTGAAAGAGGAGTCTGAAAACGTATGAAAAAATGGATATTGCCAATCCTAATGGCAGGATTTTTGCTGACGGGATGTTCTTCTCCTGCAGCAACGTCATCGGCTTTGCCCTCTTCTACGGAAAAAATCACGGAGACACAGATGACGGAAGAACCGGGTACGCTGGAAGAAACGGAAACCGGGACTGCAACTGAAACGCAGCAGGAACCGGTGATACAGACGGTAAAAATTACGGCGACAGGTGACTGTACGCTTGGGGCAACACAGACGCATGGGTATGCAGGTTCCTTTCATGAATACTATGATAAATACGGGCAGGATTATTTTTTTAAAAATATCAGAAGTATTTTTGAGCAGGATGATTTTACACTGATCAATCTGGAATGTGTGTTGTCAAATGCGACCGAGCGTGTGGAAAAAACGTGGAACTTAAAAGGAAAACCGGAGTATGTTGGTATTATGACAGACAGTTCTGTGGAGGGGGCAAGTCTGGGAAATAATCATACGTTTGATTATGGGCAGCAGGGACTTGATGATACCAGAGAAGTGTTAAATAAAGCAGGGATTATCTTCGGATTCAATGATCATGTGGATACCTATACCACGAAGGATGGTATCAAAATCGGAATTGTCTCCGCAAGCCAGTTGTCTGCAGATGAAAAACATGCCAATTATATCCGGGATGGGATTGCAGAACTTCGGGAAGAAGGAGCGGATCTGGTAATTGCCTGTTGCCACTGGGGGATAGAGGGGGATCATTATCCGAATGATTATCAGCAGAAGCTGGCACACCAGGTGATTGACTGGGGAGCAGATCTGCTGGTCGGTACACATCCTCATGTATTGCAGGGAATGGAATTATACAACGGAAAAATGATCTGCTACAGTCTTGGAAATTTCTGCTTTGGGGGGAACAGGAATCCAAAAGACAAAGATACGGCGATCTATGAACAGACCTTTACCTTTGTGGATGGGGTACTGCAGACAGATATATCAGCCGATATGATACCATGCAGCATTTCTTCCACATCAGAAAGAAATAATTTTCAGCCTGCCATAGCAAAAGGCGACAGAAAACAGACGATTATTGATCATATGAATGAGTATTCGGAAAAGTACAGTAAAATCGGATTTGACGCAAATGGCAGGGTAATCATCAGGGAAGAGTAGGGGGATACTATAATTTTATGTGGCAAGTAAATAATAATGATAAGAGGAATCAGCACATGAATGCAAGTTTTTGGAATTATCCGTCAAAACAGAAAAGCTGGCCGATAGACGAAGAAATGGAAAGTCTCGGGGAAGTCATTCATCCACTCGATAATATCGGTGGATTTGATGTACGTCCGGGATTTTATCAGATGAATGGTGCATATCAGACAGAGGAAGGGGTAAGTTTTACCGTAAGCTCCCATGGAGCTACGAGCTGTGTCCTGCTGTTATTCCGGCCGGCGGCACAGGAACCGTATGCAAGAATCCGCATTCCGGAAAGTTATAAAATTGGAAATACGTATTCTATCCTTGTTTTTGGCTTAAAAGCAGAGGATTTTGAGTATGCCTATCAGATGGACGGTCCTGCCGATCAGGCGAGAGGGTTACTGTTTAACAGAAAACATACGCTTCTTGATCCATATGCGAAAGCTGTTACCGGTCAGAGAAACTGGGGAGAAAAACCGGAAGGCGGAAAGGATTTTGTCTATAAAGCCCGTGTGGTGCAAAGTGATTTTGACTGGGGGCGGTATCGGAATCTGAATTACAAATTTGAAGATCTGGTGATCTATGAGATGCATGTCAGGGGATTTACCAAAGATGCGTCCTCCGGTGTAAAAGGTGGGGGAACATTTGAAGGTCTGCGACAGAAAATTCCGTATTTGAAAGATCTGGGAATCAATGCGGTAGAACTCATGCCGATTTTTGAATTTGATGAAATGGAAAGTGCCCGTGTGGTGGATGGCGTGCAGTTGTACAATTACTGGGGCTATAATACGGTTTCCTTTTTTGCCCCGAATACAAGTTATGCATTTCATCAGGAGCATAATCATGAGGGTGATGAATTAAAGCGTCTGATCCGCGAACTGAAAGAAAATGGAATTGAAGTCATTCTTGATGTGGTATTCAACCATACGGCAGAGGGAAATGAAAACGGTCCATGTTTTTGCTTTAAGGGGATTGATAACAATATTTATTATATGCTTACACCGGATGGATATTATTACAATTTCAGCGGCTGTGGCAATGTCTTAAACTGCAATCATCCGGTGGTACGGCGGTTTATCACAGACTGTCTGCGGCACTGGGCAGTAGAGTACCGGGTGGATGGATTCCGGTTTGATCTGGCATCGATTCTGGGAAGAGATCAGAATGGTGCACCGATGGAGAATCCGCCGATTCTGGAAGCCCTTGCATTTGACTCTATTCTGGGGGATATGAAGCTGATCGCAGAAGCCTGGGATGCGGGTGGCTTGTATCAGGTTGGAAGTTTTCCGTCCTGGAACCGCTGGGCCGAATGGAACGGAAGATACCGTGATGATATGAGAAGCTTTTTAAAGGGCGACAGTGGCGTCGCAGGGCGTGCAATTACACGTATCACCGGATCCTCCGACATGTATGATCCGGCAAGCCGCGGATATAGTGCATCCGTCAATTTTCTGACCTGTCATGATGGGTTCACGTTGTATGATCTGTATTCATATAATGAAAAGCATAATGAGAAAAACGGATGGAACAATACGGACGGGGATAACAACGGCCTGAGCTGGAACTGCGGGGTGGAAGGTGAGACGGATGATCCGGTGGTTATGGGCCTGCGGCGCAGACTCGTGAAGAATGCATTTGCCGCGTTGTTATGCAGCCGTGGACCGGCTATGTTTTTTGCAGGGGATGAATTTTGTAATACGCAGTATGGAAATAACAACGCATACTGCCAGGATAATATTATTTCCTGGCTGGACTGGAACAGACTGGAAGAATTTCAGGAGATTCATGATTTTGCCCGTTTTATGATCCATTTCCGTGCAAAGCATCCGATTCTGCGAAGGGATACAAAGCCGGCAGTCTGCGGGTTACCTTCCGTAAGTATCCATAACGGAGAGCCGAACCGGAATTATACGGACTATAATACACATTTAATTGGAATCATGTATGCGGGAAGAAATGCCGATGATACGGATGATGATATGATCTTTTACGGAATGAATGCGTATTGGGAGCCTTTGGAGATGCGCCTGCCTTCGTTGCCGGAGTCTTATCATTGGAAACTTGTAGTAAATACTTTCTGTGAATACCAGGATGGGGCAGATTTTGAAGCCCAGACACAGGGAGATCAGACACGTGTGCGTGTTCCGGAACGTTCTACGGTAATTTTACTGGCAGAACATGATTTATAAAAAAGAGTTGGGCACCGCTCTGGAAACAGGGCGTGCTCAACTATTTTTTTCGGTGGTATCGGGTCTGGTTGTAATTTCACTGGTTCCGATGAGGTAATCTGCAGAAACATTCAGAATCTGCACGATGGCTGCAAGATCCGCAACGGTCGGAGAACGACGACCGGTACGGTATCCGCTGATCGTGGACGGCGAAACAAACATTGCATTTGCCAGCTGGATATTGGAAATATTTTGTTTATACATAATCAGACTCAGACGGTCACCAAAATCTTTGTATTTATTTTTATCATTCGTTTTCATACAAATGATTTTATAGAAAGTTGATATAAAAAACAGAGAAAACGCGTATTGCGTTTTAATTCTTAAATAAATGGAAAAAGATTTCCAAAAAGATAAGAAATTAAATCCATCCGCCGTCTAAGGTGAGAATCTGTCCATTCAGGTAACTGCTTGCTGTGGCAAGAGAATATGCCAGTGAAGCAACTTCTTCCGGGGATCCCATACGACCGGCAGGAATTTCTTCGATGAGTGCAGAGCGTTCTTCCTCGGAGAAACAACGGTTCATATCCGTATCGATTACCCCACAGGCGATGGCATTTACCTGGATATTGCTAGGGGCAAGTTCTTTGCCCAAAGCGCGTGTAAGGGAATTAACTCCACCTTTGCATGCAGAATAGGCAACTTCGCAGGAAGCTCCGACATTTCCCCATACAGAAGAAATATTGATGATATGTCCGGATTTGGCATGAACCATGGAGGGGATGACCTGTCTGCAGGTGGAAAAGACGGATGTGAGGTTTGTCGCAACAATCCGGTTCCAGTCGGTAATATCCATGTCGGTGAGCAGACCGATATAAGAGATGCCGGCATTGTTGATTAACACATCAATCTGGCCGAAGGTATCCAGTGTTTTTTGCACCATGTCACAGATAAAAGTATAGTCTCCTACATCACCACGGAAGCCAAGCACCTGTATGGAGCAGGTTGTTTCAAGTTTTGTGGCAAGTGCCTGCAGCGTTTCATAAGAGTTATGGCAGCAAAGAGCCAGATGATAGCCTTCAGCGGCAAATCGACATGCCAGGGCTGCACCGATTCCACGGGATGCACCTGTAATCAAAGCAGTATGTTTCATTGTTCTTCTCCATTCTTTTTTTGTATTGTACCATAAATTAAAAAAATTCACTAGACAAACACCGGAGAATGTGTTACTATAATTGGGCAGTTGAAACGGCGCGTGGCTCAGCTTGGTAGAGCGCTGCGTTCGGGACGCAGAGGTCGCAGGTTCAAAT
>ERZ773194.137-NODE-137-length-95040-cov-18.100574_pt1 | contig 95040 bp, 75 predicted proteins | sample MGYA00511240_ERZ773194 | MGnify/ENA primary metagenome ERZ773194 (study PRJEB29015, sample SAMEA2737774) | human gut metagenome | biome: human gut; feature: human-associated habitat; material: faeces | place: China | collected 2012 ... | reverse complement strand
TTCGGCATAACATTTGGATGCCTAAAATTTATCCCCACTAAATTTCTACTGACCCGGAATAAGCGGAAGTGACAAAGAATTTAACGAGGCGGAGGCTCATTTTTACGGGCTGCCGTCTCGTTTTTGTTTTCAGTGGAAAACGATGTCGGAGATGACGTCGGCTCCTGTGATTTCATTCAGGCGTTTCACCAAATGGCTGCGGTTGAGCATCAGCTCGTTGCGCAGCGGAGCGGAAACGATGACCACATGCAGCACGCGGTCTTTTATCCAGCGGCGCACCGTCTGCCGGTTGATGTATTCGCCCACCACGTCGGGCCAGAAGGCTACAAGGCGTTGCTGGTTGGCATTGTCGTCGAGAGCCGCAGGGTCGAGAAACTGGCGCATCACGTCGCCTAAGAGCACGGGGTCGCGGCGTTTCATTGTATGCCTCCTTCCTGTCGGCACACACCGTTGTCGACCGTGAAAATGCGGTAGTCGCTACCCACCGCCTCCACAGTCTCGTCGAGGTGCTGGCGGTTGGTGTCTGACACAAAAATCTGCCCGAAAGCCGGTTCCGACACGATGCGCATAATGTTTGCCACGCGGTTTGCGTCAAGTTTGTCAAAAATATCGTCAAGCAGCAGAATCGGAGTCTGTCCGCATTCCGTTTTCAGAAAGTCGAACTGGGCGAGGCGCAGCGCGATTGTGTAGGTCTTGCACTGTCCTTGCGAGCCCGTGCGGCGCATCAGCTCGTCGCCGAGCATCAGCTCGATGTCGTCGCGGTGCACGCCCATCGACGTGTGTCCAAGCACGCGGTCGCGTTCCAGATTCTGACGCAGCACTTCCGCCATTGTCTGAGTGTTGAGCACGCTGCGGTAGTCGAGCCTCACCTGCTCGTTGCTGTCGGAGATTGTGTTGTAGTAGCGCATGAAGATTGGAGTGAACCTTTCAATCCATTGCTGGCGAGCCTTGTGGATGGCTGCCGCCGCCTGGCAAAGGAAAGTGTCGACGGTTTCGAGCAACAGAGGGTCGGCGATGCCCTGTTTCAGCATCGCGTTGCGCTGTTCGAGCGCACGGTTGTAGCCAATCAGTTGCTCCAGATATTCGTGGTTTCCCTGCGATATTATCCGGTCGATCAGTCGTCGCCGCTCCTCGCTGCCGCCGGCGATAAGATTCCAGTCGCTCGGAGTGACCATCACAAGCGGGAGCAGCCCGATGTGTTCGCTCTGCCGGCGGTATTCCTTCCCGTTGCGTTTCACGGATTTCTTCTTTCCGCGCTGCAGCGCGCACGAAATCTGCTCCGTTTTTCCGCTCCGCACATACTCGCCCTGCAGCAGCATGAACTCTTCGCCGTAGCGCACGGTTGTCGCGTCGGTTCGCGCGAGGCTGCTTTGACAGAAACTGAGATAGAAAATCGCGTCGAGCACGTTGGTTTTGCCCATACCGTTGTTGCCCAGCAGGCAATTCACCTTCGGGGAAAATTCGAGCGTTGCCTCGGCGATGTTCTTATAGTTCAATATCGACAGTTTCGACAGTATCATAAGTGCAAAAATAGCGATTTTTCCGCAACTGTCTGCAATGCCGTGTCGTTTTTAAATTGATTTTGACTGTGGAAAGCGAAAAAAAAGTTATCTTTGTCATATGGAAAGTTATATAGTATCGGCAAGAAAATACCGCCCTTCGACGTTCAAGTCGGTGGTGGGTCAACACGCTCTCGTCAACACGTTGAAAAACGCCGTCAAGTCGGGACGTCTGGCGCATTCCTACCTGTTCTGCGGGCAGCGCGGAGTGGGCAAGACAACGATGGCACGCATCTTTGCGAAAGCCATCAACTGTGAGCATCTGACGGCCGACGGCGAGCCTTGCAACGAGTGCGAGTCGTGTCGCGCGTTCAACGAGCAGCGGTCGCTCAACATCATTGAGCTCGACGCCGCGTCAAACAACAGCGTCGACGACATCCGCCAGCTGACTGACCAAGTGTTGGTGCCGCCAGTCACGGGCCGCTACCGCGTGTTTATCGTCGATGAGGTCCACATGCTTTCCGCTGCGGCGTTCAACGCCTTTTTGAAGACGCTTGAGGAGCCGCCTAAATACGTGATTTTCATTCTTGCCACCACGGAACGGCAGAAAATTCTGCCAACGATTCTTTCTCGATGCCAGAAATATGACTTCCAGCGCATCACGCCCTCCGACATCGCCGAGCAGCTGAAATATGTTGCCGATCATGAGGGTTACACAACCGAGCCGGAGGCTCTTAACGTGATAGCGCAGAAGGCCGACGGCGCTATGCGCGACGCCCTGTCGATATTCGACCAGGTGGCAGCCGCATCGATGGGCAACATCACCTATCGTGCCGCCATCGACAATCTCAACGTCCTTGACTACGACTATTATTTCCGTCTTGTCGACGCTTTTGCCGACAACAATGTCGAGCAGTCGCTCCTCGTCTACAAAGACGTGCGCGACCACGGTTTTGACTCGAGGGTGTTTATCAACGGTGTTGCGGCGCATCTGCGCGAACTTGTCGTGGCCCACTCGCCGGAACTGGTGCCGCTGATGGAAGTGACAGGCGAGATAGCGGAACGCTACAAGCAGCAGGCGGCACGCTGTCCGCTCGGCAAGCTGTATCAGGCGATGGATCTCTGCAACACGTGCGACCTTAACTATATCAATGCAACCAACAAGCGTTTCATTGTCGAACTTACGCTTATCAAGATATGCCAACTCTTTGGCGGAGAGACAGCCGCTCCGACCGCTCCGCAACCGCTGAGAAAGGTTGCTCCGGCAGCCACTGCTGCACCGGCACCGCAGCGCCAGGCAGCTCCCGCGCCAGCGCCGCAACCGGTTCAGGCGGCTCCGCAACCGCAGGCGCCTGTAGCGCAGCCCGTGCGTCCGGTGCGGCCAGCACCGGCACCACGCCCTCAGGCAACGCCTGGCGGCAAGGTGGCAGGCTTGTCGTCGGTGTCGATAAAGGCACCTATTTCCGGCACTGCCGTGCCACAAAGTCAGCAGCCGGCAGGCAGCAATGCCGCCGAGACTGAAAAAAAAAATGACATCCGTCCGCTGAATTCTCCGCGCAGTGAGGCTTATACCGACGACGCTTTTCGGGAAGGATGGCGCGAGTTTGTGCGTCAGCATGAAAAAGAGGCGATGCTCTACAACGCTATGATAAAGGGATTTCCGAGTGCCACAGGCGAGCCTTTCCATTATGAGTTTGTTGTCGACAATCCGGCGCAGAAGGATAAAATCGAGTCGTTTATGCCCGACATTCTCCAGTCGCTCCGCAACTTCGTCAGCAACGACAGCGTCATGCTCTCGGTGAAGGTGAGAGAGCGTCAGCCTGGCGAAAAAATCTGGAATCAGACAGAGCTTATGAAAGAGGCTGCGGAACGCAACCCCAAAGTGCTCGAGTTTATAAAGAAATATCAACTAAGCCTCGCCTAATCGATGGCGCGGCGGCAAACAACATAGAATGACAAAAAAGGTATTGGTCACAGGCGCCGGCGGATTTATCGGCGGATTTATTGTCGAGGAGGCGTTGAGGCGCGGCTACGACGTGTGGGCAGCGGTCAGAGCCACCACATCGCGTGAGTTTCTGAAAGACAGCCGCATCAATTTTGTGGAACTCGACTTTACCGACGGGGATAAATTCAAATCCACCATCGAAGCCCAGTTGCGGCAGCATGGCGCGTGGGACTATGTGGTGCACAATCTCGGCGCTACCAAATGTGTCAATTTCAACGACTTCAACCGTGTGAACTACGGCTGCCTGCGGCTGCTTGTCGACACGTTGCGCTCGCTCGATGCCGTGCCCGACGGATTCGTGATGATGAGTTCGATGGGAGTGCTCGGTGTGGGCGATGAGAAAGGCTACACGCCCTTCACGGCTGACAGCATACCGATGGCAAATACAAAATACGGCTTGTCGAAACTCAAAGCCGAGACCTATCTGCAGTCGATAGCCGGCTTTCCGTATATAGCCATGCGCCCTACGGGAGTCTACGGTCCGCACGAGCGTGATTATTATCTGATGGTTAAGTCGATAGCGCAAGGTTTTGACTTCAGCGTAGGCTACCGTCGCCAACTGCTCACGTTTGTCTATGTCAAGGATCTTGCGTCGGCGGTGTTTGACGCGCTGGAATCCGGCGTGCGCCGCAAGTCGTATCTGCTCACCGACGGCAAAACATACACCCAGAGCGAATTCCGCAGCATCGTCAAGCATCTGCTTGGCAAGCGTTTTGTGGTCCCCGTGAAAGCCCCGTTGTGGATCGTCGGGATAGTATGCGCCATTGCCGAGCGCATTGCCGCTGCAAAGGGCAAGGCAAGCACGCTCAACCGCGACAAATATAAAATCCTGCGCCAGCGCAACTGGACGTGCGACATCACGCCCGCTGTCAACGACTTCGGCTACCATCCGCGCTACGACCTGCGTCAGGGTCTGGAAGAAACCATACGCTGGTATCGCGACAACGGCTGGCTGTAGACACTCAATTGACTTTTGCCATGGAAATGCTGATGCAATATATGTGGGAACACCGTCTGTGGGGCGCGCGCGAGCTCGCCACCAACGACGGACGCCGTGTGCGTGTCATCGACCCGGGCAGGCGCAACACAGACGCCGGCCCCGACTTCTTCAATGCCAAGGTGGAGATTGACGGCTGTCTGTGGGCGGGAAACGTGGAAATCCACTATCGCGCCTCCGACTGGCACCGTCATGGGCACGACGACGATCCGGCATACGATACCGTTGTGCTGCACGTCGTGGCAAAAGACGACGCTCCGGTGGTGCGCGCCAACGGCGAGCGCATCCCGCAAATGGTGATGGAATGCACCGCAGAAATCGCCGACCGCTATGCCGCGCTCGTGAATTCCACCGTGGAATTGCCATGCCGCCAGGTGATACGCGAAATGACAAGTCTCGATGTGGCGGAATGGGTGCAGTCGCTCATCTTCGAGCGGCTTGCCGACAAGAGCCGCCGCGTGAAGGGCTTGCTGGACCGTTTCCACGGCAGTTGGGAAGACACCTGCTACGTCACGCTCGCACGCACCATCGGATTCGGCACCAACAGCGATGCCTTCGAACTGCTTGCCAAAAGCCTTCCGCTCAACCTGCTGCACAAGCACGCCGACTCATTGCTGCAGCTTGAAGCGCTGTTTTTCGGGCAGGCAGGACTGCTCGACCGTCCAGCCACCGACCGCTATCAAGAGCAATTGCAGCGCGAATATGCGTTTCTCAGCACCAAATTCTCACTGCGCCGCCCTGAAGGACTTGTGTGGAAGGCATTCCGTATGCGTCCGCAGAACTTCCCGTGGCGCCGCATCGCCCTGCTTGCCCATTTTGTGCACAACGGCTTCCGCCTGATGGCAGATCTGCTCGATGCCAAAGGCGACGAGCAGCGCCTACGCGAGCTCTTCAGCGTGACGCTCACTGGCTATTGGAGCAACCATTACACGTTCGGTCGTGAGAGTCAGGAGACGCAGGCAGCCCTTGGGCGCAGCAGCGTCGACATCGTGCTAATCAACACCGTCGCACCGCTCTACTACACGTATGCCGAAACCGCCGACGACTACGATTGGACGGAACGAGCCGTTGCCCTGCTTGAGAATCTAAAACCAGAACACAACCATGTCACCACAATGTTTGGCAACGCCGGCATGAAGATTGACAATGCCATGGTGTCGCAGGCGGTGATACAGCTGCGCAACGCCTATTGTCTGCCCCACAAATGTCTCTATTGCCTCGCCGGACACAAGATGCTGGCCGCAAAATAGTCGATTAGTCGTATTTCTTGGCATATTGGTCTTTTGGTGCTGAACAAAAAAGCCAATGGGATTTTCTTTGAACATAAGACCAAACTAAAACAAAATTTTATGAAAAAATTTATCTTATCAGCGATTTTAATCGTAAGTGCAGTGATTGGAATGAACGCGCAGGATGTTGCGTTGAGTATAAATGCCGGAGTAGGCACATCAACATGGGTTGGCGACCACTCATCAGGCACATCTCCACGTTTCGCCTATCGTGTTGGCCTTGGCGTGGATATGCCGATTCAGGGACGCTTCGGCTTCCGCACAGGTTTGAACTTCGAACAGATAGGAACAAATGTTGATACAAAGGACATTGCCAAAGATCTTGACACACACGTAAACCAAATGTATCTTGAGGTGCCATTGATGGGAACAATGCGTTTCGGTTTGAAGAACGCCGATGTGGTGTTTAATGCCGGTCCGTATCTCGCAGTCGGTGTAGGCGGCAAGACAAAAGCGTCTTATCGTGGTGAAAGTGTGTCGGAAAAAACATTCGGCGACGACGGTTTGAACCGATTTGATATGGGTATGGGCATCGGCCTCGGATTGGAGTTCGACCGATTCCTTGTAGGACTTGACACCCGCTACGGCTTCCTGCATATTGCAGACAACACAAAGGCTTACAACATTGCCTTGTTTTTCAACGTAGGATATAAATTCTAAAAATAAAGACATAACTTTTTCCCGGGTGGACAGGATGCCTGTCTGCCCGATTTTTTTATGCCTACGGCTGGCGTTTTTGCCAACAGAGGAAACAAAAACGCGCCAACTGAGGAAATGAAAATGCGCCAACTGAGGAAACGAAAACGCGCCAACTGAGGAAACGCGGTTGGTTTATGATTGATAATCAGGTGTTTGTGCTTTGATAGAAAATAGTGGCAAAAACTGAAATTTTGACTGTTTTTTTGTGGTTGATTTTGACCGCGAGTGCGCCGGGTTACGACAAAGAGTCATCGCTCCGCGGCGATAGCCAAAGTTGCCATTGTTTCAAGGCGCAAAATACGGCATATTCCGCCTAAATGATAAGAATGGCGGCGGTTCGGGAAAACATTTTCAAACAAGTTTGAATGTTTTTCCGAACCTTGCACTATCTTTGTACTTGAAAAAACAAGAAATATGAATAACGAATTGTTAGGTCTTTTGGGAGGTATTGGCAGCGGTGAGATTATAATCATCGCTTTGGTGGTTCTTCTTTTGTTCGGAGGACGTAAGATTCCGGAACTGATGCGCGGCATCGGAAAAGGTATCCGTTCCTTCAAGGATGGAATGAACGAAGTGAAGGAAGAAATCGACAAGCCAGTCGACAATAATACCGATAAGAAGAAATAACAGGCTCGCCTATGGCGGAGACTGACAAAAGTTTTTGGGGACATCTTGACGACCTGCGTAAGGTGCTGTTCAAGATGGCTGGAGTGCTTGCCGTTTTTATGGCAGGCTTCTTCTATTTTATGCCGTGGCTTTTCGACAACGTCATAATGGCGCCGTGCCACGGCGATTTTGCTCTTTATCGTCTGTTTGCCGACATTACGGGCAGCATTCCCGGACTTGAGGCGTTTTCGACCAGCGATTTCAACGTTGAAATCATCAACTATAATCTGACGGCTCAGTTTTTCACACACATCAATCTGTCGTTGTGGCTTGCCGTTGTTTTTGCGTTTCCCGTGCTGCTTTATCTGCTGTGGACGTTTGTCCGACCGGCACTTTACGAGAAGGAGGTGCGCGGAGCGCGAATCGCGTTCGCGCTTGGCACGGTGATGTTTTATCTTGGTGTTGCGGTGGGCTATTTCCTCGTGTTTCCCATCACGATGCGCTTCCTCTTCACATATCAGTTGAGCAGCACGATCCACAATCAGCTGTCGCTCGACTCTTATATGGACAATTTCTTGATGCTCAACCTTGTCATGGGACTTGTTTTTGAGCTACCGCTGCTGGCATGGACCCTGTCGGCCATCGGTATCCTTCGTCGTAAATTTTTCAGCCGCTACCGCCGCCACGCCGTCGTGGTGCTGCTTGTGCTTGCCGCCGTGATAACGCCAACCGGCGACCCGTTCACGCTGATGATAGTGTTCTTGCCTCTGTATCTGCTGTTTGAGGTCAGCGCGCTGATTGTAAAGAAATAGAATTATGACAAAAAAGACACTATATATATCAGACCTTGACGGGACACTGCTCAACAGCCAGTCGCAAGTGTCGGCAGCAAGCCGCGACATGCTCAACCGTCTCATCGCCGACAATGGCATCAATTTCTCAATCGCCACCGCGCGCACCCCTGCCACCGTGGTGCAGCTGATGCACGGCATCGACAGCCGTCTGCCGTATATCGTGATGACCGGAGCCGCCATGTGGCAGGATGGGCTTATCAACCAGACTTATCTGCGTCCGGAGGATGTTGAATGCCTGTCGGAGTTGAGCCGGAAGTATGGTATCCGTCCGTTTTTCTACACGTATAACGGCAGGGTGATAGAATCCTACCATCTGCCGACGATGGACGACTATGAGCGACGTTTTGTGAGCCAGCGCCGCAACTCTCCATACAAGCGTTTCCTTTTTCAGAACTCAATGCCTGTAGCCAAAAAGGAGCATACGATGCTCGTTTTTGTAGCCGGCGACTATGAGAAGATGGGAAATGTGTACAATGAAGCCAAAAGCCGGCTGAAATGCGAGATGACTTATTATCGCGACATCTTCAACCCTAAGGTGGGATTTCTTGAGGTGATGGCAGAAGGCGTGTCGAAGGCACGCGCTGTAGAGCGGTTGAAGCAGCAGGTCGGCGCCGACCGGGTCGTCGTGTTTGGCGACAGTCCCAACGATTTGTCGATGCGCAAGGTTGCTGACTTGTTTATCGCTCCGTCGAACGCGGTCGAGGAGGTTCGCCATGTAGCCGACGAGGTGACGCTGAGCAACGATGACGACTGCGTGGCTCGCTGGATAGAGAAAGACGTCGCAGCCCGGCAGTAACCAATAAAACAAAAAGCGAAGGCTGCTCCGCTAGGGGCAGAAAAAAGTTGGCACTTTTGAGAGTTCAAACACGAAAGTGTAGATGCGTCACAACGAGATGAGGGTCGGCGGTATAACCTATGCCGAGACAGAAGTGTGGGTATGCGATTTCAGTGTGACGCAGAAGTCTATGGCTGGCGGATTGTTCCTCACAAACCCGTTTCCCCTTTGCCTTACCAACGGCATCCAAAAGCCGAGGTTGTAAAAAAAATAGAGAATCGTTCTTGACGGTGTAAACGACATTAGTTAATCGCCCTCAAATCTGTCAACACCCGAGATTCAATAACGAAGTGCAAAATTTTCGTACTGAATAGCCACCACATTTTTGACGCTCGAGACTTAATGGCGGATTGGGGATGGGGCTTCACAAACCCACAGCCCCTCCCCAATCCGATGTTAAGTCGCGCAAAAGGTAACTTTCAACTTGCAATACAAAAAAAGGAGACCGAAGTCTCCCTGAGATTAACTAATTTTGTGTTGCATATGTATAAACAATTAACCTCGGAGCAAAGGTCGCAAATTTTCGTCTTGCTCCAAAAGAAAATCAAGAGAAAAGAAATCGCCCATCTTGTAGGGTGCAGTCAGTCAACGCTCAGCCGTGAGATCAGGCGTAATTCAACAGATAATGGCAACTATCTGTGGGATAAGGCTCACGCAAAGGCAATGGATCGCCGTAAGCGTACCACAGCCAACCATGCAAAAGATCCCGCAATCGTTTGGGAAGCCCTGGATCTGCTGAAGGAGGATTACTGGTCGCCCGAACAGATATCGGCGGATATGAAAAGCCGTGGCAAGAATATATCCCACGAGCTGATATATCGTCATATCCGTGCCGACCAAAGCGGAGAACTCGCCTCTTACTGTAGGCACAAGATGAAATACAACCGTCATATACGACCCAACCGGACTACCAAAGTAAAGAATATCCCTGACCGCGTAAGCATCCACCAACGCCCGGCAGAAGTCGACGGGACACGTTTCGGAGACTGGGAGATGGACACCATAGTTGGCAAGGACGGCAAGGGGGCCATCTTGACCCTTACCGAGAGAAGCACCAACATGATACTCATGGAGAGGCTGCCCGAAGGCAAGCATCCAGAGCCGCTGGCCAAAGTGGTGGTTAGGCTGCTGTTCCCTTATAGAAAGACCATACGCTCCATAACAACCGACAACGGTTCTGAGTTCTGTGCGCATAAGCTGATCTCCAAGGGATTGGCGCCAAAGGGCGCGAAGGATCCGAACCTCGTGTTCTTTGCCGATTCATATTGTTCATGGCAGAAAGGTTCAATTGAGAATGCAAATAAACTTATACGGCAGTACATTCCAAAAGGCACTGACTTTTCAACCCTGACGGATGCCTTTATACGCAAGATTCAGCACAAAATCAACCGCAGGCCACGTAAAAAACTAAATTTTGAAACCCCAAAGGATGTTTTCTTCCGACAAATTAATAATTTTGCAGTTGCCGGTTGAGAGTAGGAATCTGTCAACACATTCAGGTATAGTCAGATTTTATAGCCAATGTAAGGAGTTACAAAATAAAATCACTATTTTTGTATTTCCAAAATATGGTACATGTACCAATAATTTGAAATAGTAATGGTGATAAATCGTGGTAGTCAGCGATATTATATACAGTCAGCGTTTATTATGCCAACAGATTCAAAAGAACGACAAGAGTCAAATTCTCTACTGAACATTGACGACGCTTTTAAAAAAATAATAATAGTCAAGGACTACATAAAACCAAAGAGGAACCAGTTGGGTATAATAACAATTGGTCTTATTGATTTTTTGTTAAAACCAGAATTAATGGAGATGTAACAAAAAGCGAAGGCTGCTCCTGGCGGGGCAGCCTTCGCTGTGTATTGACGTGAGTGTCGGAATGCTATTTTGCAATAATCTTGCTGATTGTGCGGTTGCCGTCGGCACCTGTAGCCACAACGATGAGCAGACCTTTTGCGTCGACGCTCAGACGGTCGGCACGAGCCGAGCCAACGAGCGCGCCCGTAGTGGAGTATGCGTCGATGCGTGCAGCGCCTTCAGCCGTCACAACACCGTCGGCGTAGCGGATAGCCAACGCGTCGGCGTCAATGCTTCCAACCGAAGCGTCGCCGGTTACAATCACCTGGCAGGTTGCAGTCTGACCACCGAAAGCCACAGTGATGGTAGCCTTGCCCGGTTTCAACGCTGTCAGAGTGATTTCCGCATAGTTGTCCTCGATTTCAGGCTCGCTTACGCTTACGGTCTCAGGGTCGGACGAAGTGAACGTAATGCCGGTGATGTCGTCAGCGCCGAACACTTCAACTTCAAGGGTAACATATTTGTCGTCGACACCCATAAGGATTTCATGCGAGTCGAGCGATACGACGCACTCTGAATTCTGGAAGTAAAGTTTCGGAAGACCTTCAGTCTGTGCAACCCATGGAGAGTCGGCGTTTGCACCGAATTTGAATCCGATACCCGACAGGAATGCCTCGGTCAGCGCATCGGCGGTTACGGTTTCGCCATTGACAGTGGTGGCGCCGGAGGTCTCCGCCGCATCGACAAGAGGGAAGGCAGCATAGTTGCTTGCCAGCCCAGTCTCAGTCTTGCCAGCAGCCTCTGAATCGTCGGCCACGGTTGATCCGATGATGCGGTGTGCGCCTTTGTGAGAGTTTTCTGCTTTGTCAAGGAAGATGAACGAGCAGTCATTTCCGGCAACGTTACCCGATATAATCACTTTGTTGGCATTAGCCCAGTCTGGTTCCAAATATCCGGCTATGGCACCGAGCGAAACGAGATTTGTCCACTGGTTCGGTTCCGATACAGAAAGCTCAGCGTTGTTTACATAGCAATTCGTAATCATGCTGCGTCCTGCGCTTCCAACAATACCTCCAACGGTGTTTTTTCCGCCAACCGAGCCGTTGTAGTAAGCGTTGGTGATGTTGCTCGTATTGGAGTCGGTGGTTCCGGCGATGCCTCCAACAGCGGAAAGACCGCGGATTGTGCCGTTGACAACGCTTGACGCATTGATTGTAGACGAAGTAGACAGGTCGCCGACAAGACCGCCCACATTGCTTGCTTGCTCAGCGTCAAGATAGAGCTTGTCGATGTCGGTCGACGTGATTGACGAGTAGAGCGAAGCCTCTCCCACGATTCCGCCAAAAGGAGCATCAACAGAGTTGCCGTAAATATCGGCGCCGTAGACGTGCACATTGTCGATAGCCACAGCTATAGCGCTTCCCGCCAAAACCCCGGCATTGCGTGTTTTTGCCGAAACTGTGATAGACGGCTTGACAAAGGACAAGTTTTTCACCTCAGCGCGGTCAGTCTCGCCAGTTCCGATGATTTGTCCGAACAGACCGATATGCGCGGCACTGCTGACCGGTTCAAGGTTAAGCAGTTTGTGGTTTTTGCCATCGAAATGACCAGAGAATGTAGCAATCGGCGACCACTCAACGTTCGACATATCAATGTCGTTCACGAGCTCGTAGTATGCCGACGGATTTTGAGCAATCATCATCAAGTCGCCCACGGTTGAAACCTTGTAAGGCGAAGCGGCTGTACCCTCGCCGCCTTTTTCAAACTTCTCGAACGGCAGGTTGTAGAAGTCGACCGAGTATGTTCCCTTAGCCTGGTTTGCGAAGCTGACAACCAAGCGGTTGTCGAGCACGTAGCATACGCTCATGTCGCCCTTCGTGCCGTCGCCCTTGAATTTTCGCAGCACCTCTCCATTTTCGTTTGCCACCCAAAGTTCGGTAGCGATGATACCCGTTTGCTGATTCTTGATTTTTGCAAGGAACAGGTATTCGTGCAGGTTGTCGGTGTTGAAAAGATAAGGGTTGAGGACAGTGCCGTTGACAAGCGGCGTGAAGTTTTCGCCGTCCTGTCCGATGTTGAAACTAACAAAATGGTCGACCGAGCAGTCCTTGTTGAACCAGCCGATGCGCGAGATGACGTTTTTCTGCTCGTCGTAAAGACCGTTTCCGATGCCGAACACATATTGATATTCATCGCCCACAGGGTAGCGGTCGAAGTTGTCAGACAGCTGAGCGTCGCCCACCATAGCCGAGAATGTAGCCGCCACGTCGCACGACGGGATGTTGACCATCTCGATAGCCTCCGACGAACCGCCGGTTATTATAAACCCATATTGCGACTCGTGGCCAGGGATGTCAGACAGTTTCTGCCACGACGACACCGCCTGGTTGATGACCGCAATCTTTTGCGAATCCTCGTTGTAGACCTCGAAAGTGTAGGTGTAATCATCGTTTGCAACAGTGTAGTTCTGGTTTGTCACGATGAAATTCATCTTGTCGTCGCCCGAGAACGTGCCCTTGCACATGTCGGAAGCATCGTCGGAGAATAGACCGAAAGAGCGCATACCGTAGATCGCGCCCTGTTCGGCTGCGACAGGCACCGATAAGGTGTTTATCTGGTTGAACTTCTTGTCGTACACCTCAAGGATGAAATGGTTGTCGGACGTAGCGATAGGGTCGTCGACCGTTTCATCGACAAAGAATGGTTTCTCATAGTGAGAGAACACGAAATACGGGTTGCCGTCGATGTTGAACGAGTTGAAGTAGGAGCCAGCGCTGTAGTTTAGTAGCGTTGACGGCACGCTGAGCGTCTTTTCGACAGTCGGAGCTTCGTTCCAACCGCAAGGCTGCATAACAGAAATCTGAGTTTTTGCCACCCCATCTTCTTCAACAGCCTTCGCCAGCGCGATGCGCTGATAAGAGTTGAACCCCTCCGAATAGTCGACAAACAAAGCGTTGTCGGCGTCGTATGTGCGCACAATCTCGCCGTTCTGGTTGTAAACACGGAATTCGCCATACTGTTTGTAAGAGGCGTCGTAGCTATGGATGAACACCATCACCTCCCACGTCTTCTCATCACGGTCGAAGAATTTTTTTGTCACCGACCCGAACGGCTCGATTACATTCACATTCTTGTCGTCGGGAATATCCACCTTGATAGTTGCCAACGTCTCGTTGTCGGCATTCATCACCGAGAATTCCGAGCCGGTGTATGTGTAGCGTTTCGGGTCGACAGAGAATTTCTGATAGTAAAACCACGATTTACCATCGGTTCCGGTGAGCAGTCCCCACCCCTCAGTGTTGCTGATGGCAGCGTCTGGCTCAGAGTTTGCCAGCGCCGCGCCCTTAGGCGAATTGCACACGCTTGACATTGTCAGTGCGCTCTGCTTTTTAGCGACAGCCGCAGAGAATGCGTTAGGCGAAGCCAATGCGCGGAACTTCTTGGCGGAAGCCATTCCCGTCGCGCCCGCTCCGGCGAGCATTGCCGCGAGAGTCAGATAGTAGATTTTTTTCATTTTCAGAATATTTTGGTGAATAAATTTTCGTAATCCCATCAAAGCGTTCTCCCAGTTATGAATGATAAAAACGACACATAAATCGTTTTAATTCTGTCAAAATGAAGCCTATTAACCGCAAAATTATTATTTATTTCTATCAAAAGCAACTATTTTAGAGTATTTTAATAACCTCGAGCATTCCAGTCGTGTTTCCGGCGCGGGAATTTATGATATGCCAGACGGCAAGAAAGTTTGCAGTAAAAGCGAGTTTGTTTTGGAAAATTGCGGAAAAATGCCGAATATTGCAAATTGAATATGGAAAGTACAAGACAAGCAAAGATTGCACGACTGCTGCAAAAGGAATTGAGTGAATTGTTCCGTCGCCAGACCGCCGCTATGGGCGGAGTGTTGGTGTCGGTCAGTGGAGTTAGAGTGTCGCCCGATTTGAGCGTTGCTCGCGGATATCTGAGCATATTCCCTTCGGACAAGGCTCAGGACATCTTGGCGAATATCAATAAAAGTGCGAAAAGCATCCGTTATGAGCTGGCAAAGACGTTGCGCTATCAGTTGCGCAAGACCCCGGAGTTGTCGTTTTTCATCGATGACTCACTCGACTATATAGAGCATATCGACAACATCCTGAAACAAGACACCGCCCTTCACCGCAACGAAGGAGGCGAAGAAGAGGAATAATCAGAAATGAGACTGCTGCCGCTGAGAATAGCATTGCGCTACCTTGTGTCGAAGAAGTCGCACACGGCGGTCAGTGTGATATCCACCATTGCCGTGTGTGCCGTGGCAGTCACAGCACTGGCGATGATTTGTGTGTTGTCGGTGTTCAACGGCTTTCACCAGCTTGTCGACAGCAAGATGTCGAGCATGGAGCCGGCAGTCAAGGTTTCGGCAAAGCGGGGTGTGATAGTCGACGCATCGGCGTTGATAGGGAAGATACAGAAGGTTGAAGGCGTTGAAGTCGCCGTGCCGACGGTTACTGAGAGCGCACTCGTGATTTATGGCAACCGTCAGATACCGATAGTACTTAAAGGCATCACCGACGACTATGACCGTCTGACAAATCTGAAAAAACTGATAAAGCCCGACGGCAGGTTTCTGCTGACTGACGGCAACAGCGACTATTGCATAATGAGCATCGGAGCCGCCTTGACGCTCGACGCCCGACCAGGGTTCGAGCCGATATGCTATATCTATGCTCCACGGCGTGTTGGGGCAGTCAATGTGGCGAATCCCGCCACAGCGTTCCAGCGCGTGCCCACATTTGTAAGCGGAGTGTTTGAGGTGCGCCAGGGAGCCTACGACCAGAATTATGTGTTCACGTCGCTTGCCGCCGCCCGAACGCTGCTCGACTATACCACCGAGGCGACAGCCATTGAGGTGGGTCTGCGTCAAGGCGCAGATGAAGGGACCGTCATGTCGGCGATAAGCAAAGCCGTAGGCGACGGCTACAAGGTTGAAAACCGGCTAATGCAGCACAGTCAGTCGCTGAAGATGATCAACGTTGAGAAATGGATTTCGCTGCTGTTGCTGTCGCTCATCCTTGTTGTTGCGTCGTTCAACGTCATCAGCACGCTCGCCATCCTCATACTTGAGAAAGACGAGAGCATCCGTACGCTTCACAGCCTTGGCGCCGACAACCGTATGGTGGAACAGATATTTGTGGCGGAGGGATGGCTGATATCGATAGTCGGCGCCGTTGCCGGATTGGCAGTCGGAGTCGTCTTGTGCGTACTGCAACAGCATTTCGGGTTTATCCGGCTGAGTGCCGATGCGAGCAACCTTGTAGTCAACACCTATCCGGTTGCCGTCAGCGTTGGCGATGTCGCGATGATTCTCGGCATAGTGGCAGTTGTCGGACTTCTTGCCTCGTTGGCTACGACAAGGGCGATGCGCGGATATCTGTACAGAAAATAGTGGTATGGGCATTGATGTTGCCCACACAGGTTAATTAAGACTTATGTGAAGCATTTTGTGTGGCGGATTTTGTAGACTATATGAAACAATCCGTACATTTGCAATGTGTTTTTCATGGTATTAGATTTAAGGTTAACAAGATTGGTTGTCGTGAGACAATCAATTTTTTTTATCCTTAGTGGGATTTTTGGAATTTTATATATTTGCAGATAGGGCTGTGTCGATAGACACAGCCCATTTAGTTTGTTGCGGAAGTGGCGTGCCTCCGTCACGCTCCGCTTACGAAAGGGAACGCCGAAGGAGTGGGGAAGTAGCGCATCTTCGAAGCGCCCGGTCTGTGTGGGAGCATCTGCCCCCATGCGCCCTCCGCTGGCGCGTCGTGCGGATGAGGTTATGATGTAGTAATGTGCCTCTGGCGCATCGTCGACATGCTGGATAAAAATGATTGCTACCTGAATTCTATAGAGGAAGTTTGTGGATAATTGTGAGTCCGTCGCGAAGAGGTATTATAACCTTTTCCACACGCTCGTCGGCAGCAACAAAATCGTTGAACTCAAGTATTCCCGCTGTCTGAGCGTCGAGTTTCTTTCCGTAGTCGACCACTTTTCCGTCCCACAGCGTGTTGTCGGCAATAATGAACCCGTCGGGGTTCACATAGTCGAACACTAAGTTGTAGTATTCCAGATACTGTCTTTTATTGGCATCCATAAACACGAGGTCGAACTTTCCACCCACCTGAGGTATTATGTCGCGAGCGTCGCCGATGTGCAGGTGGATGTTTTTCCCCTGTTGCGCCTGGCATAAATGCTCTCTGATGAAATCCTCCAGCTCGTCGTCGATTTCGATTGTGTGCAGCTCCGCCCCCGGCACCAGACCTTCCGCCATTGCCAAGGCTGAATATCCGGTAAACGTGCCGAGTTCGAGAATCCGCTTAGGGCGGATCATTCTTACGAACATCTTCAGCAGTTTTCCTTGCAGGTGTCCGGAACACATCCTCGGTCGCAGATGGTATAGATGAGTCTCCCGGTCGAGCCGGCTCAGCGTTTCGCCCTCCTTGTCGATGTGGCGCAGGATATATTCTTCAAGTTCTTCGGTCATTATTTCTCTGGGTTTTCGAGGTTTGGCAAGTCGTAATGGTCATAGTTTTCGAGCACGTCAGCCACACGGTTGATTTCAAGGAATGTGGTGCCCTTACCCTCACCGAAACCACCGCCGAGGTATGCGATTTTGTCGTCGGGCGTAATGATGTTCAGTTCGATGAGGTGTTCCAGCCCGTTGTACAGATACGCGCGCGACGACGTTTCCTTTTTCTGATACATCGGGTACACACCGTAGCTCAACGCCAACAGTCGCGGCACGTTCGGGCGGTAGCATATAGCGAGCGTAGGCGATATGCCACGGAAAGAAGCAATGTAGCGCGCTGTGCGTCCGGTGTAGCTGTCGGTCACGATAGCCTTCGCCCCGATTTCGTATTGCGCGTCGACGGCACCGTGGGCAAGGAATGTTGTCACATCGGCAGTGTCGCGGCAGAACAGCGTGTGGTTTACCGCGTCTTTCCGGCTTGACAGCGACATCTCCGTCTCCTTTATGATTTTCGACATTGTTGAAATCGCCTCCACGGGATATTTTCCATAAGCAGTCTCACCGCTGAGCATCAGAGCGTCAGCCCTTTGAAACACCGCGTTTGCGATGTCGGACACCTCCGCGCGAGTAGGGCGCGGGTTGCTGATCATCGTGTGGAGCATCTGAGTAGCGACAATAACCGGCTTGTGAGCGTTTACACACTTGCTAATCAGCTGTCGTTGCAGCACCGGGATTCTCTCCGCCGGCACTTCAATTCCGAGGTCGCCACGAGCAATCATGATTCCGTAAGACACCTCGAGAATCTCGTCGATATTGTCGATGCCCTCCTGGTTTTCGATTTTAGATATGATTTTAATCGGGCTGTTGTTAGCGTCGAGAATTTTCTGGATGTCGAGCACGTCCTGTCTTGATCGGACAAACGAGTGAGCGATGAAGTCGACCCCCATCTCGATGGCATATCCGATGTTCTGAATGTCGCGTTGTGTCAGCGACGGCAGTTTGATGCTTGCGCCAGGGATGTTCACGCTCTTTCTCGAACCGAGTTCGCCATCGTTCAATGCCGTGCAACGCAGCGTTTTCCCGTCGATGCAGTCGATTATGAAGTCGAGCTCGCCATCGTCGATGAGCAGGTGCATGCCCGCTTTGACGTCATTGGCAATGTCGGGGTATGACAGATGTATGTTCTGCTTGTCGCTAAGTTCGTCGGGCGCACCGGTCACACAGACCTTGTCTCCGGCAGAGAACGACAGGTTTTCGTCGTCGACATTAGTCGTTGTTCTGATTTCCGGACCCTTTGTGTCCATAAGGATTCCTATTCTGTCGCTGACCGCGCGCACGTTGTTGACAATTCTTTGGAAACCTTCGCGTTGAATGTGTGCAGAGTTCATGCGCACCACGTTCAAGCCGTTTTCCGCCAACTGTTTTATAAAGTCCACGTCACAACGACGATCGGAGACAGTTGCGACAATTTTCGTAAATTTAGTCTTCATCTTGTACTTTTGGGCTTATAAAAATATATCTGTTTTTTTGTAAGACAGTGAATCTCAAGCGTTCATCAGAGCCATAACCGCCAGGCGGTAACTGTTGAGACCGAATCCGGCAATCACACCCCGGCATGCCCCGGCAATCATCGACACGTGGCGGTATTCCTCACGAGCGTGCACGTTTGAGATGTGGACCTCCACCACCGGCGCTTTCACCGCACGGATAGCGTCGCCGATAGCGATTGACGTGTGGGTGTAAGCACCCGCGTTGAGGACAATGCCGTCCACGTCGAACCCCCGGTCGTGGATTTTATCGATAATCGCACCTTCGTGGTTGCTTTGGAAATATTCAAATTCTATGTCGGGGAAATCCGCAGTCAGCGTGTTGAAGAAAGTCTCAAACGAAGAATCGCCATAAATGCTTTTTTCTCTGACTCCCAACAAATTCAAATTTGGTCCGTTGATAATAAGAATTTTCATAATCGCTTAGTCTTGGGGTTATCGAGGTTTTTCCGGCGGAATTGCTTACCTTTGTTGCAGCAGGATTCTCCCGGAATATCTGCAAAATTAATAAAACTATCCGTATTTTTCAACACCGCTATGACAGAATTACCCGACAACGCGACATTGGTAGAACTTTTCAACGCCCATTTGTCGTTGGAGAAAGGCTTGTCGGCCAACACGGTGGCATCGTATGACAACGATGTCCAGAAACTGCTGCAGTTTTTGGACGAGAAAAACGAGAGACTGCCGTCGGTCACCGAGCCGTTGCTCCATGAGTTTCTCTCCGTGCTCCACGACATCGGCATCCATCCCCGGTCGCAGGCACGCATCGTGTCGGGCATCCGAGTGTTTTTCCAGTTCCTGAAAACGAGTGGATACACCGACCACAATCCCGCCACACTGCTTGAGTTGCCCCGTCTCGGGCGTCAGCTGCCCGACATCCTGACCGTAGATGAGATCGACGCCATGGAGGCAGCGTGCGATGATTCGACCTATGAGGGCTGCCGCAACCGCGCCATCATCGAAACCACGTATTGCTGCGGACTTCGCGTGTCGGAACTTGTCGGATTGCAGATGTCGAAGGTGGACATCGACGAAGGGTATGTCACCGTAGACGGAAAAGGCAGCAAACAGCGCATCGTCCCCATCGCCTCATCGGCAGTCGACGCCATCCGCGCCTATCTGCCCCTTCGGTCAAACCTGACGCCCAAACGCGGCAGCGAGGACATCCTTTTCCTCAACCGCCGCGGCGGGCAGCTAACCCGCACAATGATATTCTACATCGTAAAGAAACTTTGCGGCGAGTGCGGCATAAAGAAAAACATCAGTCCGCACACCCTCCGTCATTCCTTTGCCACGCATCTTCTCGAGGGCGGCGCCAATCTGCGTGCCATACAGGAAATGCTCGGACATGAGAGCATCACCACCACCGAAATCTACGTGCATATCGACCGCTCGTTCCTTCGGCAGGAAGTGGCAAACTGCCATCCCCGCAGCAGGAAGAAATAGGAAAAATCATTACCTTTGCAAAAATAAGCAGACACATTATGGCAAAAAGCAAGATATACGTTGTGTACGTTGGGCGTCAGCCAGGACTTTATGAGACATGGGATGAATGTCGAGCCGAGGTAGAAGGCTACCCCGGCGCCCGCTACAAATCGTTTTATTCCAAGGAAGAAGCCGTAATGTCGATGCGAGAGAGCGACGCATCGGCATCGATGGCGTTGCGCCAGATAGCCCGCCACCTTCAGGAGGACACCCCCGAGGTTGTAGCACCCCGCACCAAAAAAGCGTCGCCGTCGGTCTATCCCCCCGATGTGATACTCAACAGTCTTGCTGTAGACGCCGGCTGTATGGGCAATCCAGGGATAATGGAGTATCGCGGCGTTTATGTCCAGACCGGACAGGAAGTATTCAAAGTGGGGCCCTATCACGACGGCACCAACAATATCGGAGAGTTTCTCGCCATTGTCCACGGACTGGCGTTGTTGAAGCAAAAAGGCAGCAACATCCCCATCTACAGCGACAGCAAGATAGCCCAGAAATGGGTGCGCGACGGCAAATGCCGCACCACGCTCGCCCCCACATCCCGCAACGCCGAGCTGCTCGGGCTCGTGGCGCGCGCCGAGAAGTGGCTTGCCACCAACACTTATACGAATCCCATCATCAAGTGGGAAACCAAGCAGTGGGGCGAGATACCAGCCGACTTCGGCAGAAAAGGATAGTCCCACAGAAGAATTTCCGGCAAAAAAGGACCAACGCAGGTGTCTTTTTCCCCTTTTTTACGGGAATCCAGACACGCTGCGTTTTATTTTTGCGGAAAAACACAAAAGCAATGAAAAACACAAAAAAGATTGAATTCAAGCCATTGACACCAATTGATGGCAACCGGTCAGAGGCCGTCAACGTGCGCCGCCGCGGAGACTGGATGGAAGTGACCGGCACCCCCGCCGCCGTGTGTCCGAAAACCACCGACGACCGTTTTCTCGGCGCCGACCGTCGCGGCAGCCGCACATACTACTTCATGCAGCGCAACGGAAAAGACGTAATAATGTCAGGCTACAGGCAGGACGGAACGTTTACCGCCGTTCAGCGCACCCTGTTTGCCGACGGCGGCAGCGTGACAGGATTTGCCGTCAGCGGAGAGTTTGTAGTGATGTCAACATCCGCCGGACTCCGCTATCTGCATTTCAACGGATCGGGCTACGACAGCCTCGGCGGTATGGTAGAGATGCCGGAATTTGCGTTCGGTACCATCATGTCGGCAACGATAAGCACCGACATAGCAGGCATCACCCTCAAGGGGTCGTATCCGCAATGGAAAGGCACGTTGTCAGCATCCGACCGCAGTGGCGTGGAGCGCGCGTTCCGGTCAGCCATAAGCGAGTTGCAGACCGTCGCTTCGGCGGGAGGTTGCTGCCTGCAGCCAGTTGTGCTTCGCGTGGCATTGCGCTTGTGGGACGACAGCCTGCTCTGGAGCGGCGCAGCGGCATGCGTAGGCCATGCGTGGCAGCCCGAGACCCTTGCCGATGCAACACCCGGCACCGTCAGCACCATAGACGGCACCACCCTCAGCGCAACGATGTGGCAGCCCACGCTGCACCTTGTCTCGTCGGGACTCGGACACTGGCAGCCGTTTGTCAAAGCCGTTGAAATCTATGCCACCGAAGAGGCCGGCGACTTCTCCACAATGCGCTTCCGCTGCGAGCAGAGTCAGACCGGTCAGAAAACCTACCATCTGCGAATGCGGGCAGAGAACGACACCTCCGCACAGCTCCGCCAATCAGCCGAGGCACAGGAAATGCGTCTTGTGGCTTCTATCACCGACACGAAAGCACTACAGGAAGGCACAGTGGCAGGCAGCAACCTCACAGATATAGGCGGCGGCAAGGTGGCAGTGGCAGTGATCCGCCAATCGACAGCCGTAGCCTGGCAGCCAACACCATCCAGATTCACGGCAAACACTCTCGACACCGTAGGCACCAGCCTGTTTGCCGGCAACCTTGTGCGCCATTTGCCCGCCGCACCCCACTTCCTTTCCGTGGTCGACGCCACAACACTCAAAAACGGTGTTGCAAGCACCTATGTCAGTGTCGACATCGCCACCGAAGCCGGAAATGCAACCATCACCCGTTCAGCCCTGTTGGAACAATACAGCCTTCAGACCACCAACCTTGTGTCCTATCCCGACAGCCGAGCCCGCCGGCTGACACTGATTGTCGTGGCAGGCGGACAACGCTACAGCCGAACCATTCCCCTCACGCCGTCGGCCACCGGCAACTATGCCTACGCCACGCGACCAGGCGGCTTCGCCATCCAGCCCGATACCTCCTCCTCTGTTCCGCCGACCACCGCCCGCTCTGTCGCCCAGCCAACCACACTGCTCCACAGCACCGGCAACCCACTGCAATGGACAGAATGCAATCGCGCCGACAATGCCGGAGTGCATGGCGTGATGCCCACGCTGCGCTACGGCGCGACGTGGATTATCGGCAGATCGCCAGTGTGTCTTCTCAGCGCCGACGGCATCCGCCTGCTGTCGTTTGACACCTCCGGACGTTGCACCGCCTCCACCCGAATCTCCCAACGGATTGTAGCCTCGTCGCGTCTTGCCGCCGTCACAGAAAACGGATTGGCATTTATCGACAGCAACGGACAGCTCTGCCGCTATGAAGGCACGCGCGTCACGTCGACCGGCATCACAGTCCCGTCGGCAGAAGGTATTGTCTATTCCGCCAGCCACGGCGAGTTGCTCGTGTATGGCGGCGGCAAGACAATGGCAGTAGCCCCCGACAACACCTTCACCCACCGCACGTCACGCTACCAAAGCCACGCATCCGGACTCCTGAGCGACAGCGACAACGTGTATGATCCCGACATAGAAGAGAAAAGCGCGCAAGCCGTCGACCTGCGCACCGACCAGACAGAATTGCCGTTCCGTCTGCGTCTGGCACAGTGGCATATAGACGCGTCTGACGCCGACGTAAGACTCACCGTCTATGCCGAAAACGGCTACAGCTGCCACGGCGAGATGGTGTCAAGCCAGCGGTTGCGCGGCGCCGTCAGAGCCGTTGTCAGACAGCGCGTAGCCATGCCCCGCAGCCGCACCGTAAGGTTCGGGCTTCAAGGCACGTTGCCTTCAGGAACAAGAATCGGCAATATAAATATGTCGTAAAACATATTTTGGGGTAGTGAATAAAAAAAATTGCGTGTCGGCGTAAAAAAAATGAAGAAAAATAGTTGAAAAAAAATGAAACAATTTATCTTTGCGTATATCTAACAAAGAATCATAATTCAATCTGTATAAAAAACAAGGAAATGAAAAAACACAGCGACAATAACCCAAACCAGGAAACACAGAGACCGCCTCTGTGGGTTGTCATAATTGTGATAGCCAGCATCCTGCCGGTATTGCTTTGGCCGTTGTACATGTCGCGTTATGGTCTTCAACAAGGAGGTCAGACCGCCTTTCTTGCCACCGCCTTTCCGATTTATATAGTGCTGTGCGGATACCTTGCATATAAATGCTATCAGTATAGAAGAGAAGTCACCTACGTGCTTCTCGTGATAATGTGGCTCTCCTACGGCGCCGCAGTTTTCCTATAAAAACCCTAATCTTAATAAAAAATACAAGACTATGATTATTGGAATTCCTAAAGAAATTAAGAACAACGAAAGCCGCGTGTCGATGACCCCGGCAGGTGTTCATGAGTTGGTTAAGCACGGTCATACAGTGTATGTGCAGAAAACGGCAGGCGAAGGCAGCGGATTCAGCGATGCCGACTACGAAGCCGTAGGCGCGGTGATGAGCCCAACGATAGAGGATGTCTACGCCAAGGCGGAGATGATAATCAAAGTAAAGGAACCAATAGAACCTGAGTACAAATTGGTGCGCAAGGGACAGTTGCTGTTCACGTATCTACACTTTGCCAGCAGCGAGCCTCTGACCAAAGCAATGGTAGAGAGCGGCGCCGTCTGCCTTGCTTACGAAACCGTCCGTATGTCCGACAACTCGTTGCCGTTGCTGATACCGATGTCGGAGGTGGCAGGACGAATGTCGGTACAAGAAGGAATGTATTTTCTTGAGCGTCCGCACGGAGGCAAAGGCGTGCTTCTCGGCGGCGTTCCAGGCGTAAAGCCGGCGAAAGTGTTTGTGATAGGAGGAGGCGTTGTCGGCACAGCTGCCGCAATGACCGCCGCCGGCACAGGCGCCGATGTTACAATCTGCGACATCTCGATACGTCGCCTCGCGTATCTTGCGGATGTTATGCCCAAGAACATCAAGACGCTAATGAGCAATGAATACAATATCCGTCAGGAGCTTGCTGACGCCGATCTTGTTATCGGATCAGTGCTTATCCCAGGCGCCAAAGCGCCTAAACTCGTCACCCGCGATATGCTGAAGCTGATGAAGAAAGGCACAGTGCTTGTAGACGTGGCTATCGACCAGGGCGGCTGCTTCGAGACCTCGCATCCTACTACCCATCAGGATCCAGTGTATGAGATTGACGGCATAGTTCACTATGCTGTGGCAAATATCCCTGGAGCCGTGGCACGCACATCAACGTTCGCGCTCACCAACGCCACAATTCCTTATGCTCTGAAACTTGCCGATAAGGGCTGGAAACAGGCATGCAAGGAAAATCACGACCTTCTTGAGGGCTTGAACATTGTTGACGGCAAGGTGGTGTATAAGGGCGTTGCCGACGCATGGGGCTTGCCTTACACACCGGTTGAGGAAGTGTTGTAGAGAAACACATATAGATAAGAAGACAGGCGCGTTTCGTAAATGCGCCTGTCTTTTTTTGAGATGTTGAAGAGGCGTAGGCAAGTACCCATCAGGACAGCGATAGTTGGATTTATTCCTTAAACAAATCAGGCATTGTGACAACCGCTTGGATTACATCGGAATAGGCGTTTCTCTTTAGCCCTTTAGTCGTTACAAGAACAACGTGGATAGCCTTGTCAGTGCCAGTTTCTTCTCGCAAGCGTAAGATGCGGTTGTTGATTTTATTTGCCTCATTTTCATCCATAACAAACTCGTCTGCATAATATTTCATTTCGCAAATATCAATAACGTCATCGTTACGGTCAATCAACAAGTCAATTTGTGCCCCTTTGATTGACGTATCGTCGGTTTTGTTGTTTGCTGACACCCATGATGCTTCGCTGCTTTGAACACCGCCAATACTCAAAGCTGACTTTATTTGATTGACATGAAGCAGACAGACCCTTTCGAACGCCAACCCACACCAAGAGTTGTGCATGGGGGAGTTCAGACTCTTTGACCAGAACTGCATGTCTCCATGTTTGTTATTTTGAATATATTTGAAATAGAAAAGAGTGTAAAAGTCGGTAAGTTGAAATATGGTTCCTTTCACTTTCTTTCCAAACTGTTGATATTTTCTGATGAAACCACAATATTCCAAATCTTCCAAGGCTCGTGTCAACTTGCCGTTCTCTTGAAGATTGCCCTCACGCGCAAGTTCCTCTCGGGTCATGCCCGCTTTCTTCATACCAAGAGTGGTTACGATGATGATATATGTTTCAGGTTCGCGGAATAGCGAAGAATATAACTCATCAAATTCGCCTTTCAAAGCGGCATCCTCGTCAAAGAAAATTGAGTCAATGTTCTGGGCAAGTCCAAGTCGCCTGTTTAAGAAAGACCAATAAAAAGGCACTCCTCCCATTATCATGTAGCACTCAAGTATTTGGCGTTGAGTCATTCCCAACTTTAAATTGTCGGCATATTGTTGGCATTCGTTAAGGGAGAACTGCTTTAGGTGCACTTTGTAGGTTACACGATTATGCAGTCCACCATAATTCTTTATTACCTTATTTATAATCCAGCTGGTTGCACTGCCACAAATAATTAGAAGAACATCCTTTCGACCGCTTGCCCATCCGTTCCAGAAATATTCGAGCGCAGGAATAAATTCAGAACGCTTCGTGTCCATCCAAGGCATTTCGTCAATAAAGATGACTTTCTTAGATTCTGATGAATTGCGAATCAGGTCTTTCAGCATGTCGAATGCCTCAATCCAACTCTTAGGAGCAGCCCCTACTTTATGTCCAGCATCAGCCAATGAAGATTTCCATGCAATGAGCTGCTTCCGCATATTTGATTTGGCTAAACCTGCATGTTGAAATGTAAAGTTGTAATCAAAGGCTTCTCTAACGAGAAATGTCTTTCCAACACGTCTCCTTCCATATACTGCTACAAATTCAGAATATTCTGATTCATAGGCATTTCGCAACTGGGCAAGTTCTCTTTTTCTACCGATAATCATGTTCTTCAAGAGTAAAGTTTACGATGCAAAGCTAATAAAAAAAGCCGTATAATCAGCTAAATCTATCAAAAAAAGCCACATTTAGCTGAATAAAGCGTAGTTTTAGGGGGGGAGTGGCGTACCTCCGGCACGCTGATGGCGGATGCTGGCAGAGATCCCGGCACGCTGCGCTGCGCTCCGCGTACCGGGTTACTGCAGAGTGTCGTCGCTCCGCGACGGAATGCGTTGGTGTGGATTAGTAGCGCATCTTCGAAGCGCGAGAGCAGCGACGAGCGTCTAACCCCATGCGCCCTCCGCTGACGCGTCGTGCGAATGGGGTTATTATTGAGTAATGCGCCGCTGGCGCAAATCTGCTGACGCAAAACGGCTTACTGCGCTCCGCGACGAAGGGGGATAAAAAAAACAGGCGTGCTTCTAAACCACGCCTGTTCTTATTGATATGGGGTCTGTTTTATTTCACTTCCCAAGTTTCACCAGCCATAATCATGTCGCGCAGCGAACCGAAATGTTTGCGCTCCTCGACATTGTGAGTCTGTTTGTCGACCTCTTCTTCATAGACCGGTGCTTCGACGTCGCGTATAACGCCGATTGCCAAAGGCAACGACTTTCCGTCCATCATAGCAAGCTGCTGATGGAGGAAGTTGGACTGGCAGTGAGCATCGTGAGTAAGCACGTCGTCGATAGTGTATCCGTCCTCACCGATTGTCACCGCCTTCAAAAGGAATCCGTCTTGAACCAACCCCTTGTTCATCTCCTTGCCGAAGAGCATTTTCTCGCCGTGGCGCAAGTGGATGGTGTGGTCAGGGCGCAATTCGCGGTCGCTGACAAAGCTGTAGATGCCTTGATTGAAGATTACGCAGTTTTGGAGCATTTCAACAACCGACGCGCCGCGATGGCGTGCGGCTGCAACCAAGACCTCTTGCGACGTTTTCAGTTCAACGTCAAGGCTTCTGCCGAAGAAAGTGCCTCTCGCTCCAAACACGAGTTCAGCCGGGATGAACGGATCCTCCGTAGTGCCGTAAGGCGAAGACTTAGATACGAATCCTCGTTCAGACGTAGGCGAATACTGACCCTTTGTCAAACCGTAGATACGGTTGTTGAGCAGAATCATATTCATGTTTACGTTTCGTCTGACAGCGTGGATGAAGTGGTTTCCGCCGATAGCCAGACCGTCGCCGTCGCCGGAGATTTGCCAAACGGTCATGTCGGGGCGTGCCACTTTGAAACCAGTGGCGATAGCCGCCGCACGTCCGTGGATGGTGTGGAAACCGTAAGTGTTCATATAGTAAGGCAGACGCGAGCTGCAGCCGATACCAGAAATCACGGCAGTTTTTTCAGGAGCAACGCCGAGTTCCGCCATTGCTTTGTGCAGCACGTTCAGGATGGCGTGGTCGCCGCAACCGGGACACCAGCGCACGTATTGGTCGCTCTTGAAATCAGAGGCTTGATATTTCTTTTCTTCCATGATTCTTATTCCTCCATAATTTTAGTTACACCATCGACAAGCTCCTGCACAAGGAACGGTTGTCCCTGCACCTTGTTGATGCGTCTGATCAGAACGTTCGGGAATTTTGCCTGCAGGAAGTCGGCAAACTGTCCGAGGTTGAGTTCGGCAACGACAACGTGTTTGTATCTGGCGAGCACCTCCCCGGTGTTTTTAGGCAGCGGGTTGATGTAGCGGAAATGAGCCATAGCCACTTTTTTGCCGGCAGCCCTCAGATCGTCGACAGCCTCATGGATATGACCGAACGTGCCGCCCCATCCGATGACAAGCGTATCAGCGTCAGCATCGCCGTAAGGCTCTACGTCGGGGATGTCGAAAGCCACGCGGTCTACTTTCTCCTGTCGCAGGAGTACCATTTTCTCGTGGTTTTCCGGGTCGGTCGAGATGGCACCAGTTTTGGAATCCTTCTCCAATCCGCCGAGGCGGTGAGTCAGACCAGGAGTTCCCGGAATAGCCCAGTAGCGCGCTTTGGTATTCTCGTCGCGGTCGTAAGGATGCCAGTCTGATTTGCCTTCCGGCACGAAACGCGGTTTGATTTCAGGATATTCGCCCTCTTCCGGCAGTCTGAACGCCGACGAACCGTTTCCGATGAATGCGTCAGAAAGAAGCACAACCGGAGTCATGTGCTCGATTGCAATTCTTGCAGCTTCGAAAGCCATGTGGAAGCAGTCGACCGGAGAAGCGGCAGCCAAAACCACGATAGGGCATTCGCCGTTGCGGCCGTAGATAGCCTGACGAAGGTCGGTCTGTTCGGTTTTTGTAGGCAGACCCGTAGACGGGCCACCACGCTGCACGTCGACGATTACAAGCGGAAGTTCAGCCATCACAGCCAGACCTATACCCTCGCTCTTCAGCGCCAAACCCGGTCCAGATGTTGTCGTCACCGCCAAATCGCCGGCAAAAGCCGCGCCGATAGCAGAGCATACGCCTGCAATCTCGTCCTCCATCTGGCAAGCCTTCACCCCGAGGTCCTTGCGTTTTGCAAGTTCGTGAAGGATGTCGGTGGCAGGAGTGATAGGGTAGCTTCCGAGATACAATGGTCGTCCCGACTTTTCAGAAGCGTATATAAGTCCCCAAGCAGTGGCCGTGTTTCCGTTTACATCGGTGTATGTTCCAGGACGAGTGTCGCCGGTTTCGATACGGTATGTTGAAACAGAAGCATGGATATTGTGTCCATAGTCGTATCCAGCGTTGAGCACTTTAGCGTTAGCCTCGTAAACAGCAGGCTTTTTTGCGAATTTGTTTTTCAGGAGGTGCAAAGCGGATTCAAGCGGGCGGTCGAACAGCCAGCAAACCAATCCGAGCGCGAAGATGTTGCGGCATCGCAGCATTGACTTCAGGTCGAGTCCAGAGTCGGCGAGCGCGTTTTTCACCATCGAAGTCACCGGCACTTCAACGATTTGTGCAGTGTTGTCGATTCCGATTTCGTGGAAAGGCTCGTTGGTTTCGTAGAGCGCTTTTTTGAGGTCAGACTCCTTGAATGAGTCGATGTCGACAATTGCGACACCTCCTTTTTTCAGGAAGCAGGCATGGCGTTTCAGCGCCGCAGGGTTCATAGCCACCAGGACGTCGGCGAGGTCGCCCGGCGTATGCACGCCCTTGCCAATGTGCACTTGAAATCCAGAGACACCGCTCAGAGTGCCTTGCGGAGCGCGGATTTCAGCAGGATAGTCGGGGAAAGTGGAGATTTGGTCGCCCACGCCCGCCGACACGTTAGAGAAAATGTTGCCGGCGAGCTGCATACCGTCGCCAGAGTCGCCCGAAAAGCGGACCACTACATTCTCCAAGGTCTTAACGTTTGTCTTTTCTAACATTTTTATTTAGGTTTGTTTTGCTAACAGCAAATTATGTTGTTTTCACGTCACAAATGTAGTGTTTTTTCCAAACTTAACGCCTCTGCCAATCAAAAAAATACTAAAAAATTGAATATAACATTCAAATCGTTGGGTTTCTTCGTAGCGGAGTCAAAATCCGGCAGACTCAATACTTCGGAAACGGGCCAATCTCTTTAATCACGTCGATGGTTTGGCTGTCGGAAGTGTAGCATCCGACGATGCCAACTCCGCCGTCTACGTTGCTGAATATTTTGACAGGGTCTGCCAATCCGAGGTCAAAGAGTCCGCCTTGTATGCCTTTGTCGTCGGTGCGGTTTATTATAGAGCTGACAAGATAGTCGTAGTATGGCTTTGAAATAGTATATAGCCAGAACTTGCGCGCCATCCGTTTTTGCCGCCAAGTGCCTGCCGACAGTTGTATAATCTCCCTCACTTCGATGGTGCGCTTTTGCCCGTCGAAACCTTTGTCGGAGAATGGCAGGCCGTATGGCGAATATGGCTCCCAACCAGGCAGTGTCGAATGAACTTGGTTGGCGAGTTGCTGGAACACGTATTCGTGCGTGAAGTTGCGTTCGCCCATCGAGAAGCCTCGGAGGCCATCGGCGTTGTCCCATTGCAGAAAGTAGTAGCTGTCGCCGGGCTTGTCGGTGAACGTCAGATTGTAGTAGACCACGCAGTCGGCGTCGGTGTAGATTTGCATCGGACCTTGTCGGCTTACGGAGATTCCTTCGATGGCGACAGGCTCCGGCATCACGTCGGTTGCCTTGACTGTCTTGTCGCGGTAGCGGGTGCTGACGGTGACGCTCTCGCCGGGAATCACTTTCGTGTTGGAGACGTAGAGGTGTCGGTCGGCGTCATACGTCATATGCTCTTTTTCCTCGCCGTTTATGCTTACGGCAATGTCGAGGTCGGTCACGAACGTGCGGCCTTTATGCACGTCGGAGAAGAAGTAGGGCTTTGTGGCTGCCACCTGCACTGTCGAATCCGCACTAACCAACGAGTTGAGTGTAAGCATGTTCGACAGCTCGTCGTTTCTGTATTGGTCGAGGTCCTGCTCCCGATAGCATGAGGCGAGGACAAAGATTAGGAGCGTTGCCAGAATGTATTTTCGGAGATGCATAAGCTTAGAAATAATAAGTGTAAGAAAAAGAAGGAATAATAGGGATGAAACTCAGCGTTTTGAATGCCCGGTGCCAATTCTCTTTATCAGGATTGAAGAACACATCGTTGATGTTGTCCTTCTTTATCGTGATGGCGTTCATATGGCAGTAAGCATTGTAAATGCTGATGTTCCACATCCCGGCATGCCCGTTCTTGTGGCGGACGTGTATCGTCATTCCGAGATCGAGTCTATGGTTTGCGGGTAGGCGTACGTTGTTGCGTGACGAGTATAAATCCACGCCTTCCACTTCGTCGTCGTCTCCCCACCCTGGAGGTCCAGGCGACGGTGCGTCGGGAAACATTGTGCCCGGCACGTCGTAGTTGTAGGTCGAGAGGGTCATGCGGTTGCCGGTGGTGAATGTCCATCCGGCGTTGAACTCTATCTTTTCGTTGAGCTTGTAGGATGCGTTGATGTTGATTTTATGGCGGTTGTCGAATTTAGCCGGGAATTTCACTCCCTGGTTGAGGTCGTCAAATTTGCGCCAGTTCCACAGCAAGCCGTAGCCGACCGTTCCCGTGATTTTGCCTACTTCGCGAGTGACGCTCAGGTCCACACCGTAGGACCATCCTTTGCCCGATGTGAGTTTGTCCTCCCATGCGAGGTCGGGATTGAGCACGGAGACGCCCTCGCGGTACTCCAACAGGTTATCCATATCCTTATACCATCCTTCAACAGAGAAGTACATATTCCATGGCAGATTGCCATAAACGCCAATTGAATATAGGTCGCTTTGCAGAGGCTTGAATCTGGCGGAAACAGGTTGCCAAAGGTCGGTTGGCAGGTCGATGTAGTTGGTTGACACCTGTTGGACGTATTGATGCATTCTGGCATATCCAGCCTTGACGCTGAAGTTGTCGCCCAAAGCGACTTTCAGCGACGCGCGCGGTTCAATGTCGGCAAACGTAGTGCCCTGCACTCTGTTGACCACGCCTCTGACGCCTACGCTGAAGGCAACTTTGTCGTTGAAGTTAAGAGTGTTGTCGACGTAGGCTGCAACCTCGTTCGACGTGACGTGGGGGCTGTTGTTGTTCTCGACAGTTTCGATGCCGTCGGTGAGAAAACTGTTTACAAGCCCCTCCGGCAGGTAGTTGTGGTTTGCGTATTCGACTCCGGCACGCAGCGTGTAGACCTCGCTGAAGTCGGCCATATAGCCCACCTTCGCACCGATGTCGGCTATCGAATTTGACGTATGGCTTTTGCTGTATTCGTAGGTTGATGGGTCGGTAGTGTCGGTTTGATATTCCCGTTCTTGTCGATAATTGGAGGAATATTTTGAATAGTAGACCGCAGCACTAAGCATACCGCGATTCAGTCTATAATCGTAGTTGCCAATCACGCCCCAATTTCCCCAAGCCAAACGGTTTGAGTTCTCGTCGAAGAAGTGCGTATCCGATTCTGTCGTAGAGCCGTAGCTTTTGGCATCAAATTCGCGAAGACCTAATTTAAGGCGGTCGTAGCCATAATATCCCACAATCTGGAGCGACATGTCACGATTGATTTTATGGTCGAGCCTCAAGTTCATGTCAGTGAAACTGTAACCAAGTATATGCTTTTTGCCATTCTTTTTGGTGATGGCGTTTACGATGGCAAGGGTAGGAGCCGATAGCAAGTCGATCCACGAGCGGCGCAGGCCGGCTGAAAATGCCGTGCGGCCTTTGATGATAGGCCCTGTCACGTAGACGTTGGCGTTGAGAAGCCCGACCGACACTTTTCCGCCAAACTTGTTGAAGTCAGGCTCGCGCATTGCAATGTCGGTGATTGACGATATCCTGCCGCCATATCTTGCTGGAAACGATGCTTTGTAGAAGTCAACGCGGTCTACCGTCTCAACGTTGAAAGAAGAGAAGATGCCTCCGAGGTGGCTTACGTGGTAGAGCGGTAGCCCTTGATACAGAAAGAGATTCTGGTCGTTGTCGCCACCTCTGACATATAGCCCAGTGAAGCCCTCCATTCCTTGCGATACGCCAGGAAGAGTCTGTAAAGCCTTAACGATGTCAGGCTCGCCAAACATCACGGGCAGGTTGGCAATCATATTGCTGCTTAGGCTCACTCTGCCCATTTCCGGGGCTTTAAGATTTCGCTCGGCGCCATAGCCTCTCACCACGACCTCCTTCAGCCGGTTTACCGTCTTGAGAGTGTCGCTTTGCGCAGAGGCATTCTGTCCAAGCAAAATGGCGGGAGAAAATGTTACCCCAGCCATTATTAGTAATGTCTTTAAATTCATCGAGAAATCAGTTGGAGTCCTAACCCTTGAAATTCGTGACGGTCAAGAATACTGCCAGTAAACTTTCCAAAGCAATCATAATACTCGGGATATATATTAATACATCCTCTCAATTTATCTACACTGGAAATTGCGGGTATGGTGATGCGGTCTTTCTTACCTGGAAAACCTTTGATTATAACGTTGGTGACATAAATCGGATTTAAGTAGTTTTTCTTTAGATTGTCCGAGTAAAGGGTGTCATTGCCAACTTGGCGAGAGCTAATCGTAACAGAATTTACCGTGCGGGGTTCTCCATCTACTGTAAATGTCAGATTGTCGCCTGAGTATACACCATCGCGATAATTTGGGGTGTAGTCAGAGGTTAATTCTTCAAATTCTTTATTGCATGACGCAAGAATCGCTGTAGCAACAACAATGAAAGAAAAAATTAATTTCTTTATAGTTATATGTTTTTTAAATAAAATATTCAAACTAAGATTGCCATAATTTTTGGCAAAGATACTAATTATTTATTTAACGAATTAATTTTGTCCTATTATTTTATAAAAGGCTTTCGCTAAACTGCTATATACGAGCATGGTGATGACTTGCCAACCCTCCATTGGCCGCGGTCTGAATAGCTTATACATTTAGACCGTGTCAATGGCATTCTTAGGCGCATAGCGCCGACCACAAGAGGGAACCGCATGCGAAGCCTGCGGCCGCTCTCTATATCCGCAGGCCGTAGTGGCGTACCTCCGGCACGCATATGGTGTTGACCGGTATAATCCCATCACGCTCCGCAGGCTCCGCGTAATGGGTTAGGAGTAAGTCTCGTGCCTCCGGCACGAAAGCCTCGCCTGCCGATGCTGTGGATTCCGCCACCCATGCAGCGAGCAACCGCTATGCGGCTGTCTGCTCTGCCCGCGCTACGCTGCAGGCCAAGGCCAGCAGTTCCGACTTGTTGCCGGCGCTATGCGCCTCATTCACCACGGCAGATTGCCGCGTATTTCCGTGGCGTCCAGGGGTACGCCACACTATTACGCTGCCGATATTCCGCCATCCAGTCGGTGCTTACACGATAGCTGCGGTTAAATCTACATCAGGAATGATTACGTCCGTAAGTTTGTCCTGTATCAGAAATCCCATATAGAGCGGGACTGTTAGTACGTCTCCATCGCGCCCTACGTTATATTGGCCAAGTTTGATGGCGTTGTTGACATGATATATCGCTTTGTTCTTTAGAATCGTATTCATGCTTTTTGCCTTGCCGGTTTTTGATTTGACTTCAATGACGACACATTCCCCTTTGAATCTAACCAAAAAATCGAGTTCAAGCCCACTTTCTTTATGAAAATAGTATAGCCGTTGCCCTGACTTGCATAAAAAGTCTGCCATTAGGTTTTCGAATATAGCGCCTTTGTAGCCTAAAAGGTTTCCTTTAAGGATGTCGGCCTGTGTGCCATAGTCCAACATTGCCATAAGAAGACCTATGTCGGTGGTATACAGCTTGAAGCAATCAGTAATGGCGTTGCCGTCCAACGGCAATTCTGTTATTGTCGTGTTGTAGCATCTTTGGGCTATTCCTGCGTCTTCCAGCCATTGGATGCATCCCAAATATTGCGAGGCACGCCCACCCTTTTTGACCACCGAATACTGGAATTTTTTGTTTTCTTTTGCCAGTTGCTTGGGGATAGATTCAAAGCATTCGCGAATATGTGGCTTGTCGGTATCAGCGGCATATTTAACCATATCTTCTTCATATTCAGATATAAGATTGCGTTGCTTATTGTATATGAGTTCGATGTTCTTAGTCTCAATGAAGCAGTTGACCACCTCTGGCAGACCTCCGACAATGATGTATCTATAAAGCAGTTCCATCATCGCGCGATGGATGCCTTCGGCAACGGCCTGTTCGTTGTCAAAACATGTCTTGACGTTGTCAATCACGGAGTCATTGATGCCGTTTGCCCATAAAAATTCTTCAAAATCCAAAGGAAACATCTCGATTACCGTCTCATATCCGACAGGTACGGAATCTTGTCCTCCATCGATGTCTTTCTTTGGTGTTTTGCCGTAACCTTTCACTCCAAACAGCGATCCAGTGGCAATGATATCGAATCGACCATCGATGCAAAACGATTTTAAGGAGGTTCTCGCTTCTTTGCACTCCTGAATCTCGTCAAGGATGATGCATGTTTTCCCATTGATGAAACGTGAACCGGGAATCAAGGCGGACAGGTTGAGGATGATGGTGTCGACATCGATATTGCCGTGAAACGCTGACTTCTTGTCGGGCTCGAGAATGAAGTTTATATAGACAACACTTTCATAATTCTCGGTCGCAAATTTCTGTACAATATATGTCTTTCCACACTGCCGTATGCCCTTTATCACAAGTGGCTTCCTGTCGGCGGCTTCTTTCCACTGGCCTAAATATTTCTCTATCTTTCTTTTAAGCATATCTTCTCCCGTTGTTCTTTAATGCGAAATTACACTTTTCCAAGCGAATGTGCAAGGCTTAATTACACTTTTCCAAGCGAATTATGGGTGGTTCGTTACACTTTTCGGAACGAATCGCAGGCGGTTTGCTACACTTTTCCAAGCGAATCGGAGTTATTGGGCAGGCTTGGCGGCAGGTTTTTTGAGCTCGGGATATGAAATTCGGGTGTGGTACATTGTACGCAGTCGAGAAATAAACACCTTTTTCACCACCTCCACATCACGGAAACTCAGCGGCGAGTCTTTCATCAGCCCTTGTGCGATTTGCCCGTCGATAATCTTGTTGACAAGGTTTGAAATAGTCTCGTCGTTGTATTCCTTCAGGCTTCTCGAAGCCGCCTCGGTTGCGTCAGCCATCATGAGCAGCGACGTCTCCTTGCTGCGCGGGTTCGGGCCAGGGTATGTGAAAGGCGTCGGGTCGACCGGGTTTCCACCGTTGTTGTTGCAAGCTGTTGTATAGAAATATTTGGCAAGGTTTCTGCCGTGGTGCTCAAGGATGAAATTCCTGATTTCCATAGGCAGTTTTTCCTTTTCGGCACGTTTCAGTCCGTCGGTCACGTGTCGGATAACGATTTTCGCGCTTTGCTCCGGAGTCAGCACCTCGTGAGGGTTCACATCGTGCTGGTTTTCGGTGAAGAAAGCCGGATTGTCCATTTTACCGATGTCGTGGTACAGCGCTCCGGCACGCGCCAACTGCGAGTTCGCCCCGATTTCGCGTGCCGCCTCCGCCACGAGGTTTGACAATTGCACGGAGTGCTGGAACGTTCCCGGGCATTTTTCCGACAGTTCCTGCAGGAGAGGATTGTTGATGTCGGCCAGCTCAACGAGCGTTACTTTCGACACAAAACCGAACACCCGTTCGAATACGAAGATAATCACATATGCAAACGACAGCATCACCGCGTTGATGGCGAAGCATGCAAACGTGTGTGGGTCGATTGCGGTAATGTTTCCCTCCTCGATTATTGTCAAAGCGGCATACATGATTGAGTATGACAGGAACACGCAGATGGCAGTGCGTATCAGCTGCGAGCGTTTTGTGAGTTCCTGCAGAGTATCGATGGCAACGATGCAAGCCACCGTGTGCATAATGATGAAGTTGCCTTGCGCCGCCCCCTCTTCGATCAGGCTGCAAAGGAGCACCTGCACCATCGACAAGAAGAAGGCAGTGCGCGAGTCGAAGAACGTGACCACGATGACAGGAATCAGCGTGATAGGCATCAGCATCGGGCCGTAGACCACGCGGTGCATCAGCGTGTAGGATGCGATGGTCACGGCAGTCAGCAGCGACAGCACGAAACTCAGTTTCCTCTTGTTTTCGAGAATCGCCTGCCGGCGGTAGATTAAGAAATAGAGGAAAAGGAGGAAGAACAGCATCAGCACCACAATCGTGTTTCCCACGATAGGATAGTGCGACTTTCCAGTCGTCTCGCTTTCAAGGATTTTCTCGCACGCCTCGATGGCCAGCGCGTTTTGCGGCGTCACTTTGGCACCGCGGGCAATTATCAGCTCACCCTTTTCGATAGGCGCCCGAATGCTTGCGCGGGCATATTCGCCCTGCAGGTATTCCTTGTTTCTCTGCGAGTCTTCCGCGTAATTCGGTTTTAGTAGTTCGGCGAGGTTCAGAGTCGACATCGACAGCACACCATGCACCTGCTTGTCGATGTATTCATAAGCCGCTTTTGCCGACCTCATTTTTGCGGTCGACAGGGTTTGCGCCCTGTTTTCATTGTCGACCACCTTCAGGCTTGGGAGTTTGTTGCTCTGAATAGAATCGTAGACTCTGTTGTCGACAATTCCGTCGGCATACACTTGGCGCACGGCATTGCTGATTTCGCGATGCATCAGCATAGGCGTCCGGCTGATTTTCGATTGGATTTCCGCCTCGATGTTCGTGTTGTGTTTGAAAAACGGTATGAAAGAATTGATTATGCTGTCCTTTATCGCCTTTTCCGAAGCCGCGTCGAGGCCAACGACCAGCTGGGCAGGAGCGTAGAGAGCCGGTGCCGTCCAGGGCTTTCCCACTTCGTAAACGAATTTCTTATGGGCGCGTCCGGGCACGAAATATAGGATAACCGCCACGGCAGCGACAAAGAACGCTACGTGAATCCAGAATTTTTTGGCGAAAACTTTTTTCAGTTCTTTCATAGACTCGTTTTTTTATTAACTGGTTCTTACAGCTGATTTCACACCGTTGATTTTCTTTATTTGGCGGCACATCCTCACAACAATGGCAGCGTCTGACACGCGCACCACAAGGTTGCACGTGAACACGCCCTGGTTTGCCTCGATGTTGAGGTTGCGTATGTTGATAGACATATTTATTGAAATCTCATGTATCAGCTCCTGCAGGATGCCCATCCTGTCGATTCCCTCGATGTGGATGGTCGCCATGAATGATGTGACTTGCGGCGACTCCTCCCATTGGGTAGCCACCAGACGGTTTCCGAAACTGCTCTTCAGTCTTGTCGCCGTCTCGCAGTCCATTTTGTGAACCACCACGTTGTTGTCGTCGTCGATGTATCCCACCACGTCGTCGCCCGGAATTGGGTTGCAGCATTGAGCAATCTTGTAGTTATGCACACCGTTCACAGATCGCAGCACGTACACCTTTTTCGTGTCGATTTCTTTCTGATGGGAATGGTCGGCAGCGTGTTGGGCAGAGTCGTCGGCAGGCTTTTTGCCGAAAGGCCACAGGCGGTTCAGCAACTTCAGATTCTGCTTTTTGCACAGCGACTTCACGATGCCCTCGTTGATTTCGATGTGTCCGCATCCGATAGCGAGATACATACCGTCGCGTGTAGTGATGTGGAAATGCGCCATCAGTTTTGATATAAAATGCGCATAGTCTTCCGGCGACACCCCCTCGACCGCTTTTCTCGCCATTTTTTCGCCTTTCTCAATCAGCATCTTCCGTTCCTTTCTTAGCGCCGCCTCCAGTCTTGTTTTCGCTTTGGCAGTGCAAATGAACGACTGCCATTCCGGGACAGGTTTCTGAGTTTTTGACGTCAGCACCTCCACCTGGTCACCGCTTTGCAGTTTGTAAGAGATAGGCACCAGCTTGTGGTTCACCTTACCCGCAATGGCGTGCGAACCGATTTCGGAGTGCAGGTTGTATGCAAGGTCGAGCACCGTAGCGTCTTTAGGCAGCGTCACGAGGTCGCCCTTAGGCGTGAACACGATAATCTCGGTGGCAAACAGGTTCAGTTTTATAGTGTCGAGGAAGTCGACCGCATTCGGTCCCGGCTCCTTCAGCAGGTCGGTAATTGTTTTCAACCACGTTTCGAGTTCCGACTCCTCGTCGCTTTCACCGATTTTGTATTTCCAGTGGGCTGCAAAACCGCGTTCAGCGATGTCGTCCATCTTTTGGCTTCTGATCTGCACCTCCACCCAGTTTCCGTCGTTGCCCATCACCGTCAGGTGCAACGCACGGTATCCGTTGGCCTTCGGCGTGCTTACCCAGTCGCGTGTTCTGGTAGGGTGCAGCTTGTAAATATCGGTAATTGCAGAGTATATGCTCCAGCAAATCGTCTTCTCGTTGTCGGTTTCGCAGCAGTCAAACACGATTCTCACAGCGTATAAGTCGTAGACCTCCTCAAACGGCACGTGTTTGGTTTCCATTTTGTTCCAGATAGAGAAAGCCGACTTCACGCGGGTTGACAGCGAGTATTTGAGCCCCATAGCGTCAAGTTTCTTGCGGATTGGCGCGGCGAAGTTTTCAAACACCATCTGCCTGTCTTTGTCGGTTTTTTTGATTTTCGCGACGATTTCCTTGTATTGTTCAGGGTGCTGGTATTTGAAACTCAGGTCCTCAAGTTCGGTTTTTATGGCAAACAAACCGAGTCGGTGAGCGAGCGGCGCGTAGATGTAGAGCGTTTCGCCAGCAATCTTATACTGCTTGCTCGGCAGCATCGAACCGAGAGTTCGCATGTTGTGCAGACGGTCAGCCATTTTGATAAGGATCACGCGTATGTCCTCCGCCATTGTCAGCAGCAGTTTTCTGAAATTCTCCGCCTGAGCCGAAGCCCTGTCGCCGAAAATACCGCCTGAAATCTTTGTCAGCCCGTCGACAATCAGAGCAATCTTTTTGCCGAAGTTCATCTCGATATCCTCTACAGTGTATTCCGTGTCCTCCACCACGTCGTGCAGCAGAGCAGCGCATATCGACGTAGATCCGAGACCGATTTCCTGGCTCACGATTTTCGCCACGGCGATAGGGTGTAGGATGTAAGGCTCGCCCGACCGCCGGCGTATGCCCTTGTGCGCCTCCTTGGCGAATGAATATGCGCGCTTTATTATTTCCACCTTTTTGCGGTGGTTGCTGTGCAGGTATCCGTCGAGCACGTCCTGAAAGGCGGCTTCAATGTTCTGGTCCTCCTGTTCCGGAGTCAGATGTAAGGATTTATAGTCAATATTTTCCACGAGCAGTTTTTCAGTTTAGTTTGCCATGTAATACAAAGATATGTAAAATTTCTGATTTTTTCAAATCACCCCTTTTTGCCAGTAATTATTGCCTTTATGTCGTTCAGTTTGTTGAGCGCCGCCATTGGCGTAAGGTTGTTTATGTCGGTGTTCAGGATTTCGTCGCGCACCTGGCTCAGAACAGGGTCGTCGAGTTGGAAGAACGACAGCTGTACACCCTTTCCACTGCCTTCGTCCATTTCCGAGAGGCATTGCGCCGCTGCATCCTTCGAGTTTGCCGATTCAAGATGGTGAAGCACCTCGTTTGCGCGGGAGACGATTGCCGGCGGCAGTCCGGCGAGTTTCGCCACGTGTATACCGAAGCTGTGCTCGCTGCCTCCTTCCACGAGTTTTCGGAGGAACACAACCTTTCCGTCGATTTCGCGCACCGACACATTGAAGTTTGCGATGCGTTTGAACGTTTTAGCCATCTCGTTGAGTTCGTGATAGTGAGTGGCGAAGAGAGTTTTTGCGTGAAACCGAGGGTTCTCGTGGATATACTCCACAATCGACCACGCTATAGATATTCCGTCGTATGTGCTAGTGCCCCGTCCCAGCTCGTCGAACAGCACAAGACTTCGTTCGCTCAGATTGTTGAGGATTGAAGCCGCCTCGTTCATTTCCACCATAAACGTCGACTCCCCGAGCGAAATGTTGTCGGAAGCGCCGACGCGGGTGAATATTTTATCGACGATGCCGATTTTCGCGGCGTCGGCAGGCACGAAGCATCCAATCTGTGCCATCAGCACGATGAGAGCCGTTTGTCGCAGCAGCGCCGACTTACCCGCCATATTGGGACCGGTGATCATCATGATCTGCTGCGACTCGTTTCCGAGAGTCACGTTGTTGGCGATGTATGACTCGCCCGGCGGCAGTTGCTTTTCGATAACAGGGTGTCGTCCCTCGATGATGTCAATGTCGAGCGACTCGTTGACATCCGGTCGGTTGTATTGGTTTTCTATAGAAACCCTTGTAAACGACATCAGGCAGTCGAGCCGGGCAACGAGCGACGCATTCAATTGGATTGCAGGAATGTATGTCGCCACGGCAGCCACCAGGTCGTTGAACAGTCGAGTCTCCAGCGAAAGGATTTTCTCCTCAGCGCCGAGGATTTTCTCCTCATATTCCTTCAGCTCCTGAGTGACGTAGCGTTCGGCGTTGACAAGAGTTTGCTTCCGGATCCATTCCGGCGGCACCTTGTCCTTGTGCGTGTTGCGCACCTCGATGTAGTATCCGAACACGTTGTTGTAAGCCACCTTTAGGCTTGGGATACCCGTCAGCTCGCTCTCACGTTGTTGTATTTTCAGCAGATAGTCCTTTCCTGAATATGAAATCTCGCGTAGCGAGTCGAGTTCGTCGTTGACGCCGGTTCTGATCACGTTGCCCCTGTTGGTAGCGTTTGGCGCGTCGGGGTTCAGTTCCCGTTCAATGCGGTCGCGTATGGAGGCGCATGCATTCAGTTGCTCGCCGAACGACCGCAGCACGGCATTGTCGGCATCTTCGCAATAAGCCTTTATCGGCGCCACCGCGTTGAGCGCATTTTTCATCTGCACCATCTCCCGTGGCGAGATTCTTCCCACCGCCACTTTCGACACCAGCCTCTCCATATCGCCGACCAGTTCCAGTTGGCGTTGAATCAGTTCCCGTCCCTCGCGGTCTTTGAAGAAATGCTCCACCACGTCGAGCCGGTCGTTGATTTGCTTCACCGACTTCAGCGGGAACAAAGTCCATCGTCGCAGCAGGCGCGCGCCCATAGGGCATACGGTGCGGTCAATCACGTTGAGCAGGCTTTTGCCGTCCTCGCACATTGGTTCCACCAGCTCGAGGTTGCGCACTGTAAAGCGGTCGAGACGCACGAATTTCTCCTCCTCGATGCGAGCGAGCGACGTGATGTGTGAAATCTGAGTGTGCTGAGTCAGGTCGAGGTAGAACAGAATTGCTCCCGAAGCAACAATTGCATTATGCATCTTGTCGACCCCGAAACCTTTCAGATTTTTTGTCTCAAACTGCTTCAGCAGCCTGTCGTGAGCAGCCTCGCCGGTCATCATCCAGTCGTCGAGTTCAAACGTCAGATATTTAGCCGTAAACGACTGGTCGAAGCGTTTTTTGCACGACCGCTCCACCAGCACCTCCTTCGGAGAGAAGTTGGCGAGCAGTTTGTCAATATAGTCGATTGTGCCCTCGGCGGTAAGAAACTCACCTGTGCTGATGTCGAGAAACGCCACTCCGCAGGCGTTTTTTCCGAAATGCACCGCACCGAGGAAGTTGTTCTCGCGGTAGTCGAGCATATTTCCGTTGATGGCTACTCCCGGAGTCACCAGTTCGGTAATGCCGCGCTTCACGAGTTTTTTTGTCAGTTTAGGGTCTTCAAGTTGCTCGCAGATTGCAACGCGCTTTCCCGCGCGCACCAGTTTTGGCAGATATGTGTCGAGCGCATGGTGGGGAAACCCGGCAAGTTCGATGTGCTGTCCCGGGCCGTTGGCACGTTTTGTGAGCGTTATGCCCAATATTTCCGAAGCCGTGACGGCATCGGTTGAAAATGTTTCGTAAAAGTCGCCCACACGATACAGCATGATTGCATCGGGATGTTTTTTCTTCATCTCGAAAAACTGCTTCATCAGCGGAGTTTCAACAATTTTTTTTTCTGCCACAACAATAAATTTTAATAACACAAAGTTAATATATTTCTTTTTATCGGCGAAATCACTAACTTTGTATGTATCTATGGACATTGCGAAAACAGACATACGGCTCTCGGTTGTCGTTCCATTCTACAATGCGGAGCGGCATATCGGAGATTGTGTGCATTCGCTGATGCGTCAGTCGCTGTCGGGCGGCATAGAGTTTATTTTTGTCAACGACCGCAGCACTGATGCTTCCGAGGCGGTGCTGCAGGCGGTGGTTTCGAGCTATCCGCAGCGGCGCGACCAGGTGACGGTGCTTCGCAACGACATCAACCGAGGCAGCGCATATTCACGGCAGCGCGGTGTTGACGCGGCGAGCGGAGAATTCGTAATCCATTGCGACGCAGACGACTGGGTTGATGCCGAGATGTATGGCACGATGCTGCGCGTGGCTGATTCCACAGGCGCCGACGTGGTGTGCACCCCGTATTATTTGGAGAAGGGCAAGGGACGTTGTGACACGGTGGGTTTCCCTTCGCTCGACTATCCACAGCTCAACGATATGCCTCTTGACACGCTTCATTGCTCATTGTGCAACAAGATTATACGCCGCAGCGTGATTGTTGACAACGGCATCCGCTTTTTTGAGGGGGTCAACTGTTGGGAAGATTTGGGGCTGTGGTTCAGAGTGGCTGTTGCAACGCGCCGCATAGTGATTTACAACCGTCCGTTCTATCATTATCGTAAAGAAACGACAGACTCGTTGTCGACCGAGCGAATGGACCGTGTGCTTGCCGACCATCTTGCGTTTGTCGACGGGATGGACCGTTGGTTTGCCTCGATGCCGCCGGCGTATGCCGAACGCTATTCGCAATTCATACTGTTCGCACGGTTTACGGCAAAGATAAAGATGCTCCGAGGCAGCCACCGCGACATTGTGCGTTGGCGGTCGACCTATCCCGAAACCAATGCGCATATCTGGAGTTTCAGCAACATTCCGTATGTCTACCGGCTGTGTTTTCTGCTCGCCGACCGTCTGCCTTTATGGATGGTGAAGGCAGCAATCGCCGTGGCAAGGATTTTCCGCATCTAAAAAATAGCAGTATTGCTTGTTTTTTGGCTGATAAAACAAAAATAGCCGACAATCAAAAGATTATCAGCTATTCTGTGTACCCGAGATCGGACTCGAACCGACAAGGTTGTTACACCACTAGAACCTGAAACTAGCGCGTCTACCAATTTCGCCACCCGGGTATCGAGGTTTTAGTGGCGCAAAGTTACGGCAAATTTTCTGAAACGCCAAAACTTTTTTTTGAAAATTCCTCAATGGTCCACGTCGACAAGATTGAAGCGGTTGTCGAATTCCAGCTCCGTTCCGTTGCTCAGTTTCACCTCATAACCCTTTCGGCTGTATTCAATCTTCACAGGCTTAACGCCATGCTTCAGATAGCCGCGGTGTTTCATAAAGTTCATTATCTGCACTGGTATGATGCCGTTTTTCAAACCTTTAGGGCATTTCACCTCGGTCCATTCGCCTCTGCCGTTGAACTCAATCTCGCTTCCGTCGGTAAACTTCACATCGTAGTCGGTGTCGCGGAAACCGCGATCTTCCTTCACGAGCACCACCTTGTGCGGATTGAAATATTTTTTGACAAACGACTGTGCGCGTAGAGGCAGGTCGTGATAGGCAATGGCTCTGTCTGACGCTGTCGCGCCTGGGGCGCAGATAAGCAGCATCACGATGCTGAGCAGGGTTGTTGTAAAAAGTTTTTTCATCATTCTTCGTTTTTGTTTGTTGGTATCTTTTAGAACGAAGATGGGCGGAAAAGGTTTAATCCGTTAACCTTCTTTTTCACCGAACGCGAGGTCGCCGGCATCTCCGAGTCCAGGCACGATGTATTTGTGCTCGTTGACTTCGTCGTCGATGGCAGCCACCCACAGAGTGGTGTCGGCGGGAAATTTGTCGCGGATAAAGTCGATAGCCTGTTGCGAGGCGATTACCGACACGATATGCACCTTCGAAGGTTTGCCTTTTGTCAGCAGCGCCTCGTAGGCAAGCTCCATCGACGATCCTGTTGCGAGCATAGGGTCGGTGATTATCAGCACCTTGTCGTCGATGCGTGGAGCGGCGATATACTCGATGTGGATGCGGAAATCGTCTTTGCTCACATATTTGCGGTAGGCAGACACGAAAGCGTTCTCAGCGCCGTCGAAATAGTTGTGCACGCCCTGATGCAACGGCAGTCCGGCGCGCAGGATGGTGGCGATAACCACAGTTTCGTCCACCACATGGCTTTTTGCCGTTCCGAGGCAAGTTTTGGTGTCGATGGTCTTGAATTCGAGTGTCTTTGAAATCTCATAGGCTGCAATTTCCCCAATACGCTCAATGTTGCGGCGGAAACGCAACATGTCTTTCTGGATTTTCTCGTCGCGCAGTTCGCGCATAAAAACGTTGACAAGCGAACGCTCGTCGGCAAAATTAATGATTTTCATATTCTGAAGATTGTGTTAATATATTTTCAATTGTTTTTCGGTCGAGTTGTAGTTGCCGGCGCAGGTCGTCGAGTCCGTTCATGCGTCGCTCGTTGCGCACACGGTCAACAAATTCAAGATTCACCGTCTTGCCGTATATCTCGTTGTCGAAGTTGAAGATGTTCACCTCAATGGTGCGTTGCGTTGCATGGTCGACTGTCGGAGTGCCGATGTTGAGCATACCACCGAATGTCGCTCCGTCGACCGATACTTTAACGGCATATACGCCGTCGGGCGGCACGAGCAGAGGCATGCCGTCAAGGTCGATGTTGGCGGTGGGGAAGCCGATAAGGCGGCCGTTGCGTTTGCCGTCCACCACCTTGCCGGCAATGCAGTAGCGGTGTCCGAGCATCGAGGCGGCGCCTTTCACGTCGCCCTCAGCCAGCCGTCGGCGTATGGCAGACGAGCTGATGTGGCCGTCGCCGCTGAGTTCGGGAGTGGTTATCACGTCCATGTCAATCGCCTCGCCGTAGCGTTGATAGTCGGCAAAAGTCTCGTCCGACCGCCGTCCGAAACGGTGGTCGTAACCCACGGCGAGCAGCCTCACGTTGTAGCGGGAGTGCAGCAACGTCATAAACTCGCGTGCCGTCATCGCCGCCAATTCATGAGTGAATGAGAGGAAGAAAGTGTAGTCAACGCCCGTCTGCGCCAGCAGCGAAGCCTTCTTTTCCGGGCTTGTGAGCAGCCGCAGACCGCAGTCGGGGTGAAACAGCAGTTGGGGATGGTTGGGGAAGGTGAACACGGCGGTTTTCAATCCTCGTGCCGACGCAGCTTGGCGCAGATTGTCGACAACAAGGCGGTGGCCGCGGTGCACGCCGTCAAACATCCCTATCGTTGCCGCTAACGGTGGCATGTTGTCGGGAACTTGCTTGTTGAAAAAAGTATCCATTACTCCCCGAACGCTTCCATGAATTCCGTACCTTCAGCCACAAGCCACGTCTTGAATCCCAGTTCCGCTGCTGCGTCGAGGTTGGTCTGCGAGTCGTCGAAGAACAGCGTTTCTTCCGGGCGTATGCCGAATTTGCGCACCACGGCCTCGAAGATGCGGCGGTCGGGCTTTGCCACGCCCTCCTCAAAACTTGTGCAGATGCCGTCGAAATAGTCTTCGCGGTGTTTGCCGTCTTTCTCAAACTCGCGGCGGATGCCCTGGTTATACATTATGGCGTTGGTGTTTGACAGCACATATATCTTATAATGGTTGCGCAGCGACTCGAGCGCATGGAGGCGTGCCACAGGGATGCCCACAAGAAAGGCGTCAAACGCCGTGTCGATTTCCTCGTCGGAGAGTGTGCGGGCAGACTTGCCGCGCACATAGTCGCGAAACTCAGCCGGTGTGATTTTTCCCTCTTCAAGTTGAAGAAATGCGCCCTGCTGGCAGTAGACGCCCAGCATCTCGCCGATGCCGCTCACTTCCAGTTGCTCCAAGGCTTTAACACAATTTTCGCGGCGGATGTCCATAATGACGCCGCCCAAGTCAAACAAGAGATTTTTCACCCCTTCCAATTTCGGCTTCTTCATAGAAATTTTTTGCAAAGTTAGTGCAAGCCGAGAGAAAAAGCAAAATCAAGCTTGCTTGAAATTTTGATTTTTCCGAGGCGCAGCCTAAATTATCAAAAGTTAGTGCAAGCCGAGAGAAAAACCGCGCAAGCCGAGAGAAAAATGAAGCTTGCTTCGATTTTTCCGAGGCGCAGCCGGTTTTATCCAAAAAGCAAAATCAAGCTTGTGCCTCAGCGGCACCGCGTTGCGGTGCATGCTGCGTTGGTTGCTCTGCCCCGGACGCAGTCCGGGGTTAACTGAAAGCGTGTCCGCGCTGCGGACATCCCCTCGTTCTCCTGGTGCAGAGAGTGACTCCTCGGGCGTAGTAGCGCATCTCCGAAGCGCATGGGCAGTGTGGCGGCCAGAGTCCCCATGCGTCATCGCTGCGCTCCCACGAATGGGGGTTACTATGGAGTATCGCGTCTGCGCTGCGGACATCCCCTCGTTCTCCTGGTGCAGAGAGTGACTCCTTAGGCGTAGTAGCGCATCTCCGAAGCGTATGGGCAGTGTGGTGGTCAGAGACCTCATGCGTCATTGCTGCGCTCCTACGAATGGGGTTGCTATGAAGTATCGCGTCCGCGCTGCGGACATCCCTCTCGCTCTCCGGAATGAAGGCAGAGAGTGACTAGTAGCGCATCTCCGAAGCGTATGGGCAGTGTGGCGGTCAGAGACCTCATGCGTCATTGCTGCGCTCCTACGAATGGGATTACTATGAAGTATCGCGTCTGCGACGCGACACAGGATGTTGAAAATAGATAATTGTGAGTTAAAAAGATATAAAAATGTTGCGGTATCGATTTTAATGAGTACTTTTACAAAAAATAAGGAAAAAAAGACTACGGCCTAACTTTTTTATAATAGAAGAACTTAACTAAAACTTATAAATCAAACTAAAACCTAACTTTATGAAAAAAATTAAACACATTCTTGTGTGCGGCCTCGCTGTTGTTGCGTCCGCTGTAGCCGTTCAGGCACAAACTCTTACGCAGGACTGGAAAGTGACGACGGGTCTGCCTGCAGCCACCGAAGCTAGAGATGGTATTGGAGGAAAAGGAAAAATCTGGACCAATGACAAGAGTTCTGCAAAATTGACCTATTGGGATGAGGCTGGAGAACATTCGCTTTCAGTTGGAGCGGGAGGGACGGCCATAACAATGGATGATGCTGGGAATATAATAATTAGCACGAGCATGTATGTCGGAGGATGTACGGCATATAAGATTCTGCCGTATGGAGAGACCTCTGTTAAGGATTTGTCAGTTAAACTTCCGGATGGTGTTACTCCCGTGGGTATGCAATATATGGGACGCGCAAAAGGTGATGTTATGAGCGCTGAAGGTGGTGTGTTCTACATTGGTTCGACAGCAAATGCGGTTAAAGTCTTTGTTGCAGGAGGAGTGCAAGACGTTGCTAAATCAAAAGCGATTACAACAGGAATGCCAGCTGGAGCGGAAACTATTGTTCAGCCAGTTTCATCATCTCTTGATGATGATGAAATATTGTTGAGAAATAGGAGCCAAAAGAATTTCTATTATTGGAATGGTGAGAAATATGTTGCTTATTCTGCTCCGTTGAAGGCGAATTCAACATGCGGTGGAGACGCTTTTAAGTTGAATGGAACGCTTTATACAATTGAGCCAAGTGGAACGGATTATGTTGATGGCTTTGTTATTGTGGATCGTAGCACAAACAAGGTTGTTGCTACGCATGAAGCAGAATTTGCAACTGCGGCAAGAAAGCCTAACGGAAATTCATTGACAGCGGAGAAAGTAGATGAGTATACAATTAATATCTACCAATACGTTCCTGGACAAATGGTTGCAAAGTACACATTCTCGTTGCCAAAGATGTATATCCTTGGACAAAATGAAGTAGGAGACGCATGGAATCCAACCAGCGGCATTGCGATGACTTGGGAAAGTGGAAATGTTTGGTCTGCAACCGTGACAACAGCTCCTGGACGTGAAAATCTGGGTTTCGTGTCAGTTCTTGCTGAAAACAATGATGAAGGAGGTTGGACGTATGTCAACGGAAACCGTTGGGGCTTGGAAAATGATAAACAAGAAGGCGCTTTGGCAGAGAAACTTACAGTAAGCAAAAACAGCAACTCTATAAATGTGGGTGTCGGAACGTTCTTTATCCGTATGAATTTGGATGACAATACTCTTTACATTGCTCCTACAAAGCTTTATGTGATTGGAACATCCAACAAGGCGGAAGGTCACCACTGGGCACCAAACGACGACAGCTATATGGCGGAGAGCAATCCGGAAACTCCGGGCGTGTTCACGTTCGATCCTATCGACTTGAAGGTGGAAGGCAAGGCTGTAGGCGAAGAAGCTGAGGAAGATTTGGCATATTTCGCTTTTGTTACGGGTATTGACGCAGAATGGGGTCCGGTAAACAACAGCCGTTGGTGTCCGAACAACAAAGATGGTGAATTGACAGACAACACTGATTTCACCGACTTTGGCAAGTATTATAATGGTGCATTCTGCATAAAAAATGGCGCTTACAAATTGACAGTCGACCTCAACACCAAGACCGTCAAGGCAGTCTATCTCACATCGTCGGGCGTTGAGCAGGTAGGTGCAGAGGCAGCAGGCGTAATTGCAGCCGACGGACAAATCCGCATTGTCGGCGACGCAGCGACAGTGTCGGTCTACAACGCAGCCGGTCAGGCAGTGGCAATCAACTCAGCAGAGCGCACGTTTGCAGTGGCACGTGGCATGTATGTAGTGGTTGTCGATGGCAAAGCAACAAAGGTTATCGTTAGATAGTTAAAACAACCTGATTATAGAAATTCGGCGCCGTGGGTCACCCACGGCGCTTCTTCGTGCTATAAAACGTTAAAAGGGGCACGGCATTGGGGGAAAATTGCTAACTTCGCAAAAATTAGCAAGATTGTGGACGTATTGTTGACTATACTCGGCGTGATGCTGCTTGGCTTGGGGCTTTACCTATGTGTCAGGCCTTATGTGCCGTCGGTGCTTGCCTCCTATGGCGGACTGTGGTTGCTGCAGTGGGGCGGACTGATGGAGGTGCCCACCGTCACGCTTTCTTATTGGGGCGTGATGGTTGTGATTGTGGTTACCATCAACTCCATGCAGCAGCCGGCGCTCACCAAAGCCACCCAGGGGCTGCCGCAGATGCTGATAACGTCGGTTGCCGGCATGCTTCTCGGACTGATGATGGGCTACTATGCCTCGATGGTGATAGGCGCAGCTGTAGGCGCGGTTGCCGGCGGAGTGTTTTTCGCCCGTACACCCAAAGGCGCGGCACTGCGTTTCCCGTCGAAGCGTTTTTTGCAGTATGTCTGTGCCAAGGGCTTCCCCACGGTGATAAGCGTGTCGCTTACGGGCATCGCCATAATGGTTGCTGTGGCAGCCTACAATATGTCGCATTAAAGAAATATTTTTAACGAAGATGAGAAAGTTATTAGCGGTTATAATGCTGTTTGCCGGGCTGTGGGTTTGGGCAGGCGCAGTGCCCGAAAAGGGCAGGAAAGACACCAAGTTCCGTCCAATCGACGTGAATATGGACTCGATACGCGTCAATATCCAGAATCCGCGCTCAAACTACTACTACAAGCGGTTGTGGCGCAAGTATCAGAGCAACGACACCAACATGTCGCTCAAGGAATATCGCCATCTGTATCTCGGATACGTGTTTTCGGAGGACTATGATCCCTACCGCCAGTCGGAATTTTCAAAAAAGATACAGCCTCTCTACTATAAGAAGCACCATACTCCGGCGGAGTGCGACACGATAATCAAATATGCGGAGCTCTCGCTCGCCGACGATCCGTTTGACTTGAAGCAGATGGAATACTACATCTATGTGCTCAAGGAGCGTCAGAAATACACCCGTGCGGCAATCATGCAGTCGCGTCTCAACAATCTTATCAAGGCAATCATGTCGACCGGCACAGGCACTAAGGAGAAGCCGTGGGTGGTGATCAGTCCGGTGCATGAGTATGTGATTACCAACGGCTTGAACTTCAAGGCGGCGGAACATCTGGAGTATGAGGGCGACATTGACTATATCAAGTTTGAGAATCCTAAAAGCGGCGGACCCGAGGGCTTTTGGTTTGATGTGTCAAACATCCTGAGGGTGCGTCAGCAGAAATTCGGCGACGAGTGATGGGCGAGGCGGCAATCAACAGATTCATCAACAGCCGTGTGCTCACGTGGCTCACAGCCGTTGTGGGCATCGTGGCGGCATACGCTATGCTGCTTTTCTTCGGCACGCCCTCTGTGCCGCCAGTCGAAGGCTTGTTTGGCGGCGGACTCGACCACCTGCTGCCGTCGGGCATATTGTCGTGGGCGGTGAATATGGTGGTGGTGTTTGTGGCGGCCGTGATGCTCAACTGGCTCAACAAGACCTACGTGTTCATCCGCGAGCACACGATGATGTTTGTCACCGTGTTTCTCTGCGCCACGCTGTCAAACCCCGTGGTGTCGACGTCGCTCGGCACGCCCACGCTGCTCGCGCTCGCGCTTGTGGTGTGCACATACGTGATGTTTGGCACGTTTCAGCAGCGCGACAGCCAGAGCGTGGCGTTTCTCATCACGATGATTCTTACGGTCTGCGCCATGCAGAGTTTTGTGTTCGCGCTTTATATACCAGTGTTTATCGTGGGATTTTTCCAGATGCGCATCTTCACGCTGCGCACGCTGCTCGCCGTGCTTGTGGGCATCGTGGTGCCCGTGTGGACGGCCACGGCGTTTGGATGGATCGACCCGGCGCAGTTGCGCCTGCCCGACCTGCTTGGCGGCATAGCCACGCTCCGCGGCGGAGTGGATGCCGGGCTGCTGCTCCAGCCGATGTTTATGGTGGCTGTGGGCACGATATTCGGACTCTCCAACGCGTTGACGCTGATATCCTACCGCCAGCAACTGCGTGCCTACAACGGGTTTGTCAACGTGATGGCTGTAGCCACGGTGCTGTTTATGGTGGCAGACGTGAGCCATGCTGAAGCGTATGCGGTGGTGGCAAACATGCTTGCGGCGGTGCAGGTGGCGCATTTCTTCACCATCCGCAAGATGCCGAAGCTCTACATCGTGTTTTTCGCACTTATGGCTGTCTGCGTCGCCCTGTCGCCGGCGGTCATCTACAACCTGTTGAACTTATTGCAACTGATATGAGAATAATCGTTGAGGCAAACATCCCGTATATCAGGGGTTTGCTTGAAAAATTCGGTGATGTGGCATATTTGCCGGCATCTGGAATCACAGCCGATGCCGTGCGGTGTGCCGACGCACTTTTTGTGCGCACACGCACCCGCTGCGACGCGTCGCTGCTCGACGGCAGCAGCGTGAAGTTTATAGCCACAGCCACCATCGGCACCGACCATATCGACCTTCAGTGGTGTCGCGGCGCGGGCATCGACGTGGCCAACGCCCCGGGATGCAATGCCCCAGCCGTGGCGCAGTATGTGCATGCCGTCATAGGCAGCCGCTTCGGAGGCGACGTGCGTGGCTTGACGCTCGGCGTGGTCGGTGTGGGACACGTGGGCGGCATCGTGGCGCGCTGGGGCGAGCGCCTCGGCATGCGCGTGCTGCGGTGCGATCCGCCGCGTCAGCGCCGTGAGGGAGGCGATTTTGTCGACCTCGCCACCGTGGCGCGCGAGGCAGACGTGATAACGTTCCACACACCGCTCACCCGCAGTGGCGCCGACGCCACATGGCACATCGCCGACAGCAGTTTCCTTGAAAGTCTCAGCCACTGCCGTCTGCTCGTCAACAGTGCGCGCGGAGGCATCGTCGACGAGCAGGCGCTGCTCAAAGCCGTCGACGGTGGAGAGATGGCGGTGGCAATCGACTGCTGGGAGAACGAGCCGCGCATAAACCCCGTGCTGCTCGAGCGCGCCTTCGTGGCGACGCCCCACATCGCAGGATATTCGGCAGAGGGCAAGCAGCGAGCCACGGCGATGGCTCTCGAGGCATTTGACCGCCACTATGGCGTGGCGGTCGACGGCAAGCCGCATCCAGCCACTCCGCTGCTCGGCACCGACGTAGACAGCGTCGACACGATTATGCGCTCCTACGACCCTCTCGCCGACACCCGGCGTCTGCGCGCCAATCCCGATGCTTTCGAGCGTCTGCGCAACGAATACCATCTCCGCGCCGAGGTGAGATAAGATTTATTTTGCAAAATATAGAATGATTATATATCTTTGCGGAAGATTGGGTGCATCACGTTGCGCCACGAAAGATTAGATGATGAAGAAAGTGTCTTTACCGGCTGTCGTTGCCGGGTTTAACAAGGACATAGAGGCACTGCCTTCGATGCCGCGCGTATTGTAACGCCATCGGAGACTCTGCAGTTTTTTTGATTACCTCGGGAGGCATACGCCTTGCCGGGGAATACGTGTTTAAACAAGACAGAATGAGCGAGAACTGGTATGTGGTCCACACTCAGCCACGAGGCGAGAAGATGCTGAAGGCTTTGCTCGACAGAGAGCCTGCGGTTGTCGACACCTATCTGCCGATGCGACAGCAGTTTGCCATCGTCGGCGGACAGCGCGTGAGCCGTATGGCGCTGACCATGCCGGGACTCGTATTCGTGCGCGGCAACAAGAACCAGCTTGTGGCGCTGCTGCGCGAAAAGAGCGGCGCGTCGCGTCTGATGGTCGACTCGTCGCGCAAGGAGAAAGACGCCATGGTGGTGGCCGACAGCGAGATGACAGCCTTCCGCCTGTTTAACGACAACACCGCCGGGCAACTGATGATGCTCCGCTCCCCATTCTGCAACTTCACATCTGCCGACCGCATACGCATCATGAGCGGTCCGTTTGCCGGCTACGAAGGCTATATCCGCGAAATCGGCGGCGACAACAAACTGATTTTCAAGGTGGGATCGATGGCCATCGCGTTGTCTAACGTGATGCGCTACGACGTGGCGGTGGTCGAAAACCATCACGCCTCGACCGAGACGAGCCTGCAGCTGCGCATTGCCGATAGCCTGCGCGCGCGTTTGGAGGAGGCAGGACACGTCGACGACGCCTGCGACCGTCTGCGCGACATAATGACCGGTGCTGCCGGGATGCCCGCGGCGTTTACCGACGCCGACCGTGCCGACGCCCGCTCGCTGGCACAATTCTGCGCCTCCGACCGCAAACGCATCGACAGCATCGTCGACAACGCTCCGCTGCGCCGCTTCCTTACGCCCACCGCCGAGACAGGCACGCTCATGCATAAAGGCTTCGTTGAACACCGGTTGCCAGTCGCGCTCGGCGACGACCGCTTCACAGCCCATGTGGCGGAACATCCCGACCACAGCACAGCCGCCTGCTGGGGCGAGTTTGCCACGGCGATATGCGCCCTTGCGCCATCGCAGCGCACAGCCCTCATCGACAAGTTGCGACGCTACGGACTGACGGCATTCGCCTCAGCCGTTGAGGGCAGCGGACATACACGCTTCGAAGGCGCGATGCTCACATCCGCCACCCTCGCTCCCGAGGCACTTGCCGCGGAGGGAGCGGCAATCATCAGCGAGATTCTCGCCTCCGTGCGCGCACGCCGTTGGCGCACACTCCTCTACGCCGTCTGTCTGCGATGACGGCAGCGTCCGCACGCGCGGACATTCCAAAAAAATGACTTCTACTTTTAATTACACAATTCAATGAAAGCATGTTTTATGGGTTTGGGCTATATCGGCCTGCCCACAGCGATTATTGCCGCCAAGCATGGCGTGCAGGTAACGGGTGTTGACATCAACCCCAAAGTAGTGGAAATGACAAACCAGGGACACCTCCACATCGTGGAACCGGGCATGGAAGAAATGCTGCAGGACGTGGTGCGCTCAGGCGCCCTCCACGCAAGCACCACCCCCGAGGTGAGCGACAAAATACATCACCACAAAAGTGATGCAAAGCTGCAACAACGCCGCGACGACAAAATCATCCTCGACTTCTGTGGAATTTATAAGTAGACATGCTTCAACATAAGCGCCTTAGGTCTAATACCACAACACATTTTTTACACAATGACAGATAACACATCAAACAACAAGCGCATAGCGAAGAATACCCTGATGCTTTAAAAAATAATCCGATAATTTATGAAATTTGAATATTGTGCGGCAATCCGAACGCTTGGGACCGCAGGTGATAAGTATTACCAAACGTTGCTTTCGCTGAAACAGCAAACAATCCCACCCAAAAAGATTCTTGTGTATATAGCGGAAGGCTATCCATTGCCAAAAGAAACTATCGGGATTGAGCAGTATGTGTATGTAAAGAAAGGCATGATTGCGCAGCGGGCATTGCCTTATAAAGAAGTTGATACCGAATACATCCTTCTATTGGACGATGATTTGTATTTGGCTCCAGATGCGGTAGAAAGAATGTATAATGGAATGACGAATAATAGCGGAGATGTTATGTGCGCTAATGTTTTTCCAAATCATGAAGCTTCATTTTCTGAGAAGTTAAGATTGATATTTTTTGTTGGTACATTTCCCATGAAATCAAATAAATGGGCATTCAAAATTCGTAAAAACGGAAATTATTCCTATAATAATAATCCAAAGAATGGCATCTATGAGTCTCAATCAGCTGCTGGTGCATGCAGCTTGTGGAAATTGGATGTGTTTAAATCTGTCCATTTTGAGGATGAAGTCTATTTTGATAAATTCAGATATCCTATAGGCGACGATCAGTTGCTGTTTAACAAAGCATACCAACGAGGGTGGAAGGTGCTTGTTGACTATAATTTGCCTGTGCAACATTTGGATGCTGGCTCGGGTCATGTAAAGGCCGTTGAAGAACGTATAATAGACAATGCCGCAATCCTGTTTCTAATTTGGCACAGAACGTGTCTGCAATCCTATGGGAAAATTTGCATCCCATCATATATCCGGAGAATCTTAGTGACCATTATAATTCCTGCTGTTCTTCATTTTTTGAAGAGAGGAAATGTAGAAATTTTAAGGTGGCAAATAAGAGGTTTAAAGAAGGGTATTGTGATGTCTAAATCAGAAGAATATAAATCCTTGCCACCATTCGCTGATAAATAAATGACAGACAATTCATCAAACAACAAGCGCATAGTGAAAAACACCCTGATGCTTTATGTCAGGATGTTTATATTGATGTTGGTGTCTCTCTACACCAGCCGAGTGGTGCTGAATGCTCTTGGTGTCGAGGACTTTGGAATAAATAATGTCGTTGCTGGATTCGTTGCAATCTTGGCTTTTTTTACAAGCAGTTTGTCCAATGCATCGCAGCGATACTTAAGTACAGGTCTTGGAAAGGAAGATTTGTCAGAGACAACAGTCGCGTTTAAACAGAGCTTCACTTTGATGCTGATTTTCTCGCTTGCAGTATTAGTGCTTGGTGAGACTGTGGGACTATGGTTTGTAAGCAATAAGTTGGTTATACCGTCAAATCGTGTCAGCGCAGCGTTGTGGATATACCAATTCGCTTTAATCTCAACAATTTGCTCCATAAACCAAGTTACGTTTATGGCTGCGATTGTGGCTCGAGAAAAGATGGGCGTTTATGCATATTTGGGGATTTTTGAGGCAGTGGCACGATTGGCAATTGCTTTTATGTTGCAATGGTTCACAAATGTAGACCATTTGATATTATTCGGATTTTTGACAGCAGTCGTGTCAATTCTGACATTCATATTTCATATTTCATATTGCGTTTTGAAATTTCCGGAGGCGAAATGTCAAGTCTGTTGGCATAAGCGGTTGGTCAAAGAAATGAGCGGATTTATTAGTGCCAACTTATTTGGTTGTTTCGCATGGGCGGCTGGAGTGCAAGGCATAAATATTATTTTGAATATGTTCTTTGGACCGGTAGTCAATGCTGCACGAGGGATTGCGGCTCAGATAAATGGGGTGGTGTCGCGTTTCACAGAAAATGTAATGACAGCGATGAAACCTCAGATAATAAAATCGTATGCTGGTGGTGAATTGGACTATATGAAAATGCTCATAGAAAAGAGTACGAAATATATGGCAATCCTGGCTGCATTTTTGGCTATTCCGATAATGTTTGAGGCAAAATTTGTATTGCAGCTGTGGCTCGGGCAAGTGCCGGATTACACAGTTGTATTTATCAGATTGGTGCTGATAGAGCAAATGATTTGGGTACTTGTTCCTCCCTTGTGGATTGCTGCAAATGCGACTGGGGAAATCAAGAAAAATCAAGTTTATGGCAGAATGTTTACATTGGCAGCATTGCCTGTAAGTTATGTGTTGTTGTGTGTTGTGAAGAATCCTGTTGTCCCGATGGTTGTGTTGATAATTTCGGATGTCGGATATTGGCTTTATTGTCTGTATGACATACATAATCAAATAAGTTTGGACATTACCAGATATTTTAAAAAATCAATAATGCCACCAATCATTTTTGTTATAGTCTTGTCCGGAATAAATTCTGTGGCGCTACTGCTATATGGTACTGACAACTTAGTCAGACTGTCCATTGTTGTGTCGGCAACAATTGTGTTTGGTGGAGCTGTATGTTATTGTGTTCTCGAAAAAGAAGAGAAGAATTTTGTCAAAAGATTAATCAAGAAAAAAAGATGATACCAAAGGTAATACATTATTGTTGGTTCGGACGCAATCCGTTACCACCGCTTGCTAAGAAATGCATTGAGTCGTGGAAAAAATATTGTCCTGATTATGAAATTAAAGAATGGAATGAGGATAATTTCCCGATGGGCTACAATGACTATGTGAAAGAAGCATACGAAGCTAAGAAATGGGCGTTTATAACGGATGTTGTCCGTCTTTATGCTTTGGTTACAGAAGGCGGAATTTATATGGACACAGATGTGGAAGTGATTAAGCCTCTCGACGGATTGTTGCAATATGAGGCGGTATCGGGGTTTGAAAACTATTCTCAAATTCCGACAGGCCTGATGGCAAGCGAGGCTCGTCAGCCTCTGTTTGAGGAGTTGCTGCACGATTACGATGGTGCACATTTTAGGAATGAAGATGGAACACTCGATACGACAACCAACGTGAAGCGCATAACGGCGACTTGCTTGAAATATGGATTTGAACCAAACAATAAGAAACAGACGGTAAAAGGTTTTACTTTGCTGCCAAGCGACTTTCTTTGCCCCAAGGACTATAAAACAAAGAAGATACATTTGACAGAGAATTCTTTGGTAATACACCATTTTGATGGAAGCTGGCAATCAAGAAGTATTAAAGAACAGCTGACATATAAGATATTTGGGAGGAGGATAGGAGATTGCATATATAGGTTGTATGTAAAATTGTTGGAGAAATAGTATGAGTCAGCCATTAGTTTCTGTTTTAGTTCCGATTTATAATGTTGAGAAATATATTGAGCGATGTGCGCGTTCGATATTTGAGCAGGCATATGAGAATTTGGAGATAATATTTGTAAATGATTGTACTCCTGATAATAGTGTTGGCGTATTGCGAAAGGTGCTTGCGGAATATCCAAATAGAATTGCTCAAACTCAGATAATTAACCATGAAAAGAATCTTGGCTTGGCTGGCGCACGATTGACAGGCCTGAAGACTTCGACAGGAAAATATATTCAAAATATAGACAGCGATGACTACATTGACAAGAATATGATTTCTGATATGGTTGCATTGGCAGAACAAGAAAATGCAGACATTACAATCTGTGATTTTATGTATGTCTATGATAGCAACACTCATTTTCATAAACAAGTCAATCCTCCATTGGATAATCTTATTTGTTTAAAAAAGGTGTTGCTTGGAGATGTCCATTCCTCGTTGTGCAATAAATTGATAAAAAGGAATCTGTTTGTTTATAATGAAATTCATTCAGAAATTGGTCTGAATGTTCGGGAAGATTTCTCCGTGATGTATAAACTTCTTTATAAAGCAGAAAGATTGTCATATATTCCAGACCCATTATATTTTTATTCTCAGGAAAATGCAGGGTCCTATATTAGAGGCGGATACAATAGAAACTCTATGGTAAGTAGCATTTCGCTGATTGAAAATATGCAGCAATTTGAATTAGTGAACAATTTGCCGCAAGACATAAAACAGTTGTTCCATTTTATGTACACCAAATTGTTTTGTGAGTATCTATTATGCTCTCCGATGCTGAACAATCAGCGAGAGTTTTATAATTTGGTAAAAGAATACGGCTTGAGATGTTATTTGGGAAATCCTATGTTGCCAATTTACTACCAAGCAGTTGGGGCTTTTTATAAACTACGATTAAAGGCGATTGCCTATGTTGTAAGAGTTTGTTATCAAACGGCACATAGGGTATTTATGGAGAGAAAGCTTATTCCGAGCCTATATCAGCATAGAATCAATAAATCTTAGAACACAGAATGTCGTCAAGAAGTATTAAGGCAAGCAATATGCCGCAGGTTATTTTATTATTTGTAATATCTCCCATCGCATCATTGCCATTTATCCTTAGCGGTATATTTAAGAAGCAGCACTCTTATCTTGTACTGCTGTCGTTGTTTATGGCTCTGTGCGCAATTTTGTCTCCTCCATTTGCAGATTTATATGTGCATAGTATGGGCTTTAAATCATACCAGAATTCTACATACAATGTGTTTGGTGAAATTTTCAGCAAGCAAGATTATGTACTATACTTGTTGGAGTATGTTTTTGCAAAAATTGGACTGCATTTTGAATTCATTCGTGGCTTGTTTGTATTTATATGTTATCAAGTAACTTTTAAACTATACACAACTTTGTTTGAATATGTCCCAAGGTTGAGTTCTGACAAACAGTTGAGAATATTACTGTTCCTTGTGTTTTTCCTTACAGTGCCATTTATTTGGATAACCAATGGCTTGAGGTCGGCAACATCAAGTTACATATTGATTTATTCATGGCTTTGTCTATATAATAAGCAATATTTTAAGTGCATCGTTTTTGCAATCATAGGAGTGTCGACACATTTCTTTGGTTTTGTCTTCATCCCAATTATGCTGATTTTTCTTTTTAGAAAACAGAAATTGAATCATTGGGTTTATCTGATGGCTATTGCCGTATTTGTGGTCGTTGGAAACCTTGTTTTGACCAATTCATTGAATGCAATTTCTTCCGAATCTCTATCCTCTATCGGAGTTTCTGCGACAACAAAAGATTATTACTTAGGGAGTGATGCGCAAGGGGGGTTGACATATTCGTCTGTTTCTGTCAATGGGATGATTGCGATGTTGTTGGAGAGATTGCCAATTATTTTAATATTAGTGTATTCGTTGTTTGATAAGAAAAAATGGAAGAATGGATATGATCAATTTATTTTTAGATGTTGTTTGCTTTTATTGGCATTGATGATGTATTCATGGATTCCTTTTCAAAGGATTTCTTGGTTGGTTCTCCCGATAGTAATGTTCGTATTCATAAAGAATCTATCACAACAGCGGTTGCTGTTTTATGTGCGGATATTATTCTTTGCAAGTATATTGGTGCAATATGCATATATGTATGGCTATCGGTATGTGTTGATTAACACTCCGTTTTATTTGTTGCTGTTGCCATTACCGTTCTCTATGTTTCATACGTTCCCTCTCGGTTTTGATTTGACAAAATAATATAAAATGAAGAAAATAATATTTGTCGTACCTTCATTGGTCAATACAGGACCAATCAATGTGGTATACAATATCATAAAGCATCTGGATAAGACCGTTTTTAACCCTGTCGTGTTCACTCTGTCGGAACATCCTGATGCTAAAATGAGGGCCAATAGGATATTCGAGAAGCTTGGTGTTGAGATAATTGTAAACAACTATTCCAAATGGTATCTCCAGTTCCATACAAAGCATATCGCGAAGCGACTTGACAAAATGTTCTCATCAGCTGATTGCGCATTTCATGCACATGGATACTATCCTACAATTATTATATCGAATATGGTCAATAGAAAAACAATGACCACGATTCATAATATTTGTGAAGAGGATTATGTGATGACAAAGGGTAAACTGATGGGGACATATATGGCATGTATGTTTAAACGAAGCCTTTCTCGAATTTGCGTCAGTGTTGCCATAAGTGATATGATGAAGTCGCATTATGAAAACAGCTGTAATAAGGTAAATATACAAACAGTATACAATGGAGTCGATGTGCAAGTTTCGAAATGTTGTGATTCTCTTATTCGAGAGAAATTGAATATTTCGGGCACGGCAAAAGTTCTGATATGTCCAGCTGTGATGTCTCAACGAAAAAATCAGCGTTACATTATCTCAGAATTGAAGAAAAGCCGATTTACGGATTGGATTATGCTTTTTGCAGGGGATGGGCCTGATAGTGAGTATTGTAAGCATATTGCTGGAAAAGACGATAGATTCCGTTTCCTCGGATTTCAGAAAGACTTGTCAGAATATTGGAGAATCTCGGATTTTATGGTGAGTGCATCACATAGTGAAGGATTGCCTATGGCTGTGTTGGAGGCGTTAGTGCAAGGGATACCGTGTCTGTTAAGCGGAATACCGTCCCATAGGGAAATTGTGAATAATGTTTTTGGTAATAATAAAATGCTGTTTGATGAGAATAAGGAAGGCGAGTTTGCAACCTTGTTAGAAAATCAGATTGAAAAATATAATAATCATTCAGAAATAACACACAAAGCATTACTGCTATATAGTGCAGCGTCAATGAGCCGAGGCTACCAGAATATTTATCAAAGATTGTAGTTAATAAATTATCAAAAAATGCAGCCATTTTCCGTATTAATGTCGGTTTATCAAAAAGATAAGCCTGAATTTTTATGCCAAGCATTGAACAGTATTTGGGAGAAACAAACATTAAAGCCCAATGAAATAGTTATTGTAAAAGATGGAGCTTTGACGAGCGAGTTGGATTCTGTCATTGAGGAATTTGAATCAGAGGCTCCTGTTAAAATCGTTGCCTTGCAGAAGAATGGGGGATTGGGAAATGCCCTTAATGTAGGACTTAGGTATTGCTCTAATGAACTTGTCGCAAGAATGGATTCTGATGACATTAGTAAGCCGGAAAGATTTGAGAAAGAAATATCTGTTTTTGATGAACATCCAGAATATGGGGTCGTCGGCTCTTGGATTGATGAGTTTATAGAAAGTCCAAACAATGTAACGTCACGGCGGATATTGCCAGAATACCCCGCTGAAATATATAGATATGCAAAGATGAGGTGCCCAGTGAATCATCCTACAGTTGTATATAAGAAAATAGAAGTGGAGGCTGTTGGTGGTTATAAGGGATTTCCAGAAGATTTATACTTGTGGGTAAGAATGTTGATGAATGGTAGTAAGTTTTACAATATCCAAGACAGCCTGTTGTGGTTTAGAACATCGGATGACATGTTTCGTCGGAGAGGGGGATGGCGTTATGCAAAAGAAGAATTGTTGGTTCAAACAGAATTTTATAGGATGGGCTTCCTTAATTTTTTTGAGTTTGTTTATAGTACTATTATAAGGTGTGGGATTCGACTGTTGCCAAATCGTTTACGAATTTTTGTTTACAAGAAGATGTTGAGAAAATAGATAAATTTCATACTCGGTATTCAAGGGGGCGCGCGGCTGACAGGCTGCGCGCCTTTTTTCGGCTAAAGGAGAGGGGTCATATAGACGGGGAGATATAGCAGCTCGTTGTCGCCGCGCTGCAGGTCGCGGGTGTAGAGAATGTAACTGTTGGCGATGCGTGCGGAAAATTTGTGGCGGAAGGCGTCGAGCGAGGCGTGGGTTTTATAGCCGGATGATTTCACTTCGATAGGGCAGATTTTGCTGCCGTGAGGGATTATGAAATCAACTTCATAGAGGTGGCGGTCGTCCTTGGGGAAGGTGTAATAAAACAGTTTGTTTCCGGCGGCCGTCAGCATCTGTGCCACAATGTTTTCGTAGACGTAGCCGAGGTTGGCGTCGAGCTTGTCTGCCAGAAGTTTCTGGTAGATTGTGTTTTCGGAGAAGTCGCTGTCCCAGAAGGCCATTGTTACAAACAGTCCGGTGTCGGCGGCAAACAGCTTGTAGCGTGAGATGTCGCGAGAGAGCGACATGCCGGCGTTTGGGTCGTTTGTGTGGTATGCCACGAGTACAGTTTTGCTGTCCTCGAGGCTGATTATCATTTCCTGCTCTTTTTCGTCGTCGGTTTTCCCGACAACGGCGTTTGGCGAGTAGCGCGATGCGTTGCGGCTTAGTTGTGCAGGGATTGCCATAAATAGTTTGCCAAGCTTGCCCGACGGGTCGATTTTCAGGAAGTCGTCGGCATATAGTTGCACGATGCTTCTTTTCACGGCGTCGACAGCTGCAAGGTTGTTTGTCTGGATGTATTCGCCGACGGCTTGTGGCATGCCGCCAACGAGCATGTATAGGCGAAGGTCGCGCTGCTTTGCGCGGTGGGCAGCGCCGAGAGGGTGTCGCTTCTCGAGGAATGTGCGCAGCAGAGGCATAGTGGCGGTGTCGCCGAGAGCCCATCTGAATTCCTCGAAGTCCATGGGAAACATGTCTATACGTTCTTCCTCGCTAGGTATGGTGATGCCGCGAGTGTTTTGTCGGATGCTTATAAGCGATCCGGTCTCGATGTAGTCGTATCTGTGGTCGGCAACGAGGTATTTTATTGCCTGTCGCGCTTTTGGACACATTTGCACTTCATCGAATATTATCAGGGACTTGCGTTCTTTCAGCGAAACGTTGTAGATGGTTTGCAACTGCAGAAACAGGAAGTCGAGATCCATTAAATCGTCGAACAGCGCCTTTACGTCGGCCGAGGCTTTGTTGAAATCAATGAGAATATAAGAATGATATTCTTTTTTGGCGAATTCTTCAACGATTGTGGATTTGCCGATGCGGCGTGCGCCTTGCACCAGCAATGCGCTCTTTCCGGCTGACAGCTGCTTCCATTGAAGCATGCGGTCGTATATCTTGCGTTTGAACACGAGTTTTGCCATGATTTTTAGAGTTTTTGCAAAGGTATTGCTAATTTTTCTGTTTTTCAAGTGTTTACGCTGAAAAATTCCATTTCCCCGAAATTTAAAACGGCGATTTTCGCCATTTCCCCGAAATTTAAAATGCCGATTTCCGCCATTTCCCCGAAATTCGGAGGGGTGTTTGCCTCCGATTTCCAACAAATTTGCGGTTGTTTTGCCTCCGATTTCCAACAAATTTGCGGTTGTTTTGCCTCCGATTTCCGACAAAAGCATTAAATTTGCATTGTAAAGCAAAGAATGTTGACTATGGAATTTAAACGGGAAATACAGAGTCGGCTGGAAGAATGGCGCCAGTCGTCAAGGCGAAAGCCGTTGGTGCTGCGCGGGGCGCGGCAGGTGGGAAAGACCACGGTTGTCAACCAGTTTGGGCGCACGTTTGACAATTATATTTATCTGAATCTTGAGGATGCGGAGGCGGCGGCATTGTTTGATTTGAATGTACCGCTTGCCGACTTGATTCCGTTTTTTTTCGCTCATTGCAAGAAGAAGAGAGTTGAGGGCACGACGTTGATATTTATAGATGAGATACAGAATTCGGCGAAGGCAGTGGCGCGGTTGCGTTATTTCTATGAGCAGTTGCCTGAGATTTTTGTTATCGCGGCAGGTTCGTTGCTTGAGAATTTGGTTGATGTAAAGACGTCGTTTCCTGTTGGGCGTGTTCAGTATATGGCATTGCGTCCGTGCTCGTTTCGCGAGTTTCTTGTCGCGGTTGGCGAAGGACAGTTGCTTCCGGCGCTTGCCGACAAGGTTATGTCGCAGGCGTTTCATGAGCGTTTGATGTTGTTGTTCAACCAGTATGTGGTGACCGGCGGAATGCCTGAGGTTGTGCAGGCATTTGCTGAAACGCGCGATTTTGCGTCGTTGGGAGATGTTTATGAAACGTTGCTGCAGGGCTATCGTGACGATTCGGAGAAGTATGCCCGTGGAGGCAAAGTGTCGGAGGTGGTGCGTTTCATCTTGAATGAAGGCTGGTCGAAGGCCGGTCAGATAATCACGTTGGGTAATTTCGGCTCGTCGGCTTATAATTCCCGGGAGGTCGGAGAGGCGTTCCGTCTGCTTGAGAAGGCGATGCTTCTTGAATTGGTTTATCCGACGACGTCGGTCGATGTCCCGGCTATTGGAGAGACCCGCCGTCAGCCTAAGTTGGTGTGGCTTGACACCGGGCTTGTCAATTATGCGGCGCAGGTGCAGGCGGAGGTGTTGCGTTCGCGCGACATAATGGATGCTTGGCGAGGAATGATTGCGGAGCAGGTTGTCGGGCAGGAATTGCTGACGCAGAACGACAAGGTTAGCCAGAAGCGTAATTTCTGGAGTCGTGGCAAGGGAGAGTCGTCGGCTGAGGTGGATTTCATTTGGGTCTGCAATTCAAAGATATATCCGATAGAGGTGAAGGCGGGCCACAATGCGCATTTGCGCTCGTTGCATTCGTTTATGGAGCGCTCGTCAAATGATGTGGCGGTGCGTGTCTGGTCGCAGCCATATTCAGAGGATGAGGTGGTTACTGCGTCGGGGAAGGCGTTCAAGTTGATAAATCTGCCGTTTTATATGGTCGGCGGTTTGGAGTCTCTTGTTGTTGGCAAATAGGATGTTTCGGTCGACGAAATGTTGCCAAATATCGTTAATCGCTTTGTGGTATGGCTAATGTGCCGTAACTTTGTAGGCTGAAATATTGTTGTTTTGAAACAAAAAGAGCTTTAAATATGAGGAACTTTAAACTATTATTGGTTTTTGTGGCGGTGTTTGCCACGTTGCAGGCGTCTGCGCTGTCGCGCGACTGCAATCTTACGGTTAAGGTTGTGGCTGCCACCGGGGAGTCGCTCGAGGGACAGCGGGTGATGCTTGTGCAGACAGACTACAGTATGACTTACGGTGCGAGCGAGACGACGCTCGATGCTGCCGGCGAGTGTCGCTTGAAGGTGTATAGCGGAAACCACCGTCTTACGGTGGAGCGTGCGGGCTATGCCGCGTATGCTAAGGATTTTCCGGTGACGGGCGACATGACGTTGAATGTGACGCTCACGGAGGACGTGCGCAATCCGTTTGCTCTCAAGCTGGCTGAGCGCCACGACCCGATGACGGGCAAGAACGACGTGACGCTGCAGTGGAACCGTGAGGATCCGGTGTTTTTCGATGATTTCGAGAGCTATACGGCGTTTGACACGGAGTTTTCGCCGTGGACGGGCATCGACGGCGACCATGCTGCCGCCGCTCCGCTTCAGGGCTCTTATCCCAACCGCGGCACGCTGCAGTATGCGCAGGTGATCAATCCGCTTGTGGTGGAGCCGTCGTGGTGGACCGATTATCCCGTGCTGCGTCCTTACGGTGGCAAGCAGTATGTGGGCTTTGTGCGCACTTATGGCGGTTCTGCCAATGATGATTGGCTGATTTCGCCGGCAGTCACTGTCGGCAAGAACAATATTGTGCGTTTTATGGCTAAGGCTGCCGATGTCTATAAGGAGCGTTTCGAGGTGGGCATCACTACAGTCGACAACCCTGAGGCGTCTGACTTTACGGTCATCTCGTCGGGCAATTATGAGACTGTGGGCTACGAAGAGTGGGAGGCTAAGGAGTATTCGCTTGCCGACTATGAGGGCGAGACGGTGCGCATAGCCATCCATTATATCGGCGACCCGTCCAACGGCGGCGCGTTTATGCTTATGGTCGACGACTTTTTCGTGGGTCAGGCCGATTATTTCAGCGATGCCGTGGCAACGAAGTCGCTGCGCTGCGCGATGCGTTCGCCTTACAATCCCAACGAGCGTTTCCTCGTGTATAAAAACGGAGAGCAGGTGGGCGAGACCGACGGCTATTCGTTTGCGTTCGACCAGCTTGAGGCTGGCAGCTATACGCTTGGCGTGAAGGCGGTCTATAAGAACGCCGAGAGCGAGCTCGTCGAGCAGCCGTTTGAGGTGGGAGCCGGCACGTTCTGCAAGGTCATCGTCGCAGCCTCCGCCAACGACAATGTGGAGGTAGACGGCGTGAAGGTGGAATTTTTCAACGAGTCAGCGTCGATAACCTACAGCGCCGTGATAAGCAAGGGCGCGGTCGAGATTCCGTCGCTGCCGGCAGGCAACTATATCGTGTCGGTCGAAGCCGACCGCTACGACAAATGGAGCAAGTCGATGGAAATTGCCGACGGCGCAAAGGTCGACATCGCTCTTGTTGAAACAATCTTCGACCCGTACAACATAACCGTGACGCAGACCGACAGCGAGACCGACGCCGACAAGGTCAATGCCGAAGTGCGCTGGAACCAGGACCTCGGCTTCGAGGACGATTTCGAGGCATACGATGATTTCGCAACGAGCTTCGGCGAATGGAAGTCGATCGACAACGACCGCCGCGTGGTTTACCCGATTGCGCTCGGCTCGGCGTCAAACATCATCAACTTCCCCGGCGCCTGCACCCCTGACAATCAAGTGGCGGTGGCACCGATGGTGTTCAACCCCTACGCCACCACTCCAGCCATGGCACCGTCAGACGTAGCGGCGATAGCGCAGTCGGGCGAAAAGGCGGTGATATTCTTCTCGCCTCAGCAGGCCGCCGCCGACAAATGGCTCATCTCTCCGGCGCAGACCGTGATGGACGGCTACGTGTGCCGCATCAGCCTGAAGGCGTATTCGGAAGCCTATCCGGAGACATTCGAGCTTTGCGTTTCCACGACCGACGACAGTGTGATATCGTTCAAGTCGCTCGGCAACATAATGCCTAAAGGCACATGGCAGACCTACGAGGTCGACCTCTCGGCTTATGCCGGACAAACCGTCTATCTGGCGCTCCACTACATTTCCAACGACTGCTTCTTCTCGCTTGCCGACGACTTCTATGTAGGGCCGAAAGAGGCGACCGACGCAAATGTGGGCAACGTGCAGAAATACGACCTCTATCTCGACGGCGCGTATCTGGGATCGACCAGCGCAACGTTCTTCCCAGTGATGGGCGTCAGCCGTGGAGAGCACACGTTGGGCATCCAGGCCAGCTACGTTTCCGGCAAGTCTAAACTTGTGGAATTCACGTTCAACGCCCAGGGCGCGGTAGCCGATGTGGCTGCCGACAGCGTTGAAATCACCGCTTTCAAGGGTGGTGTGCGCATCTTCGGAGCCGACGGTGGTAAAGTGATCGTCAGCGATGCGTCGGGCCGCCAGGTGGCATCTGCATCGCTTGCCGACGGCGCGGAAATCGCACTCCCCGCAGGATTCTACATCGTGAGCGTGGGCAGCCACGTGGAGAAAGTTTTGGTAAGATAGCGTCTGAGGCAGCAGCACGAAAAAATCCACGGCATTGCTGTGGATTTTTTTTGTGCTGAATAGTTTGGTGTCGAAAAATTATTTATAAATTTGTAATAACCAAAACATAAAAAAACAACCATATGGGAAAACTCAGAGTCTTTTTTACCATTGCGCTTGTTGTCCTGCTCCTTCCCCTGAATGCATTTGGACGGCATAAGAAAGGCGACGTCGTGCAAGATCCGAACCATTCTAACATCACGCGGGAATGTGTCAGCGATGAAGTCGAAGAAAGTGACCGCTGGCTGGTGCACATCACCGGCACGCTGCCTGTCAGCGGCATGCACAACGGGCATCCGTATGTCGACCTTGGCTTGAAGGTGAAATGGGCGGCATGCGACCTTAACGCCACGAAACCCGAACAAAACGGTGTGCGCTACGGATGGGCGGAAGTGGTGTCGAAGAAAAACAGCACCAGAGAGAACAGCGTGTCGTATGGCAAGAAAATTTACCGATCAACCATCCTCGGCAATCCGCAATACGACGCCGCGCGCAAGCATTGGGGCGGCAAGTGGCGCACGCCCACCGGCGAAGATTTCTATATGCTTATCCGCAAATGCAAATGGGAAGAGGCTGAGATGAACGGCAAAAAAGGATTCCTGCTGACGAGCATCAAAAACGGCAACGTGATGTTTGTGCCGTCGTGCCGCGACAATGAAATCCTGGGGTATTATTGGACAACCGACGAGTGCGACATGGAAGATAAGGAACTTTCGGTCGAACTGATGTACACCACCGGTTACGGAGGCGTCAAACTTGATTCCGACTACCGTAATTGCCAGCACGCCATCCGTCCGGTGCTGGAGCAATGAAACGGATTATGGATATTGATAAAAAAACGATATGACCAAACTGAAAATTTTTGTCGCCTTGGCACTGTTGGCAGTTGCCATGCCGCTCAGCGCACAGTGCCAGTATGTGGAAGGCGACATCGTGCAGGATCCGAAGTATCCTAACATCAAACGCGAGATGATTGAGGACGTGTCGCAGAAATGGCTGGTGCACATCACCGGCAAGCTGCCTGTCACTGCCACGCTCAACGGCCACGACTACGTGGACCTCGGGATTAAGGTCGAGGGCAAGTTGATAATGTGGGCGGCGTGCGACGTCGGCGCCACGAAGCCCGAACAGGTGGGCACAACCTACGGTTGGGCTGAAGTGGAGCATAAGGCGGAGCTGGATGGCTCCAACAGCGCGTCGTACGGCAAGAAAGTGTACCGCAGCACGGTGTTGGGCAACCCGAAATACGACGCCGCGCGCAAGCATTGGGGCGGAAAGTGGCGATTGCCGACTGTGCCGGAGCAGTATATGCTTATCCGCAAATGCAAGTGGGAACAGGCGGAGATGAACGGCCAGCGCGGCTTCCTGCTGACGAGCATCAAAAATGGCAACATGCTGTTCCTCCCGTCGCTTGACAGCGACGACAGCTGCTGCGAATATTGGTCGAGCGACGAGTGCGACATGGACGACAAGGAGCAGTCGTGCTCGCTGAGAGCTGTCGGCAAGACGTCGTGGGATGACTATATTGACATCGAGCGTACACCCCGCACATATCAGATTCCTGTGCGCGCGGTGTTTGTACCATAAAAAATCAATTGAAAAATGAAACACAACAAAATGATTATAGCGGCCGTGGCGGCATGCATTGTGCTGTCGTCGGCTACGATAGGAGCCCAGTCGTGGAAGCGCAGTCTGGGCAAGTTGAAACAAGGCGTGGAGCAAGTGACGCGTCAGAGCAAACCCAACACTACGCGCCAGTCGGGCGACGTGCAAGTGCCGGAATGGCATGAGGAAAGGGCGCAAAAGAGAACGTCGGGTCTGCCGGCGGCGGTCGACACGGTGATCGAACACCTCCGCTACCGGCTTTATCCAAACGACAGAAATGCCGTGTTTATGGGCGTCGACGACTTCCTTTTTCAAGAAACGGAAACAGTCGAGATCCTCAGCCATGTAAAATATGGTAGCGTGCGCTGCGCCGTGACGCGCACCGACCAGGACGCTCTCAAGGGAGAGACCGCACATACGCTCGTAATCCCGACCACACTAAAGGAAATCGGTCCGTATGCGTTTGCCTATATGCAGAATCTGAAGCGGGTAGTGATTCCGTCGAGCGTGCGCACCATCAAGCGCGGAGCGTTTGCCGGCTGCACCAACCTGAGTTCCATCACCATCGAGCCGGGCGTCAGACTCATTGAGGGAACGTCGTTTGCCGGTACAGGCATCACGTCGATAACCATCCCCAACACGGTGAAGGATTTGCAGACCTACGTGTTTGAAGACTGCAAGAAACTGAAGACGGTGAAGCTGCCCGACGGCATAAAGAAAATAGGCGAATGCCTGTTTATGGGCTGCGAGTCGCTCACGTCGGTTGTAGTGCCTCCTACGGTGACGGAGATTGGCGAACGGGCATATTACGACTGCAAGAGCTTGTCGAGCGTCACGCTGCCCGAGGGACTTGTGAAGATATGCGACGGCGCGTTCAGCGACACCTCGCTGACATCGCTTGTAATTCCATCTACGGTAATGGAGATGGGTACTTGGGCATTCTTCTGCCACAAACTTGCAAAGGTGACGTTGCCGGCAAGGTTCAACGACCCCATGGTGCTTGTTGACGTTTTCGACAACTCGTCGACGAAATTGTTTGGCACGTCGGAGGCTACGTTGCTGCAAGGCTTCACGTTTAAGTAAAAAAACGGCCGTTGGAAAATTATTTATGAATTTGTAATAACCAAAACATAGAAACAACCGAATGGGAAAACTCAGAGTCTTTTTTACCATTGCTCTTGTTGCAGCTCTCCTTCCCCTGAATGCATTTGCACGGTATGAGGAAGGCGACATCGTGCAGGATCCGAAGCATCCCAATATCAAACGCGAGATGATAGAAGAAATGTCGCAGAAATGGCTGGTGCACATCACCGGCAAGCTGCCTGTCACCGCCACGCTCAACGGCCACGACTACGTGGACCTCGGAATCAAGGTCGACGGCAAGCTAATAATGTGGGCGGCATGCGACGTCGGCGCCACGAAGCCAGAGCAGGCAGGCACAACCTACGGCTGGGGCGAAGTGGAGCATAAGGCGAATCTGGGAGGCGGCAGTGTGTCGTACGGCCAAAAAGTGTACCGCTCAACCATCCTCGGCAACCCTAAGTATGACGCCGCGCGCAAGCATTGGGGCGGCAAGTGGCGCATGCCTACCGTGCCCGAGCTGTATATGCTTATCCGCAAATGCACGTGGGAACAGGCGGAGATGAACGGTCAGCGCGGCTTCCTGCTGACGAGCCTCAAAAACGGCAACATGCTGTTTCTGCCGTCGCTTGGCAGTGATGACATCTATTGCGATTATTGGTCAACCGACGAGTGCGACATGGAAGACAAGCTGCAGGCGTGCAAGCTGAATGCAGAAGGCGCATCGTCATGGCGTGACAGGGTTGTCATTGGAAGAAGTCTCCGTACTGACCAACTGCCAATCCGTGCGGTGTTTATACCATAAAAATCAATTGAAAAATGAGACACAACAAATTGGTTATAGCGGCCGTGGCGGCATGCATTGTGCTGTCGGCGGCTACGATAGACGCCCAGTAGTGGAAGCGTGGTCTGGGCAAGTTGAAGCAGGGCGTGGAGCAAGTGACGCGTCAGAGCAAGCCCAACACTACGCGCCAGTCGGGCGACGTGCAGGTGCCGGAGTGGCACGAGGAAAGGGCGCAAAAGAGAACGTCAGGTCTGCCGTCTTCGGTCGACACCGTTGTCAACCATCTGCGCTACCGCCTTCGTCCTGACAAAAGATATGCGGAATTTATGGGCGTCGACGACTACCTGTTCCAAGAAACGGAAGTCGTTGAGATTCTCGGTTTCGTGAATTTCAAGGGCGTACGTTGTTCTGTGACGGAAATCAACTCGGAGGCTCTTAAAGGAGAGACCGCCCATACGCTTGTCATCCCGTCGTCGGTCAAGGAAATCGGCCCGTATGCGTTTGCCTATATGAACAATTTGAAGTCGGTGAAGGTCCCGTCGAGCGTGCGCACCATCAAGCGCGGTGCGTTTGCAGGTTGCACCAACCTGAGCTCCATCACCATCGAGCCGGGCGTGACCCTCGTCGAGGGAACGGCGTTCGCCGGCACTGCCATCACGTCGATTACGTTGCCAAACACGGTGAAGGACCTGCAGACATACGCCTTTAGCGAATGCAAGAAACTGACAACGGTGAAATTCCCCGTCGGCATAAAGAAAATCAGCGAAAACCTGTTTGAGGGCTGCGAGTCGATCACATCGGTGGTGGTGCCGTCTACGGTTACGGAGATTGGATCCAGCGCATATTCCGGCTGCAAGAGACTGTCGAGCGTCACGCTGCCCGAAGGACTGCTGAAGATTGGCGACGGCGCGTTTATGCGCACTCCCATCACCAAGCTTGTCATCCCGTTTACGGTTGTGGAAATGGGCACATGGGCGTTCTTCTGTCCGAAACTCACCAGCGTGACCCTGCCTGCTCGGTTCAACGACCCCATGGTGCTTGTCGACATTTTCGACAACTCGGCGTCAAAATTGTTTGGCACGTCGCAGGCCACGTTGCTGCAAGGCTTCACGTTTAAGTAAAAAACTGCCATCCAACGGCAAACCAACGGCGTGCAGACCGGCGTTTGCCGCTTCTTTGGCAGTTGACGTGCTTCCAGACAGGGAAGTCGTAGTGTATGGACGGTGAATAAATCATAAACAATATAAATAATTGTAAATAATTAAGTCGAGAGCGGATTGAGATTCCACAAAACGGCTGAAAATGTTGATTATTCGATATTTTGTTTATATCTTTGTGCCGTTTTAACGGGACGATTATGGGACAATTACACTCCTATACTTTGGAACTGCGGGCTATGCCTGTTGGCACTCAGCAGTTTAACTATGTTGTCGACGACGCATTCTTCCAGCAAAGAGAAGAAGGCGAAATTCGTGGCGGCAATGTCGACGTGAAGTTGGAAGTGGAGCACAAAGGCGATTTTTTCGACCTTACATTCTGGATGGAAGGAAAAATAATCACAGCGTGCGACCGTTGTCTTGACGACCTCGTGCTTGATGTCGACACCGACTATCACATGGCGCTGAAATATGCCGCCGAGACCAACGCCGACAACGACGAAGTGATAGAAGTGGCTGAGTCGGAGCGCTGCTACGACCTGACCGACATCATCTACGACACGATAGCGTTGACAATCCCGATGAAGCATGTGCATGCCGACGGCGAATGCAACGAGGCTATGGTGGCTGAACTGCAAAAGCATAGCAGACAGGCTGAAACTGAAGAAGTGAAAGAAAATAACGATCCTCGGTGGGATGCATTGAGGAAATTAATGGATAACAATAAATAATAAATAAGAAAATGGCACATCCAAAACGAAAACAATCGAAGACAAGAACAGCTAAGAGAAGAACTCACGACAAAGCTGTAGCTCCTACTTTGGTACTCTGCCCGAACTGTGGCGCATGGCACGTATATCACACTGTATGTGGCGAATGCGGATATTACAGAGGAAAAGTGGCAATCGAAAAAGAGGCTGCTCTCTAATCGGGAGTCCGCTGAATCCATTGTGGAAGAAAATTGTCCTAAATGCAATCGTTTAGGACAAATTTGTTTAACGGAGACATCTGAAAAAGATAATGTTAAGAGCTAAAATTACAGGAATAGCCTCATACGTGCCCGACTATGTGCTGACCAACGAGGAGTTGTCGCATATGGTTGACACCAACGATGAGTGGATTACAACCCGTGTGGGAATTAAAGAACGCCGCATTCTGAAAGGCGAAGGGTTGGGATCGTCGTATATGGGAGCAATCGCCGTGGAGCGGCTGCTTGCCAACACCGGAACTGCCAAAGACGAGGTGGAACTGGTGATTTGCGCCACTTCAAACCCAGACTACCGCTTCCCGTCGACTGCGTCGATTATTTCTCACAAAGCAGGGTTGACAAACTGCTATGCCTACGACATCCAGGCGGCTTGCGCCGGTTTTATCGTGGCTTTGCAGGCTGCAAACGCATACATCCGTGGCGGACTCTACAAGAAAGTGATTGTAGTGGCTGCTGAGATGATGTCGAGCATGACCAACTATGACGACCGCTCAACGTGTCCGCTATTTGGCGACGCTGCGGCAGCTGTGATGGTGGAGCCGACAGAAGACCAGACAGTTGGCATAATCGACGGTGTTTACCACGTGGACGGCGAAGGCTTGTCTCACTTGGTGATGAAGGCCGGCGGTTCGGCTTATCCTGCGTCGCACGCTACGGTAGACGCTCACGAACACTTTGTTTATCAGGAAGGTCGCGCGGTTTATAAGCACGCTGTGACCGATATGCTCACTTCGTCGATCGACGTGATGAAGCGCAACAACCTGACTGTTGACCAAATCGACTGGTTCGTGCCTCATCAGGCAAACTTGCGAATCATCGAGGCTGTCGGTGGTCGTATCGGCGTCCCTACAGACAAGGTGCTTGTCAACATCCAGTATCGCGGCAATACGAGCGCGGCTTCAATTCCTTTGTGTCTCGACGAGAACAAGGACAAGTTGAAGAAGGGCGACAAAATCGTGCTTACGGCATTCGGTGCCGGATTTACTTGGGGCGCGATGTATATTGTCTGGGACTGCTAAGAGAGAAAGAGCAAGACAAAATTTAATAATAAAACCGTGCGGAACGCGGCACAGGATTGATTCCCGTACCGTATTCCGCATTTTTTGTGCAAAGCGAAGAATATGGAGCATAGAGCAGGTTTCGTAAATATTGTGGGCAACCCGAATGTGGGAAAGTCTACGCTGATGAACCAACTGGTGGGCGAGCGTGTGTCGATAATCACACAGAAGGCGCAGACCACACGCCACCGCATCCTCGGCATTGTAAATGCCGACGACTATCAGATTGTGTTTTCCGACACGCCTGGTGTGCTGAAGCCGAAGTATAAACTGCAGGAGAGCATGCTCAACTTCTCGGAGGGCGCGCTGACCGACGCCGACGTGCTGCTCTACGTGACCGACGTGGTGGAGGACGCTACGAAAAACGCCGACTTCATTGCGAAGGTGGCGAAGGAGAAGGTGCCGGTGCTGCTCGTAATCAATAAGATTGACTTGCTTAAAGGCAACGCCGACCTGCTGACGGTGATGGACAAGTGGAAAGCCCTGTTGCCGCAGGCCGAGGTGTTTCCGATGTCGGCAAAGGAGAATTTCAACGTGCAGAGCCTGATGAAGCGCATCGTGGAACTGCTGCCGCCGTCACCGCCTTATTTTGGCAAGGATGCCCTCACCGACAAGCCTGCGCGCTTCTTCGTTACGGAGATTATCCGCGAAAAGATATTGCTGACCTACGACAAGGAGGTGCCTTACGCAACAGAGGTGATTGTGGAGAAGTATGACGAGGGAAAAACCGACATCCACATCATGGCGGTGGTCTACGTGGAACGCGACAGCCAGAAAGGCATCGTAATCGGACACGGCGGGCAGAAGCTGAAACGTGTGGGAATGGAGTCGAGGCGCGACATCGAGAAATTTTTCGGGAAGAAGGTGTTTCTTGAGATTTTTGTGAAAGTGGAGCCCGACTGGCGCAACCGCGAAAACAAACTGCGCGCATTCGGATATGTTGAATAAAATTTAAAGGAAAGGAAAAGAGATATGGGACGATTAGTAGCAATTGTAGGACGCCCCAATGTGGGTAAATCAACGCTGTTCAACCGCCTTACGCAGTCGCGGACGGCGATTGTCGACGACACTTCGGGCACTACGCGCGACCGCCAGTACGGAAAGGTGGACTGGTGCGGTCAGGAGTTTTCAATTGTCGACACCGGAGGATGGGTGGTAAACTCGGAGGACATCTTCGAGGGCGAAATCAACAAGCAGGTGGCGATAGCCATAGAGGAGGCCGACGAAATCCTCTTTGTGGTCGATGCGATGAACGGCGTGACCGACCTCGACGATAAGGTGGCGGCGATACTCCGTCGCTCCAACAAGCCGGTGATTCTCGTGGCCAACAAGTGCGACTCAAACGAATGGCGCTACAACTCCGCCGAGTTTTATTCGTTCGGACTGGGCGATCCCTTCTGTCTCTCTGCAATCAGCGGATCGGGTACGGGCGACCTCCTCGATGAGATTATGAAGCGTTTCCCGCCGAAAGACGAAATAGACGAGACGGTGGAACAGTTGCCGCGTTTCGCCATCGTAGGACGTCCGAACGCTGGAAAATCATCGATAATCAACGCGTTTATCGGCGAGGACCGCAACATCGTGACAAACATCGCCGGAACAACGCGCGACAGCATCTACACGCGCTATTCAAAATTCGGATTCGACTTCTATCTTGTCGACACTGCCGGTATCAGAAAGAAAGCGAAGGTCAACGAGGATATCGAGTACTACAGTGTGATCCGCTCCATCCGCTCCATCGAGAACAGCGACGTCTGCATCCTGATGATTGATGCCACTCGCGGCATCGAGGCGCAGGACGTGAACATTTTCTCGCTCATTCAGAAAAACAAGAAGGGGCTCGTTGTCTGTGTCAACAAATGGGACCTTGTGGAGGACAAGAGCACGGCGGCGATAAAGCATTTCGAGGCGGCGATACGCGACCGTTTCGCGCCGTTTGCCGACTTCCCTATCATCTTCACATCCGCGCTCACAAAGCAGCGCATATACAAGGTGCTGGAAACGGCTGTGGAGGTCTACAACAACCGCAAGCGCATCGTGCCCACATCGCAGCTCAACAACTATATGCAGGAGGTGATAGGCGCATATCCGCCACCGGCAAACAAGGGCAAATATGTGAAGATAAAGTATGTCACAATGCTTAAAGACCAGCGCATCCCTACGTTTGTGTTCTTCTGCAACCTGCCGCAGTGGGTGAAGGAGCCTTACCGACGCTATCTGGAAAACAAGATTCGCGAGCAATGGGACTTCACTGGCACTCCGATAAATCTTTATATGCGCGAGAAGTAAACGCGCGCAGCAACGCAAAAAAAATCCGTCCCGGCAATGCTTCATACATCGCCGGGACGGTTTGTTTATTGACTATTGCAATCCGTTTACTTTACGATTACTTTTGCCACTGTGTCGGCTGCGCGTACAATGTAGAATCCTTTTGCAAGGGCGATTGTTGCTGTGCCGTTTACTGCCTGGTTGGCTACAACCTGACCGGCTGCGTTCACAACCAATACATTGCCTTCTGCATTAACCTCGATGCCGCCTTCAAGAGCGCGTACAGCTGCTGCTGTGCTGACTGTCTCAACGCTGCCGCCTTCCGGCAAGAACTTGATAGGATAAACCTGTACAGTTGATTTGTACAAGCCTACTGCGCAGAGAAGATCGTATTTTGTGCCGTTTGTTGCTGACTCAACGCCCCATTTCGACTGATAGTAAACAGTGACTGAGCCTGTTGCGTCCTGCATTGACTTAGTTGTCTTTGTGCCGTCTGTTGTCTCTACATAAGTACCGGAGATGACAACAACCTTGTTTACGTCGGCTGCTGTGATTGTGCCTGCGCCAACAACGGCTGGTGTGAAGCCCTCGTTGCCTGATGCCGGTGCGAAGGTGTCGCCGTTAGGATATGTCATTTCGTAAACGCCGTTGTAGTTCTGGTATTCGCCAACTACACCTGCTGGGATAACGTCGCCTGTGTTGTAGGCTGGAACGTCCTTACCGAAGATATACATAACGTCGCCGGCTGCGTCCTTAACGTAAGTTGCGCCGAAGCCTTCACCCTTGATCTGGGCTGTTACGACTACTGGGAATGTCCATTTGTAAGCTGGGGTGGCGTCTGCCTCGCCTGCCATGATAAACTCGGCGATGCTGCCAACCTCTACTGGGTTTGCGATTTCGTAGTTGGCAACTGCCTCTGCGCTGTTCTCAAGACCTGTCTTGACTGCATAAGCCTTCACTGCGTAGGTGCCTACCTCGCTGAGTGCGATAGGGGCTGTGTATTCTGCAGCGGCTGCGCCGTTGATTGAGTACATTATCTTTGCATCAGCGGTAGATGTTGTCAATTTGATTTCTACTGGGTTGTAGTATTTGCCCTCTGCTAAAGAGAATTTTGGAGTGGCGCATTTGGTCTCTACACCGGCTGTGTAAGTCACTGTCATAGAAACGATGCGGAGTTGCGGCCATTTACCTGCATTGTTCTTCTTGTTGACAAGTGAGAGCACGAGATCTTCGGTGGCAGTGCCTGTCCATGCGCCTGTCTTGGCTGTCTTAGGATCGGCGGTGAAAGTGCCGGTAGAAGCGGAGTAGCCTGTGTTGTCGTCAGCAAAAGTGTATGTCTGAGAGGCAAGTTTCATCGCGATGCTGGTCACGGTTGTTCCTTGAGGAACGGCAAGTGTCATTGTGTTGCCGGAATACATACGGACTGCTGTGCCTGAAGTGTAGTACTTTGGAGTGTTTTTGCCTTCGCCCATGGCAAACGCAACGCTGATACCGCTGTCGCCGATTGGGGTTGATGCGGTTATCTCAAATTCATTACTCCAGCCTTGCTGTGAGAAATCAATTGTTGCTTCGGCTGCAGATGCGGCGAAAATGCCGGCAGCGAGCATCAAAGAAGAGAGTAAAAGTTTTTTCATACTAAATGATTTTTAAATTAGTGATTTGGAGCAAAGATATGAATTATATTGTGGAATAACAAAATTTTTTTCATTGCATTTTTGTTAAGATTTTTCTGCGCGATTACAAAAGATTGTCAAATTACGCAGAATTTGGCGTTTGGGTGACAAAGTTGCAAGAAAATGTTGCTTTAATTTACTAAAACAAGGCTTTTTGCATCAATAAAAAAGCACGCTCGCCCAAACGTGGGAAGCGTGCTTCGGTGAGTCCTTGACAGGATTTTATTTTTCTGGTTCTGCCTTTTCGGCTGCTGCCGGCTCTACGAGCTTGACGTCAAACACGATGAAGTCGTAAGGTTTGAAGTTTTGTGGAACTTCTGCGCCCAGGTTGACGTAGAATTTGAAGTGGTCGCCAACGTGCATTGCTGTGATGCCTTCGGCAAGCATCGGATGAATCTGTCCGAACTGGCTGGCTGGCATCTGCTGTGGCTCGCCGTTGGTTGATTGAAGCACTGTGCCGTTCTTGTCGGTTACGGTAATCACTACATTGACAATGTCGCTTGCGTTGACCTTGGCGCCGTTGCCGTTCTCAAGCACTTGGTATACAAGACCGTTGCTCATTGACTTGGCTCCGTTTTTCTTCAGCGTGTTGAGGTAGCCTTCTGTCGCTTTCTTGTTTGCCTGTGCTTCCGCGTTGTCGGCGAGTTTGGCCTCTTTTACCTTACCGATAAGGTTCTGGATGCGCGGACCGATAACGGCCATGTCGGTGTCGATGGAATCTTTGGCGATGGCAACCTTGAATGCCTCAAGCACCTTCTCGCCCGACACGCCATATTCCTTCTCCAGCTGCTGAAGCTGGCTGAACATCTGCAAGCCCATCTGCAGGCCGGCGAGATATGATTTTCCTGCCTTTGTGGTGTCGGCGGCGAGTGCCACCTTCACGCCCTTGAGAAACTCTGCCTTGTCGAGGCGGAGGCTGTCAGGTGTGTACATTTCCTGTTGTGCATATTGTGCGGCGAAATATTCACCAAACGCTGTTGCGAGGCTGTCCTGTTGGGATGCGAGTGCCTGTTTGTCGCTTGAGCCTGTGCCCTTGCAACCGGTAAATGCAAGCATAAGCATTGCTACACCGGCAAAAATAAGTTTTTTCATTTTATTTGTTTTTTTAATTGTTGTTATTTCTTGATTACGCGGAGAAGTTCGACGTCGAAAATCAACGTCATGTTAGGACCGATCACGCCGCCTGCGCCGTTAGGACCGTAGGCAAGGTCTGAAGGGATGTAAAGACGCCATTTGTCGCCTTCGTGCATCAGCTGCAGTGCCTCTACCCAGCCCGGAATCACCTGTGTGACGCCGAACGATGCCGGCACGCCGCGCTCCACGGAACTGTCAAACACGGTGCCGTCGATGAGTTTGCCTGTGTAGTGCACCTCTACGTTGTCGGAGGCCTTTGGTGAGTCGCCTTTGCCCGACTCAAGCACTTCGTATTGCAGTCCGCTCTCGGTCACCTTGATGCCTTCGCGTTTTGCGTTTTCTGTAAGGAATGCCTCGCCGTTCTTGCGGTTCACCTCGCCCTGCTTGGCTGCCTCTGCCTGCATCTCTGCCTCGAGTTTGGCGAAATATTCGTTGACGATGCGCTTTGCCTCGTCGAAGGTCATTTCTGGTTTGACACCGTCGTAGACGGATGCCACGCCGGCTGCGAAGTCCGCCGAATTAAGCGTTTTGATACCGGTGCCCTTGAAGTTGTGTCCCATGCTCATGCCGAGAGCATAACTCAGTTTATCCATATATTGTTTTCTTGTTTAATTGTTCAGACGGCAAAATTAATGCTATTTTGCCGTAGGTGTGTAAATTATTTATCAAAAATTCCTAAACGGCTTTATTTTATGCCTACAAGCTCCACGTCGAAGACGAGGGTCTCGTTGGGGCCGATAGGGCCGCCGGCTCCTGTGCCGCGCTCTCCATAGCCGAGATTGCCGGGGATATAGAAGCGGTATTTGGCTCCGGGGCTCATAAGCATCAAGCCTTCGCTGAAGCCTGGCACAACGCGCGATACGGGAAATTCCTGCACTTGACCCTGTCCGTCGTCAAACACCGAGCCGTCGATGTGGCGGCCTTCGTATTTTACCATCGCTGTTTGGTCTTTGGTGGGTTTTGCTCCTACGCCTTTCTTAATCACTTTGTAGACCAGCCCGCTTGCTGTCTTTTTCAGCGACTTGTCGGCTTTCATCTCTTTCTCGATGTAGGCTGCGCCGGCTTTGGCGTTCTCTTCGGCTGCCTTGGTGTCAACGGCGTTGTTGCCTGGCATAGGAGAGAAGCGGTTCATGATTTTGTCCAAAGCCTCTTCGGCTGCCTTGGTGTCTACGGGTTTGTCGGCGGTCATCGCCTCTTTGAAATATTTGAGAAGAACGGCTTTGTTCAGCTCAATTTTGAATTGTGCTTTCATCCCTTCAATGGCAGGAAGCATATATTGCGCAGCCATGCCCATTCCGCCAAGACGGCTTTGCAGTTTGCCCTTTTCCGCTCCTGTGGCAGCCTGCGCCTGTTGCGACAGTGCCATACCCATTTTCTGCAGCGAGTCCATTGAGACTGTGTTGAGGGCGGTTTTCATGCCGTCGATAAATTCGGTCTTGTTGAGAGTGGAGTCTGCCATCTGCACCATTTGCGCGCCGTAGAGCGTGCCAAGATACATGGAGATGGAGTCGCCTGTGGTCTTGACGGCTACGTTTTCGTCGTCGACATCGGCTTTTTTTGAATTGCTGCAGCCTGCCACCAATGTGACGGCGGCGACAACTGCGATAAGTAATAGCTTTTTCATTATTTTGTGTTTCTAAATTTTGTTGCAAAAATAGTCATAAATCGGTTAAGCGCACGTAAAAAGGCGGACAAACTTGCGGTTTGTCCGCCCTGTCATGCCGACAAATGCTGGCTATAGGTATTTGTCGCCGAAATTGGTCTTTACTTCGTTGACGTATTGCTTGATTTTCTGTTCTTCCGACAGTGGACAAATCAGCAGGATGTCGTCGTTGTCGGCCACAACATATCCGTCGAGACCCGATGCCACGATGAGTTTCTCGTTTTTCGCAGCGAAGATGTTGTTCTCGCAGTTGTTGAGCACGGTGCGGCAGTTGTGGATCACGTTGCGGTGCTCCGCTTTTGGCGACTTCTCGTAGTATGCGCCCCACGAGCCGAGGTCGCTCCAGCCGATGTCCACACATTCCACATAAACGTCGTTGCTCTTCTCCATCACCGCATAGTCGATGGAGATGTTGGGGCAGGCTGGAAACTCGGAGCCGATAAACTCCGCCTCTTTCGCTGTGCCGAATTTGCCCAAACCGTTGTCAAAACGCATGGCGATGTCGGGGCAGTGGTCGTGGAAGGCGTCGATGATGGCGTCGGCCGACCACAGGAAGATGCCGGAGTTCCAGAAAAACTCGCCGCTCTGCACAAACACCTTTGCCAACTCTTCGTTGGGCTTTTCGGTGAATGTCTTGACTTTCGTGATGCCGTCTTCAACCTCGTCCTTGCTGATTTGGATGTAGCCGTAGCCCGTTTCCGGACGGTTGGGCTTGATGCCGAGGGTCAGCAGTCCGCGGCGTTGGCGCGACAGGAAGTCGAAGCCTTTGACCACGCAGTCGCGGAATGCGTCTTCTTTGAGTATCAGGTGGTCGGATGGGGTGACGAGCATCATCGCGTTGGGATTGATGGCGCGGATGTGGTAGGCTGCCCAGGCGATACACGGTGCCGTGTTGCGGCGGTCGGGCTCAAGAAGTATCTGGTCGTCGGCAAGGTCGGGGAGCTGCTGTTTCACCAGCGGGGCGTAGCGTTCGTTGGTGATGGCGAGGATGTTTCTGACCGGCACGATTTCTGCAACTCGGTCAAAACTCATTTGCAACAACGATCGGCCTGTGCCGAAAAAGTCTATAAACTGCTTGGGGGCAGAAGATTTGCTGAACGGCCAGAATCGGCTTCCGACTCCGCCGCACATAATCACACAATATCTGTTTTCCATCATTGTATCGATGCGTTATTTATTGTTTTCTTGCGCTAAGGTAAGAATTAATTTGCGACAAACGAAATTATTTTCATAAAACAAGACATAGCCGTCGTTTTGTCGTTGTGGCAAAGCGGCGGCTATGTGGCTTTTTTACAATATCGGTTATTTTTTTGACTTGTCGCGGATTTCAACGCGGCGGATCTTGCCGCTGATGGTTTTCGGCAGTTCGTCGACAAATTCCACCACGCGCGGATACTTGTAGGGGGCGGTGGTGCGCTTCACGTGGTCTTGGATGTCTTTTACCAGCGCCTCGTCTGCCCGGTCTTTGTAGTCTTTCGACAGCACGATGGTGGCTTTGACAACCTGCCCGCGGATTTCGTCGGGTACGCCGGTGATGGCGCATTCAACCACGGCGGGATGGGTCATCAGCGCACTCTCTACCTCAAACGGGCCGATGCGGTAGCCCGACGACTTGATGACATCGTCCTTGCGGCCGATAAACCAGTAATAGCCGTCCTCGTCGCGCCATGCCACGTCGCCGGTGTGGTAGATGCCGTCGTGCCATGCCTCGTGTGTCAGTTCGGGGTCGCGGTAGTACTCCTTGAACAGTCCGAGCGGGCGGCTGTCGCCGGTGCGCACCACGATTTCCCCCTGTTCGCCGTCTTCTGCCCAGCGGCCGTCGGAGGTGAGCAGGTCTATGTCGTAGACCGGCCCTTTCTTGCCCATGGAGCCGGGTTTCGGCTCAAGCCACGGGTAGGTGGCTATGGTGAGTGTGGTTTCGGTCTGACCGAAGCCTTCCATCAGTTTGATGCCTGTCAGACGCAGCCATTCGTTGTAGACGCTCGGGTTGAGTGCCTCGCCGGCGATGGTGCAGTATTTCAACGATGAGATGTCAAATTTCGACAAGTCCTCGCGGATAAGGAAGCGGAACACTGTCGGGGGCGCGCAAAACGATGTGATGTGGTGGTCGTGGATCATTTGGAGCACGTCGACGGGCTTGAATTTCTCAAAGTCGTAGACAAACACGTTTGCGCCAGCAATCCACTGCCCGTAGAGTTTGCCCCATACAGCCTTGCCCCAGCCGGTGTCGGCGAGTGTCAGGTGGAGGCTGTCTTCATGAAGGTTGTGCCAATAGGAGCCGGTGATGATGTGTCCGAGTGGGTAGGTGAAGCTGTGGGCAACCATCTTGGGCTCGCCGGTGGTGCCTGAGGTAAAGTACATCAGCGAGATGTCGTCGTTGCTGTTGGCTTCTGCCGGACGCACGAACGGAGCCGCCTCGGCGCAGCCTTTGTTGAAGTCGAGCCAGCCTTCGGGAATGTGCGGACCGGTGGAGATGCGATACTTTAGCGATGGGCATTTCGGAAGGGCGTCGTCGATGTGTTTAAGCACGATGTCGTCGCCTACGGCAACGATGGCCTTGATGTCGGCCGACTGGCAGCGGTAAACGATGTCTTTTGCCGTCAGCAGGTGGGTGGCGGGAATGGTGGTGGCTCCGATTTTGTGGAGCGCGATGATGGAGAACCAGAATTGGTAGCGGCGCTTCAGTATGAGCATCACCATGTCGCCACGGCCAATGCCGAGCGATGTGAAAAACGATGCCGCCTTGTCGCTCTCGCGCTTGATGTCGGCAAACGTGAACTGTATCTTCTCGCCTTGCTCGTTGGTCCAGAGCAGGGCGGGCTTGTCGGGATTGGTGCGTGCCCATTCGTCGACTACGTCGTAGCCGAAGTTGAAATTCTCTGGCACGTTGACCTTGAAGTTCTGCATGAAATCCTCGTAGGAGTCGAACTTCGTTTTGCTAAGAAATTTCTCTAACATATTGTTTTTTACCGTTTTCTTCGAAAAATGAATTGTAGAATCAGATAATCACTGCGACAAATTTCAATTCCTTGTCGCCGACGGAGCGCATGCCGTGCGGGCGGCGGGCATCAAACATGATGGTGTCGCCGGCGTTGAGTGTCATTATTTTGCCGTCGATGTGCAGTTCCATGACGCCTTGCTCGACGTAGTTGAATTCTTGTCCGTCGTGGCTGCTCAGATGCACCTCTGCGGTGGGGTTGGGCTGCACGGTGACCAGAAATGGCTCCATCTTGCGGTTGGAAAATCCGGCGGCAAGCGATTGGTATTTGTACCAGTCGCGGCGTTCCACTGTCTCTCCGCTGCCTTTGCGCGTGATGTAGTAGCTGTTCATCTTCGGCTCCTCGCCGAAGAGCAATGCCATGATTTCTACGCCATAGGCTTCGGCTATGCGTTTTGCCGTGCTTACGGGAATGCCGGTGGTGCCCTGTTCGTAGGCGGTGTATTTATTCTCTTCGATACCGCATGCGGCACACACGTCGGCAACACTCAGCCCGAGGGCTTCGCGCAGTCCTTTCAGACGGGCGGCGACTTCTTCAATATGTCCCATAATCTTTTTCTGTTTTAAAATCTTCGGGCAAATATAGAGATTAATTGCGCAGGGTGTTGCCGCTTTAGCAATTTTTATACTTAAAAACCTGATAATTACACAGATGATGCGTAAGTGTGCCGCACACTTACGCATCATCTGTGCAATTATCCGAGGGGTTATTTATTACTTGTCTTTCTTGTGATAGTCCCTGCCCATCTTGGCGCGTATCGGGTGCATCACCCCTGCGTCGATATAACAGCGCGAGCCGGTGAACGGTTCCGTAGACGGCAGCTTGTCATACATGCCGTTTCTTATGCGGTCTGTCCAAATCTGGTCACAGCTGCCAAACGAGGAATGTATCGTGTACAGGTTGCGCAGGCCGGCAGACGACTTGAAGTTGTAGACTTCATCGATATACGCTGCCATATACCAACCCGTGCGGTGCGCCATGGTGGCTCGCTCGGCTGTGACGAGGGCTTGCTCGATGGAGCATGTCTCGTTGGGGGCAAGCGTTGTGGCGGTTTTGGGGTCAATCAGTTCAAAGGTGTCGCAAAAACCCATAGGCTCTTTTGCCCATTCCTTGACCTGTGCGTTGTCGGCATATTTTGAGAGTTTTGGTTCATATTCTGAATAGGCAAGGTCGGAATTACGCTCTATATACATCAGCGTGCGGTGCACGTAGGCTGCAAGCTCCTGACGCGTGACGATGCCGCTTTGTGGCAGGGTGGCGTCAGTGAGTCCTATGGCGGCGGCTGTGGCGTCTTTGCCGGTCATCTCTTTCACCAGACGTGTCATGATGGAGCGCAGCTGGTCGCGGGTCACCGGTTTGGTGTAGTCGGTGCCGAGCACGTTGTCGTCGATGAGGTTGTCGCAAAGTGCGCGGTTGACACCGTCCTGTGCCCATACGCTCATATTCGCCTCCGACTTGAGGGGGAGGATAAACATCTCGTCGCTCATCAGCGAGGTTTGCAGCAGGCTTTGGTCTTCAATCGTCTTCAGCGTTTCCAGCATGCCTTGTTTGTATTCAGCAAACGATCCGTCAAAGCCCATCATCTTCTGGTCGGCAGGAGTGAGATGATGCATATGGTAGTTGTGGGGTATGCCGCAGTAGATGCAGCTCTTCCAATACACGTGTCCGCCGGCGGCGTTGACTCCGATGTAGGCTTGGTCGCTGGCTATGTCCTCATACATGTCATGCACGGAGATATATTCTGCGCCGGTGCCTCCACCGAAGGTGTGCGCTTTGTTGTATTCGCATTTGCCGCATACGCTGCATGAATAATACCACTTGAACGGACGCTTGCATGTCTGGTACTGGCACACGCGGTCGGCTGTCTTGATTTTGGCGGTGAAGGTGTGCTTGGTGCAAGTGAGCACCTTTGTTGCTGAAACTCCGGCTTTCTGCGCGGCATACACGTCGCCGCTGTAGGTGCGGATGGTGTATGATGGCTCGGTTGGGTCGGTGGCAAGCATGCTGAGCACGGCCTTGGCTGCTTGCTCGGGGATGAAGAGTGTGCCTTTGGCGGTGTAAAGCTTTGAGCTTTGATCTTCATACTGGCGGTACTGGGGAAACACTGGGTCTACAGTGGCTTTGTGGAGATCGCGGATGTATTTAAGAATGTCGACCTTCGAACTGAGCCACACTTCTTTGAGGTTTTCTATATTGGAAAACATGGAGCCAAGCAAATCTGTGAATTCAGATACGTTGTTATTGTCAGCCCTGTTGCTTACGTCGATGATTATCTTGCTTATAAACAGCATGTTGTGTTTTTTGTAGCTATGGCCGCTTGATGTCGTGAATGATTTATCATACATAAGCTCTTTGAATTTGTAGGGTCTGTCCATAACCAACACGTCAAACGAATGGAGCGCGGGATTCAGTTCGTCGGCCTCTTTGCGCGACACATAAGGCAGTGTGGAGCGAAATTCGCTCTTATATTCGTTGTATTCAAGGAATGGAATCTCTTTATTCTGTGGTCCGGGCTTGCCGCCTGGCACGGTGAACGACAGCAGTACGATTGGAACGTAGGGGGCACAATCTTTAAGGAGGCGTGTGGCTTTGCCGTTGATTGTGACCTTGAAATTGTCAGGAGAGAGCACGAAGTCGCCGTTTATCGTCTTGTAGTCGGTCTGATAGTTGCTGCTGGGATCTATCAACAGCTGGATGGTGGCGATGTATGGAAACCCGGCTTTGAATGTGGGAATCTCATCGCTGTTCTCTCCAAACTCTCCGTCCCAAGAGATTGACATGAGCGAAATGACGCCGCTCTTGAAAAGGTCGCCGTAGGCTGTCTGCACCGACTTAAGGGCGAGCTCCTCTCCGGCGTTGAGGTCCATGTCGGCGGTGGGCATATCCATGGTTATGTCCAATGTCTTGATTTTTTTCTTGGCATTGTCGGCCATCAGTGGTGAAGGCATGAGCAGCAATGCGGCAATGAAGCATAGTAACAGATGTTTCATATAATTTAAAGTTAAATGTTGGTTTCGGTGAAGTGACAACAACTGCCTGTAGCATATCCGCGGATATAGGCAAACAAGCTATCGCAAAGGTAAATAAAAAAAATAAATTTTCATCTTTTAAGGATAATAAAGTCAAATTTTGCCTGGCTGCGCTGACTGACAACATTCTTTATTCATTTTGCATTTTCTTCCATTTCTTTGTTGTACCTTTGTGTAATAGTAAGAAAACGATTATGAGAGGACATAAATTGGCTATGTTGTGCCTGGCGTCGGCTTCGATGCTGTCGGCACAGAATGCGACAACGACGGCGGGTGCCGACGGATATCTGTCGCGGGGCATCCGTATGTATGACAACAAGAATTTTACGGGATGCATCGACCAACTGTCGGAGCTGAAGCGTCTGGAGGCGCCGGCTTCTGTCTATGAGGATGCTGATTTCTATATCGCTATGGCTAAGATGCAGCGCAACGATGCCGACTGTGTCGACGCGCTGGAGCGGTTTGTCGAGGCTTATCCGGCGTCTATCCATAGGCTGGAGGCAAGAATGGCGCTCGGCGACCATTACTTCTACAATAATGACTTTGCTGCGGCTCTGCGCGGATATGAGGGCATACCGGCTTCGGCATTCGACGCCGACAAGCGTGGCGACTTGCTTTTCCGCAGGGCGTTCTGCCGGTTGAACACTAAGGACTATGACGGTGCTGCCGCCGAATTGCGACAGCTGCGCGCCGACAGCCGATACTCGGAGCATTCGGCATATTATCTGGCTTATGTCGACTATGCGCGCGGCGACTACGACAGTGCGGAACAGGCGTTTTCTGCTATCCGCAAGAACAGCCGTTTCTGGGGTGAGGCGCAGTTCTATCTGTGTCAGATTGATTTCAAAAAGGAGAAATATTCAGATGTGGTGAGCGCGGGCAAGGACCTTCTCGACAAAAAACTGCCTGTCGAGATGGCCACGGAGCTGAACCGTATGCTGGGCGAAAGCCAGTATCATCTGGGAAACAGCGCAGAGGCGATTGGCTATCTGACTGACTACGTAAACGCGGTCGATGCGCCTGAACGGTCGGCGCTTTTCGCTCTGGGTGTGTGCGAGTTCCGCAAGGGCGACTATGAGAATGCCAAAACGCATGTGGGCGCGGTGACCGATGCCGACGATGTGATGGCGCAGAGCGCATATCTGTTTATGGGGCAGATGTATCTAAAGGACGACAATCTGAATGCCGCGGCACTGGCATTTGAGAAGGCTTACAAGATGCCTTACGACGAGTCTACGCGCGAGACGGCGTTCTACAACTATGCATTGGCGCAGAGCCGTGGCGGACGCACGCCGTTCTCGAGCAGCGTGAAGCTGTTCCAGGATTTCTTGAACAAGTTCCCCAACTCGCGCTATGCGTCGAATGTGGAGGATTATATAATAAACTCATATATGACAAGCAAGGACTACGACAACGCGCTCTTGTGCATCGAGGCGTTGAAGAGTCCGTCTGCAAAGATGATGAAGGCGAAGCAGAACGTGCTCTACCGTTTGGGTATGCGCGAGCTGCAGGCGGGAAAAACCACTTCTGCCGCCGACTTCCTGACGCGTGCCGACGAGCTTGCTCAATATGATTCCAAGGTGGCGCAGGAGGTGAAGCTGTGGCTTGCGGAAACTCGCTACCGGCAGAAAAAATACAAGCAGGCGCAGACGCTCTACAATCAATACGTCATCAATGCCGCCGCCACTGATGCCAACTATGGTCGCGGAAACTACGGATTGGGATATGCAAGCTATCAACTGCGTGAATATTTCACGGCGCTGGCGGCGTTCAACAAGGCTGCCAATGCTGCCGACATAACAGGCACGTTGCGCGCCGACACATACAACCGTATCGCCGACTGCCACTATTACAACCGCGACTTCGCAAAGGCGGAAACGTTCTATTCTAAGGCTTTGGCGCTCGGCACGGCCAACGGTGACTATGCCGTTTATCAGCAGGCTATGATGAGGGGACTCCAGGGCAGCCAGTCCGACAAGATTGCGCTGTTGGATGAGCTCGTCGCAAAATACCCGCAGTCGGCTTATGCGCCAAAGGCGCTCTACGAAAAGGCGCAGGCTTATGAGGCGCAGGGCAAGCACGCACAAACGCAGCACACTTTTGAGAAGCTGATGGGCGCTTATCCGCAGAGCGAGGAGGCGCGCAAGGGACAGCTGCAGCTGGCGTTGCTGCTGAACTCTATGGGAAAGACCGCGGAGTCGAGACAGCAATACGAGGCGCTGATTCGCAAATTCCCTTCAAGCGAGGAGGCGAAGGTGGCTGTCGACGACCTGAAGCGCATTTATGCCTCGGAGGGACGTCTTGGAGAACTCTCGGCACTGCTGAAGAGTGCGGGGTCTAACTATGAAATCAATGAGAGCGAGATGGCTCAACTCACCTTTGAGGCTGCCGAAAACGAATATCTCGACAAGGGGAAGACCGACGGCCTCAAGAAATATCTGAAGCAATATCCTAACGGAAACGGTGTGGCTCAGGCTTCGTTCTATATCGCTGAGGCTGCCAGTCAGAACGGCGACACGACGGAGGCGCTGGACTACGTAAACAAGGCGTTGGAGAAGGCTCCCGACGCGGCGTTCGCCGAGTCGGCGCTGGGGATGCAGGGCGATTTGCTGATTGCAAAGAAGCAGTATGCAAAGGCGCGCGAGAGTTTCGAGAAATTGGAGAAGAAGGCTACGTCGACCTACAACAAGAACCGTGCGGCGCTCGGATTGCTGCGCGTGGCTGAGGGAAACGCCGACTATGAGAAAATGCTTCTCTATGCCGGCCGTCTGATCGACGACGAGAATGTCGGTGCCGAGGCTCGTGCCGAGGCCAGATATGCCCGCGCTACGGCTGAGATGAGGCAGGGAAAACATGAGGCTGCGGTGGCTGATCTAAATAGCCTTGTCGACAACGACATCACGAGCGTATATGGCTCGAAGGCGGCTGTCGACCTCGGTACATACTATTACAACGCCGGAAACTACAAGAAGGCGGAGAAGGTGGTCAACAAATTGCTCGACTCCGAAACGACGCATCAATATTGGATGGCGAGAGGATTCATCCTGTTGTCTGACATTTACAACAAGCAGGGCGACAAATTCCAGGCTCGCGAATATCTTGAGAGTCTGAAGGCCAACTATCCGGGTAAGGAGACCGATATAAAGGAAATGATTGAAAAACGACTTAAAGCACTGAAATAGTGATGAAAACAAAAGCATTATACAGCATAATCCTGGCTTCGGCGGCTTTGACGCCTTTGGCTGCCGCCGACGAGCTGAACCAAACCATCAGTGTGACAAAGGAGACCGAAGTGGTGGAGCATAAGGCTGAGAAGATGGAGGCGCTGCCTGACGCGGCGCCGTCGACAGCCTCTCCCGTAAAACTGAAATTCAGCGACTGGGCGGTGCCGGTTGCGGTAAACCCGTGGCTTGTGGTGCAGAATCCGCAACGGCAGGCTGACGGCTTCGAGTTTTCAACAAAGCGTGGATATGCGGAGTTTGGAATGGGCAACTATATGAATATGGTTGGAAGCCTCGGATACCGCGTGGTCGACAAGGAGCAGATGTCGATGAACATTTGGCTGCAGCACAACTCGGCAAACGGCTCGATAAGCAACTACGCAGTGTTTGATCCGTTCACGGTGGGCAATGGCGAGGCTCGCAAGAAATTTTTTGTCGAGGACCGTATAGGTGCAGATTTCTCAAGCCGTTTCAAGGCTGGCGAACTGAGTGCCGCCCTGGTGTATCATCTGAGCAAGTTCAACTACTACGGAATGATGCTGCCAGCTTCGAAGGATGACGTGGAGCGCAAGCAAAGCAACAACGAGGTGGGACTGGGCTTGCAATGGCTCAGCCGTGCCAACGACGAGCGTTCGTTTGGATACAACGCCGGCATTGGATATAATTATTTCGGATATGCCGACCCTGTGGAGCCTGCGCTCGAGAAGGCTCTGACGGAGCATAATTTCAGCATCAATGCGGGTGCGGAGTTTGTTTGGGACGAGGATTCGCATATCGGTGTCAACGCTGAGTTCAACAGTCTGAGCTACAAAAACAGAATCGCTGAATATGGCGGTTTCAACCAGATGGAGATGACGTTCGGCGCAAGGCTCAACGACCGCCGTCAGAGCGTCACGACGCTGACTCCATATTATCTGAAGAGCAACGACCGCATCAACCTGCGCATCGGTGCGCGGCTCGACATTGCGAGCAGCGGGACGGTGTTTCATATCGCTCCTGACGTGAGGTTTGACTACACGATCAACAACAGGGCGTCGCTTGCCGTGTCGGCAACGGGCGGCAACCGGATGAATCCGCTGCACGTCATTGCAGAGCGCAACCGCTATGTCAATCCGTCGATGGCGCTTATCGGAAACACATATACGCTGGTCGACGCCGAGGCTCGGTTGAACATCGGGTTGTTCAAGGGATTTAGCTTGTCGCCGTTTGTCGGATTCGCTGTGGTCAGAGATGCGTATGTGCCTGAGATTGGAACGGTGGAGCTGCTCGGCGATTGGAATTTCTCTTCGCCCGACATGCTTCGCGGCACAGTGCGCTATGCGCAATACGATTTAAATGGCGTGAAGCTGGGTCTGGACGTTGCCTATAAGCTGCGCAGTGTGGCAGAGGTGAAAGCGGGCTATATGTTTACTCCGCAAGGAAAGGAGAGCGGCTACATCGCCAACGACGACCGCGCGGAGCATCAGTTCAATGCGGCGTTGATAGTGCGCCCGATCAAGAAACTTGACATCAATGTGGCATACCAGTTCCGCAGCGGTAGAAATGTGGTTGTCTGCAACACGGTCGCCGGTTCGGCTTTCGTCAATTTGGAGCAGAGAAGCCTCGGCGTTGTGTCCGACTTCAGTCTCGGCGCAACCTATCGCATCAACGACATCCTTCACGTGTATGCTCAGGGCAACAACCTGTTCAACCGCCGTTGGCAGGACTACTTCACCATGCGCAACCAGGGTGTGAATTTCCTCGTCGGGGTAGGAGCTAAATTCTAAACCGACTCAAATACAAACAGAAGTGGGCTACATCCTGGATGCAGCCCACTTCTGTGTTGGGTGCGCCACCGAATGTGATAAATTGTTAAAAAACGAACCTTTTATTTGATGTGTGGGATTAAAAACTTGGTGTATGTGGATTTAATGGTTATATTTGTAGTAAAACTGCAAAATCGACACTAAGATGATACTTAAAATCGAATTTGAGAATTTCTTCTCTATCCGGGATAGGGTACGGATAGATTTCAGAGCGGCAAGCATCAATACGGCTCTTGCCAGAGAGCTGAGCCACAATGTGATGGAGTGGAAAGGCGTGCCTGTCTTAAAAACGGTCGGGTTGTTTGGCCCGAATGCTTCGGGAAAATCAAACATTCTTAAAGCGATTTCTTTTTGCTGTAGGATGATTCTTGAGTCACACCTGTACAATGAGGGGACGACATTTGGTTTTGAACCATTCAAATTCGATGGTTGGCAGAAAAAGCCAAGCAAATTCCTAATTGATTTTGTTTGTGGGGATGTGGAATATGAGTATGCTTTTGAACTTACGCAGGAACGTGTTGTCAGAGAAAGTTTGTTTCATTATCCAAAGGGAAGACGTGCGAAGGTATTTGTGCGTGGCGCAGATGGTGAATATGCTTTCGGGGCGGGTGCTATGACAAAGCCATCGGACGTGGTTGTCAATACCGGAGAGAAGAATCTTTTTCTGAGTCGCGCAAGTTCGATGAATCGTGAAATTGCTCAAAAGCTATATCGTTATTTCATGAGTCAATTTCTTCTTGGACTTGTGAATGTGAACGACATCTTGGTGCTGGACAGTTTCAATACGTATAAAAATGTGATACTAAAGGCTCTTGAAATTTGCGACACGGATATAACAGATATTGAAGCAAGAAAGGAGCAGACAATAGTGCCGGTTGCAATGCCTGGTCAGCCTGAAATGTCGTATAAGAACGTTGACGTGTTGCGTTTTAAAACGTTCCATAGAAATCAAAAGGATGTGGTGTTTGATATGGATATGGAAGAATCAAGCGGTACGCGGAAGTTGTTTCAGATACTTATTCGCTTGTTGGATGTGGTGAAAAACAAGAAAGGAATCTTAATGGATGAATTTGATATGGGTCTGCATACGCGTCTGGCTGATTTTATTCTTGATTTGATTCACGCTTCTGAATGTAGCCAGCTGCTGTTCACGTCGCACAATACGAATCTGATTGATGTCAAAAGGTTGAGGCGTGACCAGATTGTATTTGTAAACAAAACGGGACAGGGGGCGACCGAGGTGTATTCTTTGTATGATTTCAAGGACTTCCGTGAGAACATGGACGCGGAGAAGGGTTACATACAAGGTCGTTTTGACGCTGTGCCTTATGTTGATTCCTCTGTGTTGAGTATCAAACAATTATTGGAAGGTTGATTATGGCAAGTAAAAGAGAGGCTTCTCCATCTTTGCGGATGCGAAAAATAGTCCTTGTTATCTGCGAGGGCGAAACAGAGGTTGGCTATATCAATCTGTTGAAAATGTGGTACAGGTCTCCAATCAGAATAGTTTCGCATATAGAAGGCACAAAAATAACGCCGGCGTTAGTGGAGAAGCGGACAAAGGAGCTCCAAATCTCACATTTGGACAAGGTAAATACGTTCCTTATGTACGATATGGATGTGCGGACTATTAATGAGAAGTTGCAGAAATGCAAGGCGCAAATGTTGTTAAGTAATCCTTGTTTTGAAATATGGTTGTTGCTCCATTGCAAAGACCAGAAGGCTGCCATCAACTCGGATTCTCTAATAAAGGAGTTAAAGAAAAGCGCAAATGTTTGGAAAAATTATTCAAAGGCTGCATTCACAGAGACTCAAAAGGCATTCTTAAACAACAACACGGATGTAGCAGTCAAGAGGGCTAAGAGGTTGTGTGAATTTCAGAATCCATCAACAGGAATATACAAATTGATAGAAATGCTGAAGAATCTGGAAGGCAAAAGGAAAGAGTGAATTTTTACTGAAAAATAAGAATTCGTCATTGCGTCAATCAGCGCAATGACGAATTCTAAATGATTTAGTAATTGTCGGCGACGAGGGCGAAATAGGCCTTCGGATGCGCGCATACGGGGCAAACCTCGGGTGCCTCTTTGCCGATGTGGATATGACCGCAGTTGAGACACTGCCATATGCAGTCGCCGTCGCGTGAGAACACCACCTTGTCCTCGATGTTTTTCAACAACTTGCGGTAGCGTTCTTCGTGGCGTTTCTCAATTGCCGCCACTCCTTCAAACAGTTCCGCTATATGGTCGAATCCCTCTTCGCGTGCCTCTTTGGCGAAGGTGGCATACATGTCGGTCCACTCATAGTTTTCGCCGGCTGCCGCGTCGGCAAGATTCTCCATTGTGCCTGGCACGGCGCCGCCGTGAAGCAGCTTGAACCACAGTTTGGCGTGTTCGCGCTCATTGCCTGCCGTCTCCTCAAAGAGTTGGGCTATCTGCACATATCCGTCTTTTTTTGCCTTTGATGCGTAATAGGTATACTTGTTGGTTGCCTGCGATTCGCCTGCGAAGGCCGCTGCCAAGTTGGCTTCTGTCTTTGTTCCTTTAAGTTCTTTCATTGTAAGCGATTTATTAAGTTATCAATATGTTATACCCCAGTTCGGGATAAGAAATAGTTTATAAAAAAGTTGGTAGTCTCATAAATA
>ERZ773194.133-NODE-133-length-96624-cov-10.003189_pt1 | contig 96624 bp, 85 predicted proteins | sample MGYA00511240_ERZ773194 | MGnify/ENA primary metagenome ERZ773194 (study PRJEB29015, sample SAMEA2737774) | human gut metagenome | biome: human gut; feature: human-associated habitat; material: faeces | place: China | collected 2012 ... | reverse complement strand
CATAAAAATAGGGATTTTCCGTGGTGGAAGCAATGAGGGTAATCTTTCCGTTTTCGATGTATTCCAGAAGGGACTGCTGCTGCTTTTTATTAAAGGACTGAATCTCATCCAGATACAGCAGCACACCGTTGGGAGCCATGAAGGTATCCAGCTGGGAGGTGATCTCCCGAATGTCTGCCGTTGAAGCAGTGGTGGCGTTGAGCTTGAAGAGCGTCCGGTTGGTCTGCTTGGCGATGATATTGGCAACGGTGGTCTTCCCGGTGCCGCTGGGACCGTAGAAAACCATATTTGGGATTTTCCCGGATTCAATCAGGCGGCGAAGTACCGCGCCCTTTCCCAGAATATGCTCCTGCCCCACCACATCGTCCAGGGTTTCGGGCCGCAGGAGGTCGGCCAAAGGTTGGTACACAAGCACCTCCTCCTTTCTAAAAACAGTACAAAGGGGCGGCAAGGATGCCGCCCCAGGGAAATCTTAAAATGTTGCGACATCCGGGTCGGCGGGCTCCGCGCCGGTTTCCACGGAAATGGCAGTCAGTACAGGTCCCACATCGCCCTTGTACAGGGGGTGCTTCTCTGCGCCGATCTTGGCGGTGACCCAGACCCAGGAACGGGATTCCAGGCTTCCTGCCCCGGCATAGCGGCAGGGAATGCCGCAGAACTGGATATCCTCCACACAGCAGGTCATGACGAACCGGCCGGGGGCGAACATTCCGTTTTTGTCTCTGCGAAGCATGGCCACCTGGCCCTTGAAATGGACGGTCTTTCCGTCGTATTTCTGGGGCTCCTCGGATACATCCCGATACCACAGGGCATAGTCCTCATCCTTGATCTCAATGACGGGGGCATTGATGTCAAAGGGCAGCGGGTCTTCGATCTCATCGAACTTGGTTGTACCGTCGGTGTAGTCATAGAGAATGTCAATGCGGCGGTTGGCAGCTCTGGCCAGCTTATGGAAGGGCATGACGTCCTGGCCCGGGGCCATCCGGTTGTAGACCACCATCTGGGCGCCCATCAGCTTGTCCATAACCAGATTGCGCATATTGGCGTTATAGGTCATAAAGGTGGTGGCATCCGCGAACATGACCTCCTGGGCAATGGCCCAGGAATCCGGGAAACGCATATAGAGGTCCCCTACCTGCTGCATACCGTTCAGCTCAGCAACCACGCGCTCGGCCTTATACTTCTTCTGGAGGGCTTTCAGCTCCTCCGTGGTCACCGTCTGCTGGTCCAGAACCTCCAGGTAGACATTCTTCTTGGGATAGGTGGAGAGGTCATATTCCTCTTCTCCCTCCTCAAAGATCAGCACCAGCGTCCGCTCGCCGGCATTGAACCGGGGGTCTTCCAGAGTCTCCTGGATGAACTTGGTCTTGCCGGAATCCAGAAAGCCCGTAAAGGCATATACAGGAATCTGCTGCATGACCATGGCTTACACCCCAAACAGCTCGGCAATGCCCTTTTCATCCAGCTTGGAGCCGATGACGCAGAGCTTGCCGGTGACATCGGCGCTGCCGGTACGGACATTGTGCTCCTCAGGCACATAGTCGAAGTGAATCCAGGTGCCGTCCACGGCAGGCAGAATACCCTTGGCCCGAAGAATTGCGCCGTAGTCCCCGGAATCCAGCGCCTTCAAAGCATTCTCAACGGTCTGCTTCTCGAACTTCCGGGCAGTTTCGGTGCCCCAGGAGGTGAAGACCTCATCGGCATGATGGTGATGATGGTGGTGGTCATGGCAGCCGCAGGTGCAGTTCTCGTCATGCTCGTCCTCGTCATGGTGATGGTGGTGCTCGTGCTCCTCGTGATCGTGGCAGCAGCAGTGGCCGTCATGGTCATGATGATGCTCGTGCTCATCATCATTATCATCGTGGTGATGATGGTGCGCATGCTCATCATCCTCATCGTCGTGATGATGGTGGTGATGGTGCTCGTGGGCATCCTCATCGTCGTCATCGTCGTCATCATGGTGATGATGGTGGTGCTCTTCTTCCTCTTCCTCGGCTTCCAGCCGCTCGGATTCCAGCTTGGCCAGCTCGGCAGCCAGGGAGGCCTTGCCCTCCATGGCGGAGATCAGCTGTTCTCCGGTGAGCTCGCTCCAGGGCGTAGTGATGACGGTAGCAACGGCGTTGTGCTCCCGCAGAATCTCTACGGCAGCATCCAGCTTGGCCTGGGGAATGGAATCGGTACGGGACAGGATGATGGTGGAGGCAGTCTCCACCTGGTTATTGTAGAATTCGCCGAAGTTCTTGGTATAGACCTTGACCTTGCCTGCATCCACAACGGCCACGGTGTAGCCCAGGGTCACATCAGGGCCGGTGACTTTGTTCACAGCGCCGATCACATCGGACAGCTTGCCCACACCGGAGGGCTCGATGATGATCCGGTCGGGGTGGTACTCGTTGATCACCTTGGTCAGGGCCTTGCCGAAGTCACCCACCAGAGAGCAGCAGATGCAGCCGGAATTCATCTCCGTAATATTGATGCCGGCATCCTGCAGGAAGCCGCCGTCAATGCCGATCTCACCGAACTCATTCTCAATCAGCACCAGCTTCTGGCCCTTGTAGCCCTCGGCAATCATCTTCTTGATCAGCGTAGTCTTGCCAGCGCCCAGGAAGCCGGAGTAAATATCAACCTTTGTCATAAATAACACCTTCCATTTTTATTCCGCCCAGCGGAAAATCCAACCGGGTAATATACATACTTTATGAGTATAGCACATTTGATTGAAAAAATCCATATCTTCCCAAATTTTTTACAATTGCAAAAGCAAAACCCCTTTCCGTGGCGAGATCAACAGCATCCGGGGCAACGCGGACCGGATGCTGGCCCGGGAGGAAACCATGCTGTCCCCCTGCATGGCAGAGGATATGGACAAGGTGCTGCCCGTGATCTCCCGGAACGGCTCCGATTCGGCCATGCTGGACAGGAACGACCTGCGCCCTGCCCGGTACTATATCACCAAAGACCGGCGGCTGATTGCCGCGGGGTTTGTGGGCTGCCAGAGCTATGTGGCAGAGGCCTTTGGTCTTCCTCGGGACAGCCGGGGCAATCTGGTCACCGAGAACTACATGACCCCAACGGAAGGCATTTTTGCCGCCGGTGACTGCCGCAGAGGCCAGAGCCTGGTGGTCTGGGGCATTGCCGAGGGCCGCGCCTGCGCCAGAGCGGTGGACCAATATCTGATGGGGTATACAAATATGCTTTAGCTGCAAAAAATGTCCTGCCGGGGTCACTTCATTCCGGCAGGACACTTTTTATGGCTTTTTCTTGGAAAGAGGGCCTTCAAACCGGTCCTTTTCCGTGTGGGTTGGAATCTCGGTGGGGTATTCTCCACTGAAGCAGGCATGGCAGAAGTTATGGGAGCCAATCATCTGGGCCAAATCCTCCAGCTCCAGATATCCCAGGGAATCTGCCCCGATGATCCGGGCAATTTCGGGAACGGTATGTTGGCAGGCAATCAGGTGCTCCCTGGAATCAATATCCGTGCCATAGTAGCAGGGATTGCGGAAAGGAGGCGATGAGATCCGCATATGAATTTCACTTGCCCCGGCTTCCCGCAGCAATCCTACGATCTTCCCGCTGGTGGTTCCGCGAACGATGGAATCGTCGATCAGCACGATGCGCTTGCCCCGGACCTCCTCACAGATGGGGCTCAGCTTGATCTTCACCTGGTCCAGGCGCTGCCCCTGACCCGGAGAAATGAAGGTCCGGCCGATGTATTTGTTCTTGAGAAAGCCCAAGGCAAAGGGAATGCCGGATTCCTCGGAATAGCCCAGAGCCGCATCCAGTCCGGAATCCGGAACGCCCACCACAATATCCGCATTCACCGGGTGCCGCCTTGCCAGCAGCCGCCCCGCATTCTTCCGCGCCCCATGGACGCTGATGCCATCCATCACCGAATCCGGGCGGGCAAAATAGATATACTCAAAAATGCAGGCGGTCTGGCTGCATCGGCCGCAATGGGAAGTATCGGAATGCACGCCGGTTTCATCGATGGTAATGATCTCACCGGGCAGGATATCCCGCTCCGGCTTGGCACCGACCGCGCTCAGTGCGCAGCTTTCCGAGGCTACAATGTAGGTCCCGTCAGCGGTTTTTCCGTAGCACAGCGGGCGGAAACCCCTGGGGTCACGGGCTGCGATCAGCTTGGCCGAAGACATCATAACCAGGGAGTAAGCCCCCTCCATCTGATACATGGCGCAGCTGACAGCCGCCTCAATGGAGGGCGTTTTTAGTCGCTGCTGGGTGATGATATAGGCGATGATCTCCGTATCGCTGGTTCCGTGAAAAATCGCACCGCCCATTTCCAGAGCGCTGCGCAGCTCGAAGGCATTGCTCAGATTGCCGTTGTGGGCCAGAGCCAGCTTGCCCTTCATATGGTTCACCACAATGGGCTGGCAGTTTGCCCGGTTGGTGGCACCGGTGGTTCCGTAACGCACATGGCCCACGGCCATGGTTCCGCAAGGGAACTGCTCCATCACGTCACGGGTGAACACATCCCCCACCTGTCCCAGATCCCGGTGGGTGGTGAAAACGCCGTCCTCATTGACGACGATGCCGCAGCTCTCCTGGCCCCGGTGCTGCAAAGCATACAGCCCATAGTAGGCCAAATCCGCCAAGTTCTGCGGCTTTGGGGACCAGGCACCGAAGACGCCGCACTCCTCATGAATCTCCTGCATAGAATCCTCCTTTGGTCAAAAAAAGAGACACCTACCCGGGCAGAGCATAGCTCTGTCTGGATAAGCGTCCTTGCTTTTCCGCCTTATTTTACCACGTTGCCGATTTCAAGTCAAATACAGGATGCTTTCCCTGCAAAAATCTGTAAGAAACAGCCACTTCCTTCTCCGACCTTCCGGAACAATTAGGCGTTTCCGACAAACAGGGGCTACGGTTCCAGAAAATTCGGCTCCCTGCAGGAAAGCAGGCTCAGATCCTGCAATTGTGCCGCCTGAATGGGCTGCGCCCCCAGCTGCACCAGGGCCTGAGCGCCCTCGCTGCCGTCGTCCAGAACCCGGACGGGCGTCCATCGGTTCTGAAGGTTTCTGGCAGTGCCGTTCCAGGTTCCGCCCTGCCCTGCCCTGCTCTGGGCCACCAGCACCACCTGACCAAGAGCATGGATCACCCGGTTGCGCCGCAGCGCCCGCAGGGTGGAAAAGGGCATGTCATAGTCCTCTTCGCTGAGGTAGAGAACATTGGGCTGCTCCAGATGGCTGTGCAAAGCATCCGCCACAACGCTGATGACCTGGCCGCCGGCATCCAGGCAGCCGGCCTGGGCAGCCTGATCGGCTCCCGACGCATTGCCGGACACCAGCACAAAGCCCTGCCTGGCGGCCTGGCGGCCTGCCTCATAGGCAAAGTCCCGATTTTCCGGCCGCAATACACGGCAGCCCACGGCAGCCACCTTTGGCCGGTCCAGCAGCTCCAGCGCTCCCTTTGCCCAGAGGCAGCCGGGACTATCCAGCCCCAGCTTCTTCCGCACGGCGGCGGGATAGCGCAAATCCCGGCGCTGAATGGGCGTACACCTGCGTGCCTTCGCTTTCTGCAAATACCGCTCCAGCAGTGCCTGATCCTCCAAAAGCGCCAGGATATGCCGGGCGCCCTCCGAAGAAAAGCCCAGCTCCAGCAGCGTCTTCTCCGTCAGCTCACCCTCTGAAAAGGGGCCGCAGTCCATAACCCGCCGGGCAAGCAGCCGCAGCTGCGCCGTTGTCAGAGGCTTTCGGTCCGGATTGCCCAGATGGCTGCACAGCAGCAGAAAGCCGTAATTTTCCATCAGCGGAATCTCCGCTTGGGCGCAGGAGGAGCCTTGACCTCTTCCTTCGTCAAAACGCCATCCTCAGAAAGGACCATGGGCTGGATGGTGTAGTTGGAGAACTTGGCAATCTCGTCCAGCTTGGCCTTTTCCGGGAAATTGCCGATGATGCTCCAGGCAATGCCCTTGCGCTTGGCCCGGCCTGTACGGCCGATGCGGTGGACATAGTATTCGTTCTCCTCCGGAACGTCAAAGTTGATGACGCAGTCCACATCGTCTACGTCAATGCCACGGGAAGCCACGTCCGTGGCAATCAGCACAGGCAGCTTGCCGCTGCGGTAGCGCTGCATGGTCTTCTCCCGCTGCTGCTGGCGGATGTCGCCATGGAGGCATTCGCAGTCCAGCCCGGCCCGCTGGAAGTCGTCGCACAGCCGCTGGCACATATGCTTGGTATTGCAGAAGACCATCACCCGTTCGTAGCCCTGGCTCTTGATGAGCCGCAGGGTGGTTTCCGCCTTTTCCAGGGGCGTGCAGGTCAGGCTGTACTGGTCAATATCCGGCCGGTCCTCCTGCTTGGGCTCCACGGTGATCTCCACCTCGTCCCGCTGGTACATCCAGGAAACCGTCATAACCTCCTGGGAGATGGTTGCGGAGAACAGGCCCAGGTTTTTCCGATTCTTGACCTTCTCGATGATCCGGGTCACATCCTTGAAAAAGCCCATATCCAGCATCCGGTCCGCCTCGTCCAGGACCACGGTCTGAATCTTATCCAGACGAATGGTCTTCCGGTTATAGTGGTCCATCAGTCGGCCGGGGGTTGCCACAACGATCTGGGGCTTCTTTTCCAAGGCCTTGATCTGCCCGCCGATGCCCGCGCCGCCATAGAGCACCGCCACGCGGATATTGTGGAAATAGGTCAAAAGGCCTCTCAGCTCGTCGCCGATCTGGATGGCCAGCTCCCGGGTGGGGGCCAGAATCAGGCCCTGGACCTCTTCACTTTCCGCATCGATGTGCTCGATCATGGGAATGCCAAAGGCGAAGGTCTTTCCCGTGCCCGTAGGGGCCTTGGCGATTACATCCCGCCATTGCAGAAAATAGGGAATTGCTTCCGCCTGGATGGTTGTAGGGTAGCCATAGCCCTTCTTCTCCAGCGCTTTCAGCATGGCATCGGACAGGCCCAGGCTTGCAAAGGTAATATTGCTTTCTTCCATAATTTTTCAATCCTTTATATTTGCTCAATTGCAATCATTCTACCATTCTTTTCGGAAATTTGCAAGGCTTCCGCATTTCTTCTTTGCAATTTCGAAAGTTTGTGGTAGAATGGGCTTGATTTTGCGAAAAGGAGAATACCCATGCAGTCCATTGTAGAGATTCTTGCCCAGGAATTGGGGCAAAAGCAGCAGTATATTGAAAATGTGGTAAACCTCATTGATGAGGGCAATACCATTCCGTTTATCGCCCGTTACCGCAAGGAAATGCACGGGGCTATGGATGACACCACCCTGCGGAATCTGGAAACCCGCCTGACCTATCTGCGCAATTTGCAGCAGCGGCGGGACGAGGTAAAGAAATCCATTGAAAACCAGGGCAAGCTGACGGAGGAACTGTCCGCCGCCATTGACAACGCCTCTACCATGACCGAGGTGGAGGACCTGTACCGGCCCTACAAGCAGAAGCGGCGCACCCGTGGCTCCATTGCCCGGGAAAAGGGGTTAGACCCTCTGGCACAGGCCATCTTTGCCCAGGACGGGCAGGATATTGAAAAGCTGGCTCAGGGTTTTCTGGATGAAGAAAAAGGCGTTGCAACGGTGGAAGAGGCCATTGCAGGTGCCAGCGACATCATTGCGGAAAACCTCTCCGATGACGCCGAGATCCGCAAGAATCTGCGCGCTCTGGTCATGCGCCGGGGCAGTCTGGTGAGCAAGGCCGACGACCCGGACACCGACACGGTGTATAAACTCTATTACGATTTCAACCAGAGCATCACCAGACTCATGGATCACCAGATTCTGGCCATCAACCGGGGTGAAAAAGAGGGCATTCTAAAGGTGAGCATCACCCTGCCCGGCAATGAAGGCCCGGCCCTGGTGTGCCGCGCCGCACTGAAGCCCACCATGCAGGTTTCTACGCTTGTCAAGACTGCCGCAGAGGACGCCTACGACCGCCTGATCTTCCCCTCCATCCAGCGGGAGGTCCGCAACGAGCTGACCGACCGGGCAAGCAAAGGAGCCATTGCCAACTTTGCCCTGAACCTGAAACCCCTGCTGATGCAGCCCCCTGTCAAAGGCTTCGTAACCATGGGGCTTGACCCCGGATACCGGAACGGCTGCAAGGTTGCGGTGGTGGACGCTACGGGCAAGGTGCTGGACACCGCCGTGGTGTATCCCACCTTCTCCGAGAAGAAAAAGCAGGAGGCCATCGCCGCCCTGTCCCAGCTCATGCGCAGGCATGGCGTGAAGCACATTGCCATCGGCAACGGCACCGCCTCCCGGGAAACGGAGGCCATGGCCGTGGAGCTGCTGCGTTCCTTCCCGGATGCCAGCTATATGATCGTCAACGAAGCCGGTGCCTCCGTCTACTCTGCCTCTCCCCTGGCCGCCGAGGAATTCCCGGAATACGATGTCAATCTGCGCTCCGCAGTTTCCATTGCACGGCGGCTCCAAGACCCCCTGGCAGAGCTGGTCAAAATTGACCCCAAGGCCATCGGTGTGGGACAGTATCAGCACGACTGCCCCCAGAAGGAGCTGGACGAGGCCCTGGGTGCCGTGGTGGAAGACTGCGTCAATGCTGTGGGCGTGGATGCCAATACCGCATCGAGAAGCCTTTTGCAGCAGGTGTCCGGCCTGACCGCTGCCACCGCCAAGAATATCGTTGCCTACCGGGAGGAGAACGGCCCCTTTACCGCCAGAAGCCAGCTGAAAAAGGTGCCCAAGCTGGGACCGAAGGCCTTCGAACAGTGCGCGGGCTTCCTGCGCATTCCGGAAAGCAAGGAGGTTCTGGACAACACCGGTGTTCATCCGGAATCCTACGCCGCCGCAAAGGCTCTGCTGAAGCTGCTCCCCTGTGAGGACCGGGCCAAGCTGCCCAGGCTTTTGGAGGACTACGGCATCCAGAAAGCCGCCGAAAGCTGCGGCGTCGGCGAGCCAACCCTGCTGGACATCGCCAAAGAGCTGGCAAAGCCCGGCAGAGACCCCCGGGACGAGCTGCCGAAGCCCATTCTGCGCAAGGATGTTCTGGAAATGAAGGATCTGAAGCCCGGCATGGTTCTCACGGGTACGGTGCGCAACGTCATCGACTTCGGCGTGTTTGTGGACATCGGTGTCCATCAGGACGGCCTGGTGCACATTTCCGAAGTCTGCAATCGGCGGCTGAAGCACCCCAGCGAGGCGGTTCAGGTTGGCGACATTGTGGATGTGGTGGTGCTCGGCGTGGACGAAAAGCGGCACCGCATCAGCCTGAGCATGAAGCAGGCGAAAAAGCAATAAAAAGGCGATTCTTTCCGGGAAAAGCGCGACAATTGCAATCGTCGTGTGGAGAATGTTGCATACTTGACATATTTTCAAAAATATTATATAATTGCCTGGAAGAATCCCGAAGATTGGAGCTTTTATTATGAAAAAGTTGATCCACTTTCTGGTGCCGCTGCTGCTGGTGATTCTGGTGATTGCCAGCATCGGCTGGTATCTGTTTGTATACGACCGGGCCTTCACCCGGGATATCCTGCTGCAGCAGGCGCGAAACAACGACCTGAAAGGCAACACCAGTCTGTCCTCCTGGTTCTACAACATGGCCTACAGCTTCTCCGGGCAGGATGAAAACGTGGCCATTGAGCTTGCCAACCAGTACAAGGCCTCCGGCAACTACACCAAGGCCGAGGTGACGCTCTCCAAGGCCATCCGGGACGGTGCAACCAAGGAGCTCTATACGGCACTGTGCAAAACCTACGTAGAGCAGGACAAGCTGCTGGACGCCGTCTCCATGCTGGCAAACATTCCGGACGCCTCCATCAAGGCGGAATTGGAGGCCATGCGGCCCACCGCCCCCGAGGCGGACTACCCCTCCGGCTACTACAGCCAGTATATCAGCGTGGCCCTCTCCTCTTCGGAGGGTACCCTCTACTATACCACAGACGGAGATTACCCCTCCATTGCCGATGCACCCTACAGTGCGCCCATTGAACTGCCCCTGGGTGAAACCCAGATTTACGCCATCAGCGTTGGGGACAACGGACTTGTAAGCCCCGTAACCATTCTCGGCTATACCATTGGCGGCGTGATTGAACCCGCCTTCTTTATGGATACCTCCATGGAGCAGGCCATCCGCACCGCCCTCGGCTACGACGCGGACCATGTGCTCTACACCAACGACCTGTGGCAGATCACAGAGCTGGAGGTTCCCACGGAGGCAACCACTCTGGAGGACCTGAGCTATTTGACCTACCTGGAAAGCCTGACAGTCAGCGGCAGAAACATGAGCAACCTCCAGAATTTCGAGGGCCTGACCCATCTGAAAAAGCTGAATCTCTCCGGCTGCCGCTTTCCTGCGGAAAGCTTGGCCACCATTGCGGAGCTCCCCCAGCTGACAGAGCTGAACATCTCCAATTGCGGCCTCAGCACCCTGTCCGGTCTGGAAAAGGCCACTTCCCTGAAAATTCTGAACGCCGGCAACAATACCATCCGCAATCTGGAGCCCCTGTCCGGTATGGGCCAGCTGACGGAGCTGTATTTGCAGCACAACGCCGTCACGGATTTAACGGTAGTCGGTTCTCTCTCCAACCTCTCGGTTCTGGATGTATCCTACAACGCCCTGAATAGCATTGCGCCGCTGTCCGGCAGCATTCGCCTGACGAAGCTCAACGCCGCCAACAACCAGATTTCCGATGTGAGCACCGCATCCTCCCTGCCCATTCTGGAGGAGCTTCAGCTGGACTACAACAGCCTGTCCGACATTTCCGGCCTATCCGGCTGCACCAACCTGACAGCGCTGACCGTCTCCAACAATCAGATTACCGACCTGAGCGCAATCGCCGGTCTCAGCAAGCTGCAAAAGCTGAACTTCTCCTACAACAGCGTTTCCGCCCTGCCGGAATTCTCCGGTGACAGCGCCATGCAGGTGATTGACGGCTCCTACAACGCCCTGGAATCCATTGACAGCATCGCAAAGATGGCGGATATCTCCTACGTCTACATGGATTACAACAAGCTGACCAGCGTAGACGCTCTGGCGGACTGCTTCCATCTGGTCCAGGTCAATGTCTACGGAAATGCCATTCCCAGTGTTGCGGCACTGACGGAGCACGACATTCTCGTGAACTACGACCCCACCGTAGAGGAATAACCCCCATATAGCAGACAAGCCCCCGGCCATTTCCGGCCGGGGACTCTTTACGTCCTTATTGACGGATCAGCTCGTAGGAAAAGTTCTCAAAGAGAACCTTGTCTCCGATTTCGGCATCTCCCAGTATGGCCAGGGCCACATGAGACTCTGTGCCGGTGACATCATAGCGGACGACGGCATAATCGCCATCGATTTCAATGACAGTTCCAAGCATATTCTTTTTCCTTTCTGAAAAACCCGTCCCCGGAAACCGGGGACGGGCGATTTCATTTACGAGGGAGCGATGTACCGGGAATCAGTCCTTGTACATCTCAACCAGCTTCAGCAGGTGCTCGTAGCGTTCCTTAGCAGCGGCCTCGTTCTTGGGGAACAGCTCCTTGGCGCGCTCGGGGAACTCACGGGTCAGACGGCTGTAACGAGCCTCGTTCATCAGGAACTCCTGATAGCCATCCTTAGGAGCCTTGGAATCCAGAGTGAACTTGCCGGTCTCCTTGGAGGGATCGAAGCGGAACAGGTTCCAGTAGCCGCACTCGACAGCCTTCTTCATCTCAGCCTGGCAGTTGGTCATGCCGCCCTTGATGGAGTGCATCTCGCAGGGAGCATAGCCGATGACCAGAGAAGGACCGTTGTAAGCCTCAGCCTCGGTGATGGCCTTCAGGGTCTGAGCCTGGTTGGCGCCCATGGCGACCTGAGCAACGTAAACATAGCCGTAGCTCATTGCGATCTCAGCCAGGGACTTCTTCTTGGTTTCCTTACCGGAGGCAGCGAACTGCGCAACCTGGCCGATGTTGGAAGCCTTGGAGGCCTGTCCGCCGGTGTTGGAGTAAACCTCGGTATCGAAGACGAAGACATTGACGTCCTTGTTGGAAGCCAGCACATGGTCAACGCCGCCGAAGCCGATATCATAAGCCCAGCCGTCGCCGCCGAAGATCCACACGGACTTCTTGGACAGGTATTCCTTCTTGGACAGGATGTCCTTCACGGTGTCGCAGCAAACATTGGCTTCCAGGTTGGCAACCAGAGCCTTGGTAGCTTCCTTGTTGGCAGAGCCATCGTTGTAGGTATCCAGCCAAGCCTGGCAAGCGGCCTTGCGGGCCTCGTCAGCGGTGTTGCCCATAACGGTGCGCACCTTGTTGGCCAGGGACTCACGGATCACGGACTGAGCGGTGTACATACCCAGGCCATGCTCTGCGTTGTCTTCGAACAGGGAGTTTGCCCATGCGGGGCCGTGGCCTTCCGCATTGACAGTGTAAGGAGCGGTAGCAGCAGGACCGCCCCAGATGGAGGAGCAGCCGGTGGCGTTGGAGATGTACATCCGGTCGCCGAACAGCTGGGTCACCAGACGAGCATAGCTGGTCTCGGCGCAGCCGGCGCAGGAGCCGGAGAACTCCAGCAGAGGCTTGTGGAACTGAGAACCCTTCACGGTGTTGTCCTGCATATCCTTCTTCTCGGATACGTGGTCGACCATGTAGTTCCAGACTTCCTGCTCAGGCAGCTCCTGCTCCTGAGGAACCATGGTGATGGCCTGAGTGGGGCAGACACCGACGCAGACGCCGCAGCCCATGCAGTCCAGAGGAGAAACCGCCATCATGTACTTGTAAACGCCCTTGCCCTTGCCGGCCTTGACGTCCACCAGACGGGCACCGGCGGGAGCGGCCTTGACCTCTTCCTCAGTCAGTGCGAAGGGACGGATGGTAGCATGGGGGCAGACATAAGCACAGTTGTTGCACTGGATGCACTTGGTCTCGTCCCAGTGAGGAACGGTAACGGCAACGCCGCGCTTCTCGTAAGCGGAAGCACCCAGGGGGAACTGGCCGTCGGGCAGATCGGCGAAGGCGGAAACAGGCAGGCTGTAGCCGTCCATCTTGCCGATGGGGTTCAGGATGCTCTTGACAACCTTGACAGTCTCGGGACGGCCTTCCAGCTTGGCATCGACCTTGTCATCCTCAGCGGTAGCCCAGGAAGCAGGCACGTCGATCTTCTTGTAAGCGTTGGCGCCCACATCGATGGCGTTCCAGTTCTTCTCGACAACGTCCATGCCCTTCTTGGCGTAGGAGTGCTCAGCAGCATCCTTCATGTACTTAATGGCTTCCTCAGCGGGCATAACCTTGGCCAGGGAGAAGAAGGCGGACTGCAGGATGGTGTTGGTGCGCTTGCCCATGCCGACCTTGATGGCCAGGTCAATGGCATCGATGGTGTACAGCTGGATGTTGTTCTTGGCAATGTAGCGCTTTGCGGAGGCATCCAGATGATGCTCCAACTCCTCCATATCCCACTGGCAGTTGATCAGGAACACGCCGCCGGGCTTGACGTCCTGGACGATCTTGAAGCCCTTGGTGATGTAGGAGGGGTTGTGGCAGGCCACGAAGTCAGCCTTGTTGATGTAGTAGGGGGACTTGATGGGCTTGTCGCCAAAGCGCAGGTGAGAAACGGTGACACCGCCGGTCTTCTTGGAGTCGTACTGGAAGTAAGCCTGTACGTACTTGTCGGTGTGGTCGCCGATGATCTTGATGGAGTTCTTGTTTGCGCCGACGGTGCCGTCGCCGCCCAGGCCCCAGAACTTGCACTCGATGGTGCCCTCAGCAGCGGTGTTGGGGGAAACCTTCTCGTCCAGGGACAGGTGGGTCACATCGTCAACGATGCCGATGGTGAACTCGTGCTTGGGGGCATCCTTTGCCAGCTCTTCGTACACGGCGAAGACGGAAGCGGGATGGGTATCCTTGGAACCCAGACCGTAACGGCCGCCGATCACGGTGACATCATGACGGCCGGCCTGAGCCAGAGCCATAACGACATCCTGATACAGAGGCTCGCCCTGGGAGCCGGGCTCCTTGGTGCGGTCCAGAACAGCGATCTTCTTGGCGGTAGCAGGGATAGCGGAGAGCAGCTTCTCAGCGCAGAAGGGCCGGAACAGACGGACCTTGACCAGGCCGACCTTCTCGCCGTGGGCGTTCAGGTAGTCAATGACTTCCTCAGCCACGTCGTTGATGGAGCCCATGGCAACGATCACGCGGTCAGCATCGGCAGCGCCGTAGTAGTTGAACAGCTGATAGTTGGTGCCCAGCTTCTCGTTGACCTTGTTCATGTACTTCTCGACAACTGCGGGCAGAGCCTGATAGTACTTGTTGGAGGCCTCACGGTGCTGGAAGAAGATATCGTCGTTCTCGTGAGAGCCGCGCATTGCGGGGCGCTCGGGGTTCAGGGAGTGGGCACGGAATGCGTTGACGGCATCCATGTTGACCATGTCCTTCAGATCGTCGTAATCCCAGATGGCGATCTTCTGGATCTCGTGAGAGGTACGGAAGCCGTCGAAGAAGTTGATGAAGGGAACGCGGCCTTCGATGGCAGCCAGGTGGGCAACAGCGCCCAGGTCCATAACTTCCTGAACGTTGGTCTCGCACAGCATGGCGAAACCGGTCTGACGGCAGGCGTAAACGTCGGAGTGATCACCGAAGATGTTCAGAGCCTGAGCGGCGACGGTACGTGCGGAAACATGGAACACGCAGGGCAGCAGCTCACCGGCAATCTTGTACATATTGGGGATCATCAGCAGCAGGCCCTGAGAAGCGGTGTAGGTGGTGGTCAGGGCACCGGCGGCCAGAGAGCCGTGAACAGTACCGGCAGCACCAGCCTCGGACTGCATCTCAACGACCTTTACGGTGTCGCCGAAGACGTTCTTCCGGCCGGCAGCGGCCCACTGGTCAACGTTGTCGGCCATGGGGCTGGACGGGGTGATGGGGTAAATGCCAGCAACCTCAGTAAAGGCGTAGCTGACGTGGGCGGCAGCAGTATTGCCGTCCATGGTTTTGAATTTTCTTGCCAAAATGAAATACCTCCTAAAGGATTCAAGTTTTGCGTGTATATATTACCACGAAACGTCGCGATTGTAAAGCCAATCAGAGACAAAAAAGTGAAATTTTACGAAACGTACATTTTGGACCGGAAATTTTTGATATATATGTTTATAAATAGGGGTATCGAAATTTGGAATAGGTATTGAGTTTTGGACAAAAATACGATATGATAGATTTATTCTGTATTTTCGGCTTATTTTTCTGTGCAATTTGCCGGACGAAGGGAGCACGCGCTTATGATCTGCAATGTTCGTACCTTGGGTATTTCCGGGATTCAGGGAAACGTGGTTTCCGCGGAATGCTACATTTCCAGCGGTCTTCCCGCCTTTGATATTGTTGGCCTTCCGGACGCCTCCGTGAAAGAAGCCCGGGAGCGGGTTCGCGCGGCGGCCAAGAGCTCGGGGCTGAAATTTCCCGTCAGCCGCATTACCGTCAATCTGGCCCCTGCCAATCTGAAAAAGGCGGGAACCCACTACGATCTTCCCATTCTCCTGAGCATCCTCAGTGCAGCCGGGGAGATTCGCAGGCCCGCGGCGGACTGTGCCTTTCTGGGAGAGCTGAGCCTGGACGGGGAAATCCGGGCCGTCTCCGGCGTGCTGCCCATGGCCCTGGCTGCCAAGGCAAACGGCTTCCGCTACCTGTTTGTCCCGGCGGAGAACGCCGCAGAAGCCACTCTGGCCCGGGGACCGGAAATCATTCCGGTGCACAGCGTCCGGGAGCTGGCCGATGGGCTGAACGGCCTGAGTGACCTGCCCGGCGAGCCCCTGTGGGAACCGGAGCAGGACACAAGCCCCATACCGGACTTCAAGGATGTTTTGGGCCAGGAGAATGTGAAGCGCGCCCTGGAGGTTGCGGCGGCTGGAAGCCACAATGTTTTGCTCATCGGTCCTCCCGGTTCCGGAAAAAGCATGCTCTCCAAGCGGCTGCCCTCCATTCTGCCGGATATGACCTGGGCAGAGAGCCTGGAGGTCAGCACCATCTACTCGATCATGGGCCTTCTGACCCCCAAGCAGCCCCTGGTCACCCGTCGCCCCTTCCGGGCACCCCACCACACGGTTTCCAACGCCGGTCTTGTAGGCGGCGGCAGCAATCCGAAGCCGGGGGAAATCTCCATGGCCCACAAGGGGGTGCTCTTCCTGGACGAGCTTCCGGAATTCCGGAAGGATTCCCTGGACCTGATGCGCCAGCCTCTGGAGGACGGGAAGGTGACCATCTCCCGGGTTTCCGGTTCCGTCACCTACCCTGCCGAATTCATGATGGTCTGCGCCATGAACCCCTGCAAATGCGGCTGGTACGGAGACCCCAGCGGCCGGTGCCGGTGCAGCCAGCAGTCCGTAGAAAACTACCAGAGCCGGATCTCCGGCCCCATGCTGGACAGAATCGATATTATCGTAGAGGTCAACGCCGTGCCCTTTGAGGACCTCCGGGAGCGGGCGCAGGCAGAGCCCTCCTCGGAAATCAAGCAGCGGGTCAATGCGGCCCGGAAAATCCAGGTTGCCCGGTTCGGCGAAGACACCGGAATGTGCAACGCCCGAATGGGGCCTGGGGAAATGCGGGAATTCTGCGCCCTGTCTGACGACTGCGCAGCCCTGATGAAGGACGCCTTTGAAACCATGGGCCTCACCGCCAGAAGCTACGACCGCATTCTTCGGGTGGCCCGAACCGTTGCTGACCTGGACGGCAGCGAAGACATTCAGGTCCCCCACATTGCCGAGGCGATCCAGTATCGGGCAGTGCGGCTGGGCAACCAGGGGTAACCCCCTCCGCAGCCATATTTTCCTTGCATTTCATAGGCGAATCCGATATAATAAAGCGATATTTGCGGTGTTCCCCCAAGGGGAACCGCCGGGAAGGGAAACCATATGAACGAAATTTTTCTTTTGAAGCTGGGCGAGATCATTCTCAAGGGCTCCAACAAGCGGCAGTTTGAGAATAAGCTGCGCCAGAATATCCGGCGCAGAATGAAGCCCTACGGCAACTTTGACGTATATATTCTCCAATCCACGGTTTACGTGGAGCCTCAGGACGAGGAAGCGGACGTTGAGGGTGCATGGGAAGCCTGCAAGAGCATCTTCGGCGTGAACAGCATCTGCCGCTGCCGCCCCTGTGAGAAAAACATGGATGCCATCTTTGAGGCCGTTGAAGCATATCTGGGCGATGAGCTGGACTGCGCCCCCTCTTTTAAGGTGGAATCCAAGCGGTCCGACAAGCAGTTCCCCATGAGCTCCATTGCCATCTCCCAGGAGATCGGCGGAAGACTGGCAGAGGCCCATCCCGGTGTGGCCGTGGATGTGCACCACCCTGCCTACACGGTCTATGTGGAGGTGCGGGACCTTTCCGCCTATGTCCACGGCCCTGCCCTGCCCGGCGCAGGCGGCCTGCCCACCGGTGTGGGCGGACGGGCCATGTGCCTGCTCTCCGGCGGCATTGACTCCCCTGTCTCCGCCTATATGATGGCCAAGCGGGGCGTGGAGATTGAATCCGTGCACTTCTTCTCCTATCCCTATACCTCCCAGCTGGCCAAGGACAAGGTCCTGGAGCTGGCAAGACTGGTCACCCGCTACAGCGGGAAAATGACCGTGAACATCGTCTCCTTTACGGAGATTCAGGAGGCCATCCGGGACAACTGCCCCGAGGAATACTTCACCCTGATCATGCGGCGGTTTATGATGGAGATCTCCCAGCGCCTTGCCCGGGAGGACGGCTGCGGCGCTCTGGTCACCGGCGAAAACCTGGGCCAGGTGGCCTCTCAGACCATGGAGGCCATGACCGTCACCGGTGCCGTGGTGGATATGCCTATTTTCATGCCCCTGGTCGGTATGGACAAAGAGGAAATCATCACCATTGCCCGGAAAATCGGCACGCTGGAAACCTCCATTCTCCCCTATGAGGACTGCTGCACCGTCTTCACCCCCAAGCATCCCAAGACCAAGCCCACCCTGGGCCAGGTTGTCCACGCAGAGCGGAATCTGGACCGGGAAGCACTGATCACCCGGGCGCTGGAGAGCGTTGAAAAAATCAAGGTGGCCTACCATGACGAGCCTCTGCTGTAAGGTGCTGGAGGCCCTGGCGGGCAAAACCCTGGCAACCGCCGAGAGCTGCACCGGCGGCGGCATTGGCGCCGCGCTGACCGCCATCCCCGGCAGCTCCGCCGTCTACAAGGGCGGCATTATCAGCTACACCAACTGGGTCAAGCACAATCTGCTGGGTGTGGACCAGCACCTGCTGGATACCCTGGGGGCCGTCTCCGCCCCGGTGGCGGAGGCCATGGCAAAGGGCGCCCGGGAAGCAATTCAGGCAGATATCGCCGTATCCGTCACCGGCCTTGCAGGCCCCGGCGGAGATGAATTCGGAAATCCCGTGGGCCTGGTGTTCATCGGCTACAGCGACGCCGGGAAGACCCTTTCCCGCCGCTTTCTCTTCCCCGGCAGCCGGGAAGAAATCCGGCAGGCCGCCTGCCGGGAGGCCCTGAAGCTCATTCTGGACAACAATTAAGCTGCAAAAGGATCGCACGCCCAACGGTGAAGGGGCTGTTAGAAAAGTATGTCGCTGCGAACCAGTGACCGACGTCACTGGTGTGGCAGCCCCCCGGTTGGATGGAAACAGCTTGGTTTTACGGCCAAGATGTTTGAAAATCCGGGGGATTGCCACACCAGCGTGCGCGCTGGTTCGCAATGACAGAGCGTTTTCTAACAGCCCCTTCATTTCGGGGAATACGATCCTTTTGTTGTATTTATTCCGCTTTGAGAAGCGCGTCCAGGTCCCGGCAGAGGCGGTCCACATTTTCGTCTCCGGTTGCCCAGCTGGTACAGATGCGCACGGCGCGGTGCGCATCGTCCACCCGGCACTGCTCGGTGAATACATAGGTCTTTTGCAGCTGCGCGAGGACCGCATCCGGCAGGATGGGAAAAATCTGGTTTGTTTCGTTTTCTACGTACATGGGAACGTGATTTCTTTGCAGGCACCGGCGGATTTTGTCTGCCAGACCGTCCGCATGGCGGGAGATCTCGAAATAAAGGTCACCCTCCAAGAGCGCTTCAAACTGCACGCCCAGCAGCCGCCCCTTGGCCAGCATCCCGCCGTGCTGCTTGATGAGGTAGCGGAAATCCTCCTTCAGCGCCGGGTTGGAAATGACCACAGCCTCGCCGAACAGCGCGCCAACCTTGGTGCCGCCGATATAGAACACATCGCAGAGCCTTGCAAGATCCGGCAAGGTCACATCGTTGCCCTTGGCCTCCAGACCGTAGCCCAGCCGGGCACCGTCCACGAACAGGTAGAGCCCCAGCTCCCGGCAGGCGCTGCTGATTTCTTCCAGCTCATGCAGAGAATAGAGGGTTCCCAGCTCCGTGGGGTTGGAGAGATAGACCATTTTCGGCTGCACCGTATGCTCAAAGCTTTCATTCGTCCGGTGCTCCAGGACACAGGCGCGAATCTGCTCTGCGGTGATTTTCCCGTCCTGCCCCGGCAGCCAGAGGACCTTGTGGCCCGTGGCCTCCACGGCACCGGTTTCGTGGACATTGATGTGGGCCGTATCCGCCCCGACCACGCCCTGATGGGGCCGCAGGGCGGCATCAATGACCGTCAGATTGGCCTGAGTACCGCCTACAAGAAAATGGACGGCCAGCGTACTGTCCTTGCAGAGAGAACGAATCCTATCGGCGGCACTGCGGCAGTGGTCATCCGTTCCGTAGCCGGGAGCCTGTTCCATATTGGTTTTTATAAGCGCCTCCAGTACCTTCGGGTGACAGCCTTCGGCGTAGTCATTGTTAAAATAAATCATTTTGGGCACCTCACTTTTTTCTCCCCTATTGTATTGCCCAGGGCGGTTTTTGTCAAGTGGCGGCGCACATATGCGCGTGCTTGACGGCATATCCATGGTAGTGCGGATCTTATCAGCATCGGAGGGGAGACCGACGAAGGAAGATATGGACGAAAGGGCCTGCCGTCTGGCCGCGTACATGATTGAAACCGGTGCCACCGTGCGCAGTGCAGCGCAGAAATTCGGCATCTCCAAATCCACCGTCCACAAGGACCTGACCCAACGCCTGGAAAAGGGGCACCCCCTTCTCTACCACCAGGTCCGTCAGGTTCTGGACCGCAACAAGCAGCTGCGGCACATCCGCGGCGGGCTTGCCACCAGGCGAAAATACAAAGGGGAATGAATTCGCGGCAGCCGGATCGGCTGCCGCATAACCTATAGATCGTCCACATCCTGTACGGGCTCTTCCTCCGGCTGCCCCGGAACGACACCCGTATAGCTGCCCTGGGGGTCTACCCGGATATTCCCCGCAAGACCGCCCTCCGGCGGCAGAAACAGGGGCGGCAGCGTAAATTTTCTTTTTCTGTTTTTCAAAGCAATCCCTCCCTGCCCAGTTTGCGCAGCGTGGGCAAAAGAATACCCTATTGCGTTCCTTTTTGTTCTATGGTATGCTATTGGCACAGAAGGAGGACCGCAATATGTTCGAAATCACCCTGATCACCATGGGCAAGCTGAAAGAAAAGTTCTATATTTCCGCCGCCCAGGAATACGCCAAACGTCTCTCCGGCTACTGCCGGTTTACCCTTTTGGAGCTGCCGGAATACCGGCTTCCGGAACCCCCCAGCCAGGCGGAGATTACCATGGGGCTGGAAAAGGAAGCGGATGACATTCTCGCCCGCATCCCCAAGGGGGCCTGGTTCTGCGTCTTCACGCCGGAAGGAAAGGAACTCAGCAGCGAGGCCTTTGCGGAGAAGATCGCCTCCGTAAAGCTCTCCGGCAAGAGCAGCGCCTGCTTTCTCATCGGCTCCTCCTTCGGCATGGCACCCAGGGTCAAGGAAAAGGCGGATTTCAGGCTCTCTATGGGGCCTATGACCTTCCCCCACCACCTGGCAAGAATCATGGTGTTGGAGCAGCTCTACCGGGCGGAGGCCATCCAGGCAGGCAGCCGGTATCATAAGTGACGTATTCGGCGGCGGGATATTCCTGCCGCTGCCTTTTTTCTTGCGAGATACCTTGACAGGTGAGGTATCTCATGATAGTATGGGTTTCAGAAAGGTGGTGCTGGCCATGTCAATTGCCGGAGATTTGATCCGTGGACACACGGACGCAATCATTCTGGCCCGTCTGCTGCAATCCGACAGCTACGGCTACGAAATCAACAAAACCATCTCCACCATGACCGGCGGCAAATTTGAGTTGAAGGAAGCCACGCTCTATACGGCCTTCAAGCGCTTGGAGGAGCAGGACTATATTCGCTCCTATTGGGGCGACCAGGGCAGCGGCGCCCGGCGGCGGTACTACTCCATCACCCCGGAAGGCCGGGAAGCCTGCCACCGGCTGCAGCTGGAATGGCTGGAGACACGGCAAATCATGGATCATCTGTTGGAAGGGAAGGATTCCTTATGAGAGAAAAGCTGAAAGAATACGTCCACCTGCTCTTTGCCGGAACCGTGGGCAAAGAAGATATGGAGCAGGAGATTTTGCAGAACACTTTGGACCGGTTTGACGACTGGGTTTCCAGAGGCTTCTCCGAGGAGGATGCCTACCGGAAAGCGGTCTCCGGCATTGGGGATATCGATGCCCTTCTGGGAAAGGCCGCCTCCCCGGAACGGGAAGATGCCTCCGGCTATGTCCCCCTGGGAAAGCGGATTTGCAATGCCGTGGCTGTTTTCCTGTATATTACCTGCCCCATTCCCCTATTCATTTTTCAGTACGAAATCGGTCTGTGCTGTCTGCTGGCGATGGTTGCCTGCGGTGTGGTGATTCAGATTCTCGCCGGAAAGCTGATGGATTCTCTGGAGACATACAACCCCATCTCCGGAGGGACACGGGTCGCCTTGACCGTTATCGCCATTTTCTTTTATATTCTCTGCCCGGTACCCCTGTTTCTTCTGCAGGATGAATTTGGGCTGTGCTGTTTGCTCTCCATGGTAGCGCTGGGTGTGGCCATGCAGCTCATTGCCGGAAAAAGCACCGGGCAGCCAATGAAAGCCGAAGAAGGCCCACAAAGCGAAGTACAAAAGAGTGTCCGTTCCCTGCTGTGGCTGCTGACCCTTGGGGTATACCTTCTCGTCAGCTTCCGCACCCATGCCTGGTGGATCACCTGGATTCTCTTCCCCATTGCGGATTCCCTGACAAAGCTGGTGTTCGCCCTGCTGGGAAAACGCTCGTTGAGCAAGGCAATCCTCAGCGTTCTGCTGACCGTTGCGCTCTGTGCTTTTCTTTTCAGTATTCCTGTAAATCACCTTGCCCGTGGAGTGCTCACCTTTGGCAAGGCTGCAAACCACGGCACGGAAGCTGCAAGCCAGAGCTTTGCCGCCTCCCAGGTGCGGTCTCTGGAAATTGACTGGGTAGACGGCTCTGTCTCCATCCGGCAGGACGCCGGGGACACCCTGCGCTACACGGTCACCGGAGGCGACGCAGACCGTACCGCATACTCCCTGGAGGATGGGAAACTATCCATCAGCGCCATGGAAAACAGCGTTCTGAATTTTGACAGCCACCGGGGTGCGGACCTGACGGTGCTGGTTCCGGAGGGCTGGACGCCACAAGAGCTTTCCGTAGAGAGTATTTCCGCTCCCATTCAAATCGAAAACCTGAAGGGAACGGAATTGGACGTAGACACCGTATCCGGTGTGATGGAATTGAAGGACATCCAGGCCGACGAACTGAGCCTTTCCACCATTTCCGCAAAGATCACCTGCACCGGCGCAGCCCGGGAGATTTCCCTGGAAACCACCTCCGGGAACTGTGCTCTGGAGCTGACGGAACACCCCAAAAAGATCGACCTGGATTCAGTCTCCGGGGACTTGGAGCTGTTCCTGCCCAAAGCAGCAGGCTTCACCCTGCGGCTGGACACCGTCAGCGGAAAATTCCGCTCGGACTTTGTTTACAGCATTCCCAAGGATGACACCTACGTCTCCGGCGACGGCAGCTGCACCGTCAGTGCCGATACGGTTTCCGGTGATATAGACATCCGGCAGAAATGAATTTACGGCGTACCGCCTGAGCTGCGGCACGCCGTTTGTGTTTCTTAATACTCCCCTGCCGCGTACATCACCGCGGACAGCGCGCACAGCGGGGCCGTCTCGCAGCGAAGAATGCGCTTTCCCAGGGTGCAGACCGTGAGGCCTGCGTCCAGAGCCCTGCTGACCTCTCGCTCCTCCAGGCCGCCCTCGGGGCCGGTTATGAGGCTGACGGTCTTCCAGGGGCCGCTTTCCAGGGCATCGTGGAGGGTGACGGTATTCTCGTGCTCGTAAAAGAGCAGGGCCTTGTCTGCCTTGGCGGCCCGCTCCAGGGCGGCGCCGTAGGAATCCAGCACGCACACCTCAGGAATCATCCCCCGGCCGGACTGCTCGGCGGCGGATGCGGCGATTTTCTGCCAGCGCTCCAGCTTCTTTTTCAGACTCTTTTCGTCGGGCCGGGAGACGCAGCGCTCCGATGGGAACGCCACAATTTCCGCAGCACCCAGCTCTGTGGCCTTCTGAATCACGTGCTCCAGCTTATCAGCCTTTGGAAAGGCCATGTAGACGCTGACCCGGACGGCCGCTTCCGTCTCGGAAGGGTGGGGGGCTCCGCAGGAAAGGGTCAGGTTCTCCGGATTCTCCACCCGGCACTTTCGCTCCATGCCCTGCCCATCGCAGAGCAAGACCTCCTCCCCTGCTTTCAGGCGCAGGACCTTGGCGTGCCTGGCGTTCTCACCGGTCAGAATGCATTGCGTGCCGGAGAATTCCTCCGGGGATACAAAAAATCGAATCATAATCTGCCTCACATTTGTTTTTTCTCAGTATAGCATAGCTGCAGCAAATGCGCAAGCACCGGAAATTCAACCGGGCGTTTGGTTTTCTCAAGGGGAAGTTCATTGTTTTTCCTCCCGATTCATGATAGGATAAGGCCACGAGCTCGAAAAAACAAAGGAGAAATTCCTATGGAAATCGGAGCACAGATCAAGGCCCTTCGCCTGCGCAAGGGCGTTACCCAGGAGGCCTTCGCCCAGGCCCAGGAGGTCTGCGGAAACAACGCGGAAGCCATTGCCGCGCTGAAAGAGGAGATTGAAGTCGCCGCAAGAGACTGGTCCATCACCGAGGGGGAATTCGTGGATAAGATCCGCAGAGAGATCGCCAGACTGGAACGGGCGAGGCAGTAAAACACAGGAACAGGGATTCGAGCACATTCAAAGCGTATGCCACGCACAGCATTTGCGGCAGCCCACCGGTATCCACCGACAGGCTGCCGCAAAAAGCATTTCATTTTAAAACCGTCTCAGCCTGACCGCTTCCGAGCGGTACGCGCAGCTAGTGGAGACGTTTGGCCATTGTTTTCGCGATACACGGGGCAACAACCCTGCGGAAAGCATCGTTGCCATAATGCATGGCCCGTACGGCCGCTGTCAGGCCTGTGCCATTTACCTCGTTGGAATCCGTATCCCTTGGAACTTTCACATAGGTCTCAGGGCTCCACTGGGCGTAGTGAGCCCAAATCCTGGGGCAGTCTCCTACACCGTACCAATGGGCCACGGTTTCGGCATTGTACCAGATGCCCCGGTTCCAATCGCCCTTGTAAACCTTTCCGGGGCAGGCTTCTGCCATATATCGGAAAAAGTCCTCTGTCATGGCATCAAAGCCCGCCATCTGTGCCAGGCCGTTTTCATAGTCAAACTCGCCCTGCATCCATACCACACCGAGGAAGCGATTCTCCGGGTTTAACTCCAGGCAATATTGGATGCGGTCCCGCATGGCGAAATAAAATGGGGATTCCTTGCCCCAGCGCAGGCGGCCCTGGGACGGGCGCAGAGCAACGCTGTCGTAACTCCCCTGCTCCCCCACGGTAAAGCCAACGCCGCCATAGGCACAGGGCAGCACCAGGATATCATAATCCCCGGGGATCATATCCAGCAAAAGGTCTGCCAGAGGCAGGTGCATCCCCCGGGTGCCGGGCATTGCAGCAGGATTTTCCGGATTGCCAAAGGGACGCATATCCTGGTAATTCTGGGCGCAGGCCCCCAAAGGGATGATTTTCAGATTATCCTCTCCGTAAAGCCCCAACTGCCGAATTCGCTCCGTACGAAAATGACCCAAGTAATCTTCAGGGATTCGGGATTCGTCAAAGCCAACCGCGTTGGACTGACCGGCCACGCAGAGGATCATATATTTCTTTTCCATGAATCGCGCTCACTTTCCTTGAAATATGAATTAGGCTTCTGATACCTTTTTTATTTTACAATACTTCTCCCCTCTTTGCAACTGCGAAGCAGCGGCATCGGGACGGTTGCGGGAAGGAACGTTCCGGAATATTCGCAGACCAATGCCCAGTCTGCAAAAAATTGAATAAATATGCCGAAGCTTGACGACTTTCCCGCTCCGCCAGCGCGATTTTCAGAAAAAACCGAACCCCAAAAGGAGTTCGGTTCTTCATCATTGATAGAAAATATCCTGTACGGTCTGAGCCCGGGCTGCCTCGTCTACGTAGAATTCCATAAACTCCTCGCCCTTTCTGGTTTCACCGGTGAGTGTAACAAAGGGCTCAATCTGACAATCCAGCAGAAGCTCAGACAGTGCTTGCAGCTGGGACACCGTATAGTCCGTCTGGAAGGCATCTCCAAGCTTTAGCGTGAGGTTTGTCAGGAAGTCCGGGTTTTCCTTTGCACAGCTGCGTAGCTTTTCAATCAGGGCAGACATATACTGCTCCTGCCGCTCCATCCGGCCGGTGTTTGTCTGGTCCCCAACGTTCTGACGGCCACGCACATAAACAAGGGCATTTTCCCCGGTCAGCAGGACTTCTTCCCCTTTTTTCAGCTGCGGATAATTCTCCCCGAAATCCTCCAGGACCGTCACGGCAACACCGCCAACGGCGTCATTCACCGCAGGAACGGACTCCATGGTAAAGCTCATATAATGGTCGATGTCCTCGCCCAGAAGATCCTGGACAGCCCGCTTGGAATTCAGGCAGCTGTCAGAGCCGCCGCTGCCATAGGTATGCGCCAGGGCCAGCTGACCGGTAAAACTGTCTGCAACATCTCCAAAGACGCCCAAACGGGTGATCTTCGTCATGGTATCGCGGTTCAGGAGCAAGGGCGTGCAAACCTTCTTGTCCCGATCGATCACAAGAACCAGGTCCAGATCTGCCTGCATATCATTGAGGTATGCACGTTCATCCTGGGGATATTCATTCTTATCCAGGCCAAGGATCAAAACGGTCTCCAAATCCTGCTTTCTCTCCGGGGCACGTGTGGTCTCCGTGGCCTCGGTCTGCGCGGCGGAGGTCTGCACCGCGGCAGCAGTGGGTGCAGTCGTCTCTGCGGCTCCTGCGCCGCAGGCTGTCAGCCCAAAAAGAGCAAGGGCACACAGAGACAGTGCGGCTGCTCTGTGCGCCCCAGCGAATTTACCCATTTACTTCTCGGCCTTGACCAGGAATGCCACAGGACCTTCACCATCGAGAACCACATCGACAGTGCCATTTGCATTCACGGTCACATCGTCCAGAGCGACAGGCACCCACTCATAGGTGTCCTTCTCCTCCTCGGAGGGAACGTAGCGCATAACGAGGACATCCTCGTCCTTGTCCACGTTCAGCTCGAACTGAACGGTCACCTTCACGCCGTCCTTCTTCAGCTCTTCATTCACGAACTGAACAAGAACCAGGTCACGAACGACGAAGTCATCCACATTCAGGTTGAGGGTCTTGTTCTCTTCGTCCTCCAGCATTTCTACCAGCTTGGGGGCAGCCTTCCGAACAGAGCCAGCCTCAAGAATGGAATCATAGGCCTCGTCCAGCAGCTTCTGATCCTCCTCAGACAGCTTCTCGCCATCTACCAGGGGGGTCACCACGACATCGGTCGCAGGATGCTTCACTTCCGTGCCATCCTCCAGCGCCGCGGTAACGGTCTTAATGCCCATCGCCTTCTTCTGCTGAATGCTGGGCACATAGCTGTCTGCGAAGGCGGTCACGGCCAACATTGCAATGACAAGTGCAAGACTCAGCGCACGCAATACTTTTTTCATACTTGTTACCTCCATTTTCTTATCGGGTCATCCTGACCCGGAAAATACATCATTTGATTACAATCCCCTGCCCATGGCACAGCGCATATTCTCCAATACCCTTTCGGAAATATCCGGCGTAACGCGCTCCCATCTGGGCGGGCGAACGGTCATATTGTGGCAATCGGACCCAAGCATATGGACCGAGCCGCCATCAATGAGCTTGCGATAGCGCAAGCGATCCAGGGTACCGTCCAAGGCAGAGGTATTCAGCTGCATCAAAATACCGGCCTCGGAAAGCTCACGCCAAAGAGATACGGGCTGATCGGTATAATACCGATCAATATGGGCCAGAACCACCCGCACATCCCGGCACTCTCCCAGCAGCAGCGTCTCCTGAACCGTCTGCCTATCCCACCTGGAAAAAGGCATCTCCAGCAGCAGCAACTTCGTTTGGCCAATGGTCAGCAAAGACAGGTCCTCGCAATCGCTGATCCCCGGGAAGAACTGAACCTCTGCTCCCAGAATGATTCTGGGGCAAGAAGGATCCAGCCTGGGTAGGAGCTTCTGAAAGGAATCGAACCTTCGCTTCAGGAAACGCCTGGGGCTGTTCTGCCCTGAATAGAAATGGGGCGTCATAACAACGGTATCGATGCCCTGGCGCACCTCTTCACGCAGAAGGGAAAGGCTCTCCTCGACGCTTCTGCTGCCGTCATCCATCCCCGGAAGGATATGGCTATGGTAATCTGTCATATTTTATGCGATATCTTTTCAAAAGTCAAGGCATTTCCATGGCTGCGGAATTCTTTTTTTCGTAGCCGTAGCCTTTTTTGTACTTCTTATGCTGAACCCGAGAATCCGTCAGGACAAAGCCCAGGACCTTCACCTCCGCAAAACGGAGCTGACGCATCGTCTCCTCCAGGGAGCGCTTGTCACAATAGTTCTCCCGGACGGTCACGATAATGCCATCCATCAGGTTGGAAACGATCAGTGCATCGCTGACCTCGCACACGGGAGGCAGGTCCAGAATGATCACATCTGCCGCCTGTTTCATCGCCTCAATCGCCAGACGCATCCGCTTGGAGCTGAGAAGTTCCGCAGGATTGGGGGGAACATCTCCGGCCGTGATAATACGCATGGCAGACATACCGTTAAATTTCTGGAGTACCTGACTGCCGTCCGCCGTGCCAACCAGCAAATTGGTGAAGCCGGGTGCCGGAGCCAGACGCAGCCTTTTAGAATAGGTAGGCAGGCGCAGATCACATTCGATCAGCAGCACATTTCTACCGGTCTGTGCAATGGTATAGGCCAGATTCACAGCAGTGGTGGACTTGCCTTCGCCCTTTTTAGAACTGGTAATGCCGATAACCTTACAGCCATCGCCCAGGTCCGGCATGCTGAAATCCAGATTGGTACGCAGGCGCTTATAGGCCTCGGCAGCACCAAAGCTCATATCCCGGCCAAACGCAACCTGAGCCTGTGCATTTTTCTTTTCCTTCGCCATATCAGCCCCGCTCCTTTCTTCCGACACTGCCGTAACCATATCCATAATAGCCATCGTCTCCATCCTGGGTCAGGTCAGGGATGACTGCCAGCATGGGTATGTCGTAGGTGGACAGCAGATAGTCTGCAGAGTGGATCTTATCGTCCATCAGATACAAAACGACTACGGCGCCGCAGGCTAGCACTGCACCCAGCAGGAAGCCCAGCATGGTATTCTTACCGGTGCTGGGAGCGGCCTTCTTGGAGGGCACCACGGCGGTATCTACGATGCGCACGGAGGAGCCGTCTACCACGGAGGCGATCTTCTCCGGAAGCACTCTGGCAATGGTGTTGGCCAAAAGCTCCGCCTCCTGAGGGCTTGTGCTGGTGACCTCTACAGAGAAGATCTCCGTAGAATTCACGGAGCTGGCGCTGATCATTTTCTTGAGCTGGTCATAGCTATAGCTCACACCGGACTGCTCGATGACATCGTTCAGCGTCGTGCGGGTGTTCAGAATAACAATATAGGTATCCACCAGGCTTTTGGCTGCCGTCAGGTCGGATGCAGAAATGCTCAACTTGCTGCCTGCCACGGAAATATCCGAGCTGTTGACATACAGCAGGGCGTTTGCCTTATATGTAGGGGTGATCAGCAGCTTGGTATAGCCAAGGGCCAGGCCGGCGCATACAACCGCCGCCAGCACAATGGCCACGATATGTGACCACATGGCCTTCGCCAGGTCCAGCAAGTCGATCTCATACTCTTGCTGCGTCTTCTTTTCGCTCATTGCATTCTCTCCTAAACGTTCCTTTTGATATTTCTTGTTATTCTGTCATTCTATCATACAATTGGCGCGTTGTCAATTCTTATGGGATTGTTTTCATTGAAATGCTGCTCAATTGGCCAGGCTTAGACAACGATTTCGGAATTTGGGATAATGACGGCTGCCAGAAGATAGGCAACGATGCCCGTACCACCGGCCAGGCCCAGAATCGCCCAGAACAGGCGAATAATGGTGGGATCAATTCCGAAAAACTCCCCCAGTCCGCCGCATACCCCGCAGATCATCTTGTTCGTATTGGATTTGTAAAGCTTCTTGTTCATGGTAAAATCTCCTCTCAAATATATTTTTCAACCAAGAGCATAATGCGCTTATGGATTTCCTCAATTGGGAGCATCTGTCCGTCACGGCAGCAGTCTACAGTGAGCCAGCCCAGCTTTTCCGCGCAGTACTGCGCTGCTTCCCGGCTGTGCTTCAGATAGGCCAGGTCCCGCTCATGGATATCCTTTTTGCTTTCGTCCCCGCTGTAGCGGGCAGTCATCAGAGCCTGGCTGACCTGGGGATCTACATTCAGATAGATCACACAGTCCGGGACCGGAATGCCCAGCTTATTGTATTCAAAATCAAAAAGCCAATCCAAAAAACTTTCCCACTGCTGCCTCGGCAGCTTGCTGCACTGGTGCACAGCATTGGAGGTTGTATACCGGTCCGCAATGACCACCCCCTTGGCATAATCCCGGCTCCAGTCCTTCCGATAGGAAGCAAACCGGTCCACCGCAAAGAAGGAGCTGGCGGCATAGGCGTTCACATCCTGGGGATCCGTACCGAACTGCCCGGACAAATACATCCGAACCAGTGCGGAAGAATCAGAGTCATAATCCGGGAAGGACACCTCCCGCACGGAAACCCCCTGCTCCATCAGGGCTTTCATCAGTCTTCTCGCCTGAGTGGCCTTTCCACTGCCATCCAGTCCCTCGATCACGATCAGCTTATTTGCCGCCACGTTATTCTCCCCCTTGGCCTTTCTAATGCTCTTTTCTTTTATTATACTCCTCACGTCAAGAGGGGGGCGCAGCAAAAACAGCGCCCCCTCTCCGACTTTGGAAAAATGCTCTTTTCTTATTCAACACCCGTTACGGTGTACTTCCCGCCGCAGGCGGCGGTATCTGCAAGGATGGCGTCCGCCAGCGCCTCATTCAGAGTAACCTTTGCGGTTTTGCTGTTCTTGCTGACCTGGGCCTGGGCAACCTGGGGCAATGCCTCCAGAGCCTTTTTCACACGGTTCTCGCAGCCGGAGCAGCCCATGCCTTCGATATGAATGATCTTTTCCATAATGATTCCCTCCATTTTAATCAATTGATGTGACTGTATAGTCCTCGGCCTCCACAGCCTTTTTCAGGACCTCGCTGTCGACCTTTTTGCTCAGGATAACAACGGCTGTACCCGCCTCGTGGTCCGCCTGTGCAGAGGCGACACCGTCAACAGTCTCCAGGGCCTTCTGCACTGCCATTTCGCAGTGGTGGCACATCATGCCCTCGATGTGAACGGTCTTTACCATATTTTCTTTGGCCTTGGCGCTGCGCTTGTGATCGTGCCTGCCGTCATAGAGCTTGCACAGGTTCAGCCGCAGTGCGTTGGTCACCACGCAGAAGCTGGACAGGCTCATGGCCGCCGCGCCGAACATGGGATTCAACGTCAGGCCAAAGGCCACAAAGCAGCCTGCGGCCAGAGGAATGCCGATGATATTGTAGATAAACGCCCAGAACAGATTCTCGTGGATATTCCGCAGGGTAGCCCGGCTGAGCCGGATAGCCGCAGGCACATCCAGAAGGCTGCTCTTCATGAGCACCACATCCGCCGCGTCAATGGCCACGTCCGCGCCGGCACCGATGGCAATGCCCGTATCCGCCCGGGTCAGGGCCGGGGCATCGTTGATTCCGTCGCCTACCATGGCGACCTTGCCCTGGGCCTTCAGCTTCCGGATCACAGCCTCCTTGCCGTCCGGCAGCACCCCGGCGATGACCTGGTCTACACCGGCTTGAGCCCCGATGGCCTTGGCCGTGCGCTCGTTGTCACCGGTGAGCATGACCACCTGGATGCCCATGTTCTGCAGCTCCCGAATGGCCCGGGAGCTGTCCGCCTTCATGGTGTCCGCCACGGCGATCATTCCGGCGAAAATGCCGTCACAGGCAAAGAGCAGCGGGGTCTTGCCCTGCTCTGCCAGGGCATGAGCCTTGGCCGTCATATCCGCAGGGACGCTGACGGCACCGGAAATAAATTGCAGGCTGCCGCCCAGCAGCGCTTTCCCCTCCAGCTTGGCGCGCAGGCCGTTTCCGGGCAGGGCCTCGAAATCCGTTACCGCATCGGGTTCCATACCTCGCGCGGTCCCCTCCTCCAGGATGGCCTTGGCAAGAGGATGCTCGCTTTTGCTTTCCAGGGCCAGGGCAAGCTTCAGCAGTTCATTCTCCTGCACATCGCTGACAATATCCGTCACCTTGGGTTTGCCCTCCGTGATGGTGCCGGTTTTGTCCAGAACAACGATATCCGTCTTTCCGGTCTGCTCCAGAGAGACGGCCGTCTTAAACAGAATACCGTTCTTGGCACCCACGCCGTTGCCAACCATGATGGCCACAGGGGTAGCCAGGCCCAGGGCACAGGGACAGCTGATGACCAGCACGGAAATGCCACGGGCCAGGGCATAGGCAAATTCTCTGCCCAGCAGCAGCCAGACAACGGTGGTCACCACCGCAATGGAAATAACCGTCGGAACAAACACGCCGGAGACCTTGTCGGCAATTTTCGCAATGGGGGCCTTGGTTGCCGCCGCATCGGAAACCATTTTGATGATCTGGGAAAGGGTGGTGTCCTCCCCTACCCGACTGGCCCGGCAGCGCAGGAAGCCGGACTGATTGATGGTGGCAGCGGAGACCCCGTCGCCCACCGCCTTGTCCACAGGGATGCTTTCTCCGGTGAGGGCGGATTCATTGACGGCGCTGCTGCCCTCCAGGACAATGCCGTCCACGGGGATGCTCTCCCCGGGGCGGACAACAAAGATATCATCCTTTTGCACCTGCTCAATGGGCACCGTGACCTCCTGCCCATCCCGGACCAGGGTCGCAGTCTTGGGAGCCAGATTCATGAGCCCTTTCAGGGCATCCGTGGTCTTTCCCTTGGAGCGGGCCTCCAGCATTTTGCCCACGGTGATCAGGGTCAGGATCATGGCGGCGGACTCGAAATAGAATTCGTCCATATAGGTCATGACCCCTGCCATATCGCCACGGACCTGGGCATCGGTCATGGCGAAGAGGGCATACACGCTCCACACGAAGGAGGCCATGGAGCCCAGGGCCACCAGGGTATCCATATTGGGAGACCGGTTCCACAGAGCCTTGAAGCCGGAAATGAAGAATTTCTGATTGATGACCATGATGATGCCTGCCAGCAGCAGCTGGGCCAAACCCATGGCCACGTGGTTCTCATCCAGAAAGGCCGGCAGGGGCCAGTTCCACATCATGTGGCCCATGGATAGATACATCAGCAGTGCCAGAAAGCCGATGGAGGCAATGAGCCGCCGCTTCAGTTTGGGAGTCTCGCGGTCCGCCAGGGCATCCTCCTGGGGGGCCGCTGTTTTTTCCGCGCCTTTCACAGAGCAGCCGTAGCCTGCATGCTCCACGGCCTTGACAATAGCCGCACTGTCTGCCGTGCCGTCCACGCCCATGGAATTGGTAAGCAGGCTCACTGCGCAGCTGCTGACGCCCGGAACCTGGTTCACGGCCTTTTCCACCCGGGCTACACAGGCAGCACAGCTCATGCCCGTTACATTGTATTGTGTCATGTTTCTCCTCCTATCTGCTATTCTTCCCTGTTTCGGGAAGGTTATTTCATAAGCTTCTGCAGAATGGTCACCAGCTCATCGATGACCTCATCCTTGCCCTCCCGGATATCCCGGGCCACGCAGCCCTCAATGTGGCGGGCCAAAATCTCCTTGTTAAAGGCATTCATAGCCGCATTGACGGCAGAAGACTGGGTGAGGATATCATAGCAGTAGGCATCCCGTTCGATCATGGCCTGAAGGCCCCGGACCTGGCCTTCAATGCGCTTGAGCCGGTTCAGCAGCTTTCGCTTCTCCTCCTCGGTCCGCATTGTGGTCTTTTCGGTGCCCCCACAGCAGCAGCAAGAATGTTCTTCCACTTCGCATTGCTCCTTTCGAATACCCCTCCTGGGTATCTGTATTGTATACCCCTCAGGGGTATTTGTCAAGTTTTTTCTTGCCAAATCACCAGGCTCATGATAGAATGCCGGTAGCGTAGTTCCGATGTACAACCTTTTGCGCAGCATCAGAAAAGAGAGGTTTATCCGCTATGGGAAAGGCACCGCGTTATGCAAAGAGGCCCTCTGCCTACAGAGGCTCCCCAACCCTCCGAAGACGCAAGCCCAGACACTCCGGAGTCCGAAACATAACAAAACATTATTTTTCCCGGTGTATGCACGGGTGCATACACCGGGAATTTTTTTATTTCATATTCTCCTTAGCCACCGACAGCATCAGCTTGATCCGGTTGAGCTGGTTGACCTCACTGGCACCGGCGTCGTAGTCCACGGCGGCAATGTTGGCCTGGGGATAGTTCTTTTTCAGGACCTTGATCACACCCTTGCCCACCACGTGGTTGGGCAGGCATGCAAAGGGCTGAATGCAGATGACATTGGGCACACCGGAAGAAATCAGCTCGATCATCTCTCCCGCCAGGAACCACCCTTCGCCATACTGGTTGCCCAGGGACAGATAGGGCTTGGTCATCTCCGCGATTTTTTCAATGGGTACCGGCGGATCAAAGCGCTTGCTCTTGCGCAGAGCATCAATGGCCGGGCGGCGCAGAGCCCGCACCACCTGGATACCCGCTTTGGCCGTAAACTCCGAGCCCCAGCCCGCCCCCAGGAATTCATGGCGGTATTTGCCGCCCAGCAGGCAATAGTTGAAAAAGTCCAGCATATCCGGCACCACGGCCTCGGCTCCCTCAGCCTCCAGGACCTCTACCAGATGGTTATTGGCCAGGGGCATATACTTGACCAGGATCTCGCCGACCACGCCCACCCGGGGCTTGCGGAGGGTCTCGTCAATGGGCAGGCTGTCAAAAGCCTGGACAATACCCCGGCAAACCCAGCCATAGGAATAGGTGGTGTCCTTATCCACCAGAGACTCAATGCAGATTCTTTTCCACTTCCGGTGCAGCTCCTCGGCAGAGCCGGGGACCTTCTCATAGGGCCGCACCCGATACAGGCAGCGCATGAACAGGTCGCCATAGACCAGGGCGTGCACCGCATCAATGGCCAGCCCTGCCGTGATCTGAAAGCCCGTATTCTTCTCCATGCCGTTGGCATTGACGGAGATCACGGGGATATTGGGGTAGCCCGCCTTTTGCAGGGCACGGCGGATAAAGGCCACATAGTTGCTGGCCCGGCAGCAGCCGCCGGTCTGGGTCATCATGATGGCCAGATGATCCGTATCGTATTTACCGGAGAGCACTGCCTCCATGATCTGCCCCACCACGGTAATGGAGGGGAAGCAGGCGTCGTTATTGACATATTTCAGCCCCGTATCGATGGCCGTCCGGTCGTCATTGTCCAGGATCACCACATGATAGCCGTGCTTTTCAAAAACCGGCTGCAAAATCTCAAAGTGGATGGGGCTCATCTGGGGTGCCAGAATGGTATAGCCCTCCAGCTGCATGGCTTCCGTGTACTCCACACGCTCGAAGTCCACAGGCCGGGGGCAGGCATGGATCTGCTCCTCCCGGCGCATCTTCATGGCCGCAATCAGGCTGCGGATGCGGATGCGGACAGCGCCCAGATTGTTCACCTCGTCGATTTTCAGCAGCGTATAGAGTTTATTGCTGCCCTCCAGGATCTCATTGACCTGGTCCGTGGTCACAGCGTCCAGACCGCAGCCAAAGGAATTGAGCTGCAACAGCTCCAGGTCATCCCGATTCCGGACAAACCGGGCGGCGGAATACAGCCGGGAATGGTAGACCCACTGGTCCACGATCCGCAGGTGCTGGTCTTCCTCGGGATTCGGGAGGCTGTCCTCCGTGAGCACCGTCAGGCCATAGGAGGCGATGAGCTCGGGGATACCGTGATTGATCTCCGGGTCGATATGATAGGGCCGCCCGGCCAGGACAATACCGCTGCCGCCATTGTCCTCCATCTGCTTCAGTACCCGCTGTCCTTCCGCCACAATGTCGGCCTTGGCCTTCCGCTGCTCCGCCCAGGCTGCCTTGACTGCCGCCTTGACTTCGGAAGCAGGGATGTCCCATTCCTCCTTACAGAGCTTTATCAGCCGTTCGGCAGCAACCTTTTCATTGGTAAAGGCCACAAAGGGGCGGATATAGCGCACTTTTCCCTCTGTAACAGCCTCCACGTTGTTTTTCAGGTTTTCCGCATAGGAGGCCACCATGGGGCAGCTGTAGTGGTTCTGAGCATCCTTGTGCTCCTGGTATTCATAAAACACACAGGGATGGAAAATGGTGGTGATTCCCTGGTTTATGAGCCACTGCACATGGCCGTGGGCCAGTTTGGCGGGATAACACTCGGATTCTGAGGGAATGGAGTCCATGCCCAGCTCATAGATCTTCCGGTCCGAGAAGGGCGAGAGCACCGCACGGATACCCAAATGCCGGAAGAAGGTGGCCCAGAAGGGATAGTTCTCGTACATATTCAGCACTCTGGGCAGGCCCACGGTGCCTCTTTCCGCCTCTTCTTCCGTCAGAGGTGTGTAATCGAACATCCGCTTCTGCTTATAGGCCACCATATTGGGTGCCTTCTCGCCCCGGTCGGATTTTCCTGCGCCCTTCTCACAGCGGTTGCCGGTAATGTGCCGGCGTCCGCCGGGGAAGACATTCACGGTGAGCATACAGTTATTGGCGCAGCCGCCGCAGCGCCGGGTCTTGGTGGTATAGGTCAGGTTGACGATCTCTTCCAGAGGAAGCATGGCGGTCCCCTCGCCCCGGTCATGGCTTCGGGCAATCAGTGCAGCGCCAAAGGCCCCCATAAGCCCCGCAATATCCGGGCAGACCACATCTGCCCCGGCAATGGTCTCAAAGGCCCGCAGCACCGCCTGATTGTGGAAGGTTCCGCCCTGGACCACGATATGACTGCCCAGCTCCTTGGCAGAGCTCAGCTTGATGACCTTGAACAGGGCGTTTTTGATCACGGAATAGGCCAGACCTGCGGAGATATCCGAAACCTTCGCGCCTTCCTTCTGGGCCTGCTTCACATTGGAATTCATGAACACCGTGCACCGGGTACCCAGGTCCACCGGGTGCTCGGCAAACAGAGCCTCCTTCGCAAAATCCTGGGCAGAATACCCCAGCGAATTTGCAAAATTCTCAATAAAGGAGCCGCAGCCTGAGGAGCAGGCCTCGTTGAGCATGATGGTATCCACCGCGCCGTTTTTCAGGCGGATGCACTTCATATCCTGGCCGCCAATATCCAGCACACAGTCCACGTCCTTATCAAAGAAGGACGCTGCCGTGCAGTGGGCAATGGTCTCCACCTCGCCCTCGTCCAGATTGAAGGCGGATTTCAGCAGGGACTCGCCATAGCCCGTAGAGCAGGTGCGGGCAATGCGGGCAGAGCCGGGCAGGATTGTTTTCAGATTCCAGATGGCGGTTTTTGCCGTCTCGATGGGGTTTCCCTTATTGTTGGCATAGAAGGAATAGAGCAGCTGCCCTTCCTGGCCGATCAGGGCCATTTTGGTGGTGGTAGAGCCTGCATCAATGCCTAGATAGCAGTCGCCGCAGTAGGTTTCCAAATTTGCCTTTTCTACCACAGCCTTGGCGTGACGCTGCCGGAAGGCCTCGTAATCCTCCTTGCTTTCAAACAGTGCCGGAAGCCGGGGCATCTCAAAGCTGACCTTGACCCCTTTTTCAAGCCGCCCGATCAGATCCTCCAGAGCCACAGCCTCGCCGCCGTCCTCCTCCAGGGCCGAACCCATGGCAGCGAACAGATGGGAATTTTCCGGATCGACTACGTTTTCCGGGGTAAGCTTCAAGGTGCGGATAAAGGCCTTTTTCAGCTCCGGCAGGAAATGAAGCGGACCGCCCAGAAAGGCAACGCAGCCCCGAATGGGCTTGCCGCAGGCAAGGCCGGAAATGGTCTGATTGACAACGGCCTGAAAAATTGATGCCGCCAGGTCCGCCTTGGTGGCACCTTCATTGATCAGGGGCTGAATGTCTGTCTTGGCAAACACGCCGCAGCGGGCTGCAATGGGATAAATCTGCTGATAATGCTCCGCCTCTGCGTTCAGGCCTGCGGCATCGGTTTGCAGCAGGGCCGCCATCTGGTCGATAAAGGAGCCCGTGCCGCCGGCACAGACGCCGTTCATGCGCTCCTCCAGGCCGCCGGTGAAATAGATGATCTTGGCATCCTCACCGCCCAGCTCGATTGCCACGTCCGTCTGAGGATAGAAGGTTTTCAACGCCCCGGCAACGGCCACAACCTCCTGCACGAAGCCGATGCCCATGGCTTTGGCCAAGGTGATCGCGCCGGAACCCGTGATCCTCGCTTGCAGCGCACAGTCTCCCAGCTTTTCCCGAACATCCTTTAAAAGTCCAGCCAGGGCCCCCTGGGTATTGGCCTGGTGGCGCACGTAATTTCCGTAAATCAGGTTATTTTTTTTATCCAGCAGCGCGATCTTCACCGTTGTAGATCCGATATCAATGCCTGCGCGATATGTATTCATGGTCTCAATCTCCATTTTCCAGATAGTGCTATATGGTGACATTTTATTTTTGAAATGTGAACCCAGTCTAAACAGTTTTTATCGAAACCTTGAATGAAAAACTCCCTGCACCGAGGAGATTCCGGTGCAGGGAGCAGCAAAAAACAGCTTATTTTGTGGAAGGACCGATCCTTCCCTCTGCGGCAGCCTTCTGGACATAGGCCAGAAAATCCGCCTCAGGCAGGGGCTTGGAGAAATAATAACCCTGAATATAATCGCAGTCGTTTTCCCGCAGGAATTTCACCTGAGCTTCCGTCTCCGCACCCTCGGCAATGACCTTAATGCCCAGGTGGTGGACCATCTGGATAATGCCGTTGATAATGGTGCAGACCTTGGGGCTTGTCTCGATCTGGCGGGTGAAGGTCATATCCAGCTTGAGGATATCGAAATTGTACCGCTTGAGCATTCCAAAAGAGGAGAAGCCGCTGCCGAAGTCATCCAGCAGAATCTTGGCACCGGACAGGTGGAACTCCTCCAGGATCTTCTCCCGGTCGCTTTCCAGGGCCGCATAGGAGGTCTCCGTGATCTCCAGGCGAATATCCCCCTTCTTGATGGCATCGCTTTTCAGCAGCTCCACAAGCCGCTGCAGCATTTCCTCATCATAGAAGTCCATCCAAGACAGGTTGACGGAAACGGGGACAACCGGAATGCCCTCTGCATAGCACCGCTGGTCCACCTTGGCCACCCGGTCTGCAATGAACCAATCCAGCTTGGAGATATGGCCGCCGTTTTCCAGCGCCGGAATAAAGGCCGCCGGAGAAACCAAGCCTCTCTGTGGATGGACCCAGCGGACCAGCGCCTCTGCGGAAATCAGGTTTCCGGAGGTGGCTTCCACCACAGGCTGATAGTAAACCTTAAATTCCTCGTTGGCAATTGCCGTCTCATACTCGCTCATAAGCTCCATCTGATCCACATACAGCCGCCGCATGGAATCATCAAATACAGCAAATGGCTGCACATGATCACTGAGGATGCTCTCTTCCGCCAGCTTGGCCCGGTCGATCATGCTGGTGACGGAGACGCCCTCCTCCACATAATAGATGCCGCAGTAGCCATAGAGCTTCATACCCCGGCCCTTGAACTGAATATTCAGCTTCAACTCATTGCCCAGGGTATCCATATTGATGTGGCTCTGCAAAACCAGGCAGGCGAAGTGATCCGTGCCCAATCTGCCGGTAACAGCCGGACGCCATGTCGTGCCGATGCGTTGGTAGAAATCCCGCAGAATGGCATCACCGCCCTCGGTGCCAAAAAGCTCGTTGGTTGCCTTGAAGTTCTTGATGTCCAGGAACATCAGGGCATACTCCGTCTTGTCGGAGGCATTGTACAGGATATTCTCTGCCATCTGAATGAAACCGCTGCGGTTATAGCCGCCGGTTAACTCATCTTTATAGTCATGCTTATAAAGAGACAGGATATTGTGTACACGGTTCAGAATGATCTCCGGGCTGAAGGGCTTAGAGAAAAAGTCCACGGCACCCAGCTTATAGGCATGAAGAACGGAGGCATCCGAGGAATCGCCGGAAATCACGATGACCGGCAGATTCTTCAGCATGTCCTTTTTCTTCATGTAGTCCAGGAAGCCGAAGCCATCCATAACAGGCATCTGAATATCCAGCAGGACCAAGCGGTAGATCCGCTCTTTGGATTCGATCATTTCTATAGCCTGTTTTCCGTTCTCCGCCTGAAAAATCTGATAGTGATCCTGCAAAATGAAAGCCAAAAGTTCTCTATTGATTGGAGCATCGTCTACGATCAAAACATTTGATTTCTGCATATATCTATCTTTCCTTCTTCGGAGACTGCCGCGCAGTACCTCAGCAGAGGCTCCCTTATATCAGGGTCGGGAAACGCGGTTATTTTTCCGCCTTATAGGCATTGATGGTATCGACCACCAGCGCATATGCCTTCTCCACCTCTGCCAGCAGTGCGGCATCCGCCTGAGCCGTCTGGGGACGCAGCTGATCCGTCAGCGCAGAGGCCTTCGCCTGGAGCTCGGTAAAGGAGAGATTGGCTGCAACGCCTTTCAGCGTATGGGCAGCACGGAAAGAATCGGGAATGTTCCTTTCCGCCACGGCGCTGCGCAGATTCTCCATGGTGTCGTCTTCCAAGAATTTGAACATAAAGCGCTCCACCATGGAATCCATCATCAGGCGAAGCTTGGCATCTTCATAGCTGCCATTCATGCGCGCGTAGCATTCTTTCAGGGTCATTGGGTTGCCTCCATATAATATCGGCCGATTTAAACGGGCAAAAATTTCAGCATCGTGGTTTATAAGACAAATCACACAAACTGTTTTCTTTCTGAATCTCTTCCATTATACACACAGCACTTCAAAATAGCAAGAAAAAGTTCTTCTTTTTCCAAAGATTTTCCCACCGTTATTTTGTATGGCAATTCCAGCTGCAGAGCATCCCTCCGGGCTGTCTTTGTAGAAAGCAGTTGATTTTTGCAAAAGTTCATGTATAATGTTTTCGTAGAGTTGTGATTGTGCCTTCTGAAATCATCTACAAAATAAGGAGGGCCATTATGGAGAAAATGAACAATTTTCTCAACCATGTGCTGCCGAAAATTCTGTCCGTCATCCTCGTATTTCTGATTTTTACATCCATGATCGACTCGAATCTGATTCAAGGCTGCGCAAGGGTTGTAAACTATACCGCATCCGTTCGGGGCGGCAGCCAGCGCATCGTGAAGCTCGTCATTATGGGCCAGCCCTACAGCGATTTGATCAATGAATCGGAAATCATTCTAAATGAGTTAAAAAATGGCGGAAAGGTTCACAATCTGGTTCCCCTGCAAAGCGTACAATACCAGAAGGACTTGGCCATCATGACGCAATACTGGTACGCGCTGAAGCAGGAGCTGGCTAAGGTCAACGTATATGGATGGGAGAACACCGCTATACTGACTGTCAGCGAGCGATTCTTTGAGCTGGCAAACACAACCGTCTCCTCTGCGGAAACCTATTCCGATGAGCTCGCGAAGAATCTTCTGAGGGTAGAATATGCCATGGCCGTCACGAGCCTGCTGCTCATAGCCCTGCTGCTTTTCAATTCCTTCCAGAACCGGCGACTGTCCAATAAAAACTCCGAGCTCTCCCATACCGCTTACCTGGACAAGCACACAGGCCTGCCCAACAAGAGCCGCTGCGAAGAGATGCTCAATTCTTCCCAGCCCCTGGACGATCAGACCGCCTGCCTCATGTTCGATCTGAACAATCTAAAAAAAATCAACGATGCCCTGGGGCACCAGGCCGGAGACCAGATGATCAGTGGCTTCGCCCACTTGCTCCGAAAAGCGGTGCCGATCTACGACTTTGTGGGCCGCTATGGCGGCGATGAGTTCGTGGCCATACTGACCAACGTCTCCCTCGAGGATGTGCAGCGATTCCTGGAAAAGCTGAAACGGATGACGGAGGAGTATAACCGCTCCGGCACCCAGCTGCTGCCCGTGATTCCCCTGAGCTATGCCGCGGGCTATGCCCATTCCGCAAACGTGGAAAACAACACCATGCCCGCCCTGCTCCGTCTGGCAGACTACAACATGTACCAGAACAAAGCCGCCATGAAGATCGCCATGGGACTGGATCCCATCTCCCGATAAGCATGATCACAGCGCCCGACTCCTAAGCGAGCCGGGCGCTGTTTCTTGGTGAGCAGCCGCCACTGCTCCAGGATCTCGTCGTAATTCCGCCCCAGGCGGTCGATGTGGAGGTTTCCCCGTATAAAACACAGTCCCGGCGGAATCGTTCCACCGGGACTGTGCTATCAAAAAACATGGTGGATATGACATCTTCGCATATCCACCATGTTTCTTTCTAAAAGCAAAATGCTTATTCCGAGAGGTACAGATTCAGGCTTTGCAGGGCCTGAGCCACTGCTTCCGCCGGGGTGCAGGTGCCCCGCATACTGGCGGCGGCCTGATCGGATACCAGCTTTCGGACGGTGCGGTCCGTCATGGCGGGCGTTGTCAGCGCATCCACCCAGGAAACCAGCTGCTTGCGCTCTGCCGCACTTGGATAACGGGCAGCTACGGAGATTATATTGCCGTTTTCATCGGAAGAGGCAAATCTGTCTTCCACGGTTTTGTCCTCTTGGATCTGCCGGTCAAAGGCAGCCCGGTTCACCGGGAAGCCATAGGACAAGGCGTTTTCCTGGACCTCCTCGCTTAAGACAAACTGCACGAATTCCCTGGCCCCGTCCTCATTTTCCGTAGTTTTCAGGACACCGTAGAGCTGTCGGGGCAGGAACACGCCGGAGGCCTGGAGATTCAGAGGCACCAGCGCGTAGCCCTCCAGCCGGTCCTCGCCTGCCAGGGCGCCGGCCCACAGCTCCATGCTTTCCAGGGTTCCCGCGGACAGAGCCGTACCGTCCATCACGATGTCCCTTGCGCCGGAAATACTGGTATAGTCGCCGGGGGTATAGAAATTATCCCCCTCTGCTTCCAGCTGCTTGAGAAAATCCGCGTACTGTTCCCGCATGGGCGCGTCCAGGTCGTAAATTGCCTGCATCGCATTGAGATACGCCCCCAGCGCCTCGGCATCCAGCGTACCGTCCTCCTTTTGCCAGGCGGCGGAGCAGCTGTCGTAGAAGCAGTCCGTCACCAGCTGGGGGATCATACCGTTCATCAGGCTTTTGGCCTCCGGATTCCGGGCAAGGGCCTGGGTTGCCGCGTCTACCAGAGAATCCAGGTCCGTGATCTGGGAAACCAGGTCACGGGGGCCATAAATCGCCGGAATTGCAAAAGCTGCCGGAAGGATACAGACCTTTCCGCCGGAAGCATAGCATTTTGTGATCTTCTCCAGCGTCGGCGTTTCCGTCAGAAGGTCGGACAGATCCAGCAGGACATCCTTTTCCAGGTAATTTTTCGTGGACATCCCGTCCAGCCGCAGAATATCCGGGCCGGAACCCGCCAGGATCTCCGTGTTCAGCGTCCGCAGGGCATCTGCTTCCGTCATACCATCCTCGCCGGTCAGGCCAATTTCCAGCGTCACATCGGTCTCCGGGTGAGACTTCTGGAATCTGGCAATGATCTGCCGCAGATCGTCGTCCTCATAAAGGCTATAGACCTTCAGCTGCTTGGTAGCCTGCAGAGGTGCATCGGCATCAAAGACATACCGGCACAGCACGGCGCAGCCGTCCTGCTGCCCCAGTATATAAAACACGCCGTCTTCCGTGCCCTCCAGAACCGTAGGCTGAAAACTGGGGTCGCCCAGAGAGCTCCTGTCGGCACTGATCAGCTCTTCCGTAACGCTGCCCCCGGGCACAAAGCTGAACAGGCCCTCATTGGTGGTGAAGAACAGATAGCCCGCCTGATTCTGCCAGAGGCAGCTGCTGCCGGGGGTTCCGACGGTGGACTGGGCCGCTGCCATCAGCTGCTCTCCCAGCACATCTGTCAATAGCTCCTGCTTTCCGTCACGCAGGCGGGCACAGCCGTCATCGCTGAGCAGGAATGTATCCTCCCCTGCACAGCGCAGGGCATCCAGTCCGACCCAGAGGCCGCATTCATTGAGATTCCCGCTCAGGCTGCCATCCGTCAGGTTGATTTCCCGCAGATCCTCGAAGGAGAAAAGGAGCATCAAGCGCCCATCCTCCGTCACATCACCGCCGCTCAGCAGGTAGCCCGCAGTCTCGTCCGCCTCCGGGTAGGTGATTGGCAGCTCCCGCAGCCCTCCATCCGGTGACACAATCGCGAAATGGTACTGATACACCCCGTCTTCGATTTCTTCGACACCGGAGAGGAACACGGAGCCGTCCCGGAACAGCCGCACCAGGTCAAGGTCTCCCAGGGTCTTCGCGCTCTCCGGCAGTCGCAAGTCCTCCGACCAGCTGTCGTCCGCCTCCCGGGTGAAGAAGCGGTATTCCCGCTCCCCGGTCATGAGTCCCAGGCGGAGTCGTCCGTCCTCCAGGGTGGTCATGTCCAGAGGATAGCCCAATGTCGGAAGGGAAAGCTCCTGCTCCACATAGCGGCCCTTTGCCACCGTTGCCTCCGGCATGACCGTCTCCTGTTTTCCGCACCCAGCCAGACCGGTGAGCACCAGAGCCAGGGCGAGTAAAATTGCCAATAAACGTTTCTGCATTGTATTTTCTCCTTTCCGCCAACGGCTTATCCCGTCGGCGATGGGATAAGCATAGCAGCGCTTTCTCTAAAACATCTCCAGGTTTGCTCTAAAGAAGCTCTAAGAAAAAGATCGCACCGCCGCCTGAATTGTCCTCCACCCAGAGTCTTCCCTGATGGGCAGCCGCAATTTCTGCGGCAATGCTCAGGCCAAGGCCGAAATGGTTTCGGTCCGTGCGGGCCGTCTCGCTGCGGTGGAACCGCTGGAATATCTGCTTCTTCTCCCCGTCCGGCACGCCGGGGCCGGTATCCGCCACAAAGATGCGCAGCTTCCTGCCGACAGTTTGCAGCCCCAGCGTGACGGTCCCGGGGGACAGCGTATAGCTCAAAGCATTGTCCATAAGGATGGAGAGCGCCTGGCTGATTCTGTCCGGGTCCGCCGTTATTTTCGGCGACTCCTCCGGCAGAAGCAGACGCAGCCCCAGCCCCCGCTCCCGAGCCTGGGGCGCAAAGGTTTCATAGCATTCCAGAAGCAGCATATCCGGCTCCACTGGGCGCTTGTGCATCTGCCACCCGCCGCTGTCGGCACTGGCCAGGGCCAGCATATCCTCGATCAGTTGCCCCATGCGGCGCCCCTCCCGGGCGATGACCTGGGAGAAGGTTTCCCTGTCCGCCCCTTCCGCCCGTTCCATGGCGGCGGCGGCCGAGAGGATGGACGTCAGCGGCGTGCGCAGCTCATGGGAGGCAGCGGCAATAAACCGGGTCTGCCGCTGTCTGCTCTCTGCCACAGGACGCAGCACCCGGCCCGTGAAGCACCAGGAGAAGGTCCCCAGAAGCCCCACTGCCACGGCGGCACCCAGGCCAACACGCAATCGCTGGCGCACAAACCGCTGCTCCAGATCCTCCAGGGGCCGCAGCAGGGTCAGCTCCAGGGCGCTGTCCCCTTTCGGAATTTTGGCTACCGCCGCAAAATAATCCGTGCCGTCCTCTGCCGTCATGGAAAAGATGCATGAAAAGCTCTGGTTGCCTTTGGGCATTCCGTATTCCCGGGCGGCGATGACCCTGGCCATATCCGCGGCGCTGCCGGTGCGCTCCGGGTCAAAGCCCACGGAAAACAGCGGGTAACCCCCATCCGTCACCGCGGCATGGAGATTCCCCGCAGACTCCAACTGGGAAAACCACTGCATACGTACCCGCTCCTGGCCCTGCAAATATGTTGCAGCTGTGGCAAGCTGGGTGCCAAAATTCTGGAAAGCTTCTGCCCGTCCGCTTTCCTCTGAAATACCCAGGCACAGCACAGTCAGGCACAGCAGAATCGTGCCGGTGATCAGCGTATTAAAGGCCGTCAGCTTTATACGGAGTCTCTTCACGTATTCCCCTCCTCCAATCGGTAGCCGATCCCCCGCACCGTCGTCAGACGCAGGGTGCTTCCAACCTTGCGCAGGCTGCGCCGGAGAAAATAGGTATAGTTATCCAGATTGCCGTCCTCCACCTCTGTCTCCATTCCCCATACCCGCAGCAGAATGGTCTGCCGGGGCAGAGTCTGGCCTGGATTGCGCAAAAACAGCTCCAGCAGATCCCCCAGGCGCTTGGAAAGCACCGTGGAAGCCGCTCCCCGGCGCAAGGTCAGACTGCCGGGGTCATAGGTTACGTCCCCATAGCGCAGCAAATCGCCCCCCGAAAGCACCGCAGGTCTGCGCAAAACGCAGCGAATTCTGGCTAAAAGCTCGTCATAGGCAAAGGGCTTCACAATATAGTCATCCGCACCGGCATCCAGGCCGCCGGTTTTGTCGCTGAGCTGGCCCAAAGCCGTCAGGAAAATGACGGGCGTATGAATGCCCTCCCGCCGCAGCTGGCGCAGCAAGGTCAGCCCATCCATGCCGGGCAGCATACGGTCCAGCAAAATCAGATCGTAGCCCTGCTGCCGTGCCCAGAGCAGGCCTTCCTCTCCATCATGGCAAGTTTCCGGCGCAAAGCCATCCTGCCGCAGCTGATAGCTCAGCGACAGGCACAGGCTTTCATCATCCTCAATCAGCAGCAAGCGCATACCCTACCTCCTTCCGCCAATGACCGCCGCAAGGGTTCCGGCCATGGCATATAATATCGATTTTATCATATTCTGCTCCATTTGCAATGCCCGCTCCACCGGAGCCCAGGCAAAAATGGACAATAGATTCTCTTTTTGCGCCCGAAGCCAATTCCCCCAAAAGGAAAAATCCGACCAGACGGAGGGAATGGCGTCCTCCGGGACGATCACCCACTTGCCCAGCAAAGCCACTCCCGCCAGGCCAACCAGCCAGCCGAGCCACTTCACCCGCTTCCCGGCCAGGCGGCACAGAGACAGCAGCAGCACCCACAGCGGCAGCAGGCAGAAATTTCTGACGAATACAAGCAGCGGATAAAAATTCAGGATTTCCCCGGAAAGTCCGTGGCGAAACAGGAATTGTTCCGCCGTCTGCCCGCCGTTTCCGTCCCACCCGGCGAGGACGCACCGGTCGAGGCGGGTTTCCTGTTCGGCAGAAATCAGGGCAACGGGTGTCAAAGCAGGGCCAGCCGCCAAAACCGGAAGGGTTTCATCTCCCAGTACCACCTGCTGGCCGCCCACGGCATCCGTACCAAAAAGGGCCTGGGCTGTGTCGGCGTTCAGAACGCAGCCCTCTGCCCAGGAAAGGGCATCCGCCCCCAGCAAGCTTCCGTTTCCATAAACAGGCACAACCGTCACCTCTGCCGTCTGCCCGGTGTCCGGGCAGGTCAAACGCTGCCCTTCCAGGATGGTATAGAAGCAAAAGCCGACGCTTTGCGCCTCTTCCGCCTCCTGGGCCGAAAGCTGCGCCGCCTGAGTGGCAGAAATGGGCGTTTCCAGCTGCAAAAAAATCCCGCTGCCCCGCGCCTGCGCCAGCGAGGCAAAGGCAAAGGCCGCTGCGCAGAGCAGCGCGGCCAGTACAAGAAAAAGGCGTCTCATTCCACCCGCACCCGACTTCCGCTGTCCACCGCCCGGTCCGCGCTGATGATCACCTGCCGGTCTCCAATGTCGCCCGCTTCCAGCGCCGCGGTGGTCTCGTTTTTGTCCAGCACCGTCACCGAGGTCTTGGCGGCTTTAAGCTGCTTTCCCAAAACCGTGTCCACCTCTTCCAGCGTCAGCACATAGGCCCGGTTCTGGGCATCCATATGCAGGGCAGAGAGAGGCACGCAGCACCTGTAGACCTGGGATTTTCTGGTGAAGCTCAGCTCCATCCCGGCCCCGAGGGGAATGTCCGCCGCCGGAAGCTCCACCGTCAGCGTGCCGCCCTCATCCTTCGGAGAAAAGGCGACGACGGGAAGATCCTTATACTCCTTTCCGCTGCTTTCCAGACGCAGCTGCACCTTGTCGCCTGTGCCGATGTACTTGCTCTGCTCCCGGGTCACCTCTGCGGTAAACCGCCAGCCCTGGCTGCTGTCCGCCAGAAGCAGCGCCGTGGTTTCCGAGGTCATCTGGCCGGTGCAGACATAGCAGGCAGTTACAACACCGTCCGCCGGAGCGAGGACTTCTCCACCGGAATCGCGAAGTGCTTCCAGCTTCTCCAGCTGGGCGCGCAGCTGTTCATAGGTGATCTGACCAATCTGGGCACCGCTGCCGGTGCTTTCCGGCAGAGAGGCCGTTTCCAGCGCCTGGCCATAGGTGCGCAGAGTGTCTTCCAGCTGGGCCTGGGCCTGCTCGAGATTGCTCTCAGCCAGTGCCAGAGCATCCTTCAGCTCCTGTTCTGAATGCTGCTCTCCCGGCGTAAAGTCCGCCAATGCCTGCTTTGCCTGCTCCTCTGCCGCCTGGGCCTGGGTCAGGGCCGTCTGCGCCTCTGCAAGGGTTGGGGCGAAATTCGCCTCTATCCGGGCTTCGATTGCCGCTCTCTCCTCTTGCGTCAGGGGTGCTTCCCCGGTATCCGCCTGGGCGATGGCCTGATCTATGGCTGTCTGCCGTTCCTGCATCAATGCATCCAGAGCACCCTGGGCAGCTGTCCGTCCCGCCTCGGCTTCCCGGACAGCCGCCTCCAGGGCCTGCTTCTTTTCGCTGTCCCCGGAGACCCCGGCATAGAAATCGTCCAGCTGCTTCTGGGCCTGCTCAAGGGCAGTTCTTGCCTGATTGCGCTTCTGTTCTGCTCTAAAAACGGCGGCATTGTAGTTCTCCTCCGCCTGATTTTTTGCATTGGCCCGCTGCCGGGCCTGGGCATTGCTTTGGCTCCAGGCATCCTGCACCGAAAGCTGCTGCTTTCGCACCTCCTGGCTTTGCTGCGTGATCTTTTCCTCCAGGTAGTCCATATCCAGGCAAAACAGCACATCCCCCGCCTTGACCTGCTCCCCTTCCGATACCAAAACCGCCCCAATACGAAGCCCCGGCAGTGTGGTCACCGCAAGCGCCTGCTTCTGGGTCGTTTTCCCCTGCAAGCGTACCGTATGATTTATGGTGCCGCCCATCGGGGAAGCCGTCTGCACAACCGCCGTGCCCTGCTGATAAACCGCCCGGGACAGCAGCGTGAACAGCACCATGACCCCGAAGAAAATTCCGAGTGCCTTCCAAAGTGTTTTCTTTTCCATCATTCTTTTCCTCCTGACAGGGCAATTCCCTGTTCCAATGCATCCTGGCACAGTCCAAACAGCAGCAGCGCCGGAATCAGCATCAACAGCGCCGCGGCAAAGCCCAGTCCCACATCCGCCAAGGTCGTTTCCGGCAGGAAAAGGGACAGCGGCCAAAGCGCCCGGCTCTTCAAAAAGGTCATGGGCTGCTCAATCAGATTCCAGGCATCCAGAAAGCTCAAGATTCCCACACTCAACAGGCCCGGCAGCCCCATAGGCAGGGCAATGTGGAAAAAGATCTGCCATTCCCCTGCCCCGTCCAGCCGTGCCGCCTCCAGAATTTCCTCCGGAATTGCCGCAAAGAACCTTGTAAGCAGGAAGACGGGATAGGCGGAGAAAACTCCGGGCAAAATCACCGCCCAAAGGGTATCCAGCAGGCCAAGGGCGCGCAGTACCAGGTATTCCGGATACATGAGCACCTGAAAGGGCAGCAGCATCAGCACCATATAGAGATTGCCCAGGCCCCTAGGCAGCCGGAGCTTGGCCAGCGCCCAGGCAGCCGGGACCGCAAGCACGCACTGCCCCAAAAGGATTCCTGCCGTGATTGCAACGGAATTCCAAAACATGGCAAAAAATCCCGGACTGTCCAGCAGCACCTCCACAAGGGCGCGCAATGTTGGGCTCTTCGGCAGCAGCGTCCATCCGGCCAGCCCCTGGCCGTTGCCCAGAACCGGGCGCAGATTCTCCGTCAGCTCCCATTGCGACGAAAAGGCCCCTGTCACCGCGATCCAGATTGGCAGCAGCATTCCCAGCGCCAGCAGCCCTAGCAATATCCACAGCAGCTTTCGCTTCATGTCTGTCCCTCCCGGTCCCAGCCCCGCCCCAGCAGGGCGATCAGCCCCAGCACAACGCAGCTGACCAGCACAGAGGCCGCCGCGATTTTGTCATAGTCCAGCTCCCGGAACCAATTGTTGTACAGGTGCTGCACCAGATACATCCGCTCCTGGGGATAGTCCCCCGCCACCAGCCAGGCCTCCCGGAACACCTTGAAGGAATTCAGAAGAGACAGCACAGCAATGGAATACGCGCCGGTTTTTAAATTCGGCAATGTCATATGGAGAAAGCATTGCAGTGAATTGGCTCCATCGATCTGTGCCGCCTCATAAATACTTCCTGGAATCGCTCCCAGCGCAGCCGTCCAGAGCACCACGGTATAGCCCAGATTTTTCCAGAGATAGCTGATGATCAGCACCCAGAAGGAGGCCCCGGAGCCCATCCAGTTCACGCCCTGCAGGCCAAGGCTTTGGAGCGCACCGTTCAGCAGCCCGTTCTGATGGAAAAAGAGCTTCCACACCAGCACCACAGAGGCCGCCGGAACCGCCATAGGCAGCAGAAACGCGCTGCGCAGCTGCCGCCCGCCCCAGACCCGCCTGAGCCCCAAAGCCAGCAGCAAAGAAAGCATCAGCAGCAGCGGAATGCACACCAGCATAAATTCTCCCGTATTCCGGGCCGCCAGACGGAACGCGCGGTTTTCCAGCACCGTGCGGAAATTCTGCAAGCCCACCCATCTGCCGCCAACCGCAGACCGAAAGGCCCCAAAGAGCACTTCCAGCATGGGAAACAGCGCAAAGACAGCCACTCCCAGCAAATTTGGCAGCAGGAAGGCCCATGCCACATATCTTTTTCGACCTTTCACAGCGCTCCTTCTTTCTGACACAGGATTTGAGCATCAGTATAGCCGCCCCATCTCTAAACGGTCTCTAAGGCAAAAAGCGCCCTGCCGCAGAAATTACTCCGCAGCAGGGCGCTTTTCAAAGCCATGGGTACAATATGCCGGGGCACTGATTGGATGGGTTCCCTCTCTTTTTTGCTGCGAGAGAGGGGACTCGAGGACACTATGGTGTAAACGCCGTCTAGCCGGCGTTTACCGGCAGCCCACTGGGCTGCCGATTGAATGGGTTCGAGCACCCTCTCTCTTCATTGCACAAAAAGGAAGCAATCCCCTCTGGGGATCGCTTCCTTTTTTGGTGCGAGAGAGGGGACTCGAACCCCCACGGCATAACCACACGCACCTCAAACGTGCTTGTCTACCATTCCAACACTCTCGCAAGTGCTTGAGTATTATACCGTATCTTCCTCATTTTGTCAATCCTTTTTTCAGGGAATCGGGCGGAAGGCATTTCCCTCGATCAGGTAGCCATAGCCGGGGGCGGGCTGCCACTGGTAGCGGCTTTTGTTCTCCTCCGGGAACAGGTGCTCCAGGATGGCGGCGATGACGCCGCCGTGGGTCACCAGCACCGTATCCTCTTCCAGAAGCTCCGGCAGAGCCTCCAGAACCCGGGCGAGCATCTGGTTGCCACTCTCTCCCTCCGGCGGAATGTTGGCCATATTGTCCCCGGTGATCCAGGCTATATAGGCCGGATCGTCCTTCAGCTCCTCGTAGGTGTGCATTTCAAAAATGCCGAAATCCACCTCCCGGAAGGCGGGGCGCTGTCCGTGGGGTACGTTTCCAAAGAGGATGGCAAGGGTCTGCTCCGTGCGCAACATCCCGGAGGTCAGAAAGCGGACGGGGCCGACGTCATATTGGAGCTTTTCCAGGGCCTCCCGGCCGGGTTGGGACAGAGGCAGGTCCGTGCTGCCGCAGTAGCGGTGCTGCAGGTTGGCCTCAGTATTGCCGTGACGAATCAGGTAGAGTCTGCTCATTTCAGTCGCTGCTCCAATCCGCAGTAAATCCGGGATACGCTGTCGGCATTTTGGGCCAAATACTGGCAGACAAGCCCCGTGGTGTGCCGCCACAGGCGCATGGTGGCATCGATGGGCACCACGCCGCAGAAAATATCCATGCAGATGATCACCTTGTCTGACAAATCCTGTCCTTTCAGCTGCTCCATAGGGTCAATCCCCGCCCGGATGCAGGCAAGAACATAGTCCTCCAAACGGTCAATGCAGGGCTTGCTGAAATCAATATGGGTATCCTCACAGGTGAAAATCTGCGTTTCGGGAATGCCAAGCTTCTCCATGGCAAAGGCGCGCTTTCCCTGATACGCGCCGCCGATAATCAGTTTCATACTTGCCTCCTTACAAAATCGCCAACGCCCCAAGGGCGGAAAGCTCCGAAAGAGTCAGGGCATAACCGGAAATATCGCCGTTCATGCCCTCCAGGGAGCGGTAGGCCTTGCGCAGCGCCAGCCCATAGCCCGCAGCCTGCACCAGAAGGACCATCCCGCAGCGGAAGCGCAGCGAAAAGGCAAAGGCCAGCGCCCCCGCCAGAAACGCGCAGGGAATCCAGATATCCGCCGCCTTGGCCTGCTTGCGTACGTACTGGCTGGTGGACATCTTGGGAAGCAGGGCCACCGCCAAGGCGCTGCCGCAGCGGCTGACCACCGGAATGACGACCAGAACACGAATGTCCGTTTTCTGGTTAAAAGAGACACAGAAGGCGAACTGGCACAGGATCAGCAGCACCACACCAATGACCGCAAAGGAGCCCACATGGGAATCCTTCAGAATCTCCCGGCGCTTTGCCAGATCCCGGCAGGAGCCCACCGCATCGGTGACATCCATAAAGCCGTCCAGATGGATAAAGCCCGTAGCGAAAAAGGGCATGGCACACAGGGCAATGCCGGTCACCGCCTGGCTAAGCCCTAAAAAGCGGCACAGCAGCCCAAGGCACCACCATAGCAGCCCAATTTCCAGCCCCACCAGGGGCAGGCACCAAAGGAGCTTATCCCTTGCCTCCTCATCCCAGATTTTGCAGGGACAGGGAATGGCGCAGAACATGGACTGGCACATAAAAAAAGCGTGAAAAAAGGACCTCATAGCTTTCCTTCTCCTTTGTGGAAGATATGGCTCCCGGCGCTGACCTCGATGACCACATCCGCAATCCCCGCCAGAAACCGGTCCAGCCGGGCAAGGCCCCGGCGATAAACTTCCGTCTCTTCGTCGTATTTGGCTGCATCGGAATAGATATAATCGCTGACCAGCACAATATTTTGGACCTGATTGCAGAGCGTCTCCAGCCCCTTTTGGCAGCGGTCGGGAGCGTCTGCATCCAGCTTCCAGGTGGTAGGGTCTGGGTAGAGCTCATTGAGCAGCAGCGCCGTCACGCTGTCCAGCAGGAAGGTGCCTTCCCGGTCTGCCCGCTCCAGGCAGCGGGCAATGTCTCTGCCCTGCTCGACGGTTTCAAAGCCCAAACCGGCCCGGTCCGCAATATGGTGGCGGATGCGGTCATTGTCCTCTTCGTCGCAGGGGATCATGGTTGCCAGGTAATAGTGCTTCCCGCCGGAAGCCAGCTTCACCGCAAGGTCCTGGGCATAGGAGGACTTCCCGTTCTTTGCGCCCCCGGTGATGAAGACGATCACTTGCTTGCCTCCACGGTGAACTTGTCCCCTTCCCGGATTTCATCCAGATACCCATCGTCAATGCCCGCCTGATCAAAGGTGGCCATGTCGTTGATGACGGCACAGGCGGCGCTGAGCACCTGGAAGGCCAGGGGGCAGCCGCTGCCCTCGCCCAGGCGCATGCCCAGCAGGAAAATGGGCTCCAGGCCCATGGCCTCCATGGCAAGCTTATAGCCGATCTCGTAGGAGGCATGGCTGGGCACCAGATAATCCCCCGCGGCAGGACACAACCGGACGGCGCACAGCGCCGCCACCGCAGAGATGAAGCCGTCGATGACCATGGGCCGGTGGCTGGCAGCGCCTCCCAGGAACGCACCGCACATGGCGGCTAAGTCAAATCCGCCCACCTTTTGCAGCACGTCCACCGGATCAGAGGGGTTTGGCTTGTTCAGCGCGATGGCGTCCGCAATGACCTGCTTCTTCTTCCGGAAGGAGTCGTCGGTAATGCCGCCGCCCCGGCCGGTGACAGTCTCCACGCTGACCCCCAGCAGCACCGAGAGAACTGCCGAAGATGTGGTGGTGTTGCCAATGCCCATCTCTCCCACGCCCATAGCGTCCGCTTCCGTCTGCATGGCAAGCTCTGCCCCGGTGAGAATGGCCTGAATGGCCTGCTCCCGGGTCATGGCAGGTCCCTTTGCGATATTTTGGGTGCCGAAGGCGATCTTTTTATTCAGGACCTTGGGCTCCTGGATAACGGCGTTGACGCCCACATCGCAGACCGTAATCCCGGAGCCGAAGTGCTTGGCAAGCACCGACGCACCGGTCTTGGCCCGGGTCAGGTTGATGGTCTGCATCAAGGTCACGGATTGGGGCGCACTGGAAACGCCCTCTTCCACAACGCCGTTGTCTGCAGCGAAAACCAGCAGATGGGTCTTGTCCATGGAATTGTGGACTTTCCCGGTAATGCCCGCCAGCTGGACGGACAATTCTTCCAGCCGCCCCAGGCTCTCCGGGGGCTTGGCAAGAGCGGCCTGCCGCTGCCTGGCGGCAGCCATGGCCTCCTGAGAAAGGGGGGCAACGGATGCAAGTAAGGTTTCCAGGGTCATGTTTCTTCCTCCAATATTCCCTGCCGCAGAAGCCAGTCCACGTCCCGCCTGCCATCCGTCACCTCCAGGGTGAAGGTGGCATCGGGGCACAGGGCATCCGCGCAGGTCAAAAACGTTTTCATGGGAATGGTCCCCTGGTCCAGGGGGCTGTGGGAATCAAAGCTGCGGTCATTGTTATGAATGTGGAAGTGGCCCAGCCAGGGGGCCAGGGTTTCCAGCCACTGCATCACATCGATTTCCGAGCACACATGGGCGTGGCCCACATCCAGGCACAGCCGGAACCGAGGGTCATCCACCCCGGCGGCGATATCCGCCATCCATTGCGGGTCAGATTCCAGCACGTTTTCAATGCAGAGCACCGTGTCCGCCGGGACACGCTGCAAAAAATCCTTCCAGAACAGAACGGACTGCTCCGTATACCAGCAGGAATAGTACACATGGGGCAGGTATCCGCCGTGGAACACCAGCCGCTTGGCCCCGTACTGCTCTGCCACCCGGAGCGCCTGGAAATAGCGCCTGGCAGCCAGCTCCCGGGCCAAGGGATCAATGGCGCAGGGGAAGAGCTCATTGAAGGGGCCATGGAGCATCCGCCGCTTTACGCCCTGCACCCGGGCATCCACCCGGGGCTTCGTTTCCGCGTAAAGCGAATCCATATTGACCGCGGTGCAGTAGTCCGCGATTTCCAGGCCCAGGCCGCAGCCCCGGGCCGTAGTACCTGCGTTTTCGTCTATGGTGGATAAATAGAGCTGCTCTCTTCTCACTGTGCCTGTCCCCCATCCATCATGCCGTATTTTTTCTGAATTCGGTTCAGCTTATACAGCAGGGGCTTCGTCAGCACCATCAGCGTCACGCCGCAGCCAATGCCATGGACGGTATTGACGGGGACACCCTGGCCGAAAATAAACAGGACATTTTTCCAGGTAAGCTTGCTGAGCACCGTAAATACGGTGCAGCAGTCCAGCATAGGGCCAACCAGCAGCAAAATGGAAAGGAAGCCGAAAATGCCCAAAATCCAAGGCTTGCACCACTTCTGGCGGCCATGGAAGATAAGCCCCGCCCAGAAGCCCGCAAAGCCATAGGCAAACATCTGCCAGGGCGTCCAAGGCCCCTGACTGAAAAAGAAGTTGCTGGCAAAGGCCGCGATGGCCCCGGTGAGAAAGCCCGCCTGGGCACCGAAGGCAATGCCCGTGATCATGATGACGCCGGTAATGGCCTTGAAATAGGGAATGAACACGAAGGCCACCCGGGAGGCCGTGGCCAGCGCCGCCATGACCGCCAACGTCACCAGTTCTCTTGACTGGGGCTTTCTCGACTCGAAGGAGGCGAAGAAGGGCAGCATAATTTCGATGATCACCAGGGTACTGGTGAGATAATACCAGCGGCCCTTGATGTGACGGCCCAAAAGCAGGGTCGCGGGAACCAGCAGGAAAATGGTCAGGATGGAAAAGAGGGTGGATTTTTTCATGCCTTCTCCCCCAGATTCTCCCGATAAAGGGCGGCAACGTCCTGGGCCGTCACGGCATTTTCAAAAATGCAGCGGCTCATGCGGTTGGAGGCCGTGGTATAGAAGCTGTTGGAGCCAAAGAACTCCCGAGGGGTGCCGGAGGCGATGATCTGCCCGTCAAAGAACATGGCTGCAATATCCGCATTTTCCGCGCAGAACTCCACATCATGGGAGACCATGACAACGGTCATGCCCTCGTCCGTAAGCCGTTTCAGGGTTTTGGCGAACCGGGCCTTGAAGCCGCAGTCCAGGCCCTTGGTGGGCTCGTCCAGCAGCAGAAGCTTCGGCTTCGTCAGCAGCACCTTGGCAAGGGCCACCCGCTGCTGCTCGCCGCCGGAAAGGTCGTAAGGGTGGGCATCCAGCAAATGGGTGATTTCGCACAGCTCGGCCACTCGCTGCTGCTCTGCCTTCTCCCCGTTCATCTCCTCCAGCTCCGCCCGGACGTTCTGCTTCACAAAGAGGTTCGTAGGGTCTTGGGGCAGCATGGAAAGACAGTTCTGGAACAGCTTTCCCTTGGGGTATTTCTGAATTTCCCTGCCGAAAACCTCGATTTTCCCCCGATAAGGGCGGGTCGCGCCGCAGACGGTGCGGAGGGTGGAGGATTTTCCCGCGCCGTTGCCGCCTACAATGGCATAAAGGCATCCGGCGGGCACCTCCATATTCAGCCCCTTCAAAACATCCGGGGACTGCCGCTCATAGCGCATCCATACATCCCGGATGCGCAGTGCAGGCTCCCCGAACTGCTTTTGGCTGGCTGTGGGCAGAGAACGCACCGTGGGCACTTTCTCCCGGAAGCAATCCGTCAACCAAGTACGGCCCTCCCGGACCGTCAGAGGGGCCTGGCCGCTGCCGGCGCACTGATAGAACACCCGCATAGGCGCGGGGAGCATAGGAAACAGGGGGCTATTCCGGTCAAAGAGGCTCTGGCCGATCTGCCGGGGGCCGTTGTTGGCCACAAGACATCCCTTCTCCATAACCAGCACCCGGTCGGCCACGGGGAAAATATCCTCCGCCCGGTGCTCGGTGATCAGCACCGTGGTGCCCAGCTCCTGATTGATCTTTTTCAAGGTATTCAGGAAATCCGAGGCTGCAATGGGGTCCAGCTGGCCGGTGGGCTCATCCAGAATGAGGATTTCCGGCTGCATGGCCATAATGGAGGCCAGATTCAGCAGCTGCTTCTGGCCGCCGGAGAGCTGGGACACATCCCGGTGATACCAGCTCTGAATGCCGAAAAAGCTGGCCATTTCCGCAACCCGCAGACCGATGGTCTCCCGGGACACCCCCAGGTTTTCCAGTCCGAAGGCCAGCTCATGCCAGACCTTGTCCGTCACGATCTGGTCGTCCGGATTCTGCATCACATAGCCAATGGCACTGGCCTGGCGCTTGGCATCCACTTTGTCCAGGGGCACGCCGTCAAACCGAATCTCCCCGGTCCGGCTGCCTGTTGGGGCCAGAACGGATTTCAGGTGCCGCAGCAGGGTGGTCTTTCCGCAGCCGCTGTTGCCGCACAGGAGCACATACTCTCCCTTTTTAATGGTGAGGGACACATCCGAAAGGGTCTGCTTCGCAGCATCCGGATAGGAAAAGCTCAGGCCGTGAATTTCAAATTGTTCCATACAATTGCCTCCCGAAGATACATCGCCGAGGGAGTCAGCAGCAGAGCACAGTAAGCCGGAAACCCGAGCGTAAGATTGTCACAAGCATATTTAGGCGTAAAGGTGGTACCCGTACCGCCCAGGGACAGCACCAGCACAAACAGCGCCCCGATCAGCGCGCACAGGCAGCCATCCCGCCAGGAAAAATGATAGATATGAAAATTGGTCCGGCGGACGCAGCCGTAGCCCCGGGCTCGCATGGAGTCGGCGGTGACAATGCTGCCCTCCAGAGCCCAGTCCGTCAGAGAGGACAGAATGCTGACGCCGCTTTTCACCTGCTCTTTCCGGGAAGCGGAATTCTCCGTTCCCTTTCCAATGGCGCTGCGGGCAGCGGAGATCTGCTTGGTCTTTCTGGTAAAGGCGGGAATCAGCCGCAAAACCATCACCAGCAGCAGCGACAGCGCCGGGATGAGATTGCCGAACAGCGCCGTAAATTTATCACTGGTGAGCACCTCGCTGTAGCAGCCGAACCAGACCATGGTCAGGGCAAAAATCAGGCCCAGAACCGCGCCGTAGGCCATGGCCTCGGCGGTATAGGGGCGGCCGAAGAGCAGAAACAGGGTGTGCTTTCCGGAGGTATTGATCAGCGGATTCAGAACCGTGATCAGCACCATCATACCGGCCATGGAGCCGATAAAAGAAACGCCTTTCTTTCCTTTCAGCAGCAGATAATAAACCGAGGCCCCTATCAGGCCCGCAATGGCATAGGCCGGGTGCTGAATGGTGACCCCAAGACCGATGACAGCCACGAAAAAGAGGAAATTCGCCGCCGGGTGGCACCGGGAAAAGGAATCCTGTGGCATTGCCTCACTTCCTTTCTTTTCACATTTATACGGATTATAACAAATACCATTGTGAAAAGCAATAGCGAGGCTGGGGCGAACACGGCGATTGCTGTAGGTGAAAGAAAAAGCAGTTGCCTTTCCGGCGCAAGTGTGCTATAATATATCGGCATTTTGAGGATGCAATATTTTGAAAAGGAGAAAAAACACAATGAAAAGAACTGTTTCTTCCATTCTTTGCCTGATTATGGTTATGTCTCTGTGCTTTGGTCTGGTTGCCTGCGGCAGCAAACCCGAGGCTCCTGCCACTACCGAGGCTGCTACCACTGCCGCTGCTTCCGAGGAGACCACCGCGGCCACCGAGGAAACCACCGAGGCTGCCGAAGAGACCACTGAGGCCGCTGCTGATGCTGCCGACGAGGACAGCGTTGTCATCCTGGAGGATGGCAAGACCTATGGCGAAGGCGCTACCAGCTTCACCTTTGTCGTGACCGACAAGGACAAGAACACCGTGACCGTGACCGTTAATACCGATGAGCAGACCGTTGGCGCTGCCCTGGTTGCCCTGAATCTGGTTTCCGGCTCCACCAGCGAGTACGGCCTGATGGTCGATACCGTTAACGGCATCACCCTGGACTACAACAAGGACGGCATGTACTGGAGCTTCTACATCAACGGCGAGTATGCCATGACCGGCGTTGATGCCACCCCCGTGGAAGCCGATGCAACCTACTCCTTCGTTGCTACCGCTGCATAATAAAGCCTAACCCCTTCCAGGCCCCGGAGAAATCCGGGGCCTTTTTTGACAAGCCGGAAAGGCCTTGCGGGCTTTTTGACAGGCTTCCGGCTCTGCAAAGATTGACAACAGTGCCAAAATGGATTATATTGGTCACAGCAATATCAAGAAGGAAAGGTGAACACAATGTACTTAGAGGATTACAAGCGCTGGGCCGCTGCGGAACTGGAAGACCCAGATCTGGCCCGGGAGCTGAAGGAAATCGCCGGGGACGACGAGCAGATCAAGGACCGTTTCGCCGTTGCTCTGAAATTCGGCACCGCAGGCCTTCGTGGCGTACTGGGCGCCGGTACCAACCGGATGAATATTTATGTGGTCCGTCAGGCCACCCAGGGCCTTGCCAACTGGGTGAAAACCCAGGGCGGCAGCCAGAGTGTTGCCATCTCCTACGACAGCCGCATCAACTCCGATGTATTCGCCAAGACCGCTGCCTGCGTGCTGGCCGCCAACGGCATTCACGTCCGGATCTATGACGCACTGATGCCTGTGCCCGCGCTGAGCTTTGCCACACGGTACTACAAGGCCAACGCCGGCATCATGATCACTGCCTCTCACAATCCCGCCAAGTACAACGGCTATAAGGCCTACGGCCCCGACGGCTGCCAGATGACCGACGACGCGGCGGCCATCGTCTACGCAGAGATTCAGAAAACCGATGTGCTCACCGGTGCCAAGCGCATTCCCTTTGAAGAAGGGCTGTCCTCCGGCATGATCCAGTACGTGGGTGAGGACTGCAAGGAAGCCCTGTACGATGCCATCAAGGCCCGGTCCGTGCGGCCCGGTCTGTGTAAGACTGCCGGGCTGAAGCTGGTCTATTCTCCCCTGAACGGCTCCGGCCTGGTGCCCGTGACAAGAGTACTGCACGACATCGGCATTGACGACATCACCATCGTGCCGGAACAGCAGTATCCCGACGGCCGCTTCCCCACCTGCCCCTACCCAAACCCCGAAATTTTCGAGGCGCTGAAACTGGGCCTGGAGCTGGCGGAAAAGAACGGCGCGGACCTGATGCTGGCAACCGACCCCGATGCAGACCGGGTGGGCATTGCCATCCGCTGCCCGGACGGCAGCTATGAGCTGGTCTCCGGCAACGAGGTGGGCGTGCTGCTGCTGGACTACATCTGCCAGGGCAGAATTGAAAAGGGCACCATGCCCGCAAACCCCGTGGCCGTCAAGTCCATCGTCTCCACCCCCCTGGCCGATGCGGTGGCCAAGAGCTACGGCGTGGAAATGCGCAATGTGCTGACGGGCTTCAAGTGGATCGGCGATCAGATTGCCCGGCTGGAAGCCGCCGGTCAGGTGGACCGCTTCATCTTCGGCTTTGAGGAGAGCTACGGCTACCTGGCAGGCCCCTATGTCCGGGACAAGGACGCCATCATCGGCTCAATGCTCATCTGCGAAATGGCCGCCTACTACCGCTCCATCGGCTCCTCCATCAAGGAACGGCTGGAAGAAATCTACGCCAAGTTCGGCCGGTACCTGAACAAGGTGGATTCCTTCGAGTTCCCGGGTCTGTCCGGCATGGAGAAGATGGCCGGCATAATGGACAGCCTGCGCAGAAATCCCCCTGCCGAGATTGGCGGGTACAAAGTCGCCAGCGTCACCGACTACCAGGATACCGAAAAGACCGGCCTGCCCAAGGCAAATGTACTGATCTACGCCCTGGAAGGCGGCGCAACGGTTGTCGTCCGTCCCTCCGGCACGGAGCCCAAAATCAAAACCTATTTCACCACCCTGGGCAAGGACCTGGCTCAGGCCCAGGCCCAGAAGGACCGGCTGGCCGCAGCGCTGAAGCCTCTGCTCGCCTGATTTTCAAGCATAAAAAATTGCGTCCCGGGTTTTTCGGGGCGCAATTTTTATGCTTTTTCCGCTTTACGGCGTGACCACCTTGTCCATGAGGTAGCTCATGGCCGCCTGGAGCTGGGCATCGTTCTCCGGCTCCAGCATTCCATTGTAGAGGAGAGCCTCGGATTCGTCATCCAGCTTGATCTCTTCATCCGGAGTCAGGCCGATCCCCTCCAGGTTGTTGCCCTGGCTGGTATAATAGCGGCCAACGGAGATACCCGCAGCAGAGCCGTCAAAAAACTGGAACACCTGCTGGAAAAAGCCCTTGCCGCTTGTCTTCTGACCGAAAATCCTGGCGACCCCATATTCGCTCAGGTCCACCGCAAAGAGCTCGGCGGCGGAGTAGGTATTCTCATTTACCAGAACCGCCATAGGAACCTTCACGCAATCCGCATCGGAGGTAACGGTCTCATCGCTTCCATCCGTTCCAACCGTCCGGATCAGATTTCCCTCGGGGAGCAGATAATCCAGGATCTTCGTCAGTTCGTCCACATAGCCGCCGGGGTTGTTGCGAACATCGAACAGAAGCATATCCGCCCCCTGATTCAGGAGCGCTTTGATCGCTGCTATGGTCTCATCGGCGCAGCGCTCGTCAAAATTCTGGATGGTCACCAGCCCCACGTGCTCGTTCAGCAGCTTGGAGGAGGCAACGGTGGTCTCCATGCGCTTGCGGGTCATGGACATGGTGATTCCCTCGCCGCTGCGCAGAACCGTGATGGAGACCACAGTTCCCTCTTCGCCCTTGATCATGGCGGAAATCTCGGTGACCGTGCGGTCCTGGGCAGACTCTCCGTCCACCTGGATGATCACGTCCCCTACCTGAACACCGGCTTCCTCCGCCGGGCCGCCCGGCTGCACGGCGATGACCATCAGCCCGGAATTGTCATCCGTGGCCTGGACCGTCACGCCAATGCCCACATAGGCATTCTCAGAATTTTCCAAAAAGCTGGGCAGCTCCGCGGCGGGGATGTAATAGCTCCAGCGGTCGCCCATGGCATTCACCATGGCATCCGCGGCGGCATCCTCAATTTTTGTCTTGTCCGCATCCCCTGCAAAGCTGGTCAGAATCAGGTTTTCCAGGTCCTCCAGCTTGTTGTAGTCGGTGGATGCGGAGACAAAGAAAAGCGTCGCGCCGCAGGCCAGAGCTGCCACCAGCACATAGGACAGGACGATCAGAACTTTCTTTTTCATTTCTTTCGCTCCTTTTGGGTTCAACAACATGACTAATAGCATTCTTCCCACATTCCGGCTGGGAAATGTGGGAAGAGAAGCATTACAGGGAAACGTAGGCGCAGGGGTTCACATAGGCACCGTTGTAGGCAATGCCGAAGTGCAGGTGGTAGCCGGTGGCAATACCGGTCCGGCCCACGGTGCCGATCAGCTGACCGGCGGAAACCGCCTGGCCGGAGCTGACCGCAGAGCTTGCCAAGTGCATATAGATGGAGGAGAAGCCGTCTCCATGATTGATGGTGATGTAGTTTCCTGCCGTGCCGGAATAGGTATTGGCGGTGACAATGCCGGAGCGGGTGGCGTAGACCGGCGTATTGGCAGGGGCCGCCAGGTCAACACCCTGGTGGTAGCTGGATGCACCGGCCGTGGGAGAGGTCCGGAAGCCGAAGGGGCTGGACATATAGGTATAGCTGCAGGGCCGCAGCCAGGTTCCTCCGGAGGAGGGAGTGGAGGTGCCGGTATTGCCGCTTCCGCCGGAGCTGCCGCCGCTGGTCGTGGGGGCGGCGGTGGCGGGAGGAACGGTGGTATAGGTAGCCATATAGGCCAGCCACTCCTGATGCTTGGCGGCGGTGTATTCCTTCTCCATCTGGGCGATCTGGTTCAGCAGATCCTGGTCCTCAGATTCCAGTTGCTCCTGCAGGCCCTCGATTTCCTCGGCCTTCTCCAGCAGCTCGGCGATAACGCCGTCTGCCTCTTCCCGCTTGGCATCCAGTTCCGCCTGGGTAGCGTCCAACTCTTCCTTGGTGCTTTCCAGATCGGCCTTCTCCGTTTCCAGCTCCTGCTGGGCCTGGGCCACGGCCTTGGTGGCTTCGTCCAGGGCCTCCAGGCGGCGGGTATCCGAGGCGGCGATTTCTTCAATCATGCTCATTCTGTCCAGCAGATCGGAGAAGCTGTTGGCCTTGAAGAGGACCTCCCAATAGCTCAGGGTGCCCTCCTCCTCCATGGTGCGGATACGGGTTTTGTATTCTTCGTTCAGCGTATTATAGTTTTCCTGGGCCGCGTCCAGCTCGTCCTGCTTGTCCGCAACCAGAACGCCATAGGCAGTGATCTGCTCGTTAATGTTGTCCACCTGGGCATGGAGCAGGGTCATTTCCTGGTCGATCAGGTTCTTCTTTGCAACGATGTTGGAAATCTCGTCCTTGTTCTCCTGATACTGGCTTTCCAGTTCCTTCATCTTGGACTTCATTTCCGTCCGCTGCTCCTGCAGACCGGTAATCTGCTTGCGGATCTCGCTGGAGGAAGCGGCATAGGCCCGGGTGGGCAGCAGGCTGAGAATCAGCGTCAGAACCAGCACGGCCGCCATAACGCCGGCCAGAATGGAAACAAGCTTCTTGCGATTTTTCATAGAGACTCCTTTGGATATTATCCGATGTAGGCCATTGGGTTTACATAGGTACCGGCGTAGGATACGCCGAAGTGCAGATGGGGCCCGGTGGAAACACCGGTGCTGCCCACATAGCCGATCAGCTGTCCGGCAGCCACGCTCTGGCCGCTGGAAACCACGTAGTTGGTCATGTGCATATAGATGGAGCTGAACCCGTCTCCGTGGTTAATGCTCACATAGTATCCGGCGCCCCCCGCCTGATAGGAGGCGGTGGTCACCGTTCCTGCCCGGGTTGCATAGATGGGGGTACCCCGGGGGCAGGCCATATCGATGCCATTATGCATCAATGCATATTTATAAACAGGATGGATGCGCATGCCAAAGGCGCTGGAAATGGTGTAGCCGGATACCGGCGTGATCCAGGTGGCATTGGAGGGCGGGTTCTGGCCCTGGAGCGCAAGCTTTGCAAGCTTTTCCTCATACTGAGCATTGGCAAGCTCCTTTTCCTTCTGGGCAATCTCCTTCATCAGGGCATCCTGCTTGGCCTCGGAATCGTCCAGCAGGAGGGCAAATTCCTCCTTTTGCTCTGCCAGACTGCGAAGAAGCTCGTCGGACTCCGTTCGCTTCTCAGAGAGCATGCTCTCACTTTCCGCAAGCTGGGCCTGCGCATCGGCAAGCTCCTGCAGCTCCTGCTGCAGCCGGGTCTGTGTCGTAGACAGGTCGTCTGCCACCTGCTGGATCTCCTCCAGTCGTCTCTGGTCCGATGCAGCGATCTCATCGATCATGGTCATACGGTCCAAAAAATCCGTAAAGCTCTTGGCCTGAAACAGGACTTCCCAATAGCTGACCGTGCCGCCCTCCTCCATAGCGCGTATCCGGGCTTTATGCTTTTCGTTCAGCTCGTCCAGCTGCTGCGACTGCTCCTCCAGATCATCCTGGGAATCTGCAATCAACTGCCCATAGACAATGATCTGCTGATTCATGTTCAGGATCTGGCTGTGCAGCAGTGCGATCTCCTGATCGACCGCATTTTTCTGATTGACCAGCTCCTGAATCTGGTTGGAGGCTGCCGTATACTGCTGACGGACCGCATCGATCTCCGCCTGAATGTCCGCGTTCTCGCTTTTCAGGCTGCCAAGCTCATCTTCGATCTTGTCCGTTTTCACGGAGGCACTGGCGTAGATCGGAACGCAGCTCAGTGCCAACGCCGCAGCCAGCACCGTGCCCAGCACTGCTTTGAAAAAACCGAATTGTTTCATCTCTGTCTAAAGCGCGGCAGATGATCAAACATCCATGAACTTTCGGATAGAAGTCCAGCTGCCGACGATGCCGACAAACAGTCCGGCGGCACCGAAGACAATGGCCATAGGTATCACCAGATTCTCAAAGGGCACGAAGGTGAAGAGCTTCAGCGCATCTACCGTAGAAATTTTTTCCACCAGTGCATCATAGCTCACCCACTCAAGGCCAAAAGCAAGGATGGCACCAATCATGCCCAGGCTGAAGCCCTCGACTATAAAGGGAAGCCGGATGAAGCCATTGGTCGCACCTACCATCTTCATGATGGCGATCTCATCCCGGCGGTCATACATGGCAAGCTTGACCGTATTGGAAATGATCAGCAGCGAGATCACCAGCAGAACGGCAATCAGCGCCACAGCGACGATATGCAGCACCTGCTGAATGGTGGTAAAGCCCTGGGCCAGGGCATAGGCGGCCTTGGTATCCGCCACGCCGGGAATCTGCCGCAGCTGGGCATCGGTCTGCTCCATGAGGGTATTGTCCTCCAGGGTCACCACATAGCGGTGACGAAGGTCGGTTGCCTGGACACCGTTGAAGGCTGCATCGCCGTTGTGGTCGGCGACAAAGCTCTGCAGTGCCTCTTCCCGGGAGACAAAGGTGGATTGCAGCACATTGTTCAAAGCATTGATTTTCGTGCCGATGCTCCTGGCCTCGGCATCGGACAGGTCACTGTCCACGTAGACCAGGATTTCACTGGTCTGGTTCAGGTCCTGAACCATCACGTCCAGGTTGTAGGCCAGAATGGAGAAGCTGCCCACGATGATCAGGCAGGCCACCGTGACGCACACGGCGGCGAAGGACATAAAGCCATGGAGAAAAATTCCCTTGAAGCCTTCCTTCAAAAGGTATCCGATATTGCTGAATTTCATGGTAACTTACCTCTCTCTTCCGTCGCTGACCACATAGCCGTCATCAATGGCGATGACGCGCTTGGCGAACAGCTCCACCAGGTTCTTCTCGTGGGTAACCACAAGCACCGTGGTACCCAGATTGTTGATCTCCTGGAGCAGGGCCATGATCTCAAAGGAGCGGGCGGGGTCCAGGTTGCCGGTGGGCTCGTCGGCAATGATGGTAGAGGGGTTGTTCACCAGAGCACGGGCAATGGCCAGACGCTGCTGCTCGCCGCCGGACATCTCTCCGGGGTGACGGTTCGCCTTGTTTTCCAGGCCAACCAGCTCCAGCACATAGGGAACACGGTCCCGGATCTCCCGCTCCCGAGCACCGATCACACGCATAGCGAAGGCCACGTTGTCATAGACCGTCATATTGTTGATCAGGCGGAAGTCCTGGAACACAACGCCGACGGTACGCCGCAGCAGCGGAATCTCCCGCTTGCGAATGCGCTCCAGCGCATAGCCATTGACCTTCACGGTGCCGGAGGTAGGCCGGAGCTCACCGGTGATGAGCTTGATGATGGTGGATTTTCCGGAGCCGGAAGGGCCAACCAGGAAGCAGAACTCGCCGTCGTCGATCTGCATGGTCACGCCGTTCAGCGCTTTATTGCCCTGCTCGTAGCATTTTACGACATCTGTAAATTCAATCATTTGCATGTATCTCCAGTCGAAGTATCCGCATTTTTCGAAAGGCCGGGCAGCCCGCCCCTTCCGATACTCTGCGCGCAATGTATCCGAATTGTAACACAAAACGGCCGAAAAGTCAATGACGTACCGAGGAAACGACGGGAATCCCTGATTTTTTAACAAAAATTTCCGATTTCCGTCACAGATTTCGGCACTCAGGCACAAGATATGGCAGTTTTAGGAAAAAGCTGTACACAAGTGGACGTTTTCTGGCGGTAGACATAAAAATGCAGCCGTTCCTTCCTGGGGACGGCTGCAAAAAGTCTTCGCGAATTGCTTATCTTGCCTCGCGGGAGGACAGGTATTTGCGGACCATCAGCGCGACCTTGAACACAATGGCATGGTCAAACTGGCGCAGGTCCAGGCCGGTGAGCTTCTTGATCTTTTCCAGACGGTACACCAGGGTGTTCCGATGGACAAAAAGCTTCCGGGAGGTTTCGGAGACGTTCAGGTTGTTTTCAAAGAACTTATTGATGGTGAACAGGGTCTCCTGGTCCAGGCAGTCAATGGAGCTCTTCTTGAAGATCTCACTGAGGAAGATCTCGCACAGGGTGGTAGGCAGCTGGTAGATCAGCCGACCGATGCCCAGATTTTCGTAGCGCATAATGCTCTTCTCGGTATCGAAGACCTTGCCCACCTCAATGGCGGTCTGGGCCTCCTTGTAGGAATCCGCCAGCTCCCGCAGGTGCTCGGAGACGGTGCCGATGCCGATGGAGGTCTTGATGCGCAGTTCATTTTTCAGCGTATTTTCAATGTCCTGGGCGATCTTTTCCAGCTCCTCACTGGGGGTATTTGCGGTGATCTGCTTGACCACGGCAACATCGCTCTCGTTGATGCTCAGGACGAAATCCTGCATTTTGTCCGGGAACATGCCGGACAGAACATCCACAGTCGCCACATCGCTGCGGCCCACCTGACGAATCAGGAACACGGCCCGGGGGGCGTCTGTTGCGAAATGCAGTTCCTTGGCGCGGATATAAATATCACCGGGCAGGATATTGTCCATGATGATATTCTTGACGAAGGTGCCCCGGTCATGCTTTTCCTCGTAGAAGACCTTGGCGTCATTCAGGGCGATATAGGCCATGGAGCAGAAGGACTTGGCCAGCTCGTCCTCACCGGAGCAGAACACGGCGTACTCATACAGATTGGAGCTGCCCACAATGGCCTTGAAGCATTTCTGGGCAAAAACTGTAATGCCATCAACCCCACCGCCGATCCGCAGAGCAGCGTCCGGCCAGCGCTCTCCCAGCAAAGAGACGTCGGTACAGGACACAACGCAGCCCTCGGTATCGATGACGCCGAAGGTTCTGTCGGAAATATCCTTTAATTGCACGATCACGCTTTGAAATACACTGTTGGACATATGGGTGCCCCTCCTTAGAATGTTGCATAAATACGCATTCCACAAAATTGCAGTCTTATTATACACAAGTTTTGCGCATATTGCAAGTGCAATTTGACATTTTATTGCAAATTCTCTCTTGCTTTTTAGGTAATCTTCCCAGTGTGTTGTCAAATATGTAAGAAAAAGGCAAATTGATTCCAGCAATTTGCCGATTTCTTTTCTGCAATTTTATCGGTCCGTTTCGCTCAGACCCAGGCTCGCCAGCTCTTGCTCGGTGAGAACGCGCGTCCGGCCTCTGGGAAGGCCCTCCAGAGTCAGCGCTCCTTCCCGGATGCGCTCCAGATAGGTAACGGTCATACCCCGGGAGGCCATCATCCGGCGGACCTGGTGATATTTTCCCTCACACACCGTAATCCGGCTTTCCCCGGGGCCGAGGGGCTCCAGCTTGGCCGGGAGGCAGACCGTGCCGTCCCGCAGGGTCAGCCCCGCCGCAAAGGCCGCCGCATCCTCCTCGGTCCCCTGCCCCTCATGGCGGGCGTAATAGACCTTGGGCACCTCCTTCTTCGGGGAGATCAGCCGGTGCAGCAGTTCCCCATCATTGGTAAACAGCAGCAGCCCTTCGGTCTGCTTGTCCAGGCGGCCAATGGGCTTCAAGTCCCAGTGCCGCATCTGCTCCGGCAAAAGCTCCATGACAGTCTTCTCTTTTGCATCCTCTGTGGCAGTGACATAGCCCATGGGCTTGTTCATCATCACCACCCGGCGCGCATAGCCGCCCATGGCACTTCCGTCCAGCTGCACCGCGTTCGCCGCCGGGTCGATTTTTCTGCCGGGGTCTTTCTCGGGCTTTCCGTCCACGGTCACCCGCCCGGCTTTCAACAGCTGCTTTACCTGGCTGCGGGTTCCCGCGCCGCTGTCACACAGAAATTTGTCCAAACGTTCCATATTCTTTCTCCGTTCTATCCCCTGGGGAAATCCCATACACTGCATTGAAACACAGCTTTCGGGAGGGATTTCACTATGGTTGTATTGACCGCAAAGGTGGATTTTAAAAAAATGATGCTGATCCTGGGGGCCGCCGCAGTGGTGCTGCTGGCGCTGATTCTGTTTTTCGGCGGCAGCGAGCAGACCTTCGGCTCTCAGGACGTCTCGGGCAACGACGGGCGGGTTGCTTTTCTCAAAAGCTTCGGCTGGGAGGTTGTCAGCTCTCCGAAGGAATCCGGCCAGGTGCTGATTCCGGCCCAGACCAATGACGTTTTTGACCGGTACAATGCCCTGCAAAAGTGCCAGAGCTACGACCTGAGCAAATTCGCCGGCAAAAAGGTCATGCGCTACGTTTACGAAGTCAAGAACTACCCCGGCGCCACAGAGCCGGTCTACGCCACGCTTCTGGTGCACAAAAACAAGGTCATCGGCGGAGACATCACCAACACCGCCCCCGGCGGCAAAATCCAGGGGTTCCAAATGCCAAAGGGTGACGCTGCCCCCACGGCCCCAACCGGCCAGCCCACCCAGAGCACCCAAGGCACCGATTTTTAAAGGATTATATCACAAAAAGAAGTCCTTGACAAGAAAGCTTCCTTGTGCTATGGTTGTGGCAACTGAATACTGTGTCTTCAGGGCGGGGCGAAATTCCCCACCGGCGGTAAAGTCCGCGAACGCGCAAGCGCCGAATCGGTGTGATTCCGATACCGACAGTATAGTCTGGATGGAAGAAGATACGCAAGTCTTGCGTCTTTTCGCGCCCTGAGTGTATGCTCAGGGCGCATTTTTTACGTTGAGGTGACAAAAATCATGAACGAACTACTCTCTCAGGCCAAGGAAAACCTTTCTTTTCTCGGAATCACTGCCGCCGTCATTATTGCGCTGGCCGTGATCTCCAAGCTGACGGAAAAGAAATTCACCCATCTGCGCCATGTAAGCCCCGCCAGACGGGTCAGCATTATCGGCATTTGCTCGGCCATCGCCGTGGTGCTGCACATTCTGGACTTTCCCCTGCCCTTCCTGGCCCCGGAATTCTACAAGCTGGACTTCTCCGAGGTGCCCGTGCTGCTGGGCGGCTTCTTCCTGGGACCAAGCGCTGCCGTCGCCATTGAGGGCATTAAAATTCTGCTGAAGCTGCTGCTCAAGAGCACCTCCACCGCCTTCGTGGGCGACTTCGCCAATTTCTTTGTGGGCTGCTGCTTCGCACTGCCCGCCACCGTCTGGTACCATCTCCACAAGAACAAGACGGGGGCCATTGTGGGTCTCGTCCTCGGAACCCTGTCCGCCAGCGTCATCGGGACGCTCTTCAACGCCGTCTACCTGCTGCCCAAATTCGCCCAGCTCTACGGCATTCCCATGGATGTGCTCATCGGAATGGGCACAAGTATCCACAGCAGCATTCACGGGGTGTATTCCTTCGTGGCCCTGTGCGTTGCGCCGCTGAACTTGGTCAAATACGGCGTTGTATCCCTGCTGACCATGCTGCTCTACAAGCGGGTTGCCGCCCCCCTGTTCCAGGTGCACGAATAATTCCCTCTTTTCTTTTGCCCCAGGGGACTGTATAATAGCTGTATCCACTGAACACGCAAAAAGGAGCGAGACAAATGGAATACAGAGTATTGGGCAAAACAGGTCTGAAAGTCTCCCGGCTGGGCTTTGGGGGCATCCCCATTCAGCGCATTGACGCGGAGGGCACCAAAGCGCTTATGCACAGGCTGCTGGAGGCGGGCGTCAACTACATCGATTCCGCCCGGGGCTATACCGTCAGCGAGGAATACATCGGCTACGGCCTGGAGGGCATCCGGGACAAGTTTATCCTGGCCACCAAGGGCCGGGGGCTGACGAAGCAGGCCATGCAGAAGGACGTGGAAACCAGCCTGCACAATTTCCGCACGGACTACATCGACCTCTACCAGTTCCACAACCCATCCCTGGAGGACCTGGAAATCATCACCGCCCCCGGCGGGGCGCTGGAAGCCCTGCGAGACGCCAAGGCCGCCAGAACCGTCCGGCACATCGGCCTCACCGCCCACTCCACCCAGGTCTTCGAAAAGGCCCTGGACATGGACTGGGTGGAGACAATCATGTTCCCCTACAATCTGGTGGAAAACCAGGGCGCAGAGCTCATTGCCAAATGTCAGGAAAAGAACGTCGCCTTCATCTGCATGAAGCCCCTGGCCGGAGGGGCCATTGACGACGCTTCCCTGGCCCTTCGCTATATCGTGCAGAACCCCGCCGTCACCGTGGTCATCCCCGGCATGGCAAGCGACCAGGAGCTCTCCCAGAATCTGGCCGCCGTCGGCAATTCCGCCCCGCTGACCGGGGAAGAAACGGCGAAAATCCAGGCCATCCGGGATTCCCTGGGCACCCAGTTCTGCCGCCGCTGCAACTACTGCGCCCCCTGCACCGTGGGCATTCACATCCCCCAGCTGTTCGTGCTGGAGGGCTATCTGACCCGCTACGGCCTGGCAGACTGGGCCAAGGGCCGGTATGAAACCGAAACCAAGGCCTCGGCCTGCATCGAATGCGGCGCCTGTGAAGGCCGCTGCCCCTACCATCTGCCCATCCGGGAGATGATGAAGCGGGTCGCCCGAGAATTTGAGGGATAAGCAAAAATCCGCAGGAAGCACCTTGCCTTCCTGCGGATTATTTGATTCTTGGATTATTTCACCACTCTTACCCGGAGCACCCCTTCGATGCTGCGCAGGCTTTCCACCACGGCCTCAGAGGGCCTGTGGTCCACATCCAGCATGGTGTAGGCGTATTCTCCCCGGCTCTTGTTCATCAGGCCTGCAATGTTGACATTCTCCCCTGCAATGGCGGTGGTGAACCGGCCCAGGGAATTGGGGATGTTCTTATGCAGGATGGTGATCCGCCCCTGACTGGTGCACACGCCCATATCGCAGTTGGGGAAATTGACGGAATTGACAATGTTGCCGTTTTCCAGATAGTTCATCACCTGGCTGACGGCCATCTTCGCGCAGTTGTCCTCGGATTCCTCCGTAGAGGCACCCAGGTGGGGGATGGCGATGCAGCCGGGCATTTTTGCCGTCCGGTCATTGGGGAAATCCGTAATATAGCGCCTGACCTTGCCGGAGGCCAGAGCTGCGGCCATGGCCTCGTCATCCACCAGCAGGTCCCGGGCGAAGTTCAGAATGACCACGCCGTCCTTCATCTTGGCAATGGTCTCGGCATTGATCATCTTCTTGGTGTCCTCCAGCAGAGGGGTATGCAGGGAGATAAAATCGCAGTTGGCAAAAACCTCCTCCCGGCTGTTCACCCGGTGAATCTGGCTGTCCAGGTGCCAGGCGGCGTCAATGGAGATGAAGGGGTCGCAGCCGTAAACCTGCATTCCCAGCTTCCTGGCGGCGTTGGCAAAGGGGCCGCCCACCGCGCCCAGGCCGATGACGCCCAAAGACTTGCCCAGAATCTCGTGACCTGCAAATTGGGATTTGCCCTTTTCCACCTGCTTTGCCACATCCGGAGTACCGGCAATGGATTTGACCCACTCCACGCCGCCCACCACATCCCGGCTGCCCAGCAGCAGGCCGCAGAGCGTCAGCTCCATGACGCTGCGGGCGTTGGCCCCGGGGGTGTTGAACACCACAATGCCCTGCTCCGCGCAGCGGTCCAGGGGAATATTGTTCACCCCCGCACCGGCTCTGGCCACGGCCAGAAGCTTATTGGAAAAGGTAAAATCCTGCATGGCCGCGCTGCGCACCAGCAGGGCATCCGCATCCTCGATTTTTTCGGAAACCTGATAATTTTCCGTCCAAAGGGCCGTGCCCTTTGGGGATATTTTATTGAGATAGTTTACCTGAAACACGGTCGATCCTCTCTTTTCTCCCATTCTTACAGCTTCTGCTCAAAATCCGCCATGAATTCCGTGAGCTTCTTCACACCCTCAATAGGCATGGCATTGTAGATGCTGGCCCGCATCCCGCCGACGCTGCGGTGGCCTTTCAGATTCACAAAGCCCGCCTGGGCGGCCTCGGCCACAAATCGGGCGTCCAGCTCCGGATTTCCCGTCACGAAGGTGGCGTTCATCAGGGAGCGGTCCTTTTTGACCACCTGATTGTGGAAGACCTTGCTGGAATCCAGAAAGTCATAGAGGATAGCGGCCTTTTCCTGATTGCGCTTTTGCATAGCCTCCAGGCCGCCCAGACCCAGCAGCCACTTGAAGACCTTGCCGCAGATATAGATGCCGTAGGCCGGAGGGGTATTGTACATGGAGCCCGCGTCGGCGTGGGTCTTGTAGCGCAGCATGGTGGGGGTGCCGGGCAGCACATCCTCCCGGATCAGATCCTCCCGGATAATAGCGATGACCACACCCGCCGGGCCTACGTTCTTCTGCGCACCGCCGTAGAGCATTCCGTAGTCCGTCACCTTCACCGGCTCGCTGAGAAAGCAGGAGGACACATCGGCAACCAATGGCTTTCCCTTGGTATTGGGCAGGGTTTTGAACTTGGTGCCGTAGATGGTGTTATTCTCGCAGATGTACACATAGTCGCTGTTTTCCCCAATGGGCAGGTCGGAGCAGTCGGGAATATAGGTGAAATTCTTATCCTCCGAGGAGGCGACCTTATTGGCCTGCCCGAACAGCTGGGCTTCCTTCCAGGCCTTCTTGGCAAACTGGCCGGTGACGATATAGTCCGCAGCCTTATTTTGCATCAGATTCATGGGCACCATGGCAAACTGCTGGCTGGCACCCCCCTGCAAGAAGAGGACTTTATAGTTCTCCGGAATGCCCATAAGGGTGCGCAGATCCGCCTCCGCCTCTTCGATGATCCGCTCATAGGGCTTGGACCGGTGGCTCATCTCCATAACGGACATGCCGGTGCCCCGGTAGTCCATCATCTCGGCGGCAGCCTCCTGCAAAACAGGTTCCGGCAGCACGCCGGGGCCTGCGGAAAAATTATAGACTCTTGCCATAGGGCATTCTCCTTTATTTCAGAATCAGGCGGTCGATCAGGCGGAAGCCCTGGGGCTCCACGTCCCCGGTCTGGGCCGCCTCAGCCTCGGTGTATCTCGCGATTTTCTTTTCCTGGCAGGTGGAATCGTACAGCAGGAAGGGCACGGGCTCCCCCGTGTGGGTGCGCAGACGGATGGGGGTGGGATGGTCCGGCAGAATCAGCATCCTATAGTCCTCCCCGGAGGCATCCAGGGCCTTTTTCAGCCTTGCAATCAGGCGGCTGTCCAGGTACTCAATGGACTTGACCTTGGCATTCACGTCTCCCTGGTGGCCCATTTCGTCCGGGGCCTCCACATGGACATAGACGAAGTCGCAGCCGTCCTCCAGCAGGGCCTTGGCGGCTGCATCCGCCTTGCCCTCGTAATTGGTATCCAGGGAGCCGGTGGCCCCGGGAACCCGGTAGACCTCCATCCCGGCCCCCACGGCAATGCCTTTCAGCAGGTCCACCGCAGAGATCATGGCCCCCTTCAGCCCGGTCTTCTCCCGGAAAGAACGCAGGCTGGGCTTGGTGCCCGCCCCCCAGAACCAGAGAGAATTGGCCTTGTGCTTCCCCGCTGCCGCCCGTTCCAGGTTCAGGGGGTGCTCGTTGAGAACGGGGAAGCTCTTTTCCATCATCTTCCTGAGCATGGGCTCCTTGGGAAGCCAAGGGCCGATCTTCGTGCCCAGATGGTCGTGGGGCGGCTCCAGGGGCACCACACGGCCATGCTTCCATACCATAATATGCCGGTAGCTGGTGCCGGTGTAAAAGCGAACTCTGTCGGAATTGAATTGCGCACGGATGGCATCCATGAGAACGTCCGCATCCTTCGTGGCGATTTCGCCGGAGCTGTGGTCCAGGATGGTTTTCTCTTCGTAGGGCTCCCCCTCCGTCAGGGTTACGATGTTGCAGCGGAAAATCACATCGTCGGGCTCCATGGAAACGCCCACGCTCAGAGCCTCCAGAGGAGATCGTCCTGAATAACACTCCGCCGGGTTATAGCCCAGCACGGATAGATTGGCCACGTCTGAGCCGGGGGCCATGCCTTCCGGCACATTCTGGGTCAGGCCCATGTGGCCCATACCCGCCATGGCATCCATACAGGGAGTCTTGGCATAGTCCAGGGGTGTCTTGCCGCCCAGGGCCGCAATAGGTTCGTCTGCCATGCCGTCTCCCAAAATGACAACATACTTCAAGATGATCGCGCTCCTCTCTTCCACGGACAAATGTCCATAGGGTAATTTTCCCTATCATACCACTAGACAATTTAGAATGCAATATGAATTTTTGGCGAAATCATCTTTCATTTCATATGGAAATCTGTACAAATTGTTGTGATTTTCTTAGCAATACGGATTCAGTTTTACAAGGCTGTGATTTTTTGTTTCTTTTTGGCACAAAAATGTCCCCTCCGAAAGAGAATTCGGAAGGGACAGATCTGTAAAGAAAAAGAGACCTGAAACAGGTCTCTTTGGAGCGGGTGACGAGGCTCGAACTCGCTACCTCCACCTTGGCAAGGTGGCGCTCTACCGGATGAGCTACACCCGCGGAACGTGTTGTATTATAGCAGATATTTTCAGAATGTCAAGATGTTTTTGTAATTCCTGAAAATTTTTTCTTTTTTTCCAGATTTATCTTGACCGCGTTCGATGTATATGCTAATATTCTACTTGGAACCACTTCTACTTTCACTTGAGAGTAAGACATGTTCGATTCATAAAGGGAGGAATGATTACCATGAACGGAAAGAGAATCGTCTCCGCAGCCCTGGCCCTGCTGCTCACGGCAGGAATTCCTATGGCCGCTCTGGCGGAGGAATATGATCTGGCCAACGGAAATATCACCGTGTCGGCCGACAACTCCGGCCAGTACGTCTCTCAGGAGGGCGGCGTGACCAACGAAAAGCAGACAACCGAAACCGTTATAAAGCAGGCAGACAATACCGCTGCCACAGGAAATACCATCACCGTCGAGACCTCCGGCGGCGCAAAGGCCGAGCTGACCATTGAGGACCTCAACGTCAGCTCCGGCAACACCTCCGCCATCGATGTGAAGGGCTCCTCAGAGGCAGAAATCACGCTGAAGGGCGACAATAAACTGAAAACCGATGACGCCTCGGTCATTCATGTTTCCGAAGGCGACGTAACCATTACCGGCGACGGAACCCTCTATGCCGACAACAGCATTCACAGCGATCACGCAAAAATCGGCAGCAACCACAGCGAGGATATGTCCGGCAGCATCCATATCACCGGGAATGCTCAGGTGACAACCGGCGACGACCGGCACGATCACGGTGTCGGCGGCGGTGCGGCCATCGGTTCCGGACAGAGAGGCAATATGTCCGGAGGCATCACCATAGATGAAAATGCCACAGTTATCGCAAGCAGCAGCGAAGATGGCGCAGGAATCGGTTCCGGCCTCCGCGGAGATATGTCCGGCACGATCACCATCGGCGGCAATGCCACGGTAACAGGCACCAGCGGCTATGACGGTGCAGGTATTGGCTCCGGCGAAAACGGCACAATGTCCGGAACGATCACCATTGACGGCAACGCCAAGGTGACGGCCTGGAGCGAAGAAGAGGGGGCCGGTATCGGAGCCGGAGAGGACAGCGGCGTCTCCGGGACGATCCGGATCGGCGGCAACGCCTCGGTAAAGGCGGGCTCCGCCTGTGACGGCGCCGGAATCGGCGGCGGCGGCGACGAAGACGGCGATATTCTGGAAAGCGGAAAGATCATCATCTACGGCAACGCAGAGGTCATCGCCATCGGTGAGGATGAAGGCTGCGGCATTGGCGGCGGTGAAGACGCCAAAATGAAAGGCATGATTCTCATCTGCGACAACGCGAACGTTACCGCCATCGGAGGAGGTCGCGCCGCTGCCATCGGAACCGATGACGCCGGTGATTTGTCCGGTTCCATTCTGATTCTGGGCAATGCCAGCGTCACCACCGGCGTTGAAGACGACATCTACTTTGATTATGACACAAAGCAAATCATCTACACGCTGGATGAAAGCGCGGTGGGTATCATCGGCGACGGTCAATCCAATCATCACTACAGCACGGACGGGTTTTATATTCTCAGCCCGGATGTATCCATCAACGGCCTCAAGGGCAGCGATACCGAAGGCCTGAAACAGTACATCAACCTGCTCCTCAGCGGAGAAAACAACGACGGGGAGCCGGAAAACCTGACGATGCTGGCTGTCCGACAGGAAAACGGCGTCTATACCGTTGAGGCCAGCGGCCAGGGAACCCTGGAGCAGGTCCTTTACAACGGCAGCAGTCAGGCGCCCTCTGCCCCCGGCCGCTACACCGTAAGCTGTGTGCTGCGGCTGAGCCAGGACAAGACCATTTCCTTCGAATTTGAGCTTATCATCCCTGACTCCGCCTCCAAGGAAGCCTCTGAGGCTGCCCGCACAGAAGCGCTGTTCCGTGTTACGGATGCCGACGGGCAGGACATCCCCTACACCCAGGCCCGGGAGGGCAGCACCCTGACCATTGCGGCTGAACAGGATTTCGCCATTCTGACCGGCACGCTGCACGGGATCGCCGTACTCCAAGCTCAGGGCGTAGAAAAAATCGTCTTCAAAACCAATGGCGCGTCTTCCTCCTTCCAGCCGGAGCAGCTGCTTGCGGAGGGCAGGATCAGCGACCGCTACACACTGACCCACGACGGCTCCACGGTGACCTTCCTTCTGGGACAGCAGAAAACAGACATTCAAAAACTTCTGGGTTAATATTCTCAAGGGGGCTGTTGCGGGCTTTTGCGACAGCCCCCCTATCTAATGTCTGCTGAATAAGCCGCTTTGCGGCTTATTCACCCACCGTCAGGTGCTTTGCCCGCATATGCAAAAAGAGACCTGCAAAAGCAGATCTCTTTTTATGGAGCGGGTGACGAGGCTCGAACTCGCTACCTCCACCTTGGCAAGGTGGCGCTCTACCGGATGAGCTACACCCGCGGGAACAGAGATTATTATAGCAGAGTTTGCCAATTTGTCAAGCTTTTTTTACGGCTCCTCCGCTGTTGTTTCCCGGGCTGCTCCGCCGCAGGCTGGGAAAGCGGAATAATCCCAGACGTAGCCGCCCATGGCATCGTCCGTCCGTTCGTGAAAGAAGCCGTCTTCCTTGCACTGGGTCAGATCCAGATGGTAATACTGCCCGGCGTCCTGAACGATGTTCCAGGTCCAGGGCTCCGCATTTTTTGTGCCTGTGACCATCAGGCATTCCAGCCCGGCATCCCGGCACATGGCAGAAAACACCATAGCAAAGGCCCGACTGTCCCCTACCCCATGGCGCAGCAGGCTGTAGGATGGGGTGATGGAGGTATCCATAGTATAGTTGAAACGATCCATCAGAAAGGAATAGAGCTGGCTTAGCTTCTGATGGTCATCTCCGTCCCCACTGACATAAAGGGAAGCGGAGTCGAACACATTGCGCACCTGGGCCTTCATCTGCTGCAAAACGTCCTTACTGTTTTCATAGGAAAAGGTAAGTTCCACCAGGCGGGTCGCTCCACGCCCGTAGGCATCCGCAGTGACCTGAGGACATTCCATAATGCTCTTTGGGTTGGCCTGGGCAAGCTTCTGGACCATCTGCCCGAAATCCGTATCCTTATAGCCGTGGACCAGTACCACGTGACGGGATTCGATCTGTTCCATTGCCTGAAGCACAGAGGCTTCCAGCTCGTCTGCGCTCTCCAGCTCCACAATGCCGCGAATATCCGATTGGCTATGCCGATAGCTGATGGTGACTGCAACGGCAGTCTGGCCGCCCTTGGTGCCGATCTCATAGGTCAGGTCCTCTACGGCATAGGCGCCGATGGGGTCGAAGGTGCAGGCATAGAGCTTTGCGCTCTCCATATTTTCTTCCAGAAGAAGCTCCGGGTAATCCTGAGTAAGCAGCACCATGCTCTCCCGGCCAGCTGCCGTCATCTCCGTCAGTGCGGCGCGGAGCTCTGCATAGGTCCGAATCCCTGCAGATTCCTGCTGTCCCTGGCTGGACTGCACCGCATGGGGGGTTACGCGGACATACTGCCCGTCAAATACACTGCATCCGCCAAGCAGCAGCCCCAGAAGCAGGAGTGAAGGCATCAAGCAAAATTTTTTCATAAATACTCCTTACAGCCCGTCAGGGGAATAATGGGAGAAGCCGTCTCCCAGAACCTGGTGGGCCTCCTGAACAATGACAAAGGCATTTTCATCGATGTTCATGACCAGCTCTTTCAGCTCAGCCAGCTGCCCCTTACGGACCACCGCGAGGACCACTTCCATATCCTTGTGGGAATAGGAGCCTGCTCCGTGGAGATAGGTAGCACCCCGGTCCAGCTTTTCACCGATGGCCTGAGCAATGGCCTCGTGCTCCGGAGAGATGATCAGGGCCACCCGGGAGTAGTCAAATCGGTACACCACCGCATCGATGACCTGCCCGCAGACGAAAACCACCACGCCGCTGTAAAGCGCCTTGCTGATGTCCCGGAAAACAACACCCGTCAGCAGAACCACAGCGGTATCGAAGAAAATGGAAATGCGTCCAATGGGCACATTGCGATAGCGCTTTTTCAGCAGGCGAACCAGGATGTCCGAGCCGCCGGTGGAGGCCCCCGCCACAAATACAAGCCCCAGCCCCGCACCGCAGAGCACGCCGCCATAAAGGGCGCTGACCAGGGGCTCCGGAGCCTGCCAGGGGATCATGGCGAACACATCGATCAGCACAGAGCTGAGCACCATGCCGATAAAAGACCCCACGAAAAATTTCTTGCCGATCTTGGCCCCGCCCACCAGAAACAGCGGGATATTGATCAGCATGGTCAGCGTACCAACGCTGCCAAAGCCCAGCAGCTGCCGCAGGACCATGGCAAGGCCCGATACGCCGCCGGTATTGATATCATTGGGGTCCAGAAACAGAGCAAAACCCAGCGCAAAGGCCGCGCTGCCCAGGACCGTTCCTGCGATCCAGTCGATTTTCTGCCAGAGCTTTTTCATGGTGCTGCCTCCCACCTTCTTTTAGACTTCAAACGTGGCCTGTTTTTCCCGGGTATCCTCTTCCCGCAGCAGCGCACCTGCCGCCGGGATGGTCTTCATGCGATAGCGGGCCTGATTCTCAATGCCGCTTTGCTCCAGAGGCAGCGCATTTTGCAGCACCGCCTTTTTCTTCAGGCTCATAACCGCCACGCCGATGGTATTCCGGGTGGTCTTGGGCAGCAGGTCCGCCGTAGAGAAAATCATGGCTCTGCCGTCAGAGGAATACATGGCGATCTGCGCATCCGCGCCCAGGGAGAGAATTTTTACCACCGGGCTCTTGTCCGAAAATGCGCCGGTGAGCTTTTTCCGGTTGGTCTTGGTCTCATAGGCGCTGAGGGGCACCTTGGCTACCTTGCCGTTTTCAAAGAAGAACAACACAAAGCCCCTGCCGTCTCCCGGGAAAATCACCTGCAATACGTTTTCCCCGGCATCCATGCCCAGCTTCTGGGGAAGATAATCGCCCAGGAGGGACGCCTTGCTGTCCTCAAAGTCGCTGAGCCTGGACTTGTAGCACTGGAACTTGTCTGTAAACACCAGCATTTCCGCCCGGTTGGTAGTCTCCACAGCGTAGGCCAGGCTGTCGCCCTCCTTGAACTTCTGCTCGCCGCTCATGCGCAGAGACTGGGCGGTGATCTTCTTGAGATAGCCCCCATTGGAGACGAAAGCGGTGACAGGATAGTCCGGCGTTTCATCCTCCTCCTTCTCCGGCTCGGCCTCCTCCACATTGTAGAGGATTTCTGTCTTTCTGGGCTGACCGTACTTCTCGGACACCTGCTGCAGCTCCTTGATGATAACGTTTTTCAGCTTGCGGGGGCTACCCAGGGTCTCCTCCATCTCCGCAATCTCCTGCTCCAGCTGAGAGGTGGCCTTGGTCTGCTTGAGAATATATTCCTTATTGATATTGCGCAGCTTGATTTCCGCAACGAAGTTGGCCTGAATCTCATCAATGCCGAAGCCGATCATCAGGTTGGGCACCACCTCGCTGTCCAGCTCCGTCTCCCGGATGATGGCAATGGCCTTGTCGATGTCCATCAGGATCCGCTCCAGACCCTTGAGCAGATGCAGCCGCTCCCGTTTCTTCTGCACCTGGAAATAGAGCCGCCGCTTCACGCAGTCCATGCGCCAAGCGGTCCATTCGCTCAGAATTTCCCCAATGCCCATGACCCGGGGCATTCCGGCAATCAGAATGTTGAAATTGCAGGCAAAGCTGTCCTGCAGCGGGGTCATGCGGAAGAGCTTCTGCATGAGCTTGTCCGGGTCTACACCCCGTTTCAGATCGATGGTCAGCTTCAGGCCGCCAAGGTCTGTCTCGTCACGCATATCGGCGATTTCCCGAATCTTTCCAGCCTTGATGAGCTCCGCCACTTTGTCCATAATGACCTCGGTTGCGGTGCTGTAGGGAATCTCCGTGATCTCAATGAGGCTGCCCTCCTTCACATAGCGCCACTTGGCGCGCAGACGGAAGCTGCCCCGGCCGGTGGAATAGATCTCCCGGGTGGTGGCCTCATCGTACAGCAGCTCTGCGCCGGTGGAGAAATCCGGTCCCGGAAGGGTCTCCAGAATATCGTGGTCCGGATTCTTCATCAGCGCGATGGTGGTATCGCAGACCTCTTTCAGGTTAAAGGAGCAGATATTGCTGGCCATGCCAACAGCAATGCCCTGGTTTGCTGACACCAGCACATTGGGGAATGTTGTGGGCAGAAGGCTGGGCTCCTTCATAGTCGCGTCGTAGTTGTCCACCATGTCCACGGTGTCGGAATCGATGTCCCGGAACAGCTCGGCACAGATGGGGTCCAGCTTGGCCTCCGTATATCGGGAAGCAGCATAGGCCATGTCCCGGGAATAGACCTTGCCGAAGTTGCCCTTGGAATCCACAAAGGGGTGCAGCAGCGTCTCGTTGCCCCGGGCAAGGCGGACCATGGTCTCATAAATGGCCGCATCGCCATGGGGGTTCAGGCGCATGGTCTGGCCTACGATGTTGGCGGATTTGGTCCGGCCGCCGGTGAGCAGGCCCATCTTGTACATGGTGTACAAAAGCTTTCTGTGGGAGGGCTTGAAGCCGTCGATTTCCGGAATGGCCCGGGATACGATGACGGACATGGCGTAGGGCATATAGTTGACTTCCAGGGTCTCGGAAACCGCCTGCTCTGTAGTAGAGCCCACCAGGCCAACTACGCCATCCAGATTCACTTTCTTTTCTTCTTTTTCTTGCTTCTTCTTTGCCATATCGGGCTCCTATCAGGAAATATCCGCAAGCTCCAGATATCTGGAGCCGTTTTCCGCAATAAAATTCTTTCGCTCCTGGAGGCCGTCGCCCAGCAGCACATTAAAGTAATGGGCCGTGCGCTCGGCATCCTCCGGCATGACCTTGATCAGTCGCCGGGTCTCCGGGTTCATGGTGGTCATCCACATCATGGCCGGGTCGTTTTCGCCGAGACCTTTGGACCGCTGGATGGTGACCTTCTTTCCCTCCAGATCCTTGAGGATTTTCACCTTTTCCTGCTCGTTATAGGCAAACCAGGTCTTATCCTTGCAATTGATTTCAAACAGGGGGGATTCTGCGATATAGACATAGCCATCCCGAATCAGCGTGGGGCAGAGCCTGTAGAGCATGGTCAGAATCAGGGTACGGATCTGGAAGCCGTCCACATCCGCATCGGTGCAGATGACCACCTTGTTCCAGCGCAGAGAGGAAATATCAAAGCTATTCAAATCCTTCGCCCGCTTACCCTGGACCTCCACGCCGCAGCCCAGAACCTTGATCAGGTCCGTAATAATAGGAGAGGCGAAAATCTTGCTGTAATCCGCTTTCAGGCAGTTCAGAATTTTGCCACGGACGGGCATAATGCCCTGGAACTCCGCATCCCGGCCCATTTTGACGGAGCCCAGTGCGGAGTCGCCCTCCACGATGTAGAGCTCCCGCACAGCGGGGTCCTTGCTGCGGCAGTCCACGAATTTCTGGACACGGTTGGAAATGTCCACGTTGCCGGAGAGCTTCTTTTTCACGCTGGACTTGGTCTTTTCGGCGGACTCTCTGGCCCGCTTGTTGACCAGGATCTGGTCTGCTGCCCGGTCTGCCTCCTGCTTGTTTTCGATAAACCAGACCTGAAGCTGTTCCTTGAAGAAGGCGGTCATAGCCTCCTGGGTGAACTTGGAGTTCACGGATTTCTTGGTCTGATTCTCAAAGCAGCCAATGGTGGAGAAGCAGTTGGTCACCAGCACCAGGCTATCCTGAATATCCTGGAAGATGATTTTACTCTCTGTCTTGGTGTATTTGTTGTTGTCCTTCAAATACTTATCAAAGGCCGCCGTAAAGCCGCTGCGGACTGCCTTATCCGGGCTGCCGCCGTACTCCAGCCAGGAGGAATTGTGGTAGAACTCAATGTGGGACAGCTGCTTGCTGAAGCAGAAGGAAGCGGTGATTTTCAGCTTCATCTCCGGCCGATTCTCCGCATCCCGGCCCCGGCGCTCGGTCTCCCAGTATACGGGCATGGTAAAGGCGTTGTCCCCTACCAGCTCCTCCACATACTGCCGAATGCCATCGGCATAGCAGAATTCCTCGGTCTCAAACTTGCCCCCCACCTGATTGCGGAAGCGGAAGGTAATGCCCTTGTTGACCACGGCCTGACGGCGCAGGACATCCCGGAAATACTCCACAGGAATGTCGATCTCCGTAAAGACCTCCTTGTCCGGCTTCCAGTGGAAGAGAGAGCCGGTCTTTTTCCGGTCCGTGGGCTCCTTTTTCAGGCCGCCCACGTTCCGGCCCTTTTCGAAATGGAGATCATACCGGTAGCCGTCCCGGCGGATGGTGGCGTCAAAGAATTCAGAGGCGTACTGGGTGGCGCAGGAGCCCAGACCGTTCAAGCCCAGGGAATACTCGTAGTTTTCGCCATTCTCACCGTATTTGCCGCCGGCGTACATCTCGCAGAACACCAGCTCCCAGTTGTAGCGCTTCTCCCGTTCATTATAATCCACGGGGCAGCCACGGCCGAAGTCCTCCACCTCCACGCTGAGGTCCTGATAGCGGGTGACAATGATGGTGTCACCATAGCCCTCTCTGGCCTCATCGATGGCGTTGGAGAGAATCTCAAAAACCGCGTGTTTGCAGCCCTCCAGGTCATCTGAGCCAAAAATAACCGCCGGGCGCTTGCGCACCCGTTCCTCATCCTTCAGAGAGGAAATACTGGTATTTCCATATGCTTCTTGCTGTTTTTTTGCCATAATCATTTACCTGCCATATTAAGCCTATTATATCCTGGGTATTATACCCGCTTTCTGCCGCAAAGTCAACCTTGGGCCGGTTTTTCAGCGGTTTCCCCCATTCTATAACAGAATATGTCCAATAAATCGGAGTTTCGAAAATAGCTCTTGTATTTTTCTCTCACAGCGGTTATAATAGGGAAACACAGATTACAGGAGGTCATTTTCATGGCTGTTAAAATTGAAAAAGAAACCATCATCGGCGATATTCTGGATGTAGCCCCTCAGGCTGCGCCTCTGTTCTTTGCCATCGGTATGCACTGCCTGGGCTGCCCCTCTTCCCGGGGCGAGACCGTTGAAGAGGCCTGCATGGTCCACGGCGTGGACTGCGAGCCCTTCCTGGCTCAGCTGAACCAGTTCCTGGAGGCCTACGAGGCCAACAACGTGGGTCAGAACTGATACGAACAACGCCGAGGGGGGCCATGCAGGCTCCCCTCTTTTTTGGGAGGAAACCATGAAACTGCCGATCTCTCATCGTCTGCTGAGCCTCTGCGACTACATTACCCCCGGTGCCCGGGTGGCGGACGTGGGGTGCGACCACGGCTATCTTGCCATCCATCTGGTGCAAACGAGGCTTGCCTCCCAGGTGTACGCCTCGGACATTCGCCCCGCCCCTCTGGACAGCGCCAGGAAAAACGGCGAAAAATACGGCGTTGCCGATAAAATCGCCTACTTTCTCTCCGACGGTGTAAAAAGCGTTCCCAGAGACTTCGATACCCTGGTCTGCGCCGGAATGGGGGCAGACGTGATGATCTCCATTCTGGAGGCCGCTCCCTGGCTGCAAGGGGAACACTACAAGCTCATTTTGCAGTGCCAGTCCAAAACGCCCGCGCTGCGGAAATTTTTAAGCGAGACCGGCTGGGTCATCCGCCGGGAGCAGGTTTTAAAGGACGGGCGTTTTCTCTATACCGTAATGGAGGCTGTGTGGTCCCCCGGCGTTTTCTTGACCCCCGGAGAATGCTGCGTCTCCCCTGCTCTGCGGCAGGCCAATGACCCGCTGCTGCCGGACTATATCCGCTGGGTGAGGGACCACCTGGCTCTCTCCGTGCGCAACCGGCCGAATCTTTCCCAATGGGAAAAGGACGCTTATCAAGAACTGCTGGAGGTATCCCTATGACCCTTTCCTCTGAAATTTTCGACTATCTGGACACCCTGTCCCCCGCCGCTCTGGCTCTGGACTGGGACAACAGCGGCTTGCAGGTGGGCTCCCGGAATGCGCCTGTCCGGAAAATTCTGGTGGCGCTAGACCCCTTCGAGGACGTATGCCGGGAGGCCGCAGCCATGGGGGCCGAGCTGGTGATCACCCACCACCCGCTGTTCTTCAACCCAATAAAATCCCTGACGGACGAAAGCGCCGTCGGTCGGGCAGCGGCCACCCTGATTCAGAACGGCATCGGCCTTTTCAGCTGCCACACCAACCTGGACATCGCCCCCGGGGGCGTCAACGACTGTCTGGCCCGGGCGCTGGGCCTGGAGAATCCCACGGTCTTTGGCAGCGAGCTGCTGCTGCGCAAGGGGCTGATTCCGGAACAGCCCTTGGAGCAGTTCCTGGAAGCGGTAAAATCCAATCTGGGCTGCCCGGGGCTCCGGTATGTCAGCGCCGGGAAGCCCTGCCGCAGCATTGCCGTAGGCGGCGGGGCCTGCGCAGACTTTCTTGCCGAAGTCGCTGCCGCCGGTTGCGACACCTTTGTGACCTCGGATGTCAAGTACAACGGCTTCTGGGACGCCCAGGACCTGGGGCTGAATCTGATTGATGCCGGCCATTTTTACACGGAAAATCCGGTGTGCGCCTATCTGGCGGAAAAAATCCGGGGGCAATTTCCGGATTTGGCGGTGCAGATCTCCAAAAATCACGCTGACTGCATGAAATTCTTCTGATTACCCGTTGATTTTTCCGGAAAACAGCGCTATAATAGTGTGAACATTTTTTGAAAACATTCCAGAAAGGGAAGATTACAATATGTCCGGACATTCCAAATGGCATAACATTCAGAAAACCAAGGGCGCACAGGATGCCAAGCGTGCCGCCTCCTTCACCAAAATTGCGAAGGAAATGATCGTGGCCGTGAAGGAGGGCGGCGGCTCTGCCGATCCCGCCTATAACTCCCGGCTGGCTACCGTCATCACCAAGGCCAAGGCCGCCAATATGCCCAACGACAACATCAAGCGGGTGCTGGAAAAGGCCGGCTCCGCAGGCTCCGGTGAAAACTACGAATCCATTACTTATGAAGGCTACGGCCCCGGCGGCGTTGCCGTGATCGTAGAGACCATGACCGACAATCGGAACCGTACCGCCGGCTCCGTCCGCCACCACTTCGACAAGTACGGCGGAAACCTGGGTGCCAACGGCTGCGTGAGCTGGAGCTTCGACAAGAAGGGCGTTCTGGTCATCGACAACGAGGACGGCGACTACGAAGAGGACCAGGTTATGATGGACGCCATGGACTGCGGTGCAGACGACTTCGAGGCCGACGGCGATGTGTTCACCGTCTACACCACCCCCGATGACTTCAACGCCGTGGCAGACGCCCTGGCCGCCAAGAAGTATTCCTTCGTCTCCGCCCAGATCGAGATGGTTCCCCAGAACTATGTGAAGCTGTCCGCCGAGGACGCTGAGAAGATGGAGAAGATGCTGGAGCTGTTCGACGACGACGACGACGTGCAGAACACCTGGCACAACTGGGATCAGGACTAAACCGCAAGTACCGCAGCTGGCCTGCGGTACTTTTTGCGTCAAAACCCGTCCCATTCCGGCCTTGCGTTCTGCACCGCCCTGTGGTAAACTAATACGGAACCGGAAATGCGGTTTCCCCCGCATTTGTCCTTATGAAAGAAATCGAGCAGGTGATATCAATGAAACAAAGATGTTTGGCCCTTCTGGCCATTCTGCTTCTGCTGGGGCTGGCAAGCTGCGGAATGCAGACACCCGGCAGCAACGCCGCCAAAGAAGTGGCCGCCCCTACAGAAACCACGGAAACTGTCCCGGAAACCACGGTGCCCCCGAACGGAGACCCCAATAGCGTAACCTGTAAGGGCTCCTACACTGCCACAGCCACAAATACCGCCGCCGTCGCCACCATGGGCAGCAAAGAGCTGACCAATGAGGTCTTGCAGGCGTACTACGAAATGGAGATTGCCTCCTACCTGGCATCTGACCCGGAACAGGCCCCGGATATGGATCAGCCTCTGGACACCCAGGCCTGCCCCATAGACAGCACCGTCAACAGCTGGCAGCAGTATTTTCTCAAGCAGGCACTGCACCGCTGGCAGACAGTCCAGGCTCTGATCTGCACTGCCGAGGCTGAGGAAATGCCCATTGACGCTGCCTTCGCGCCGGATGAGGAGCTGCATGCGGAGTGCATGGTCAATATTCCCGCCATCAAATTTCTGTACGGCGAAAACAGGTTCTTTGCCCCCAACACCATGCATCAGGCCTATCTGGATTCCCTTTCCGACAGCTTACAGGGAGCTATGCTCCAGGCCGCCACAGACTACAACTACGCCTATATGTACCTGACCACCATGGGCTACTATCTGGAGCCTACGGAGGAAGAAACCAAAACCGCCCCCTCCGGAGAAAGCTATGTGGACCTTCGCCACATCCTCCTGCTGCCGGAGGACACCTCCAGCGAGCAGAGCTGGACCAACCGCTACCGGGATGCAGAGCGCAAGCTGAACTCCTGGAAGGCAAGCTTCCGCCGCTGCGAGGGCAGCTTTGCAGAGATTGCCTACGCCGAATCCAAGGAGGAGGCCACCTACAAAGAGGGCGGCTTCTACCACCGGGTGCATCAGGGGCAGCTCACCTCTGAGCTGGACGCATGGTGCTTTGACCCAGAGCGTCAGGCAGGAGATACTACCATCATTCGCGACGGCAGCGGCATCCATATGCTCTACATTTCCCGGGTCTACTCCCAGGGACAGGTTCAGGCAGAGCAGAGCGCCAAGGAGCAGAAGCTCCGCGACTTCGTGCAGAAGTGTCTGGACGAAAACCCCATCCGGATTACATATTCCGCCATTACGCTGACATCGGAAACCACCGCCCTCACCTATGACGGTGTGCTCTACAAGGACATCGCCCATGAGCGCTACCCGGAGATTCCCATCTATTTGCAGCAGGACTTCGGCAACACCATGTATGGCAATTATAAGCTCCGCTCCCATGGTTGCGGCATCACAAGCCTTGCCATGCTCTCCACCTATATGACGGATACGGAGCTGACACCCCCAACCCTCTGCGCCCGCTACGGCAGATACTGCCACAGCAACGGCACCGACGCCATGATCTTCAAGTATGAGCCCCCGGTGCTGGGCTTCTATCTGAAGAAGCAGACCTTCCAGCCCAACGAAGCCAAGCAGGCCCTGGAGGACGGCTACGTTGTGGTGTCCTCCCAGACGAAGGGCTACTGGACCAGAGGCGGCCACTACATTGTGCTGGAAAGCATCGATGAGAATGGTGTCCAGGTCCGCGACTCCAATATCTACAACTACAAGCGTCTGCCCGCTCACCAGCAGGACCGCCACGTCTGGGGCGACATCACCCCCAAGAGCACCTCCTACTGGATCTTTGAAAAAAAGCAGACCACCTCTCCCCTGTGCACCCGCTGCGGCGACCCCAGCCAGGCCGGTGAGACCGTATACTCCGGCGACTATCTGTGCCAGCGCTGCGAGGAGGCCCTGCTGCGGAGAAACTTTTTCCTGGCTCTGTAAGCTCCATAAAAAATCTTACCCCGGTTCCAAAAACGGAACCGGGGTCTATTGCGTCACAGGCCGCTCTTCATGGCCCGCTTCCGGGCGATGTTGATGGGGCCTTCTTCCATATTGTTGATCCAGGCCAGGCTCTTGCCGCAGCCATAGGCCGTGCAGGAATCCGGGTCGTCGGCCAGGATGCAGGGAATGCCGGTGCGCTCCATGAGCAGCTCTGCAAAGCCCCATAGCTGGGCAGAGCCGCCGGTAAGGGTCAGGCCGTTTTCGGACACATCGCTGACCAGCTCCGGGCTGGTCTGCTCCAGCACCGCCATGACTTCGTCGGCGATCATTCTGGCAGGGCGGCGCAGAACCTCATAGATTTCCTTGGAGCTCACTGTGACCATCTTGGGCATACCGGTCTTATAGTCCCGGCCCTTGACGTTCATGGTCAGCTCCTCGTTTCTGGGATAGACCTCGCCGATCTGAATTTTGATCTCCTCGGCAGTGACCTGACCGATGATCATGCTGTGCTGACGGCGAACATAGCGCATAATGGCCTCGTCAAAGGCATCACCTGCAACCTTCAAAGAAGAAGACACGGAAACGCCGTTCATGCTCAGCACCGCGATATCCGTGGTGCCGCCGCCGATATCCACCACCATGTGGCCATTGGGGTCTTTCAGGTTCAGTCCCGCGCCCAGGCCCGCAGCCAGGGGCTCCTCAATGAGGAATACTCTTCGGGCACCGGCCTCGATGGCGGCATTGATGACGTTTCGCTCCTCAATTTCCGTCACGCCGCTGGGCACGCTGATGACCACACGGGGCTTGGGGGTAAAGAGAGAGGCGGTAGTGGCGGTCTTGAACATCTCGCTGAGCATTTTGACGGTCATCTCGTGATCGGAGATGATGCCATCCTTCAGCGGGCGCATGGCCACCACGTTGCCGGGGGTACGGTTCAGCATATTTCTGGCCGCAGAACCTACCTGCAAAATCTTGCCGGTATTCCGGTCCACGGCCACCACAGAGGGCTCCCGGACCACCAGGCCCTTGCCGTCTGCATAAATAAGAACATTGGATGTACCCAGGTCTACACCCAGGTCATTGGAAAATAACTGCATAGCAAACCTCCATGCGCAAGCGCATTCTATTCTTCGTTTTTGGACGCCGAAGCCACCGCAGCGCAGGCAACGCTTTTGGCCCCCGCGGTCAGCAGCACCTTGGCGCACTCCTGTGCGGTAGCACCGGTGGTAAATACATCATCAATGAGCAGCACCCGTTTTCCGCACACTGCGTCCTTGTTCACACAGACATAGGCTCCCAACACATTGGCCCGGCGCTGCTCCTTTGTCAGCGTGGACTGTGCACGGGTATTGCGCCGCTTTTTCAGCAGGCGCTTCACGGGGAGCCCCAGCTCCTTGGCAACTGTACTGGCGATCAGCTCCGACTGGTCATAGCCCCGGCGGAGTTTTCGCAGGGAGCTGACAGGTGCCCATGTGATGCAATCAAAGTCCCCGGGGTGCTCCCGCAGGAGCTTCATGGCAACGGCCCTTCCGAAGGGCGCTGCCAGATCTACCCGGTAATGGAACTTGAGATTCAGAATTCCGTCCCGAACCTTCCCCTTATAGTACCAGACTGCGGTGAAACTGTCAAGAAATTGCGGCCCTGTTTTTTGATCCGGATGCTTTTTCGGTGCGCTGGCCGGAAATTCCTCTGTTTCCTTCCGACAGTCCCGGCAAAGGTCCGTCTCCCGATCCAGTAGCCTGCCGCACAGGGCGCATTTCGGCGGAAACAGGAGATCCAGCAGGCCACCTAAAAGCCGTTTTGCGCCGCTCATTGGACTTTCCCCTGCAAGCGCAGCTTCAAGCCCGTATAGCGGCGGTTTTTCACGGCGTTTTGCGTCATGGCTGCAACGGTCTCCTCCCGGCCCACGATGATCAGCAGCTCCTTGGCCCGGGTAATGGCCGTATAGAGGACGCTTCTCGTGAGCAGATAGGGCGACCCGCCCCAGGCTGTCAGGATCACCGCCCGGTATTCGCTGCCCTGGCTCTTGTGGACCGTAATGGCAAAGGCAGGCTCCAGCTCTCCCAGCTGGGTGAAGTCGTACTCCGCCTCCCGGTCGTCAAAGACCACCTTCATAGACTCCTTCTCCCGGTCAATTTCCCGGACGACACCCACATCCCCGTTAAAGATACCGGTCCCGGCAGCGCTGCCGTCGGTCTTCTTCCAGACAATATCGTAGTTGTTCCGAATCTGCATGACCCGGTCCCCTTCCCGGAAGCAGTAGTTCCCGTACTGGTGCTCCCGCTTGTCCGGCCCGGAGGGGTTCAGGGCGCTTTGCAGCATTTTGTTCAACGCCACGGTTCCCACGCCCCCCTTGCGGGTGGGGGAAAGGACTTGGATCTGTTCCGGCGGAATGCCCATGTTTTTGGGCAGTCTTGTGGTGCACAGGTCCCGAATGAGCTTGACCATGTCCTCCTCGGAGGACCGGCGCATGAAAAAGAAGTCGCTTTTTACATTTTTCAGGTCCGGCATTTCGCCCCGGTTGATTCTGTGGGCATTCATTACGATCAGGCTCTGCTGGGCCTGCCGGAAGATCTCCGTCAGGCGCACGGCAGGCAGCGCGCCGCTGCGCAGCATATCGCTGAAGGGGCTCCCCGGTCCCACAGGCGGCAGCTGGTCCGGGTCTCCCACCAGAATCAGGCGCTTTCCCTTGGGGATGGCCCGCAAAAGGCTGTGCAGCAGTCGGATATCCACCATGGACATCTCGTCCACAATCACCGCGTCGGCCTTCAAGGGGTTTGCCTCATCCCGGGCGAAGTACATCTTTCCCGTGTTCTGGTCGATGCCCGCCTCCAGAAGGCGGTGAATGGTGCAGGCCTCCTCCCCCGTCACCTCGCTCATGCGCTTGGCAGCTCTGCCCGTAGGGGCCGCCACCAGACAGCGCAGCTGCATCCGGCCAAAGAGCTCCAGAATGCCCTTCAAAAGGGTGGTCTTGCCGGTGCCGGGGCCGCCGGTGATCAGAAGCAGCCCGGAGGTTGCCGCCTCCCGGATGGCCTGGGTCTGCTCCTCGGAATAGGCAATGCCGCTTTCCCGGGAAATGGCGGCGATCTGGTCTTCCAGGTCGTCCGGCTCCGGGAAGGCCTTTTTGCCGAATTCCAGCAGACGCTGGGTGCTGTAGGCCTCCGCCTCGTAGAGCTCCGGCAGGTAGTCCACCGTAATGTCCTTCAAGGAGGACCGCACCAGCCGCCCGGCCTCGATCAGCCGGGCAATGCCCGCGCCGACGGTCTCCGGGTCTAGGGACAGCAACTGGGCCGAGGATTCCAGCAGCTTTCGTTCCGGCAGGAAGCTGTGGCCCACAGTCAGGTTGTATTCCAGCTGGAAGAGAATGCCGGCCTCTACCCGCCGGGGGTCATCCCCCGCAATGCCCAGCTCAATGGCGAACCGGTCCACCGCCGCAAAGGGCGCTTCCAGCCCCTCGTCCATCAATAGATAGGGGTCGTCATACAGCAAATCCACGGTGCTCTCCCCGAAGAGCTTGTAGGCCCGCAGAGCCAGCTCTGCCGGGAGCTGGTGCTGGGCAAAGAACTCCATCAGCTGCCGCATGCCTACGCGAACCCGGAATTCCTCGCCGATGGCCTTGGCCCGGGCCTCGGAAATTCCGGAGACCTCTGCCAGGCGCATGGGCTCCCGCTCCATAATCTGCAGGGTCTTGTCCCCGAACTTGGCCACAATGCGGGCGGCGGACACCGGTCCAATGCCCTTGATGACCCGCCCGGCCAGATAGGCCTGGATCTGGGAGGCCGTTTCCGGCATGAGGCGCTCCAGGAACTCCGCCTCAAACTGGCGGCCGTAATTGGAGTGGGTGCTCCACTTTCCCGTGACCATCAGCCGCTCGCCCACAACCGGCAGCGGAATGGTGCCCACCACCGTCACCGCCTGCTTCTGCCCGATATTCAGCCGCAGCACGGAATAGCCGTTGTCATAGTTCTGATAGACCACAGATTCAATGCTGCCCTGCAAAATCTCCAATTCCTGCTCCACAATGCTTCTCTCCCATTCTCTTCTGTTCACCGGGCGAATAATCCGGATTCGGGCGGTGTAAAATGCTGTCAGCCGGTTCTATTCCCGCGCTGTGCACAGGAATGCAGCCATTCCGTGCGCAGGCTTCCAAAGGCCCCGGGTCAATTTCTTTTCAGTTTACTATATTTTATTAGAATTGAAAAGTGGTTGCGAAAAATTTTTACATTTCCCGAAAAATATCGGTTGTTTCCCGTCCGGTTTTCTGACAGAAATTGAAATCTGATCAATAATTTCTCTTGCAAGAAAGCCGGATTTGCGATACAATACCCTTATGTGAGGAGGCGAGCTATGAAGCACTGGAATCTGCTGATCTGGGTTCCGCAATTCGGCATCTCCGTTGTGTTCCCGCTGATCCTGTTCATCATGCTTGCCGTGTGGCTTCAAGAGCGCTGGGGCTGGGGCAGCTGGGTCATTGTAGCGGGGATTTTCTGCGGGCTCATAACAGCCGCCATCGGTTTTCGGGACACGGCGAGAGCCATGCTGGAAGCCTCGGGGCACAAAAAGGACAAAGACGAAAAGCCGCGAGACCCCGGCGTCAGCTTCAACAGCCACGATTAGTGAAAAGGAGCGCGTTGTTTCTATGATTTTGCAGTCTGCTTCCCGAAAAGAGGTTACCCGCATTGCCATTGGCAGCGGTATCTGCGCCTGTGTTCAGGTCCTGGTGTTCTGGCTTTTGAGCCTTCTCGGAATCGGCACGTTTAGCTACCGCATTCTTACCGGCACGGTTGGCGGCACCTTGATGGCCATCCTCTGTTTTGCCCTGATGTGCATTACCCTGCAAAAGGCCACCGCAAACGCATCGGATGAGAAGCTGGTGAAAACCAGAGTTCGCAATGGCTACAATCTGAGAAAGCTGCTGCAAATTCTCTGGGTCATTGCCGCCTTCCTGATTCCCGGTGTCAATGTGCTCTCCGCCATGATCCCGCTGTTCTTCCCCAATGTGGTCATTTACTATCTGCAGATGAAGGGAAAGCTCTTCCCTGCGGAAGACGCCGCAGCCAGGCCCGCCGCACCGGCCGCCCCCGCGGAAGCACCGGCGGAAGCGGAAGCGGAGACGGAAGAGGACCTGGGGCCTTTTGAAGCGTAAATAAGAAAGAATCAATACAGATATTTCAGATGAGGTGAGTATTTCCTATGGAAATGTCAATCAACGGCGCAAAAATTCTTGCCACCTTTGAAAATGTGCCCATTCTCGGCACGGTCCACGTAACCCAGACCCTTGTGGTCAGCTGGCTGGTTATGATCATCATCTCCGCCCTGTGCATCTGGCTGGGCTCCAACCTGAAGGTGACGAACATCTCCCGGAAGCAGGCCGCAGCGGAAACCATTTACAATGCCCTTGTAAATTTCGTCCACGACAAAATGGGAACGGAATTTGACCGGTACATTCCATTGGTCGGCACCATCTTCATCACCAGCATCGTCTCCAACCTGATCAGCCTTCTGGGCATCTGGAGCCCCACGGCAGACCTGATGACGGAGCTGGGCTGGGCGCTGGTGGTCTTTGTGCTGATCACCTACCACAAGATCAAGGCCTCCGGCATTGGCGGCTACCTGAAGGGCTTTCTTGACCCCATCTTCGTCATGGCCCCCATCAACGTCATGTCCGAGCTCTTTACCCCCATCAGCATGGCCTGCCGTCACTTCGGCAATATCCTCTCCGGCACCGTTATCAGCGCCCTGATCTATGGCTCTCTGACCGCTGCCAGCTATGCCCTCTTCGGCGCTCTGGGCTCCAATCGGATCATCGCCATTGCCATCGCCGTTGTGGGCGGACTGATGATCTTCTTCGGGAAGAAGAAGGGCAAGAAGAAGCTGTTCCTCTTCGGTATTGTCTTTACGGTGCTGGGCGTTCTGGGGCTGCTGACCAGCTTCGGCGGCGTCTTCGCCAAGTTCCCCTGGCTGACCGTGGGCCTGCCCGCCATTACCAGCTTCTACTTCGACTGGTTCTCCGGCTGCATCCAGGCATTCATCTTCTGCACCCTTACCACCATCTTCATCAAACAGGCTGCGGGCTAATCCCACAAGCAGCCATTTGAATACAAACCCCAAGAGTAAAAATAGGAGGCTAATTCTATGAACGATTACACTGTATTGGCAAAAGGTATCGCACTGGCCGGCTGTGCCATCGGCTCCGGTCTGGCTCTGATCGCCGGTGTAGGCCCCGGTATCGGCGAAGGTAACGCTGTTGCCCGTGCCTGTGAGGCCATCGGCCGCCAGCCCGAGTGCAAGGGCGATGTCACCAGCACCCTGATCCTTGGTGTTGCTCTGTCTGAGACCACCGGTATTTACGGCTTCGTTACCGGCCTGCTGCTGATCTTCTTCGCTCCCGGCCAGTTCATGAAGTTCCTGGGCTGATATTCCGGCGTAACATCGTTTTTATTCTACACCGGAAGGAGGCAAATCAATGGAGACCATTTATCAGTCCTTAGTGGCAGTGGAGCCGCTTACCTTGATTGCCAACATCTGCAATCTGTTTATTCAGATGCTGATCATCAAAAAGTTTTTCCTGGATAAGATCGTTGCCGTCCTGGATCAGCGCCGCAGCGCCGCTGACAAGGAGATCACCGATGCGGAGAAGGCCAAGCAGGAGGCCATGGAAATCAAAAAGACCTATGAAGACAATATGCTTCAGGCCAACGCGAAAGCCAATGAGATCCTGACCACCGCCCAGAAGACCGCCGCCGAGCGCAGCGACAAGATCATCGGCGAGGCCCAGCAGGCCGCCGCACAGATCAAGAGCAAGGCAAGCGCCGACATTGCCCAGGAAAAGAAAAAGGCCATCAACGATGCCAAAAACGAGATTTCCGGTCTGGCCCTGGCCATTGCCGGAAAGGTCGTGGAGAAGGAGCTGGCTGAGGAAGATCAGGCAGGCCTCATCGACCGCTTTATCGACGAATTGGGTGATAACGTATGACCCAGGTTGGAAGCGTTTACGGAGAGGCTCTGTATGAGCTTGCCTGCGGCGAAAACCAGCAGGACGAGATTCTGGAGCAGCTGAAAGCCCTCAATGAGAGCTTCCGGCTTTCCCCGGAGTTTATCAAGCTGCTCGGCAGCCACGCCATTTCCAAGCAGGAACGGTGCAAGGTCCTGGATGACAGTTTTCGGGGGAAAATCAACCAATATGTGCTGAACTTCCTGAAAATTCTCACCGAAAAGGGCTATATGCACCATTTCCCCCACTGCTGCGAAAGCTATGAAAAGCACTATAATGAAGACCACAATATTCTGAGTGTCAAAGCCGTTACCGCCGTTCCCCTTTCGGAGAAGCAGGCCCAGGCCCTGACCCAGAAGCTGACCCGGACCACCGGCAAGACCATTGTGCTGACGAACCGGGTCGATCCCACGTGCCTAGGCGGTGTCCGCCTGGACTACGATGGGCAGCGGCTGGACGATACCATTTCTCACAGAATGGATTCCGTCCGGGAACTGCTGAAAAACACCGTACTCTGACGAGAAAGCAGGGACTGTATGGAACTTAGACCCGAAGAAATAACCAAAATCATTCGTAGTCAGATCAAGAACTACGAAAACAAGATCGAGGTCAGTGAAACCGGTGTCGTTATCCTGGTGGGTGACGGCATCGCCAAGGCCTCCGGTCTTGACAAGTGCATGGCGGGCGAGCTGGTGGAATTCCCCGACGGCTCCTACGGCATGGCACAGAATCTGGAAGAAGAGACTGTCTCTATCGTTATCCTGGGCTCTGACCAGGGCATTAAGGAAGGCGACATTGTCAAGCGTACCGGCAAGGTCGTGTCCGTGCCCGTTGGCAAGAATCTGATTGGCCGCGTTGTCAACGCGCTGGGCGAGCCCATCGACGGCAAGGGCGGCATTGAAGCCGAGGCTTACAAAGCCATCGAATCCCCTGCCCCCGGCATCATTGAAAGAAAGCACGTATCCGTGCCTCTGCAGACCGGCATCAAGGCCATTGACTCTATGATCCCCATTGGTCGGGGCCAGCGTGAGCTGATTATCGGCGACCGCCAGACCGGCAAAACCACCATCGCCACCGATACCATTCTGAACCAGAAGGGCAAGAACGTCATCTGCATCTACGTAGCCATCGGTCAGAAGCGTTCCACCGTGGCCCAGGTGGTGGACAACCTGACTCTGGGCGGCGCTATGGACTACACCATCGTGGTCTCCGCTACCGCCTCTGAGCTGGCGCCTATGCAGTATATTGCCCCCTACTCCGGCTGCACCATGGGCGAATACTTCATGCACCAGGGCAAGGACGTGCTGGTGATCTACGATGATTTGAGCAAGCACGCTGTGGCGTACCGTGCAATTT